>FWWM01000673.1_pt1 | contig 113395 bp, 97 predicted proteins | sample 2228351 | NCBI WGS metagenome assembly FWWM01 (sample SAMEA103939774, study PRJEB20133) | metagenome
GGTCAATCTTGCCGCGGAACTGCTCCAGCAGGGCAGCCATCACCAGCTTGTTGTCGCCCCAGATGAGCATGTTGCGCCAGTCGTCGCGGTGGGCTTGCCGGCGGAATTCCTCATCGGAGAAAGGCAAGCCCAGTTGGCGCGCCTGGGCTTTGCGGGCGTCGCGCGGCTGGTCAATCGTCTCGATGCGCTGCAGGGGCAGCGGGGAAGTTGGCAGGCGCACGGGGCGGCGATTGCCATACTCGTCATACTTGCCTTCCCAGACCAGTTCGGTCTTCATGCGGGAAAGCGGGTGTGGGTTGTGTGGTCCCCAGTGAGTCATCTTCGTATGCTCCTTGAGGTTGAGGCGATGGATCGGGCGTCTGCCGGCTGCCAGCCGGCGCGGTTCAGGTGCGGCGTCGGGTAGAAGGCGGTGCTAGGCATCGGCAGTCCTCCAGGCGCAATCTTCCGCTGTCGCACAGGGCGCTCTCTGCTCAATATAAACGCATTTGACCTGGAAAGCCGAATTGCCGAACGACATGGTCGGGGATGGGCAACCTGTCGAGCAAACGGGGTTCAACCTTGATGGCACCATCTCCGTAGGTCTTTCCGATTCTCGCCAAGTTGGCTAATGTGTCTGGATGGTTCAGCATCTTCCATATCTGCTCCAGATGTTCTTCGTCGTTGTATTTTGGATACACACACAAGAAGCCCGTCAAGGGAACGACCCTAGCCGTGTTGCGGATAAATCTTGAGTTCCGGCGACCTAAGTAGGCGAACAAAAACGGCGGCGGCACTCGAATCTCCATTTTGTACCACGGTCTGCGCTGCGCAATCAACGGACGTTTGGGCAAACCCAGGCTTTCGCCTTGCTGCAAGTAGCGCCTTATCGAGTCTGGAAAGGCATCAGCACTATCGCCGCTGAGCGTCAAGAGCATGGTAGGTCTTCCCTGATGCTCAAGTCTCTCGAGCGTTTCATGAGTGATCTCGTCACCCAGAACGTCTCGCGTTCTGCCAATAGCCTTAGCGAAATATGCTTCAGGAATGCCGAGCTTTCTGACCTTCTCGACGGTCATAAAAAAGAAGTCATTCGCGCCAGTCGCAACACCGCGCATGACCCTCACGAAATCACCCAACACATACGTGGCATGGCGGTCAGGGAATGGCTCACGTGAAAGCCCCGTGGATAGACCCTCCTCCAGGTCTCGGACGACAACAAACAAATCTCGTTCGTCCTCAAAGCCGGAGCGCACCCATCTTTTAAGCGCATCCGTTGCTGGCTGAGAACATCTGACCCATCGGAACTGGGCGTCAGGTGATGCGTTGCGGATAAAAAAGATGAGTGGATTGGTATCAACATCCGGGAAAGGCGTGGCTCTGGGCGCAAAGGTGATAACAGCGTCTATAGCGAAATTCCTGGCAATCCAGTCCCACAAATCGGGAGCAAACTTCCCTTCGCACGTGTCGGCGGGCATAATGAAAGCCAGCCGTCCGCCCGATTCAAGCAGCGATAAGGCGCGGATCAAGAAGTAGACATGTAAGCCAGCGCGCCCGTCTAGCTGCCTGCCGATGATTTGAGCAGCCAGCCGCTTCAACTGCGCTTTCTTCTCTGGGGCAAGGCGATGATGCCGAATGTACGGTGGATTAGCAACAATAGCGTGGAATTTCGTCTTTGGCGGCTGTAGCACAAAGTCGCCTATCTCGACCGAAGCGACATCTTCCTGGATCAGACCACACGCCAGCGCTTGTGACAAAACGGCTGGGTCAATTTCCATGCCCGCGAAGCGAACGCTCAAGCCCTTCTCGCCAGCGACGACTTTAGCTGCACGAAAGAACGCCCCCGTTCCCACAGCAGGATCAAACAGAAGCCCACCCCTGTCAGCCAAGACGTACTCAGCCATCGGCTCTGCAATCCACTTAGGAGTCCAGAATTGCCCCTTTTCTCTTAAAAGCTCTCTGGCTTTCCAGGAAGAGGAAAGCCTGTATGCGGTCGCTTTAAGCATTTGCAATATTTTGCAACACCGTCAGCGCTTCCTCTCGCAAAGTCATGCTTCCGCCCTCGAAGTGTACGTATGGCAAGATATGCCCATTTTTGTCCACGATAAACTTAGCCTTCAGCTCTGGGTCTTGAATTGCATCACAGAGAGGATAAGCGTAGTGGTAATAGATTTTATAAACAATCTTTAATCTGCGTTGCTTTGTTGCTTTTGTCCTGGCATCTCCAGAGGCGCTGATGCGCGCGCAGGCGACGCGCGTCCTCACGCGGTATGATCGCGGCAGTGTGCCATGCTGAAGGTCAGCCGCGGCGAGTTCGAGCGCATCGTGTGGGAGGTGTTGGAGTCCCTGCCGCCTGCCGTGCGCGACCGCATCAGCAACCTGGAGATCGAGGTGAAGCGCACGCCCTCGCCCGACGACCTGGCTGACGCTGACGAGGACGACCCCGATCAGCTCTTTGGCTTGTATCGCGGCGTGCCGCTCACCGAGCGCGGCGCCAACTACGACATGACGCTGCCTGACCTGATCACCATCTTCCAGCGCCCACATGAGCTGGCGTGCGACACGCTCGAAGCACTCCGCGCGGAGGTGCGCCGCACCGTCCTGCACGAGTTGGCGCACCACTTCGGCATCAGCGACGACCGCCTCGAGGAGCTGGACGCTTACTGAGCCGCCAGCCGGCGCTCAAAGCTCGCGCCACTCCCACGCCACCTGGCGGTCAGCGCCCAGGTGCAACACCCCGACGCGCGGCGATTGGCAGTGCGCCTTGTTGCGCAAGCCAGCCACCGCGCCCGGATTGAAATACAACACACCTTCCCGCCACACCGCGCACGAGAAGTGGGAATGACCAAAAATCACGATGTTGGCTTGCGCCGGTCGCCACTGCGCCAGCCGCGCGATCAGGCGCTCGTTGAGCTGCAGCGGCGTCTCACGCACGTAGGCGTTGGAGAGCTTGTCCACGACCGAGTAGCGGAAGCGCAGGTGGCCGTGCGTCAGCCAGATGGTGTGCGGACCCGCCTGGAAGAGCAGGCTGAGCGGCAAATCCTGATCGTGTGTGCCCGTGCTAAATTGCCAGTGCAGGTTGCCTCGCACGGCATACGCTGGCGCAACGCGCGACAGCTCAGCGAGAATGTCCGGCGTCTCCAGGTCGCCCGCGTGCAAAATCGCGTCGCAATCCGCGAACAGGTCCATCACGCGCTTCGGCAACGCGGGCAGGCGATGCGGCACGTGTGAATCCGACAGCACACCCAGGCGCGACCAGCGCGGGAGCGCGATCAAGCGCGGGCTGACGAGATCATCCATAATGCGCGCAGCGATGTTACCATCAGAGGCACAGTTGTTATGGCTTCGATCCTCGACACCATCTTGACGCACAAGCGCGAGCAAGAGCTCCCGGCGCGCAAGCGCGCGCTGCCACTGGCATCGGTGCGCCGCCTGGCGGAACAACATCCTGATGCGCCGCGCGATTTTCACGGCGCGCTGCGACGCGCCGATGGGTGCGTGGCGCTGATCGCCGAGATCAAGCGCGCCTCGCCATCTAAAGGCGAACTGGCGCGCGGCGAATTCGACCCTGTCGCCATCGCTCACACTTACGCGCACAATGGCGCCTCGGCGATCAGCGTGCTGACCGACCAGCGGTTCTTCAAAGGCGACCTGGAGCACCTGCGCCTCGTGCGCCAAACCGTGGCGCTGCCTGTGCTGCGCAAGGACTTCATCTTGGACGAGTATCAGGTGTACGAGGCGCGCGCAGCAGGCGCCGACGCGGTGCTGTTGATCGTGGCTGCGCTCGATGACGCCCAACTGCACGCGCTGCACGCCCTGGCGCTGGAGACGGGCATGACGCCGCTGGTGGAGGTGCACGACGAAGCAGAGACGGCGCGCGCCTTGCGCGTGGGGGCGCGCGTGATCGGCGTCAACAACCGCGACCTGCGCACGTTCACCACCGACGTGCAAACCACCGCGCGCTGTGCCGCCGCGCTGCGCGGCGAGCCGTCCATCACACTCGTCTCTGAAAGTGGTATCTTTTCCGCAGACGACGTTGCCTGTGTGGGCGCGATGGGCGCCCGCGCCGTGCTGGTGGGCGAAGCGCTCATCACCGCGCCCGACATGGCGGCGCAGGTCCGCGCGCTGTCGCGCGTGCGCGCGGCGGATGGCGCGGCAGCTAATCAGGCGAGCGGGCGCGTCGGTTGACGCCTGGCGGTTCAGCTTTGTGCGATGACAACAGCGATGCCTCTCTTTCGCACACCCAAGCCTATCACTGAGCGCTTCCATCCAGATGCGGAGATCGTCTTGATCCACGGGGACGTGAGCACATGTCTGGAGCAGGTCCCGGATGAGTCTATCGCGCTCATCATCACCTCGCCGCCCTACAATCTCGGCAAGGCATACGAGAATCGCGTGTCCATCGAGGCATACCTGCAAACACAGGTAGAGGTGCTAGCACAGCTTTACCGAGTCTTACGCACAGATGGGAGCTTATGCTGGCAAGTGGGCAACTTCGTTGAGGAAGGTGAGGTGTATCCACTAGACATCCTCTACTACCCTCTCTTCAAGAAGCTGGGGTTAAAGCTACGTAACCGCATTGTGTGGAAGTTTGGACATGGCTTACATGCTTCAAAACGATTCTCAGGGCGCTACGAGACCATACTTTGGTTTACCAAATCGGCTCGCTACACATTCAACCTGGACGCCGTCCGCATTCCATCTAAGTATCCAGGCAAGCGCCATTACAAAGGACCGAACAAAGGCAAACCTTCAGGCAACCCGCTTGGCAAAAACCCTTCGGACGTATGGGAAATCCTTGCCGAGGACTGGGAGACTCTGGTGTGGGACATCCCGAATGTCAAGTCAAACCACCCTGAGAAGACCATGCACCCTTGTCAGTTCCCCATCGAGCTGGTAGAGCGTTGCGTGCTGGCGCTCACCAACGAAGGTGACTGGGTGCTTGACCCCTACATGGGCGTCGGCTCATCCATCCTAGCTGCGCTGATGCACAACAGGCGCGCCATCGGCTGCGAGAAGGAAGCGGACTACATCACAGTTGCCCAGCAGCGCATTGCGGATTACTTCGCTGGCAAATTGCGCTACCGCCCGATGGGTAAGCCTATCTATCAACCCAGTGGCAGAGAAAGGGTATCCCGCATTCCTGAAGAGTGGTTCACAAATCCTCAAGCACGATTGCTAGACGCAGAAGACCAAGAAGCACAGAATCCCGTGCAGTTATTCCAGTGACCATTACCGTCCTGGTTTTGCACCAAAAGAATTGCCGAGTGGTGCCTTCCGAGAGATGGATTTTGTAAAGAATCGCGTCGGCGTAGAAGTTCAATTTGGCAAGTATGCGTTCATGGCTTACAACGTGTGCGCGAAGATGACCATCTTTCACAAGAAAGGCGTGATCGACGTGGGCATTGAGGTTGTGCCGATCAAGTCGTTTGCCGATGAAATGTCCACTGGCGTGTCATTCTTCGAGCAAATAGTCTGGGACCTGGAGCAGCGCGGCGAAGCCAACATTGATATCCCTGTGTTGGTGCTCGGCGTGACCACCTGAGACCCACGCGCCTCGCTACCGCCGCACCAACGGCAGGTGCACCCGATAGATCTGATTCGCAATGGACAGCGTGACCGGCAGACGCACCAGCGGATCCTGCGGATTGCTGGTCAGCGTCAGCGTCACCACGCCCGTATATCTGCCTGCGCCCAAGCCCGTTGGGTTCACGCCGATGCTCAGCCCGCCGCTCTGTTGCTGAATCTGAATCCACGGGGCGCTGGCGGTCGCCTGCCACGCCGCGCCGCAAGGGGACACTACAGGCACAAACACAGGAGGCGGCGGCGGGTCGCTCGGGCGCTTGAGGAAACCCACCGAAGACTGGCTGGTTTGCAGCAGCGGCATTGTCTTCGCCTCGTAGATGGGGGAGACGGACGTACCTGTAGGTGTGCCGTCGGTGTAGCGCACCCAGATGCCCTGTCCGCGATAGTTGCCGAACGGCACCTGCCACTCCATCGTGGAACCCGTCAACGGCTGCGGCACAGTGAAGATGAAGACCCCGTCCACAAACACATCTGCGTTGCCGCTGCGCCAGAATTGGAAGATCAGGAAGCGGTCAGATGAGTTGTTGTGGAACGTGAACGGCAGTGCGAAGTGTTGATACTGATTGGCGGCGGTGAAGTCCGTGCCCTTCAGCTGCAGCGGTCCGTACTCAACCCCGCCGCCCTTCACCGAGATGCGCGCCACCTCATTAGGGGAGGAGTTGTCGCTCACCTTGAGGCGGAAGTAGGCGATGAAGGGCGTATCTTTGTGAGGGAAACGGTAATCCGCTATCCATGCAAACGCTTCACCAGGTCCGGCGTTTAAACGAAAAGCCGTCCCACCGCGCGCCTGCGAGTCGTTCACACGCTCTCCGCTGCCCCACCAGAGGTTAAAACCTGAATGCGTGTCGTCAAACAGCCACTGCATGCTGAATTGCACATAGGGGTATTGCCAGTTGCGCAAGTGATACAGGCGCACGCGATTGCCTGGCAGCGGCGTCATGGCGCGGTCCAGCTCGTGCAGCGGCACATCGCTGCCGAAGTAGATCGTGTCGCTGGAGACCATGGTCAAGCCGAGCGCGTCCCGATGCCGCACATAGAGCGTGCGCCAGCCCGGCGCACCGCTGAACGTCCACGAGCGCTGCGTCTGGTAGGGCTCCCAGCTCGCGCCCACAAAGCACGGGTTCTCCGACACCATCATCTGCCTGGTCGTGCTGATGGTGTTAGCGCCTGCAATGCCTGTAAACCCTTCCGTGCCGTAAATGTAAAGCTGGACGGTGGAGTTGGTGGTGGTGAGCGCCTCGTTCTCGATGATGACCGGGCGATAGGCAGGGTCAACGCCGAACTTTTGCGCTCCATACCCTCTTAAGTCGCTTTGGCGGAGGTAATAACCTAGCCCTATTTCGCGATGGTTTGGGTCAAGGATGTTCCCGCGATGACCAGGGCTGTTCATCCAGCTTTCCACAGCTTGCTCAGGGGAGGGAAGAAAACCACCCCAGCAAATGGCATTCTCCGCGCCCCCGAACCCTCGATAGCCAAAGTAGGGCACACGGTCGCTCGGCCAACCGCCCAGCGTGTCCTGGTGACCGCAATAAAAACCAGCACGATTCTCAACCGAATCCCAGGCGAACCAGCGCGAGGCATACGTGAGGTTGCGATTCCAGCGGATCGGACCCAGCCCCTCAGCCCGGCGTTCCAGATTGGTCAAATACACCGTGCGCGCTTCGTTGAGCAGCAACGTCGGCGATTGCGGCGCGGGATTGTACGAGTCGTAGCCCGAAGTCATCGCTTCGCTCAACTGCGCGCTGGCAGGCGAGGCGTCAGCCTCCGCTGGCGGCGCGAAGTTATCCGGGCTGATCTCTGCCGGCGGAGGCAACAGGTTCACCCACGGCTCCCCGATGGTGACGTGCATGTCACCTTGAACCACTGTGCCTGCGTCGTTCCCGGTCTCTTGTGCGCGCAACGGAGCAGATATGAGCGCAAAGACAAGCGCCAACACGACAAACCCTTGAGTTCGTAACAGATGCATGGTGCAGCCCCCTTTTTGTGTCGCCTCAAGTCTCAGACACAGCGATATTACACCAGAATCGCTCACGACATGTCCCGATGCGGCGCGCCTTCATCACGCTTAACATCCGCTTTTGTAAGATCGCTATATGAGCGCTGCGCTGGAGCACCTGATCCGCTCGGTGAGTCATCTGCGCGAGCGCGCGCTCGCGCTGGAGCAAAAATACCAGGCAGCCATCGCACAAGTCTCGCCGAAGTACCGCGAGAGCGCGCGCAACCTCCTGCACTACATCGCGCTGCGCCAACACGACATCCGCGACCTGCAAGACGAGCTGACCTCGCTCGGCTTGAGCTCGCTAGGGCGCTCCGAAAGCTACGTCATGCACAGCCTGCATGGCGTGCTGACCGCGCTGCACGCCCTCGCGGGCAGGCAGATAGACCTCGACCCCACCGCTGTGCCAGCCACATTCCGCAGCGGCACACACCTGCTTGACGAGCACACCCGGCAACTCTTCGGGGTGGCGTCGGGAAAGCGCAACGCGCACATCATGGTCACCATGCCGAGCGAAGCTGCGCGCGATGGCGCGCTCATCCGCGAGCTGCTGGCGGCAGGCATGGACGTGATGCGCATCAACTGCGCGCACGATTCGCCCGGCGAGTGGCTGATGATGATCGAGCACCTGCGCCGCGCCGAACGCGAGCTAGGGCGAAGCTGCAAGATTTACCTCGACCTGGCAGGTCCCAAGCTGCGCACTGGACCGCTTGCGCCAGCCGCGCACGTGATCAAAGCCCGTCCCGTCCGCGATGCGCGCGGATGTGTGATCACGCCGCTGCGCGCGCGCTTCGTCCCCGCGCCAACCCCCGCCGACCCCACCACACCACGCATCCCGCTGGAGGGCGATCTACCCCTGCACGCGCGCGCTGGCGACATGCTCCTGCTAAAAGACGCGCGCAACCGCACCCGACGTCTGCGCGTCACTGGCGTGGAGGGCGCGGGGTTCGTCGCTGAATGCGACCGCACCATTTATTTCGAGGCGGGCGGCATGGTGCGCCTATTGCGCGACGGCAACACCATCGCCGAGGGGCGCATCGGCGCGCTCCCGCCCGTGTTTGAGCCACTCCTGTTGCAGAAGGGCGACTTGCTCATGGTCACCAACGACAACGCCCCTGGCCGCCCCGCGCAACGCGACGCAACAGGCAAAGTGATCGAGCCGGCGCGCATCTCCTGCACGCTGGGCGACGCCTTCCGCACCGTCGCCGCTGGCGAGGCGATCTGGTTCGACGACGGCAAGATCACTTTGCGCGTGCTGAGCAACGATAACCGCATCATGCGCGTGGAGATCACCCATTGCCGCGCCACAGGCGGCAAACTCGGTCCAGAGAAGGGCATCAACCTGCCCGACTCCTGGCTCGACCTGCCCTCGCTCACCGAGAAAGACCGCGCCGACCTGGCGCTGATGGCGCATCGCGTGGACATGGTGGGGCTGTCGTTTGTGCGCGAGCCAGAGGACGTGCTCGCGCTGGAGCGCGAGCTGCAGCGCCTAGATGCTTCGCATGTCGGCATCGTGCTGAAGATCGAGACGCGCCGCGCTTTCGAGAACCTGCCGCGCCTGCTGCTCGCCGGCATGCAGACCTCCGCCGTGGGCGTGATGGTCGCGCGCGGAGACCTGGCGGTGGAGGTTGGCTTCGAGCGGCTGGCGGAGGTGCAGGAGGAGATTTTGTGGATTTGCGAGGCGGCGCACGTGCCTGTGATCTGGGCGACGCAGGTGTTGGAGTCGCTCGCCAAGAGCGGCGCGCCCTCGCGAGCGGAAGTGTCCGACGCAGTGATGAGCGGTCGCGCCGAGTGTGTGATGCTCAACAAAGGAGAGTTCATCGTCGAAGCGGTGCGCTTCCTGAGCGGCGTGTTGGAGCGCATGGCGGCGCACCAAACCAAGAAGCGCTCGCGCTTCCGCCAGCTCGCCGTCGCGCGCATGTGAGCGGCGTTCGCGTGGTAGGCTAGCCCACATGAAGCGTGCACTGGCGTGGGTCGCCACGTTTGCGCTGGCAGCCTGCGCATCCGAGCCGACGCCTGCGCCGCCAGCGCCCACCCCAACAGCGTTCACGAGTCCGCCGACCGCCTCACCCGTCCCCTCAACAGGCGGCAGGGATCGGCTTTCGCTCGCCAGCGAGGGCATCAACGTCGCCAACTACGACGCCGCCAACATCGCGCCGTTGGGCGAGCTGGGCTTCGGCTGGATTCAAGTGTTCAACCCGCCGGACTTCCCCATCGCGCACTACCGCGTGCTGTACCGCGTGCCGCTGAACGACGCCGTGAGCGGCGATCCCGCCGCCATCGCGCGCTGGGCGGACCAGCTCGAGAGCCTGGCGCGCGAACGCCGCGGCGTGATCCACGCCTACGCCATCGGCAACGAGGTCAACCTTTCGCGCGAGTGGGGCGGCGGACAGCCAGACCCCGACGCCTACGCCCGCCTGCTGGCGATTGCTTACGCGCGCATCAAGACCGCCGACCCCGACGCGCTCGTGATCTCCGCCGGCATCGCGCCAACCGCTGGCAACTCGCCTGGCGCAATGGACGACCTGGAGTATGCGCGCGCGCTGTTCGAGCTGGGCGCCGCCGACTACCTGGACGCCTACGGGTTTCACCCCTACGGGTTTGCCTACGAGCCAGAGCGCGACCCGCGCGACCCCGCCACGGGTGGGCTGGTCTTCCGCCGCGCCGAGCTGCACCGCGCGCTGATGGAGTCCTACGGCGCTGGCGACAAGCAAATGTGGGCGACTGAGTTCGGCTGGCTCGCCGACCCCGCCGAGGAAGGGCTGGCTTGCACATTGCCAGGCATGGACTGGCAGCGCGTGAGCCGCGCGCAACAAGCAGAGTATGTCTTGCGCGCCTTTCGCTTCGCCAGGCAACACTGGCACTGGATGGGACCGATGTTCCTCTGGAACTACGACTTCAGTCGCTCGCCGCTCCATCCCGACCCCTGCGAGCAAATGAAGTTTTACGCGATGCTCGACGCCGCTGGCAACCCGCGCCCGCTCTTCACAGCGCTGCGCGAAGCCACCCAACCTTAAGTAAGCTTCAAGCATGTGCGGACGCTTCACGCTCACCGCCTCGCCAGAAGCAGTGATGGCGCACTTCAACCTGACCGCCGCGGAGGCGGTCATCGCGCCGCGATACAACATCGCCCCCACCCAGCCCATCGCTGTGATCTTGAACCGCTCGCCGCGCACGCTCTCGCTGGCGCGCTGGGGGCTAACGCCCTCCTGGGCGGAGCGCACTGGAAGACAGGCGCCGCTGATTAACGCGCGCGCCGAGACGCTACACGCGCGACCCACCTTTCGACGCTTGCTCGCCCGCCAGCGCTGCTTGATCCCCGCCGACGGCTTCTACGAATGGCGCACAGACGAGCACAACCGCAAGCAGCCGCTGCGCTTCACGCGCCGCGACGAGGGGCTGTTTGCGTTTGCCGGATTGTGGGAACTGTGGCAGACGCCGCAAGGGCAGCCCATGCCCGCCTGCGTCATCGTCACTGTGCCCGCCAACGCGCTGGTCGCACCCATCCACGACCGCATGCCCGCCATGCTGGACGGCGCCCAGGCGCAGCGGTGGCTCGCCGAAGACTGCGAGGCAAACGAGGCGCAGGCGTTGCTCGCCCCCTACCCTGCCGAGCACATGCGCGCCTACGCGGTGTCTCCGCGCGTGAACCACACATACCTGGACGACCCCTCGCTGATCGCCCCCTGGCAAAGCAGCAACCCTTGACCGCTTGCACCCTCACTGCGCCGAAAGGAGCATCAGCAGGCTGTAGTCCTCCTGCGGCGCAAAGCGCATCATCACGCGCAGCCGCCAGTCGCCCGGCTGCGGCAACACCACATCTCGCGCCGCATATCCGCCGCCTGCGATGGGCTGCATGGGATACATCACGCCGTCCACCTCTGTCAGCGAGGCGACCTCCAGCGTCGGCGAGATCGGCATCACGCGCCGCTCGCGCGGCTCCAGCGCGATCACGGTCACCGTGATCAGCTCACCCGCGCGCGGCGGAAAGGGTGCGACCGACGCGCTCACCCAGTACTTGCCCACCGCTTGCGCGCCCACGCCGCGCGCGTCCAGGGGCATCGCCATGCTGCTTTGTTGCACCTGCAGCAGCAAGGTTTGATTCGCCTGCACCTCTGGCGCCAGGCGCGTCAGCGCCAGCGTGAGCAGCATCAGCCCAGAGGCGGCGAAGAGCGCCACCGTGATCCAGCGCAGCGCAATGCGAGCCAGCGCGCTCAAGGCAGCTTCTCCATCACCAGCAAATGAGACATGCCGAAGACGTGCAGCGGGGAGCGCTCCAGCCGCTGCAACGTCGCGCGCAGCATTCGCCCCAGCGTGGGGCGGCGCGCGATCACGTTGTCGAGCGCGGGATACACGCCGCGCAGCGAGCACGGTTTCAACGACGTATCGGCGAACAGGCGCAGCAGTTGATCCGCCGTGTACGCCCGCACGTGCGGCGCCAGCCGGTTGCGCAGCGCATCTGGCAGCCAGTTGACGAAGGGTTTGTTGCCGAAGGCGTAGCGCCCGCGCCAATACACCCCGTGCGTCTCAAACGGATACAGCCGATTCGGCACGAAGATCACCGCGCGCCCGCCAGGTCGCAACACGCGCGCGATCTCTTGCGCCGCGGCGCGGTCGTCGCGGACGTGCTCCAACACCTCGTGACTGAACACCACGTCAAACACAGCGTCGGGGAAAGGTAGCTGTTCGCAGGCAGCCTGCGCCAAATTCGGCGCGCCCGCGCGCGCGCCTTGCGTCAGGTAATCGCGGTCAATGTCAATGCCGAAGACGTACGGGGTGAACTGGCGAATGGCGCGCACATATGCGCCGATGCCGCAGCCATCCACCAGCACGCGCTTGCCCCGCAGCGGCGCGGCAGCGTCGAGCATCGCCAGCCGGCGCGATTGACCCTCTCGCCAGACCAGCGAGGGCACCCCACGCTCCGCGCGTTTGTCGCCCATCATGACGCGGCGATTCTAGCAAGGCGCAGGGAACGGCGCGGACACGCTGCCAGCCTGCTTCGACACACGCGACAATCATCCATCAGCCGCCCGCCGAACGCGCGCCGATTCGCGCTCCACGCAAATGTGCAACCCAGCCGTGAGCGCGATCTCGGCGCGCGGCGCGGCGCTGTTCAACACGCGCCGCGCCTCCTCGACGACAGCATAGGGCAGCTCCACCACGTCCCCGTGCAACTGTTCCGCAGCCAGCCGCAGCGTGGCGCGCTGCAAGCCGCGCGGCAGCGCACACCAGGCGTCGCGGTCCAGGCGCACCTCCTGCGGCGTCACGTGCGCCACGCGCTCAAGCGCCTCACGAGCAGACGCCTCAACGATCTCCCATTCGTCGGCGAGCACATCCGCCAGGCGCGCCAGCGTCTGCGCGATGTTGGGGTTGTAGGCGCGCAGCAGGGGCAGCAGCTCGTGGCGCACACGATTGCGCAGATGGCGCGTGTCGCGGTTGGTCAGGTCTTCGCGGGGTTGCACACCAATCGCCTGGCAATAGGCGGCGATCTCCGCACGGGTGACGCGCAAGAGCGGGCGCACCAGAACCAGGTGTGGAGCACCTGGCAGCGGACTGCGAGGCAACATGCCGCGCAGCCCACGCAAGCCGCTGCCACGCAGCAAACGCAGCAACACCGTTTCAGCCTGATCGTCGGCGTGGTGCGCCACCGCCACTTCTTGCGCCGCGCGCGCCGTCGCCACTTGCGCCAAAAAGGCGTAGCGCGCGCGGCGCGCGGCAAGCTCAAGGGAGATGTGGTCTCGCTGCGCCAGCGCCGGCACATCCTGCCGCCCGGTGACGCAATCCAGGTTGCGCGCAGCGGCGAACGCCTGCACGAACTGCGCATCTGCATGAGCTGCTGCGCCGCGCAGCCCGTGATCCAAATGCGCGATCACCAGGCGCAGACGACGCATCTCAGCGATCTGATGGAGGGCGTCCGCCAGGCACAACGAATCCGCGCCGCCCGAGACCGCCACGATCACCGAACGCGCGTGATCGCGCGGCGGGAACGCCTCTGCCACAACGGACCGCAGGCGAGAGACCAGATTCGGAATCACCAGTGCGTCAACATCAAGTTTGCGCGCGCCAGACCGCGCGAATTTGCTCGTAAAGACGACGCTGCGCTTCTGGCGGCAGGTCGGTGGGTTTGTCGTCGCAGTAAAACAGCACAGTTTGATAGCGCGGGTCGAGCAGCAAGCGACAGCGCTCACACGCGGCGATGTGCTCGCGCAGCGCCTGCTGAAGCGAGGCGTCGCCTGCGTGGTCGTGGTGCTGAGCCTGCTCCAGAAAGCGCAGCGCATCTCTGCACGCGATGGACTGTGCTGACGGCAGGTCATCGTCGCGCAGGCGCTCGCTCAGATAAGCGCGCAGGGCGCGGCGCGCGCGGTGCAGGCGCACTTTCACCGCTCCCTCGCTGATGCCAAGGCGGCGCGCCGTCTCGGCGGTGGAAAGCTCCTCCACCTCGCGCAGCACAAACGCCTCGCGCAGGGCGGGCGGCAACTGCTCGATTGCGTCGCCGAGCAATGCCGCCGTCTCTTGCTGCGTCAACAGCGCCTCAGCATCTGGTTCTGACGCGGGCAGCACTTCCGAGAGGTCGCCCTGAGCATCGTCGTCTTGCGACGAGTCCAGCGAGACAATCACCCTGCCGCGCTGCTTGCGCAGCCGCATCAGCGCGGCGTTCAGCGCGATGCGATGCAACCACGTCCGCAGGCTGGAGCGCCCATCGAAGCGGTCCAGCGCCTGAAAAGCGCTCAAGAACGTGTCTTGCAACACGTCCTCTGCCTCTTGTGGGTCGCCCGTGAGGCGCAACGCCAGACGATACAGCGCGGGCGCGTGCGCCTCCACGCACAACGCGCAGGCGGACGTGTCGCCGGCGCGGATGCGCGCGAGCAGCGCGCGCTCCTCCGCGCGCGGGTCTTGAACAACGGGACGCACGTGCGCCATAGCGGTTTCAAATCAGGCGAGCGCCGTTCGGCACGGGGCGCTCTGGCTGAGCCAGCACGATGTGACCGTCGGCATCGGCGAAACCCGTCACCAGTATCTCAGAGACAAACGGACCGATCCGCTTCGGGGGAAAGTTCAGCACGGCGATCACCTGCCGCCCCAGCAAATCCTCTGGCGTGTAGTGGTGGGTGATTTGCGCGGAGGACTGACGCACGCCGATCTCTGGACCGAAGTCCACCCAGAGCTTGTAGGCTGGCTTGCGCGCCTCTGGAAATGGCTCTGCTTTGATGATTGTGCCCGCGCGAATTTCCACGCGCTCGAAATCGGACCATTGAATCTGCTCAGCCATCATCTTCGCGCTATTGTAGTGCTGAAACGCGGCTGCAACGCTGAGGCGTAGCTTCAGCACTCCACGCGAGGCTTAGCGCGCTCGCTTAAGCGCTATACTTGGGCAGTCTTTCATTGCCGCGCCAAGCGCGGGATGCGCGTTGCTATGAACACATTTGACCCTGAGACGAACGTTTCAGTCACGAGTGGCGTGGTTGCGCTGGCGCTGGTGAGTTTAGTCGCAGTGACGGTCGCGGTGGGCGCGACGTTCGTCCCTTTGTCAGCGCTCACCTTCTTGTTTGCGATGGTGGCGCTGCTCTTGATGCTCGTCGCTGCACTGCTGGGCTATCAAGTCTGGTGTTTTTATCACGCTCACTACCACCTCGACCGCAACGCGCTGGTGATCCGCTGGGGCAATTTTGGCGAGGTGATCCCGCTGAAAGAGATCGAGAAAGTGCATGCTGGATCAGACTATGTGGACGGCATCCGCTTTCGGCGCGTGCCGCTGCCGGGTTGGTGGGTCGGCATGGCTTATCACCCGGAGCTGGGCTGGATGCGCGCCTACGCCACCGCTCCACCAGATGAGCAGATTATCATCTCAGCAAAGTGCGGCAATTTCATCATCTCGCCCGCGCAGATGACGCCCTTCGTCGAGGGCTTGCGAGACCGTCTGCGAATGGGCGCTACGATCGCCGTTAAATACGAGCGCCTGCTGCCGCGGCTGCTCAAGCAGGGATTGCTCACCGACCGCTTAGCGTTCGGTTTGATTATTTCCGTGATTGCGCTAAACTTAACTGTGTTCGCGATGAGCACCGCCCTGTATCCGATGCTGCCAGGAGAGATACCCGTTCACTTCGACGCGCAAGGGTTCCCCGACCGAATAGGGGATAAGGTGGGGCTGTTCATGCCAGCGCTGATCGCGGTGATCACGATGGTGATCAATCTGGGCATCGGCTTGGCGCTCTACCAGCCTCAAGCGCAGGCGGGGAGTTCGCCTCAGCGCTCAACGACATCGCTCCGCCGCCTGCTGAGCCTGATCGTGTGGGGCGGATGCGCAGCCATCCAGGCGATCTGCCTGCTCAGCGTCGTCTCCATCGCGCTCTATGCGCTGAACACAAACCCGATTCCGTCGTCGTTATGATTCTCGTCACAGGCGCCACAGGTTGCGTAGGTCGCGCGGTTGTTGAACGGCTGGTCGCTGCTGGCTATGCCGTGAAGTGTTTGTTCCACTGGGGACATGAGCACCCGGCGCCGCGACGGGTGGTGATCACTGGCGGCGACGTGCGCAACCAAGACTCGATCTACGAGGCGCTGACCGACGGCGGAACATGCGACACCATCATTCACCTGGCGTACATCCGCCGCGAGAGCAAAGAAGCCTCGTTTGAAGACGTGAACGTGCGCGGCACAGAGAACGTGATCGAAGCTGCCAAACGCGCTGACGTCAAGCGCTTGATCGCGGTCGGCTGTCTGGGTGCCGAGATTCGGTCGCCGTTCCCGCATTTGCGCAGTCTGGGGCTGGCGGAGGAGCGCATCCGCCACTCCGGGCTGAACTTCACCGTGCTGAAGTCGGCGGTGATTTACGGTGAGGGCGACTGGCTGACGCACTGGCTTCACCAAATGTCGCGCAACTTGCCGATTGTGATGCCGCTGCCGCACGGCGGCTACACTAAGCTCCAGCCGATCTGGTCGGGCGACGTGGCAGCCTGCATCGTGCGCAGCCTCGACTTGCGCGTGACGTTCCGCCAGGTCATCACCATCGGCGGTCCGCAGGCGCTCACCTTGGCGGACATCGCGCGGATCACCTTGCAGGCGCAAGCAGAGAAGCGCCGGCTGGTGCGCGTGCCGACGCCGCTCACGCACTATCTGACGCGCTTCCTGTCGCGCTTTCAGGACATGCTGAGCGAGCCAGAGTTGGACGCGCTCTCCTATAACCGCACAACTGAGATCGGAGGCGTGCATCGCGTCTTCGGCTTTGCGCCGGTCAAGATGGCGCCCGAGCGGCTGGCTTATCTCAGCCCTGGCTATGAACCGCCACCGCCGCCTGTGCGATTCCGCCCACGCCTGGCGGATGAGGCGGCGGCTTCGCCGATGCCGTCTCCGAAAGCGCGCTCGCGCATTCGCGCGCTGCTCGGTCGGTAAACGTTGCGTCAGCGTCGGCGATTCCAGGCGGGGTTGCCGTATTTCTCCGCGCGCAGCGCTTCTGCGCAACGCAGTTCCGCATCAGATAGCACGCCCGAGATGAAGGCGATGTTGAGCGTTTCGGCGAAAGCACGCTGCCAGACCTGGGCGCATTCCTGCCAGCTCACCGGTCGCCCCAACACATCCTCCAGCGTGGCTGCGTGGGCGCGCACCTGCTGCGGCGGTGGCGCGTCGAAGAGGTAGTTGCAGATGCGAGCGATGTCGCCACACAGCGGCAGGCTGCCATGCTGCAACACGCCATCCAGCCTGCGCCACTGCGCGCTGCCCACCAGTTTCTTGCCCGCGCCGACCACCTCGTAATCGCTGGGCGCCTCGAAGCACACTGGGCTTTGCGCCTTTTGCTCCGGCAGCACACGATTCGCGCGCACGTCGGGCACGCCCAACAGCCGCAGCGCGTGCAAGATGGCTTCGGCAATGCGACGGTAGGAGGTCATCACATCGCCAGCGGCGATGGGGTGATCAGCAGGCAGCGCGATGCTGTAGGTGAATTCGTCGGTGTGGAGGATAGCCAAACCACCGGTGGCGCGCCGGACGATGTCCACGCCATCTGCCTGGCAGCGCGCCTCGTTGACGGTGCGCATGCGTTGCGCCAAGCCCAGGCTGATCGCCGGCGGCTGCCAACCGTAAAAGCGCAACGTGGGCAGTTGCTCGCCGCTGCTGACTGCGCGCGAGATCGCCTCGTCGCGCGCCATGTTGGTCGCGCCGTCGTGGTAGCCATCGAAGATCAGACGAAAGGTGTATGTCATTCAGACGCCCTGCGCGAGCGCGATCAACAATCGCACGCCGTAACCGCGACCGCCCTTGACGTGATAGCCCTTCGTCTCGTTGTTGAACATCATGCCGGCAATGTCGAGGTGCGCCCAAGAGTAACTATCTGCACCTTGCACGAAGTGGTAGAGGAAGTAAGCGGAGGTGCCTACGCCGCCGTTGCGCCCGCCGCTGTTTTTCAAGTCGGCGTAATCGCTGCGGATTTTGTCGCGGTAATCTTCGTACAGCGGCAGCCGCCACACCCGCTCCTGGGTCGCTTCGGCGGCGCGCTGCACCTGCACCGCCAGCGCCTCGTCGCTGGCGAACAGCCCAGCTGCCACGCCCTCGCCCAGCGCGATCACACACGCACCCGTCAGCGTAGCCAAGTCAATCACGCTGCGCGGGCGATATTGCTTGGCAAAGTGCAGCGCGTCCGCCAGAATGAGCCGGCCTTCAGCGTCTGTGCTGATGATCTCCACCGTAGCGCCGCTCATCATGGTGATCACATCGCCCGGTCGGAAGGCGCGACCGTCGGGCATGTTCTCCACCAGCGGGATCAAGCCGATCACGCGCTGCGGCACGCCGAGCTGCGCGATAGCCTGCATTGCGCCGAAGACCGCCGCCGCGCCGCTCATGTCCGCCTTCATGCTTTGCATGTTGTCGGCTGGCTTGATCGAGATGCCGCCCGTGTCAAACGTGACGCCCTTGCCGACGAACACCATCGGCTGCGCGTCCGCTGTGCCAGGCGGGGTGTGTTCGAGGATGACAAAGCGCGGGGGATTCGCGCTGCCCTTGCCGACCGCCAGCACACCGCCCATCCGCCGCGCGGCGATCTCCGCCTCGTCCAGCACGGTGCAGGTCAAGCCCACCTGCTGCGCCATGGCGCGCGCCTCTTGAGCGAAGGCGTCGGGCGTGAGCACATCGGGCGAGCGGTTGATCAGCGTCCGCGCGGCATTCACCGCGCGAGCGACGATCTCGCCATCGCGGGCGCCAGCTTCCGCGTCCGCCAGCTTGCGCGCGTCATACTCGACGAGGATGCACGTCTCGAGCGCCTGGCGCGCGTTCTCGGGAGCAGCGGACTTTTGCTCGCGGAAGGCATACGTGCCCAACAGCGCGCCCTCTATCGTCGCCTGCGCTGCCTCGCGCATGGTCAGCCCGCCGATGCCGCCGCCGTGCGCGATGGTCGCCACCGTTCGACAGCCCAGATCGCGCGCCGCGCGGAGGGCAGTGGCGCTCGCCTGGCGCGCTCGGTCGGGCGTGAACTCTTCTGATTTGCCCAACCCGACGACGATCACGCGCGGCGCAGGTATCGCGCCACCCGTATAAACGACTGCGACCTCGTTCAGCTTTCCTGTGAAGTCGCCAAGCTGGGCGCGCTGGGCGATCGGACCTTGTGAGGCACCTGGGGCGCGCAACGCAGCTTCCACCGCGCCCGTCGCACCGCCAGGCACGGTGACGCCTTCAAACAAATTGACGACAATCGCGTCCGCGACGATGTGTTGAATCGCTCCTTGCTGGATGACAACGTTCATGCTTGCACAATTCCTGCTCAACGAGTTGGTGTTGAGGACGCACCGCCGCCCGCGGCAGCGTCGCAGCGCTCAGGCGGGTTGCCCCAGCTTGCGCCACGCGCGGGCGAAGGTGTGTTGCATCAGCACTGCGTCTTCTTCGAGATTCGGAGATTCGCACAACAGCCGACCCTGCACTTTCATGTCAGCCAGCGCCTTAAAGAAAGCGCGGTAGTCCATGTCCGACTCGTCCAAGTTGAGATGGTTCTTCTCGCCTTTGGTGGTGTAGGCGATGCCGCTGAAGTGAATGTGCATGGTGCGCAGCCCGCGCTCACCCAGCGCAGCCGCGATCAGGCGCAGGGCGTTGACAAACTCGTCGTAGGTGTTGAATGAGCCATCGCCGGCGCGGGCGTGCAGATGAGCGAAGTCCACGCAGGGCAACACGTCCTCGATCTCACGGCTCCATTGCAGCACTTCCTCCAGTGTGCCGAGCATGGCGCTTTTACCCATCGTCTCCGGTCGCAATCGCACGCGCACGCCCTCTTTGCGCAGGGTGTCCGCCACTTCGGCGAGCCGATCGCGGCTGACGCGCCAAGCCACTTGCGGCTCGCTGCGCATGTATGAGCCAGGATGGAAGACGATGTCGGTCGCGCCTGCTTTAAAGCCGGCGCGCGCGGCAGCTAGCAGGCGCTCGCGTCCAGCTTGCCACGCGCTGGCTTCGGCGTTGAGGTTGATGTAGTACGGCGCATGTACGCTCAGCGCCACGTCATACTGCTCGGCAGCCGCTTTGATGCGCGCGCACACATCGTCGCTCACACGCACGCTGCGCACCCACGCCAGCTCCAACGCGGATAGGCTCAGCTCGCGGATGCGCTGCACACCACCCACGCTTCCGCTGCTTGCAGGGGTGCTCAAGGGGGAGCCGACAGTGCCGAAGCGAAGCGGTAGATCAAGGTGGGTGGACTTGCTCATAGCAAAGCGGATTGTAGCCAAGCCGCCAGAAGGCGCGGACACTCCCTAAGCTGCATCTGAGCGCGGCTAACCCGAAACCAGCGAGCGCTTATGATTCGCTTGCGACCAATTGCCGTGAGAGGAACGCACGCTCACACAGAGGAGGGACTTGCCCCCCAACCGCACCAACGCAGAGCCGCTCTGGAGCTGCGCCTGTTGATCGCGCTGATCGCGCGACAGGTGCGCAACGACCTGGATCGGCAGATGCGCGCGGCTGGGCTGGGGGGATGGCTTCAGCACGCTGTCCTGACCCTGCTCGGCGAGCGCAGCCTGACGATCAGCGAAATCAGCCGGCGGCTGGGCGTCGAGCCAGCGACGCTCGTGCCTGTGGTAGACGCGCTCGAACGCGAGGGGCTGGCGCGCCGCGGTCAAGACCCACACGACCGCCGCCGCAGCCCCCTCACGCTCACAGAACGCGGGCAGGAAAAGCTGGCGCGCACCTCGCCGATGGATCAGCAAGATGTGCTGCTCAGCGCGCTGCATCGGTTGGGCGACCCAGAGGCATCGCGCCTGCTGGATATGTTGCGGCGATTAGCGCGCCTGCTCAGCGTGGAAGACGAAGCGCTGCAGAACGTCGCTGTGTATGCAGACATGCACGCCGCCGCAAATGGGAGCGTCTCATCCGTTGACGTTCCCGGCTAACACTGCGCGCCGCAGGCGCAGGCTGTTGCCCATCACGAACAGCGAGCTAAACGCCATCGCGCCGGCTGCCAGTATCGGACCGTACTGCTGGAAGACACCAGACGCCGCCAGCGGAATGAGCAGCACGTTGTAGAAGAAAGCCCAGAACAAGTTCTGCCGCACGCCGCGCTGCGTGCGACGCGAAAGCGCGATTGCCTTTGCTACGCCCCACAGATCAGGGCGCACCAGCGTTACGTGAGCTGCCTCAATAGCGATGTCGCTGCCGCTGCCCATCGCGATCCCCACATCCGCCTGTGCCAGCGCTGGCGCGTCGTTGACGCCGTCGCCCACCATGGCAATCACCTGTCGCCGCGCGCGTTGTTGCAAGTGTTGGATTTGCGCCGCCTTGTCGGTTGGGAGCACCTCTGCAACCACATGCTCCACGTCCAACTGCTTCGCAATGCGTTGCGCAGCGGCGCGATGGTCGCCGGTGAGCATCGCCACGTGAATGCCCCACGAGCGCAGTTGACGTACCACGTCGCGGGCTTCGGGGCGCAGCTCGTCGCGCGCGCCGATCAGCCCCGCCAGGCGCCCATCCACAGCGACCGCAATTACCGTCTGCCCTGCTTCTTGCAAGCGAGCGATGGCTTCTTCCACTGGGGCGAGCGAGACGCCCTCCGCCTGCATCAGACGCACGCTGCCCACGAGCACGCGGTGAAGCTGATCAGCACCCGCAACCACCTCCGCGATCACCCCGCGCCCCAACACGGACTCCGACTGCCGCAGCGCCCAGAACGGGATGTCTCGTTCGCGCGTAGCCTGGCAGACTGCGCGCGCTAACGGGTGCTGGCTGGACTGCTCCGCTGAGGCAGCCCATCGCAACACTTCGGACTCTGTTGCGGCGGCATCCGCGCGAATCACCGTGTTGACCACGGGGCGACCTGCCGTGAGCGTGCCCGTCTTGTCGAACACCACCCAGCGCACCTCAGCCACTTGCTGCAAAGCGGCGCTGTCCCGAAACAAGATGCCCTGCTCCGCGCCCTTGCCCATGCCGACCATCATGGCAGTCGGCGTGGCTAAACCGAGCGCGCACGGACACGCCACCACCAACACAGCAACCGCGTTGACCACTGCGCGCTGCACATCGCCGCCCAGAATCGTCCACGCGGCGAACGTGAACAACGCGACTGCGATCACCACTGGCACAAACACCGCCGATACGCGGTCCACCAGCGCCTGCACGGGCGCTCTGCTGCGTTGCGCCTGCGCCACCGCGCGCGCGATCTGCGCCAGCAGCGTCTGTTGACCAACGCGCGTCACCTCGCAGCGCAACAAGCCATCCACGTTGAGCGAGCCGCCGATCACCACGTCGCCAATTTGCTTTTCTTTGGGCATACTTTCGCCGGTCACCATGCTCTCGTCCACCATCGCCCGACCGCCGCTCACGGTGCCATCGGCGGGCACGCGCTCGCCCGCGCGCACTATGCACACGTCACCCACAGCAAGCTGCGACACGGGCACATCTTCCTCCTGATCGCCACGCACCACGTGCGCGATGGGCGGAGTGAGCGAGAGCAAACGGCGGATCGCGTCGCTGGTGCGCCGCCTGGCGCGCGACTCCAGAAACTTGCCGACGCTGATCAGCGCCAGGATCAGCGCGGCTGTCTCAAAATACACATGACCGCTCACCCACCCCAGCATCACCGCCACCGACCAGACGAACGCCGTCGTAGCACCCAGCGCGACGAGCACATCCATGTTGGCGGCGCCATTCCGCACTGCCGACCAGGCGCGCGTGTAGTACTGCCAGCCCGTGTAAAGTTGCACGGGCAAGGCTAGGGCAAAGAGCAACACATCAAACATTGCTTGTTCGGCTGAGCGATGTGCGCCATGCCCACCCAGCCAGGGGCTGAGCAAGCCGAAGTCGCGGCTCATGCTGAGGATGAAAATCGGCACACCGAAGATCAACCCCACCACCATGCGCCGACGCCGATCCACCAGCTCCGCGAGGCGCGCAGCCTGTTCGACATCGGATTGTTCCATTTCCGCTGCGTCGCCTGCGGTGGGCACATCGTAGCCCGCGCGGCGGATGGCTGCGACCACATCGCCCAGTCGCGCAAGCGAGGGGACGTAAGTGACCGAAATCTGCTCTGCGGCGTAGCTCGCCTCCACCGCCAGCACGCCGGGCAGCCTTGTCACCGCGCGCTCGATGGTGCGCGCGCAACTGGCGCACGTCATGCCGACCACGGCAAGATCCACGCGAGCCACTGGCACTGCATAGCCAGCGCGCTGCACAGCTGCAATCAGGCTTTTCGGGTCGGTCTGCTCAGGGTCAAACTGCACCGTTGCCTGCTCGGCAGCAAAGCTGACATCCGCCTCGATCACGCCTGGCACACGACGCAACGCGCGCGCCACTGTGCTGGCACAGTTCACGCAGCTCATGCCAGAGACTGGCAGTTGGATGCAGGTTTGGGCTATCTTTGCTTCCATCACGATTGAGGAGCGTAGCCGATGTCGGTCAGCACCTGACGGATACGTTCCCAGTCCGTTCGCCCATCCGTTTGAACCACTACGGTCTTTTCAGACACGCTGGCTTCTACGACTGAGACGCCAGGCAATTGTGACAGCTCATTGGTGATGGCACGCACACACCCTTCACAACCGATGGAGGGTATATGCAACTTTCGCTTCTCCATAAGTCCACATTATCATCCCGCGCCACTGGCACACTTGCTGTGCCTGAGCCTGTCGAAGGCAGCGAGAACAAGCCCAAGCAGCCCACACTAGCAACGACAAGAGACATGGGTATAATCTCAGTTCACTCAACAGGAGAAGGAAACGTTCGACAGTATGGAGATCAAAGGCGCCCCCACGGACATCAACCCAGAAGCGGGGGAAGATTTCTCTCGTCTGCTGGAGCAATACAGCCAGCAGGAGAGCACCTATCAGGTTGGTCAGCTCATCGAGGGTGAGATCGTCAAGATTGAGACGAACAGCATCCTGGTGAGCCTGCAAGGCAAATCCGAAGGCATTGTGCCTCGAAAGGACATCGAGGCACTGCCGCGCGATCTGCGCGAAAGCCTGAAGGAAGGCGATCGCGTCTACGCGTATGTGGACCGCCTGGAGGACGAGAACGGCAATGTTGTCTTGTCCATGAGCCGAGCGGTCTCTGAGCGCGACTGGGAGCGCGTGGAGGAGTTGTACGCACAGCAGACCGTCGTGGAAGAGCGGGTCGCTGGCTTCAACAAAGGCGGCGTGATCATCAAGCTGGGACGGTTGCGCGGCTTCATGCCCGCGTCGCAGCTCAGCCCGGCGCATCAGAAGATGATCAGCGATGAAAGCGTGCCGCCTGAGCAACGCTTCCAGAGCCTGGTCGGCGAGACGCTCGCCTTCAAAGTGATCGAAGTGGACCGCCAGCGCAATCGCCTCATCCTGAGCGAGCGCGCGGCGATGAAAGAAGTGCGCGCCACACAAAAGGCGCGTATGCTCAGCACACTCGAAGAAGGCAGCGTCGTGGAGGGCGTGGTGAGCAGCATCATGGACTTCGGCGTGTTCGTTGATCTCGGCGGCGTGGACGGCATGGTGCCGATCTCCGAGATCAGCCACACGCGCGTCACCAAGCCGGGCGAGGTGCTCAAACAAGGCCAGAAAGTAAAGGTCAAGGTGATCTCCATAGACCGAGAGAAAGGGCGCATCGGCTTGAGCATGAAGGCGCTCGAACCAGACCCCTGGGAGAGCATCAGCCAGCGCTACCGCAAAGGTCAGCTCGTGGAAGCGGAGGTGATCAAGACGCACGCAAAGTACGGCGCCTTCATCAGGCTGAAAGGCGACGAGGCTATCGAGGGCTTGGTGCCACTCTCCGAGCTGAGCGACAAGCCCATCCAAAGCCCGAACGAAGTGGTGAAGCCAGGTCAGGTGTTGACGCTGCGCATCATGCGCATCGAGCCAGAGGCAAGGCGCATCGCGCTGAGCCTGAGGCAGGTGAGCTGGGCGGAGTTTGCTCACGCTGACTGGCAATCCGAACTAGGAGCGAACCAGGCAAACAACCCATGAGACTTTCACCGCGAGGGCGCCGAAGACAACGCGCCCTCGCGCGCTACATGGCACACGCTTCATACGCACACTCCATCCCAGACGCTGCAGCATTCGCGTGAAGCTCAGCACACTCTTAGACGCATGAGTTAGTATTCAGGAAAAGAGGTGACGGCGTGGCAGGAAAGATAGACCGCTTCACACAGCGCGCCAGGCGCGTATTGCAATACGCCAAGGACGAAGCTGAGCGTCTGGCGCACAGCTACATCGGCACAGAGCACCTGTTGCTCGGCTTAGTGAAAGAAGAGAACGGCATCGCCGGGCGAGTCCTGCGCGAGCTGGGCGCTCGCCCAGATCGCGTGGCTGAGATGGTCGAGCGGATGAGCGGCGCTGGACGGCGCACAGGCAACACGCGGCTGGAGCTGACGCCTCGCACCAAGCAGGTCCTGGAGTATGCTGTCGAAGAAGCACGCAAGCTAGACCATCCCTACATCGGCACCGAGCACCTTCTGCTTGGGCTGATCCGACAGGGCGATGGCGTCGCTATTGACGTGCTGCGCCAGATCGGCTTGACGCCCGATCGCATCCGCCGCGAAGTCATGCGCGCCATCCAACAGGAACAGCCCGAAGGCGGGCGCGTCGCCACTCCAGCCGGTCAGGCGCCCGCCCAGAAGAAGGAGCGCGTGAAGACGCCCTCGCTCGACCAACTCGCCACCGACCTGACAGCGCTGGCAGAGCAGGGCAAGCTCGACCCCGTCATCGGCCGCGAGACCGAAATCGAGCGCGTGATCCAGATTCTCGCCCGCCGCACAAAGAACAACCCCTCGCTGATCGGTGAGCCAGGCGTGGGCAAGACCGCCATCGTGGAAGGCTTGGCGCAGCGCATCGTGGCGGGGCAAACCCCTGAACCATTGCTCGGCAAGCGGGTGATGCAGCTCGACGTAGGCTCGCTCGTCGCAGGCACCATGTATCGCGGTCAGTTTGAGGAGCGGCTCAAGCGCGTGATCGAGGAAGTCAAAGCCAGCGACACCATCCTCTTCATTGACGAAGTGCACATGCTCGTCGGCGCTGGATCGGCGGGCAGCAGCGTGGACGCGGCGAACATCCTGAAACCGGCGCTCGCGCGCGGTGAGTTCCAATGCATCGGCGCGACCACGCTGAACGAGTATCGCAAGTACATCGAAAGCGACGCCGCGCTCGAACGGCGCTTCCAACCCGTGTATGTCGAGGAGCCATCGCCAGAGATGGCGATTGAAATCCTGCGCGGCATCAAGGGAGCCTACGAAAAGCACCACCGACTGCGCATCAGCGACGAGGCGATCCGCGCCGCCGTGCATCTCTCGGCACGTTACGTGTCCGACCGATACCTGCCCGACAAAGCCATTGACCTGATTGACGAAGCTAGCTCGCGGGTGCGCATGTACAAATCGCCGCAGTCCATCAACCTGCAACGCGCCTTCCGCGAGCTGCATCGCACGCAGCAGCAGCGCGAGCAACTCTTCGCCGAAGGGCGCTACGAAGAAGCCACCCGCCTGCGCGAGCGCGAGATGGAACTCCAGCGCGAGATCGAAAGCCTGCGCCTCGACTTCGATCACGAAAACGAAGGCGCCGTTGTGCGCGAGGAGGACATCGCCGAAGTGATCGCCATGTGGACCGGCATACCCGTCAAGCGGCTGGTCGCCACCGAAAGCGAGCGACTGCTGCACCTGGAAGATGAACTGCGCAAGCGCGTTGTCGGTCAGGAAGAAGCGATCCAGACCATCGCGCGCGCCGTGCGCCGCGCCCGCGTCGGGCTGAAAGACCCGCGCCGCCCGATGGGTTCATTCATCTTCCTCGGTCCCACCGGTGTCGGCAAGACCGAGCTGACCAAAGCGCTGGCGGAGCAGCTCTTCGGCAGCGAAGACGCCATGATCGTGCTGGACATGAGCGAGTTCATGGAGCGCCACACCGTTTCGCGGCTGGTCGGCGCACCGCCAGGATACGTCGGCTACGACGACGCCGGTCAGCTCACCGAGGCTGTGCGTCGCCGACCGTACACAATCATCGTCTTCGACGAGATCGAGAAGGCGCACCCCGAAGTGTTCAACATGCTCCTCCAAATCATGGAGGAGGGCAGGCTGAGCGACGCGCGCGGACGCAAGGTGGACTTTCGCAACACGTGCATCATCATGACCAGCAACGTGGGCGCAGAGCTGATCAAGCGCGAGGCGCGCCTCGGCTTCAACGTCAAGCGCGATGAACAAAAAGACGCCGAGCAGCAATTCAACGAGATTAAGGAGAAGTTGCTCAGCCAACTGAAGCGCGTCTTCCGTCCAGAGTTCCTGAACCGCGTGGACGCCACCATCGTGTTCCATCCGTTGGAGAAGTCACATATCCAACAGATCGTGACGCTAGAGCTGAACAAGGTGCAGAAGCGGTTGGCAGACCACAACATCACGCTAATTGTGACCGACGCCGTCAAACAGTACCTGGCAGACAAAGGCTACGACCCCGAATACGGCGCACGACCTCTGCGCCGCGTGGTGCAGAACGAAGTGGAAGATGCGCTCTCCGATGGCTTGCTCTCCGGACGCATCCAGGACAACACCCACGTGTTGGTTGACCTGGGCGAGGACGGTCGCATCCTGTTCAAGACCGTTGATCAGGTGCAGGGCAATCCGGAGGTCGCCATCACGCCCATCACACCACCCGACGCCGGACCAGCCATCGAGCGCGTCAACTGACGCTCCCACGCCAGATCAGGTGTAGCAAGGCGACCCGCGCCGCGGCGCGGGTCGCCGCGTTTGACGGCGGGACCGCGCCCAATTGGCTGGCGGAGGCGTCTCAACACCACACATCCAGCACACCCTCGCGCCACTTTACAATCGCAGCACAAATCATGACTGCATCGGCGCTCGCCGTGTTTGGTTGTGCCTTTGGAGTTGCGCTGGCGTTCACCGCGCTGGCGATCCGGCTGGGGCTAGTGTTGGGCATCGCCGACGCACCCGGCGGGCGCCGTCGCCATGCGCGCGTCACCTCCCGATTGGGCGTGGTGCCGCTTTCCGCTGGCTTCACGCTGGCAGCGCTGCTCAGCCGACTCGTCGCCCCGCCCTCACTGGACCCGCTCGAACCCACGCGATTCACGGGGCTGGTGATCGGCAGCGTGGTGATGCTCGTCGCAGCCCTGCTGGACGACCGGTTCAACATGCCCGCCAAAGCGCAAATGGCGCTGCAACTCCTGGGCGCTGGCATCGCCATCAGCCACGCCATCTTCATCGAGCGCTTCACCAATCCTCTCACCCAGCAACAGGTCGTGCTGCCGCAGGCGTTCGGCAAGTGGTTCGGTTGGGCGATGGTGGTTGCGCTGAGCGCGTTCTGGTTCTTGGGGATGATGAACACGGTGAATCTGCTCGACGGCGTGGACGGGCTGGCGGCAAGCGTGGCATCCGTGGCGTGCGTGGTCACGCTGATACACATGCTGCGCGAGGGTCAGCACAGCGTGGCGCTGCTGCCCGTGGCGCTGTTGGGCACACTGGCGGGTTTTTTGGTGTTCAACTTCGCCCCTGCGCGCATCTTTCTCGGAGGCGGAGCAGTCTATCTGGGCTACCTGCTTGCCTGCACCGGGATCATCGGCGGCGCCAAAATCGCCCTGTTGGTGTTGGTGATGGGCGTGCCCATCGGAGATGTGCTCTGGCAAATTGTGCGCCGCATCCGCCACCGACGCAGCCCCCTCAGCGCTGATCGCGGTCATCTGCACTTGCGCCTGGCAGATCGCGGCTGGAGCGCGCGACGCATCACAGCGCACTACGTAGCAGTGAGCGCACTGTTGGGCATAGTAGCACTGCTGCCATTGCCCCCTCTGGCGAAGCTGATCGCCATCATCGTCACCTTCACGCTCTCCTTGCTGGCGCTTTCCGCGCTTTCCGAGTTGCGCGCCTCCGCCACCAGACCGCAGTCTGGATGATGGTTATCTGAGAAGGCAGGGCAGGCGCGATCAACCGTTTTATACTGCTGTCAAACTTAGGTTTAGCAGATGTTGAACTTTGGGCGACATCTGATCACACCTGAAGCAGAGTGAGGGACGACACGTGAGCACATGGTTTGAAATCCGCAACTTGCACGTCAAGATCGCCGACACAGACCGCGAGATCATCAAAGGCCTGAACCTCAGCATCAATGCGGGCGAGATCCACGCCATCATGGGACCAAACGGCAGCGGCAAGAGCACGCTGGCTTACACCATCGCCGGGCATCCCGCCTACGAAGTGACAGAAGGTGAAATCCTCTTCAAGGGCGAGAACATCCTGGAGATGGAGCCAGACGAGCGCAGCCGCGCGGGCTTGTTCCTGGCGTTTCAATATCCCGTCGCTATTCCTGGTGTAACGGTCGCCAACTTCCTGCGCACCGCAATCAACGCGCGCATCAAAGCAGAGGCAGCAGCGAAAAACGGCGGCGTGGTGCCGCACGATGTGAAGGGCATTCCGATCCCCGTGTTCACGCGCCAGATGCGCGAGGCGCTGGAGATGCTCAAGATGGATAGCTCCTTCGCCGGTCGCTACCTCAACGACGGCTTCAGCGGTGGCGAGAAGAAGCGCGCTGAAATCCTGCAAATGGCGATGCTCAAGCCAGAGATGGCGATCCTCGACGAGACGGACTCGGGCTTGGACATTGACGCGCTGCGCATCGTCAGCGAAGGCGTGAACCTGCTCCATAAGCAGAACCCTCAAATGGGCGTCCTGGTGATCACGCACTACCATCGCTTGCTGAACTACATCAAGCCGCACTTTGTTCACGTGCTCATTGACGGCCGCATCGTCGAGAGCGGCGGTCCGGAGCTGGCGCTGCATCTGGAGGAGAAAGGCTACGACTGGTTGAAAGAGCCAGAGCTGAGCGCCTAAAAACTCCCCCTGAACATCTTACGAGGAGGAACGGTTGAAGTGGCAGAAGAAAAGACACAGGTCTCGGTAAACGAGGAATATGTCGAGAAGTACGGCTTTCACGAGCCGGAGAACTACGTGTTCAAGAGCCGCAAAGGGCTGGATGAGCAGGTCGTTAAAGAGATCTCCTGGTTGAAGGGCGAGCCAGAGTGGATGACGCGCTTCCGTCTGGAAGCGTTGAAAGTCTTCCTGAGCAAGCCCATGCCAAACTGGGGCGGCGAGGCGCTCAAGGAGATTGACTTTAACGACATTTACTACTACATCAAACCCACCGACAGGCAAGCGGAAAGCTGGGACGAGCTGCCCCCAGAGATCAAGCGCACGTACGACCGACTGGGCATCCCTGAGGCGGAGCAGAAATACCTGGCTGGCGTGGGCGCGCAGTACGAGTCCGAGGTGATTTACCACAACCTGGCGAAAGAGCTGGAGGCGCAGGGCGTGATCTTCCTCGACACAGACACCGGGCTGCGCGAGTATCCTGAGCTGTTCCGCCAGTACTTCGGCACAATCATCCCCTACACAGACAACAAGTTCGCCGCGCTCAACAGCGCAGTGTGGTCAGGTGGGTCGTTCATTTACGTCCCCCCAGGCGTGAAGATCGAGATGCCGCTGCAAGCCTACTTCCGCATCAACGCCAAGAATGTGGGGCAGTTTGAGCGCACCCTGATCATCGTGGACGAAGGCGCACAGGTGCACTACGTGGAAGGTTGCACCGCGCCAGTGTACTCGAGCGATTCGCTGCACAGCGCGGTGGTGGAGATCATCGTCAAGAAAGGCGGGCGTTGCCGCTACACCACGATCCAGAACTGGTCCACGAACGTGTACAACCTGGTCACCAAGCGCGCCGCCGCATACGAAGGCGCCACCATGGAGTGGGTGGACGGCAACCTGGGCAGCAAGCTGACCATGAAGTATCCCTCCGTCTATCTGATGGAGCCGGGCGCGCATGGCGAGGTGCTCTCCATCGCGTTTGCCGGCAAAGGTCAGCACCAGGACGCCGGCGCCAAGATCGTGCACGCCGCGCCCAACACCACCAGCAAGATCATCAGCAAGTCCATTAGCAAAGACGGCGGGCGCACCAGCTACCGCGGCTTGCTCAAAGTGTACCGAGACGCGGAGAACAGCCGCAGCAACGTCGTCTGCGATGCGCTGTTGCTGGATGAGCACAGCCGCAGCGACACCTATCCCTACATCGAGGTGGACACCGACCGCGTGGTGATCGGTCACGAGGCAAGCGTGAGCAAGATCGGCGAGGAGCAGCTCTTCTACGCCATGAGCCGCGGCATCAACGAAGAAGACGCCAGCACGATGGTGGTCTCTGGCTTCATCGAGCCGCTGGTGAAGGAGCTGCCGATGGAATACGCCATCGAGATGAATCGCCTGATCGCGTTGCAAATGGAAGGCACTGTCGGCTGAAGAGCCAGCATCGCGCAACCATGACTATCACACAACCTCTGTTGAAACCTGCGCCGGTGATCAAAGCCGGCGAGATCACCAAAGAGCGGGTGGAGACTTACTCAGCAGCGCTCGGCGACACGGACTGGATGGCAGCCAAGCGCATGGACGCCTTCCGCGTCTTCCGCGACACACCTCCACCCAACCGACACGATGAGCTTTGGCGCCGCGTTGACCTCAGCCAGTTTAAGCTGCCCGAGATCATCGCTGCGATTGACCCGCAAGACAACGCGCTGAGCACCACACTGGTCGCCCCAGAGGACTTGCCAGCAGGCGTGGTGTTCGTGGACTTCGCCACAGCCACTCGGCAACACGCCGACCTGCTCCAGCGCTACTACATGACCGAGTGCGTGAAGGTGACCGACGCCTACTTCGCCGCCTTGCACGCCATCTTCGTTCGCGGTGGCGCAGTGTTGTACGTGCCTGCCCATGTCCAGATCGAGGCGCCGTTGCGCGTCTTCACGCGCATGCGCGCTGATCAGCGCAGTGGGTTCAATCACACGCTGGTCGTGCTGGAGGAGGGCGCGCAAGCAACGCTGATCGAAGACTTCGCCTCTGAGGGTGAAGCGAGCGCCAGTTTGCCCCAGGCGCTGTACGACGGCGTGGTTGAGATCGTGCTGGGCAAAGGCGCCCAACTCGATTACGTCAACATCCAGGACTGGGGGCGCAATGTGTACAACTTCACCAACGAGCGCGCCCGCGTGGGCGAAGGCGCCACGTTGCACTGGGTGATGGGCGGCGTCGGCAGCAAATTCACCAAGAGCCTGATCGAGGCTGACCTGGTCGAGCCATACGGCATCGCCCTCCTGAGCGGCGTGTACTTCGCCGACACGCGCCAGCAGCTCCACTACGACACACAACAGAACCACATCGCCCCGCATTGCAAGAGCGACCTGCTTTACAAGGCTGCGCTGCGCGACCAGGCGCGCACGGTTTGGCGCGGGAATATTCGCGTCTTCCATGGCGCACAGAAGACCGACGCTTATCAAGCAAACCGCAACTTGCAGCTCTCCGACCAGAGCCGCGCCGACTCCATCCCTGGTCTTGAGATCGAAGCAGATGACGTGCGCTGCACACACGGCAGCACAGTCGGCACGTTGGAGGAAGAGCCGATCTTCTACCTGCGCAGCCGCGGCATCCCGCTGAACGAGGCGCGCCGCATGGTCGTGGAGGGATTCTTCGCGCCAGTGATCGAGCGCATCCCATCCGAAGAGACGCGCGAACGACTCACCAACGAAATCAGCAGGAAAGTGGGCTGATAGCTCACCAGCGCTTAAGCCCACACACTATGCACTGGAGTTTCACAGCAATGGCAATCGCAACTGCATCCGCTATCTGGAACGGCACGCTGCGCGAAGGCAGCGGCAGCATGTCTGTTGGGTCTGGGTTCATCAAAGAAGTGCCGTTCACCTTCGCCTCACGCTTCGAAGGGGACCTCAAAGGCACAAATCCCGAAGAGTTGATCGGCGCTGCGCACGCTGGCTGCTTCAGCATGTTCCTATCCGCACAACTCACCAAGGCGGGCAACCCACCCAACTACATCCACACCACCGCAACCGTTCATCTCGGCGAAGGACCGACCGTCACCCGCATCGAGCTGCGTGTGGAAGCCAGCGTGCCAGGCGTTGACGAAGCCGCCTTCATGGAGAAGGTGCAACTCTCAAAAGAACAGTGCCCCATCTCAAAGGCGTTGGCAGCCGTACCTGAGGTGACCGTGCAGGCGCGGCTGGTGCAAGGGTAACACCACTTCATTACCTCCTGTCATCGCAGGTGCACCTCGGTAGTCATCGAGGTGCGCCTGCGGCTTTCTGGGGCACAGTTTCGGCACGACGCTGAAGCCATACTTCAGCGTTCACAAGAGCAGGGCTACAATCCAGCCGGCATGGCAGCGCTCTCTTTTGACCAGCATATTGATCGCCGTTGCTCGAACAGCGTCAAGTGGCATCAATACCCAGCGGATGTGTTGCCCATGTGGGTGGCGGACATGGACTTTCCCTCGCCTCAACCTGTGGTGGAGGCGCTGACGGAGCGCGTCAGACACAGCGTGTTCGGATATGAGTTCTCCACGACTCACATCAGCGAGTCCATCAGCGATTGGCTGCTCCAGCGGCATGGCTGGGAGGTAGCGCCAGAAGCGATCGTGCCGTTGCCAGGCGTGGTGAGCGGGCTGGGGCTGATTGCCCGCGTGTTTTGTCACGCGGGCGATGTTGCCGTGACTTTCACGCCAGCCTACCCGCCCTTCCTCAGCGTGCCAGCCATCCAGGGGTTAAGCGTGGTCACTGTGCCTTTGGTTCACACTGGCGGGCAGCGCATCCACTACGAGATAGATTTTGACGCGCTCGCGCAAGCGCTCGCTGCCCCCCGCGCCTCGCTGTTCATCCACTGTCACCCCCATAACCCGACCGGGCGCGAGTGGAGCGCCGCCGATCATCAGCGCATCGCGCAATTGTGCGCCGAGCACGATGTGTTGATCGTCTCAGATGAAATCTGGTCAGACCTGACTCTCGACCAGAGGCAACACACACCGTTCGCGCTGCAGTGCAGCGATGTCGCCGAACGTTGCATCACGCTGATGGCTCCGAGCAAGACCTTCAATACCCCAGGGCTGGGGTTTGGCTTTGCAGTGGTGCCCCACCCCGCCCTGCGGCGTCGCTTGCAGGCGGCGCTGTTTGGCAATTTGCCGCATCTCAACATCTTCGGCATGGTGGCAGCGCAAACTGCTTACTCCAACGCAGGCTGCGCGGCTTGGCTGGATAACCTGCGCGCTTACCTGACTGCTAATCGCGATTTTGCGCTTGACTTTCTCGCGCGCCACATGCCCGACTTGCGCACCACCGTACCAGAAGCCACTTATTTGCTCTGGCTGGATTGCTCCGAGACTCGGCTGACGCAGCCCTACCAGTCCTTTCTGGAGAAAGGCAAAGTTGCGCTCAGCGACGGCGCAACGTTCGGGCAAGGCTACGCACGCTTCGTGCGCCTGAACTTCGGCTGCCCGCGCGATCAATTGGCTGAAGCGCTCTCACGTATGCACGCCACGCTGACGGCGGAGGGCTAGCGGCGCAAAGCTGAGCCATTGCGCGACAGCGATCCGCTGCTGGGCGAGGGTTGGTGGTCGGGTATGTAAATATCGAACGTCGTGCCAACGCCCTCTTTGCTGTTCACCACGATGCGCCCGTGATGGGCTTGCACAATGGTGTAGGCAATCGAAAGCCCCAGCCCCGCGCCGCCGTAGGAGCGTGAGCGCGATTTGTCCACGCGATAGAACCGCTCGAAGATGTGTGGCAGGTCTCGTTCTGGTATGCCCACCCCCGTGTCGCTGACCGACAGCCGCACGAAGCCGTTGTAGAAGGCTACGCACTCGATGCGCACCTCGCCGCCATCGGGGGTGTGCTTAATGGCGTTGTCGGTGAGGTTGATCAGCACCTGCTTCAGCCGGTCAGGGTCTGCCTCGATCACAAGGTCATCTTCTGCCTTGACGATAATGCTCACCCGACCATTAGCGATGACCTGCGCCATACGCCCCACTTCGTGCGCGAGCTGGCTGACGTTGACCTTGGTAAAGCGCATGGGCAGCTCACCCGCATCAGCCTGCGACAGCAGCAGCAGGTCGCTGACCAGGCGGGTCATGCGCTCGCTTTCGCGGGTCAGCGCATCGAGCGACTCTTGATCAGCGCAGCCCATCGCGCGCAGCAGATCTACGTTACCGCGTATCACCGTGAGCGGCGTGCGCATTTCGTGTGAGACATCTGCAACCAGCCGCTGCTGGGCATCGAAGAGTTGCTTGAGGCGGTCGAGCATCTCGTTAAATGCGCGGGAGAGCTGCGCGATCTCGTCGTTGGTGCGCGGCACACTCACCCGCTGATCGAGGTTCTCCGCGCGATAGATCGCCATCGCGGTGCGCGTGATCTGATCAACAGGTTTCAACGCGCGACGCGCGATCAGCGCTCCCACGAAGAAGGAGAGCAACAAACCCACCACGCCGCTCACCAGCAGTGTGGTGGAGAGGATGCGCAACGCCACTTCCACGTTCTCGCGCGAGATGCCCACTTGCAAGAAGCCTATCAGCGTCTCTGGCTCTCGCCTGGAGTACAGAGGGCGCGTCAACACACGCAGCGGCGGCGTGTCGGGGTGGCTGTAGTTCGAGAAGTGATCCGCACGCTGCTCGTTGGATAACGACAGCTCGTAACGAAAAGCCTCTGGGTCGAGCAACGAATCGAAGTTTGCCTCGAAGATGTTGGGCGATGCGCCGATCAACTGCCCATCGGTGGAGATGAATTGGACGTAGATCTCCGACGAGCGAAAGGCGTCCAAAGTGGGAAAGCGGATGATCTGGCGACCGTTGCGCTGAACAAGCTCCGCGGGCTGGGTGAACAACAACGGCAGCACTGTGTCTGCCGCCTGGACCAGGCGAGAGTCAAGCTGTTGGAAGAGCAAAACGCGCGCCGGCGCATACACGCCGAGACCGATAGCGATCAAAATCGCGGCGAGCACGCCGGTGTACCACAGCGTCAGTCTGAGTCGAATTGGCATTTGACTGCAACGAAGCGCTGCCCCTGATGAGGGCTAGCCTCATTATTCTAAGGCTGCTTAGACTAGCTTCCAGCATCACTCAACCCAGGTTCAGATGTTGCGCCTCTCGGCAGACTCACGGCACGGCGCGCGCCAGCGCGATCATGCGCAGGCTGCCTTCGCCGTAGGGAGACAGGTCGTAGTCGCCAAACCAGGTGACCAGTGCAAAGCCACTTTGCCTCAGCAACAGCTCCATCTCGTAGCGAAAGACGTGCCGCAGTCTGAAGGCAAACATCTGTTCATCTCGAAGCCTGCCTTCTTGCCAGCGCTCCACGCGATAGGAAAGCTCCTGTTCCTGCGTCGCCCAGAAGATGCGGCTGGCGACGTATTTGCGCACTTCCTGACCGCTGGCTGGGTCAATGAAGGTCGCTTCCAGTTGAAACTGACCATCGTCAGGCTGATAAGCCATCTCGTCGTTTGGGGGGATGTCAATCACCAGGTGTCCGCCTGGGGGCAGCGCCGTCCGCGCAGTGCGCAGCACAGCAAGCTGGTCCTCGCACGAGAGGTTGTGCAGGAACGTGTTTAAGGCGATCACCACCAAGTCAAAGGAGGCGGGAGAAAGTGGCAACGGGGCGCGCGCATCCGCCTGGATCAGCGTGTGGGCTTGGGCGGCCCAACCCGGCACGCGCGAGAGATGAGCGGCTGCGATGCGCAGCATCTCTGCAGAGCTATCTACGCCCGTCACGTCCAGACCTGCTTCGATGAGCGGCACCATCAGCCGACCACTGCCACACCCGATCTCCAGCACGCGCTGCGCGTGGCATATCTCTCGCGCAATGCGCAGGTAGAAGGGCACGTCGTCCAAGAACGCACGATGCTGCAGGTCGTAAATCTCGGCGAACTGGTCGTACATAGCGCCCATACCTTGATCTTACTCAGGCTTATCTGCTGATAGACTTAAACCCACAAAAGGCTTTGCTATGTGCCGTGCGAGTTGGCAGCAGAGCTGAATCAACCAAGCCATGATGGAGCCAGAGTCCAAACCTTCGATTGACGAACTGACCGCGCGCTCATCCACGCGCTATCTGCTGGCGGGCGTGCTGACATTTGTCGTCTTGTCGGTCATCTGCATCAGCGCAGCAATTTTGATCGGCACGGGCTTCAGTCCCCTGCCTCAGCCGACACCCACCGCGCGCTTGCGCGCCCAACTGGACGAGCAGCCCTCTAAGGTGGCACCTGGGGCAGCCTTCACAGTGCGCGGGCGAGGTTTTCTGCCTGGTGAGAAGGTGGACATCTTCATCACAACGAGCACGAACGCGCCCTTCAGCGAATTCATCAACCTCGGCAGCGCGACCGCCAACAGCAGCGGCGTGATCGAGCTGCAAACGGCTGCGCCCAGCGAGGCACGGGATTACTACCTGATCGCGCGCGGCTCCAGCACTGGCTTCACGCGCTACACACGCCTCATCGTGGACCCGTCCGCGACGGCAACGCTTCCTGAACCGCCCACCGCCGCGCCAGTGACCCCTGTGCCGTTGCCCGAGTTGCACATCACCAGCGTGAGCATTGGCTTGCAACAAGACACAAGCTGTCTGCTCGCCAACACGCCTTTCGAACTGGGACTGCGCGTGACGATTCAAAATCGCGGCAGCGTCTTCGCGTCTCCATTCGTCGTGCAAGCGAACGATCAGCAGGCGCTCCTGCCGCGCGGGCTGGCTCCAGGCGAGAGCACCACGCTCTGGTTTCCTGGCTACCTCACTGGCAACAATCGCGTGATCGTCGATCCTGGAAACGCAATTGCGAAAGCGGCTTCTTCTTCGCTGGTGTTTGAAGGTCCGCTCGTTGTGCCCACACTGCCACCGCCCTGCACACCCGTAGCTACACAACCCGTTCCGCAGGAGACGCCCACACCAGACCCGAACGCGCCAGGTGTGTGGTTTGGGCAGTTCTTCCCGAACCAAGACCTGCTTGGCACGCCACAGTTCACGCTGAGCCGCAACGACCTTAACATCAACTGGGGCAGCAACTCACCAGGCGGTAACATCCCGCGCAACAACTGGTCGGCTATCTTCACGCGCAACGAAAACTTCCCCACGACCGACAACTACCAGTTCACGCTGGTGGTGGATGGCGGCGCGCGTGTGTATCTGGATGGCAACCTGATCATTGACGAGTGGCGTTTCGGGGGGCTGCGCACGGTCACAGCGAATCGCGGTTTGGTCGCAGGTCCGCACACTTTGCGGGTGGAATACTTCAAAGCCACGCAGACCGCGCGATTGTCGCTGAGCTGGCGCGTCAACTACAGCGGCTGGGTGGCGCGCTATTACAACTCCACCAACCGCGACGGTCCGCTGGTGATCAAGCGCGATGACCCCGAGATCAACTTCAACTGGGGTCTAGGATCGCCAGCGCCTGAGGTCAACAATGACCTGTTCTCAGTGAGCTGGCAGCGCCAGTTGAGCCTGCCGCCAGGAGAGTATTTGTTTGAGTTCGATCTGACCGACGGCGTGCGTTTTTACCTGGACAATCAGCTCGTCATAGACTCCTACAACGTGCAAGGTCCGCGTGTGCTCACGGCGACGCGCTCGCTGGCTGGCAGCAACCACTTCTTCGAGGTGCAGTACGCACATTTCTTCGGTCCTGCGCGGATTCGGTTCAGGTTTGCGCTGTTGCCGCCCACACCCACGCCGACAGTGCCCACGCCCACGCCTTCACCCACTGTGCCATCTCCCACACCCACACCGACAGTGCCGACGCCCACGCCTTCGCCTACTGTGCCGACGCCAACATCCACGCCCACCGTGCCGCCCCCCACTGCCACGGAAACGCTCACACCCGAAGCCGAGACTGCCACGCCCACCTCAGCCACCACGCTTACGGTTGTGGTGAGTCCCTGACCCAAGCACTACAACTCAAACAGCACAATCTCAGGCGTGGTGTTGAGACGGGTGGGCGTGGTGTTCTCGCCCAAGCCAGAGGAGACGTAGGCAGCGCCGAATGGCAGGCGGTACAGACCTCGGCAGTAGCGCGATTGGATGGGAGTGGTCAGCCGCCAGATCGCAGGCAGGTAAATCTGCCCGTGGTGGGTGTGTCCGAAGAGGAAGAGCAGCGGCGCGCGCCACTTCCAGTTCGGCTGCGCCTCCAGCTTGAGCAGCAAGTCGGGGTTATGCCCAAGCACCACCAATGGCGCATCCGCGTGCGAACAGCCGCGCAGTGCGCCCGACAGGTCGTCCAGTTCCGCCCAGAGTTCATCCACCCCTACCACCGACAGACGCCCACCGACCGAGACGCACTCGTTGCGAAGCACGCGGATTCCCATCTGGGGCAACAATCGCAGCAGCTCGTCGGAATGATCCGGACCGGGCAAGCCGTAGTCGTGGTTGCCCAACACCGCGAAGACACCCTTCGGTGCGCGCAGCGCGCGCAGAGGCGCGAAGAGTTCAAACAAATCGCAGCAGTCAGTCATGCCGACCAGGTCGCCGCCGATCAGGATGACATCTGGCGACAACGCATTCACAGCGCACACCACCCGCTCCGCCCAGGCTGCGCGTTTGTACTCGCCCAGATGCAAGTCTGAGAAGAAGCAGATGCGCAGCGGTGCACGATGTGCGTCAGCCCCGATAAGCGAACGCAGATCCAGCCGAGTGACGCGAATGCGAAAAGGGGCAACGAAACGCGCATACACGCCGACGCCTGCCAAAGCTGCCACGACGAGGAAGCCAGCCGCCATGCTCGGATCGCCTTGCACGAGCATGACGACAGACAACGCCACCGCTAAAGGCGCAAGCAGGGCGCTCGAGGCGAACAGTCGGTCGAGCGCCCTCTCCAAAAGCGGAGAAGTTCCGCCACGACGTGCCCGAAGGGAAGAAGTCGGCCGCACCAAGGGCGAGAGGATAGCACAGATTCACTGCTCGTCTCAGCCAGCATTAGGCACACACGGGCTGGCTGTTTAGAATGAAAGGGGAAAGAGCAGCATGTTCGACCTACACCCTCTGGCGCGCATGTTGATTGTGATCGGCGCGGTGCTGATCGTCGGGGGCGTGATCGTGCAAATTGTCCTGCGCGTGCTGCCGCCGGGTCAACTCCCAGGCGACATCGTGATCGAGCGCGAGAACTTTCGCCTCTACATCCCTCTCGGCACGATGATCCTGATCAGCATCGGGCTTTCCATCTTGCTCAACCTGATCGTGCGGCTGTTTAACCGACCGTAGGCGGCGCTCATCAGTCTTCATCCCTTTTTAAGCCCAAAATCGTCTCCAGCACCAGGTTGACGATGCTGATCACCAGGCCTGCAAGCACGGCATCTCCAAAACTGCCCACTCGCAAGTTGCCGCCGCTGATCTCAGCCGTCACCAGCACCAGCAAGCCGTTGATCACCAGCGTGAACAAGCCCAGCGTCAGCAGGATCAGCGGACACGTGAGCAGCTTCAGGATCGGCTTTAAGATGGCGTTGACCAGCCCAAAGATCAAGCCCAACAACAGATAAGTCGTGAGCGCGTCTTGAGCGACGCGCACGCCGGGCAGCAACTGCACCGCCACGAACACCGCCACAGCGTTCACGATCAGGCGTAAAACGATCCTTGCCATGATGAGGAAGCCCGTGCAAACAGACTGCGACTCAAGCGCTAGTTGCTGGGCTTGAGCACTGCAGCGTACCACTCCGCTGTGTCGCGGATGCCGACCTCGTGCGGGGTGTATTCAAACTCTGGATATGTGCGTGCGAATTTGCTGCCGTCCAGCACAAAGGGCTGGTCAAATTCGTAAAGCACCTCCGCCACTTCGCGCACCTGCGGCGAGATGAAGCCGGCGATCTGAAACAGGGCGCGGCTTCGCGTGACCACCTTCGGCAAGTAGCCGAACGCCTCATACACCAGCTTCACGAACTGCTCGCCAGTCAGCGGACCTGCGCCCGGCACGTGCCAAGCCTGCCCGTAAGCATCTGGATGAGTGGCGAGCAACACGCACGCCGCGGCTGCGTCGGGCAAATAGACGAAGTCGTGCGGCACATCCAGCCGCCCCAACCAGACGGCTTTCTGATTTTGTAGCGCAGCCTCGAAGATGGCGCTCATGAACGTACCATGCACGTGCGCGCCGTAAAACGTAGGCAGGCGCGGGATCACCACTTGCACCTCACCGCGCGCATGAGCCTGCATCAGCATGTGTTCCACCTCCAGGCGCAACTTGCCTCGCCGCGAAGTGGGCTGCATGGGGTGCGCCTCATCCGCTGGCACGCGCTGCAGCGGACCGTACACCAGCGGGTTGCTCGGAAAGACCAGCCGCGCAGCAAGCGCACTGGCGACGCGCAGCACGCTCGCAGTCGCTTCGCGCAATTGTTGACCGACATACAGGCAGTCGTAGATCACTGCGGCGCCTTCGCACGCTTGCTGCAACGCGGCGGTGTCCAGCGCGTCACAGGCGACGATGGGCACGCCATCAGGCAATACGTCGGCGGCGCGTTGTGCGTCGCGGGCGATTGCGCGGACGGGATACCCCTCCGCGTTGAGGTGATGCACGATGGCGGACCCCAGCGCGCCCGACGCGCCCAGCACCACATGTAGCTCGCTCATGACGGCTTTAACTATAGCCCAGCTCCCTACAGCGCCACCAGCCCTAACTTCGCCGCGCGGCTGATCGCCTCAGCGCGGCTGGCGACCCCCAGCTTGGCATAGACCGAAGAGAGATGAAACTTCACCGTCGCCTCCGCAATGCCAAGCTGCTGGGCGATCAATTTGCTCGGCAGCCCCTGACTCACCAGTTGCAGCACCTCCCTCTCACGGGGCGAAAGCGCGACCGCTGCACCCTCCAGCGCTGGCGTCCCGCGCACCAGATGCGCATGTTCGGCGGGGAGCACGACTAACCCCGTCACGACGGCGCGAATCGCCGCGATCAGCATCTCCGCCGAAGCGTCTGGGGGCAGCGCAGCCCACCGATCCACACCCAGCCGCTGCATCCAGCCCACGACCTGTTGCACATCCCGCGCCAGAGCGACGGCAGCGGGGCGAAGCCCGTCCGCCACACTGAGCACGGTTGTGAGCAGCGCCATGTCATCCGACAGCACGACATCCGCCTCACCAAGTGACTCCTCAGCCTGCTGCCAATCAGCCGCACGGCCGATCACCTGTACATCCGAAGCAGCGCTCAGCAGCACTCTCATACCGAGCGCCAGCGCAAGTGACTCGGACAAAACCAGCACGTTTGTCACGCTGCCCGCATTGTAGGCATCGCGCGCGGTTCGCGCAGATCAAGCACAGAGCGCACGAGCGGGGCAGGTATAGACACACTCTGATCGCCGCCGACAATCAAGGCGTTGACGCCGATCACGCTGCCGCGCGCGTTCAACAGCGGTCCACCGCTGTTGCCTGGCGCAAGCAACACGTCCGAACGCAGGACCCGAATGCGCTGACCACTAGCGACTGCGCTAGCCCAACCGCTCAGCGTGCCCATCGTGATCACGTTGCGCCCTCCCCGCGGGTTTCCGATAGCAAAGACCAGCTCGCCGACGCGCGCGCTGGCATCTCTGGCAAAAGGCAATGCGAGAAGGTTCTGAACGTCCACTGCATCGGCGCTCTCCAAGCGCAACAGCGCCAGGTCAAAGGCGGGTTGAAAGCGCACCACGCGCGCCACACACACCTGCTGGTCGTGTGTGACAACCTGAATGCGCTGGCGCACATCACGACCAATCACATGCGCGTTGGTCACGATCTCCACAGCGTCTGCATTCGCGCACCAGAGAATGCCTGTGCCAAAACCACGACCTGTGCGCACCTGCACCACCCCACGGCAGGCATACGCCAGCAGGTCAGCAAGGGCGCCTTCTAACTGCGCGACGTGCTCAATCGCGTTCATCGCTCGCCAACCACCACGCTGATCGTCGTCAACGCGCCGCCGCGCAACACCCCCAGGCGCAAAGGTTGACCGATCCGCGCAATCGAGATAGCCGCCAGCAGGTCATCCGCATCCTGCACAGGGCGATCCTCAACAGCGACGATCACGTCGCCAATCATCACGCCGCCGCGCTCCGCCGGGCTGCTCTCCTCAACGCGCACCACCAGCAAGCCGCGCTCACGGGACTCGCCGCGCTGAGAAGCCGGCAGCGCCACCTGTTGAGTCAACACTCCCAGGTAGCCACGCTTGAGATAACCCTCGCGCGCCAGCACATCCGCCAGCGACACAGCGGCATCGAGCGGGACTGCAGCCGCCACGCCCGGCACCAAGCCGCTGGTCAGCATCCCCAGCGCTGTGCCGTCCAGCAACACAAGCAAGCCGCCGCTGAAACCTGGATAGGGGATCGCGTCTGTTTGGATGAGGCGCTCAAGGCGACCAGCGGGGCGTAAACGCCCCCCACTGCCCGCCACCCTGCTCACTACGCCGAGGCTGCACATCAGCCCCTCGTCGGAGGGTCTCGCCACTGCAAGCACCATCTGTCCTGCGCGCGCGGGCGCGCCCCGACTCACCCAAGGCACGTCCAGGTCATTCACGCGCAACACTGCCAGGTCGGTGGCGTCGTCGCGCCCCACCAGCGTGGCAGAGAGCGTGCGGCTGTCTGCGGTGCGAACGTGCAAATCCTGCGTGCGCTCTAGCGCGTGTGCTGCGGTGAGCACAAGGTTATGGGCATACGCGAAGCCGCTGGAGGGCTGTCGCCGGCGACCATAGACGGTGACGATGGAACGACCAGCTTGCTCCACTGCGTCTGCCATCTGCTGTGATAGTTGCTCTAGCAAAGTCTGACTCATGTGAGAAAACATAAGCCGTGCGCGCCGCCTTGTCTAGCTGGACGTTGGTTTAGCGAGCATCCGACGTTCGTCTAGGCGACAGCGTTGATTGCAATTAAATCGTATACGATTAGAATCGTAGTATCTTGACGCGGGAAACCACTCTTCAACGGCACCCAGGCAGCACAGCCGCCTGGCTGGCGGAGGCGCTGCGCCGCGCCATCCTGCGCGGCGAGTTGCGCGATGGGCAGGCATTGCCACAGGATGAACTCGCGGCGCGTTTCGGCGTGAGCAAGATTCCGGTGCGCGAGGCGCTGGTGCAACTGCAGGCGGAGGGGCTGGTGACGCTCATCCCGAACCGCGGAGCCGTCGTCGCTGCGCTGTCCGCACCAGAAGTGATGGAGATTTACGCCATGCGCGTCGCGCTGGAGACGCTCGCGCTTCGCCACGCCATCCCTCACCTGACACAGGCGGATTTTGTGCGCCTGGACAGCTTGATCACCATCATGGATGACGAGCGCGACCCGCTGGGCTGGAGCGAGCTTAACCGCGAATTTCACGCGCTGCTCTATCGCCCATGCCAGATGCCGCGCCTGTTAGACGCCATCCAGAGCCTGCACGTGAGCGTGCAGCGCTACGTGGTCACCTATCTGGCGCGCAACAATCACCACAGCGAAGCGCAGCGACAGCACCGCATCATCTTTCGCGCCTGCCGCCAGCGCGATGTCGCGCTCGCCACGCAACGGCTGGCTGAACACCTAGAACAAGCTGCCGAGAAAATCGCCGCTTTGATCACCCCGCGCCAATCTTGAACCCGCGAGACGGAGGACGACCATGCTCAATCACGCGCCAACCCAAACAACGGCAGTCACACTTGAGGCTGTGGCTGACACGGAAGCGCGCTGCACTATCAACGAAGCCACACTCGCCATCTTGAAACGCATCGAGGATCGTCTGCTCTGGCTGAGCACGCTGATGATCCATCACGCCAACCATGTGCGCCCTAACCCAGACAAAACGAAAGTGGGCGGGCACCAGGCATCGGCGGCGTCTTCGGTCACCATCCTCACCGCGCTGTATTTTCACTTCCTGCGCGCGCGCGACCGCGTGCTGGTTAAACCGCACGCTTCGCCAGTCTTTTACGCTGCGCTCTACTTGATGGGGCTGCTGCCCAAGTCCGCGCTGACCACGCTGCGGCAATTCGGAGGCTTGCAGGCGTATCCGTCGCGCACCAAGCCTAACCCGCCAGTAGACTTCTCTGGCGGCTCGATGGGTCTGGGACCGGTCGCGCCCACCTTCGCTGCGCTCGCGCAGCAATACGCACAGGCGCACTTCGGCGAGACCACCGCCGACCGCTTCATCGCGATCAGCGGCGATGCTGAGCTGGACGAGGGCAACATCTGGGAAGCGCTGATCGAAGAAGAGTTGCAGACGCTGCCCAACGTGATCTGGATCATTGACCTGAACCGCCAAAGCTTGGACCGCGTGACGCCAGGGGTGCGGGCAGCAAAGCTCAAGCAGCTCTTCGCTGCGTGTCAGTGGAATGTGCTGGAGGCAAAATACGGACACCAGCTTCAACGCGCCTTCGCGCGCCCTGGCGGCGATGCGCTGCGCCGCTGCATTGACGAGATGGAAAATGAGGAATATCAGCATCTCATCCGCAGCGACGGGCGCACCATCCGCGAGGCGCTGGCAACACACGCGCACGGTCGCAGCGCGCTGCGCGCCATCGCCGAAGTGCCCGACGCCGCGCTGCCAGGTTTGCTCGCCAACCTGGGCGGACACGACTTGCGGCTGCTCGTCGAGACGCTGCGCGCAGCCGATCAGGCGAACCGACCCACCGTTATCTTTGCCTACACCATCAAAGGCTACGGCTTGCCCATCTACGGCGACCCCGCGAACCACGCGGCGCTGCTGAGCGAGGAGCGCATCCGCGAGCTGCGCGAGCACATGGGACTGACTGAGGAGACGCAGTGGGACGCTTTCCCACTCGACTCGCCAGAGGGGCGGTGGTGCGCGCATCGCGCCGCTGTGCTGAACTTGAAGCGAGAAGTGCCGCCCCTTCCGCTCACCGCGAACGACGTGCCCACTGAACTCAACGCCACCCAAACGCCCATCGCCTCCACGCAAGAAGCGTTCGGGCGCGCGCTGGTGCGCCTGGCAGAGGTGCCACGGCTCGGCGCGCGCATCGTCACCAGCTCGGCGGACGTCTCGATCTCCACCAACCTCGGCGGCTGGATCAACAAAGTAGGCGCGTTCACCACGCGACATGTGACCGACTACGAAGCCAACCGCGCGCGCCTCCTCAACTGGCAGTTCGGCTTGCGAGGGCAGCACATCGAGCTGGGCATCGCGGAGATGAACCTGTTTTCGCTGCTCGGGCAGATGGGGTTAGCCCATGAGCTGCTAGGTCAACTGCTCATCCCCATCGGGACGGTGTATGACCCATTCGTCTGCCGAGCGCTCGACGCGATCATCTACGGTCTGTACTCCGGCGCCAAGTTCATTTGCGTCGCCACGCCCAGCGGCGTGACGCTGGCGCCAGAAGGCGGCGCGCATCAATCGTCGGTCACAGCGTCGCTCGGCATCGAGCTGCCCGACCTGGACTACTACGAGCCGACATTCGCTATTGAGACCGAGTGGGCGCTCTGCGAGGCGATCCGACAATGCCTCGACCGCAAAGGTGGGCGATCTTCGTATCTGCGGCTTTCCACCAAGCCCATTGCACAGGCACTGCTTGATCCCGCGCTGCAGCGCTACGGCGAAGTGTCACTGCGCGAACATTTCCTGCGCGGAGGCTACACACTGATCAGCGACCCCGTCGCGCCCAACGAGCCATATCTGCACATCGTGACCACCGGCGTGATGCTCCCCGAAGTCCTCGACGCGGCGCGCTATCTGCGCGAGGAGGGCGTGCGGGTCAACGTCATCAACTTGACCAGCCCGCGCCGCGCCTACGACGACTGGCACGCCGCCCGCCAGCGCGGCGATCATCGCCATCACCTGGCGCGTTTGATGCCTTCGGAGAGCCGCCATGCACCTATCCTGACTGTGCACGATGCTGCACCGCACGCGCTGGCATGGGTGGGCGGCGTGTTCGGTCAGCGCACGCACGCGCTCGGCGTCACGGGATTTGGTCAATCAGGCTATCGCGCCGACCTATACCGCTATTTCCAGATTGACACCGAAAGCATCGTGCGCTACGGTTTCGCTCTGGTGGACGAGTGTTGGGCGAGCTGATCAACCCTGTCGCGCAAGACGAGCCATCATCGCGCACAGCGAAAGCCCACATCGCGGTGGCTGGTGTTGGGATCGGTTTTAATGCGCCGCGTCACGCGCAGGTCGCTGGGGGGGTTGGTGAAGCTGCCGCCCCGCAGCACGCGCTCATCGCCTTGCGGCGGTCCTTGCGGATTGTCCACGCTTTCTTCGCTGGCGTAGTAATCGGGGCGATACCAGTCGTTGACCCACTCCCACACATTGCCGCTCATGTCGAACACGCCGAAGGGGCTGCGGTTGCCCAAGTGCCAGCCAGCGGGCGCAGTGTCACCAGACGCCACGCGCGCGGGGTCGAATTCGTCGCCCCAGGGATAACGGCGCGCGTCGCCGTCGCCACGCGCGGCGCGCTCCCATTCTGCTTCGGTGGGCAGACGCTTGCCCAGCCAGCGGCAGTACTTGTCGGCATCCCACCACGACACGTAGCGCACGGGTCGGTCGAAGCGTGAGCCGACGTTATCCACGCGCCAGGTTTCGCCGAACGGCTTGCCGGCATGTTCGGCGCTGGTGACGTGTCGCGTCTGGCGCACGAACTCACGGAATTCGCCCACGGTGACCTCGTAGCGGTCAATGGCGAAGGCGGGCACAAACACGCGCCGCGCGGGTCGCTCATCGAACTCGCCCGCGTCGTCCCCGCGCAGAAACGCGCCGGCAGGAATCTCCACCATTGAACCGAGCGCGCCCTCCGCGCCGCGCACTGGCAACGTGCCGAGCGATGCGCTGCTTTCGCCGCTGCCAGTGCGGACCACGACTCGCAGGGGAAAGTCGCCGTCTTCCGACGGCACCCAGCGCAGCACCACATTGACCCGCTGTGGTGACCGCGCCAGCTCGCGCGAAGCCACCTCGCGCTCGCGCGCGATCAAGCCAACGCGCCGCACGCCATCGGGGCTGGAGACGTGCAGCGCGAACCACATCGGCTGACCGGCGCGCGCAAGCGGCAGCCAACCTTGCGCGTCTGCCGTCGGCGAAAGCAAGACCACACCAGCGGCAGATTGCGAGATCGCAGACCTGCAACCTATGCCCAAGAACAACAACGCGAGCAACAGCGCGCGCAGCATGAACGGTATTGTCTCACGCGAGCACGAGTTGTGGGCACAGCCCAATTCAGCCACGCACAAACGGGAAGCCCGCGACACGCGCTGATCGGAAGGCGCTTCGTGTTATGCTAACTTCATCTTCGTGACTTGAAGGAGCGCACGCCATGCCAGTCAACCTCTGGAACGACGCAGACGCAGAAGGGCTCACCCCTCTGGAGCTGCTCGCTTATCGCTCGCGGTTGCTCGCTTCTGATCGCAGCATCGTCAACATCTTCGGTGGCAACACATCCGTCAAAACAGTCGAGATTGACCACATGGGCAGACCGACCAACGTGCTGTGGGTAAAGGGAAGCGGCAGCGACCTGGCAACTTGCACCACGAAAGACTTTGCCGGCTTGAAGCTGGACGAGGTGCTCCCTCTCATCGCGCGGGAGGCGATGAGCGACGAGGAGATGGTGGCGTACCTGAGCCGCTGCCAATTTGAACCGAATCGGCCGCGACAATCCATCGAGACCTTGCTGCACGCTTTCACGCCCCATCCGCACGTGGACCACACCCACCCCGACGCCATCATCGCGCTGGCGTGTGCGGAGCGGGGTGAAGCGGCAGCGCGCGAGGTGTTCGGCGAAGCGATGGTGTGGGCGCCCTACATCCGTCCTGGCTTCACCCTGAGCAAGCATATCGCGCTCGCCTTGCAGGCAAACCCACAAGCCACCTGCGTGGTGATGGGCAAGCACGGCTTGATCACCTGGGGCGAAGACGCCAAATCTGCTTACCTCAGCGCAATTGCGCACATCCAGCGCGCCGAAGACGCACTGCAAGAGGCACAGCGCCGCGTCTTTCGGAGCGTGTCCGTCTCGCCGAATCAGCTCTCGGACAAAGCCCGTGCCTGCTTCGCCGCTCGCGTGATGCCCGTCTTGCGCGGCTTGACGATGGTGCGCGGCAGAGGCATCGTCACCTTTGACGATAGCCCCGACGTGCTGGCATTTCTGGATCGTCCTGACGCAGAAACGCTCTCGCAAGTTGGTGCGGCGTGTCCCGATCATCTTGTGCACACCAAGCGCGTGCCGCTGTTTGTGCGTTGGAATCGCCAGGATGTGGAATCGCTGTTGCAGGGGCTGCGCGACGGCATGAGCGCTTATCAGGAGCAGTACACAGCCTATTTCCAGCGCTACAACCGCGATCCAAACATCAAGATGGCTGACCCGATCCCTCGCGTGATCCTCGTGCCAGGGTTGGGCATGTTCAACACGGGGCGCGATGTCGCTCAGGCAGATGTGGCACGGCAGTTGTATCACCGCGCCATCGCTGTAATGACGCAGTGCTCCTGGATAGACCGCTTCACGTCGCTGACAGAGGAGGAGTCGTTCCACGTGGAGTATTGGCCGCTGGAGCTGTACAAGCTGACGCTGAGGCCGCCCGATCGCGAGCTGGCTGGGCGCGTGGTTTTCATCACAGGCGGCGCCAGCGGCATCGGTCGCGCCATCGCGCAACGACTGGCGCAAGAAGGCGCGCATGTGGTGATCGCAGACATCAACGAGATCGGCGCGCAACAAGTCGCCGAGGCGATCACGCAGGCACAGGGGAACAAGCGCGCCATCTTCGTGCGCTGCGACGTGACCCGCGAAGAGGAGGTGCAAGCCGCGTTCGAGCGCGCTGCGCTCACCTACGGTGGCGTGGACATCGTGGTAAACAACGCCGGCATCGCCAGCAGCGCGCCTATCGAGAACACATCGCTTGCTGATTGGCAGCGCAACATGGACATACTCGCCACAGGCTACTTTCTCGTCGCGCGCCAGGCATTTCGCCTGTTGAAGCAGCAAGGTCGTGGCGGGTCGTTGATCTTCATCGCCAGCAAGAACAGCGTGGTGGCTGGTAAGAATGCCGCCGCATACAGCGCCGCCAAAGCGGCTGAACTGCACCTGGCGCGCTGCCTGGCTGAAGAGGGTGGCGCTGATGGCATCCGCGTGAACAGCATCTTGCCAGACGCAGTGCTGCAAGGGAGCGGCATCTGGAACAGCGAATGGCGCGAGGCGCGCGCACGCACGTATGGCATTAAGCCAGAAGAGCTAGACGCATACTACGCCGCACGCACAACTCTGAAAGTCAACATCTTCCCAGAAGACATCGCCGAAGCAGCGCTATTTTTTGCATCTGACCGATCCGCCAAAACCACGGGCGCGTTTCTCACAGTGGATGGCGGCGTGCCCGGCGCTTACGCGCGATAACTGGCGCATCACATTTGCCCATCGGCGTGGAGAGGCGACGCCATGCCTTGCGTCGTTCTCCGCGCCGATGCGCTTTTCATCGCCGACCTCTGTTCGTCAAAAGCGCCAAGCGGTAAGCTCGCAGGGTTCTGAACATGGGCTTAATCTTGAAGCGGTATTTTAAGCTGCGGACGCGGCACTTGCACGTTCTCTCTTTTTGTGTCAAAATACGAGTGCCTGAGCAAAAGTGCTTGCGCGCACTTTTTGTGTCGGAGGGATAAAGACCATGAAAGCTGTCAAGCGAATCTCCTTCTTTCTACCAGCCGTAGCGTTGGCTCTCGCATCGTGCGCCCCCGCAGCCGAGGTTGACCGCAGTGGCGACTTTTATCTGTCGTTGCCGCGCGTCGAGGTGCAACTTGCCGATAATGGCGGCATCACCTCCGTTGCTGGGTTCAGCCCAGAAGCCATTCGGACGCTCTCATTCGGGCTTGTGGACGTCTCTCAGTATGGTGTGGAGAAAGGAATCGTGGACTGGTTGAAGAGCACAGACACACAACATGTGGAGCTGGCATTCAACGGTCGCGGTGCATTCATTTTTGTGAACGGCAAGGCTTTGCCACACGTGGCTTTCTCCAGCGAGTCGGTCAGCACGGTGGGCGATCTGGCTGGAACGCTGACTGGCGCCTTCCTGCCCGAGTTCGAGGTGTACGGCACGCTGGCACGCCGATTCCTGCCGCTGGCGCGCAGCCTGGGTCTGAATCTGGTCATCCGTCTGCCCAAGCAACCTGGCGCACCGGACATCCCGCTGCGCGATCCGTCAGCGCCCGCCATGTCCGCCAGCCAAGACGAGACCCCCACTTACTCGGCAATGGCGCGCTTGGTGGTGACATACGATGAGAACGGCGTGCCTTCTGTCGCGGACATCTCCGCGGCGGAAGTGCAGCAGCTGTTCGGCATTGACCTGAGCCTGCTCAGACTTGACCCCAGCCTGGTGAAGGTGATGATGGATCGCGGCATTCAGCACTTCTCCATCCGCAGCGAGAAGTCTGGCTTGGCGCTGGCTGTGAACGACAAGCCGCTGCCCAACCTGATGTGCGATGCAGACTGCCTGGTGAACACGTCGCAAGTCATCGGTCGGCTCAACACTTATCCAGAGCTGCAAGACTTCAATCCGATCATCGAGCAGTTCGGTCCACAACTGCGCCAGGTGAGCGTGGAGCTTGCGGTGCGCTTCCCGCTGGCGCCGGGCGCCAAGCGCATCCCTCTGCCGTTTGAGTCTATGGTCGAGTGACAAGCTGAGGTGACAATCATGAGCGCTGCACCCCGTCACACAGGCCTGAACCTGATCGGCAGTGTGTTGATCGTTTGGGGCATCATCAACATCGCAGCAGGTGTCATCATCGGCCTGGTTTTGTTGACCGGAAACTTTTACGAAGGCTACAACCAGGGTGTAAACCTGGTGGGCATCGTGCCAATCTTCGCGGGGCTGGTGAATGGCATTCCGCCGCTGGTCTTCGGAAAGATCGTGCACCTGCTCACTGAGGTGGAGCAGAGCGCCCGTGCAGCGGCAGAGGCAGCAGAACGCAGCCGCGCTGCTGCCGAAGCCACCGTTAAGAACAGCGAGTGGCTGATGAAGAGCACGGAGACTGTGATGCGCAACACCGAGCTGGCAGTCAAGAACACGGAGACGGCGCTGCGCGCCGCGTTGCCTCCTGGCAGCAGCGGAGAATCCAGCGGCGCTGCCCCCGTGCCAAGCCCCAACCCGTCGTAAGGTCTGTTCGTTCAGGTCTGCTAAATCAGGCAAAGGCGCGCTGCACAGATTTCCACTGCGCAGCGCGCTTTTCACTTCACCCACACGCGCACTGGGGGGGATTCGAGCATCTGACCATCGCGCAAATGCGCGCGCGCAACAAACGTGTGCGCACCAGGCTGTAGCTCCCAGAAGTCCCGGTAAGGGGGACGATCAAACTGCCTCAGCAACGCGCCATCTTTCCAGACTTCCACACGGCTGACAAAGCCTGCTGCAACAACTTGCACGTCCAGCGGGATGCGCTGGGCGGACGCAGGTAGCTCTGGCGAGATGCGATACACCGTGCCATCGTCTGGTCGAACGATGCGAAGCGGCACATCGCCGCCGGCGCGCGACGCAGCCTCCTGCCAGAGCAGCCATCCCTGCTCTCGCGCCCATTCGCGCAGCTCAGGCGGGAGATCGAAGGCGATCCGCCCATTCCAGCGACGGTGCCAGGTGTCAATCGTAGCGGGTTGTGTGCCGTCTATAAACCACTCGAAACGCCGCAACAGACAATCTGGAGATGGCAGCAGACCTGACAGCGCACATATCTCCACGCGCACCAAGCCTGGCGGCGGCTCGAACCACTGCACGGGCAAATCGGCGTGTGCGGCGCGCATCACATCGCGCCAGATCGGCGCTGCGCCAGTCACACCAGTGGCGCGCTGCATAGGACGCCCATCAGCGTTGCCCACCCACACCCCCACCACGCGCTGAGGGGTGTATCCAATTGTCCAGTTGTCGCGGAAGTCGGTGGTGGTGCCAGTCTTCACCGCGGCTGGACGATCCAACAAGCGCAGCGGGCTGAATTCGCCAAAGGCAGCAGCGCGAGCATCGTTGTCGCTCAAGATGTCGGTGATCAACCAGGCGATCTTCTCGTCCAGGACGGGCACAGCGCGCGGCTGCAAGGGCAGCCGATTGAGCAAAACTCGCCCCTGAGCGTCTGCGACTTGCAGGATCGCCACCGGCTCGACCCGCTCACCTCGACGCGCCAGGACGCTATACGCGCTGGTCAGGTCAAACAAGCGCACTTCGCCCCCGCCTAGCGTGAGCGACAGCCCGTAGCGCTCGGCGTCGTGCAGCGAGCGTACACCCATGCGCTGCATCAGCGCGATCGCTGGCTCGACGCCGACCATCTGAAGCACCTTCACGGCTGCCACATTGTTCGATGTCGCCAGCGCCGCGCGCACGCTGAGCGGACCGTGGTGACGACGATCATAGTTCACTGGCACGTAAGGGATGCCCTCGCGGGTAGGGAACGCAGTGCGCACGTCGAAGATGGGCGTGGCAGCGGTAAAGCCAGGCACACTTTGGAAAGCAGCCACATACGTCAGCGGCTTGATTGCGCTGCCAGGCTGCCTCAGCGACAGCGCAGCGTTAACCGCGCCGCTGATGGAGGCGTCGAAGTAATCCGGGCTGCCGATCAGGGTGAGCACCTCGCCGCTGCGCGGATCGAGCACCACCACCGCGGCGTTGTGCGCGTCGTGACCCACTGCGCGATTAGGGGGATGATTCAGCCGATGAAGATGCGCGCGCATCGCGCTCAGCGCCGACTCGTGCAGGTCTAGGTCGAGCGTGGTCGTGACAATCAAGCCGCCGCGCGCCAGCGCATCCTCTCCCAGCTCCACAGCGAGGCGATTGAGCACATACGCGACGAAGTGCGGCGCGCGGATGGCGTGGCGCTGCGGCGATAGCAGCAACGGCGCGCTGCGCGCAGCTTCTGCCTCGGCTGCGCTGATCACGCCCTGCTTCACCATCAGCCCCAACACCACCGCCTGGCGCTCGCGGGCGGCGTCCCAGTTGGTGAGCGGGTCGTAGGCAGATGGCGATTGCAACAAGCCAGCCAGCAACGCGCACTCGCTCAGCGTAAGCGCAAAGGCGGGTTTGCCGAAATACACCTGCGACGCCGCACCTACGCCATACGCCAGGTTGCCGTAGTACGCCTGGTTAAGGTAAAACTCCAGCACCTGGTCCTTGGTGTACCGCTGCGCGATCTGCCAAGCCAGGAGTGATTCGCGCATCTTGCGCCAAACCGTTCGCTGCTGGCGCTCGGCTGGTTCGAGCAGCGCCATGCGCGCCAGTTGTTGGGTGATGGTGCTGCCGCCAGCCAGCACCTCGCCGCCGCGCAGGTTGATCCACAGCGCGCGCACCATCCCCATCCAGTCCACCCCTGGGTTTGTGTAGAAGCTGGCGTCTTCCACTGCAATGGTGGCTTGCTTCACACACGGCGGCAGCTGATCGAGCGGAACCCACGCGCGGCGTCCCCCTGTTGCAGCGCGAGGGTCTATGCGCTCGTATAGCAGCCGCCCGTTGCGGTCCAGAATGCGCGTGGGCGGCGGGGGCAGACGGTCGCGCAGTCCCTCCACCGAGGGCAGGCTCCACCACACAGCCGCGACAGCGAACACCAGCCCGAGCAACACCATGCCCGCGATCAACAGACCGATCCGCCGCCAGCAGCGATTCACACAAAGCATGTTAGCACGAGGCAGACGCACAACGCGCGAAGGTGCAGCCTGCGCATCCGCCGATATAAGCGCGATAATACAGCTTCCACATGCGGATCGTTTTGCTCGCCCCGTTTGCGCGCGCGCCGAAGGCAACCGTGAGTGTGCGCATGATGCCAATCGCACGCGCCTTGGCAGAACAGGGCAACACGCTGCATGTGCTGATCCCTCCCTACGACAACCCCTCCGACAACGGCGCATCCTGGCAGGACGCACTCGTGCGTGTCGAGAACTTGCGGGCGCACGGCAGCGACTGGCGCAGCCTGATCAGCCTGGCGCATCAAATGGCGCGCCGCACTACGGCGCTCAAACCCGACGTGGTGCACGTCTTCAAGCCAGTGGGCGTGGCGGCGTTGGCGATGTTGCTCCTGGCGCGACGCGATCCCCAGCGGCATTTCGTGGTGGACAACGACGACTGGGAAGGGCGCGGCGGTTGGGTGGATGTGTATCGCTACCCACCAGCGCACAAGCTGTTCTTGATCGCGCAAGAACGCTGGGCGCTGCGCAGGGCGCGTTGGGTCACTTGCGCCAGCACAGCGCTCATGCAGCGCAGCAGCGCGCTGCGCGGACACAACCAGCGCCTGCTCCTGCTGCCAAACGGCGCGGACCGACAACTGCGCCAGACGGTGGCGCAGCTATTGCCTCGTCGAGAGGCGCTGCGCGCCCAGATGGGCTGGGACAACACGCCTGTCATCGTGTATGGCGGCAACGTGCCGCTTCACCACGACCTGGATGTCGCCGTGCGCGCGCTGGAAGGGCTGCGCGATTTGCGCTGGCGATGGGTGCTGTTCAACCTGGGCGACGGTGCGTCATCGCTGCAGCACATGCTCGCAGACTCACCAATTGCCGATCGCGTGGAGTGGCGCACGCCCATGACTTACGCGCGCTTCCTGGAGATACTCATCGCCGCCGACATCGGCATCTTCCCATACCGCGACACGCCGATCAATCGCGCCAAGTGCAGCGGCAAGGTGGTGGACTACATGGCGTGCGCCAAGCCGATGGTGGTGAGTGATGTGGGCATGAATCGGCTCTACCTGGACCACGGGCGCTGCGGCAAGTTGACACCCCCAGGCGACGTGAACGCCTTCCGCGACGCCTTGCGGGAGCTGCTCACTCAGCCAGTCGCTGCCCAAGAGATGGGCGACGCAGCACAGGCGCGGCTGTGGTCTGTGTTTGGCTGGGAGGACCGCATCGCGCCGTTGCTGCATATCTATCGAGAGTGTGCGATGGAGTGAACGGGTGCATGGTGCAGATAAGCGGCGACTGCGCGCCTCGTGCCCATGCGCTCACGCTCGCCCAAGTTATCCGTGAGCGACGACTTCGCTTTTACAATCCATGTCGCATGGCTCTGAGCGAAAAGGCCCCCTACCCCGTGTTAACAACGCGCACCTACGAAACAGCCAACGCCCCCCACCAGCAACGCGCCTCAGCACCATCGCGCCAGCACGACGTCTCGCTGCGCTGGCGGGCGTGGCGCGCGCTGTGGTTCGGCGCGCGCATGGTGCTTGGCTTCATCTGGTGGGAGATGATCCTGGCGCGCCTCATCGGCGCGGAGCGCGTCGCACAAAACCGCATGGCGCGGTTGACGAAGCTGGCGCGACGCTTCCGCGCGCTGGCAGTGGAGCTGGGCGGGGTATGGATCAAACTGGGGCAGTTTCTGAGCAGCCGCGTGGACCTCTTGCCACCCCAGATCATCGCAGAGCTGAGCGGGCTACAAGACGCCGTGCCGCCGGCGCCGGTCGCCGTGATGCTGCCGCTCATCGAGCGCGAGCTGGGCAAACCCATCGCCCAGGTCTTCGAGGAGTTCGACCCCGAACCCATCGCGGCTGCCTCGTTCGGTCAGGCATACCTGGCGACCATCAGGGACACGAGCGACACCAACAGCGACGGTGTCCCGTCGCTGAAGCGCGTGGTGGTGAAAGTGCAGCGCCCAGACATGGACGCCATCGTGAGCACCGACCTGCGCGCCTTGCGGATCATTGTCGGCTGGCTGAAGTACTACAAGCCGATCCGTCGCCGCGCCAATCTCGACGCGCTGGCGAAGGAATTTTCCGACGTCGTGCACGAGGAGCTGGACTATCTGAAAGAAGCCGAGCACGCCGAGCGCTTCAACCGCAACTTCGCCCACGATACAGGCGTGCGCGTGCCGCGCGTGTACCACGCCTACACCACGCGGCGGTTGATCGTCCTCAAGAACGTAGAAGACATCAAGATTCTCGACTTTGAGGGGTTGGAGAGCGCGGGCATCTCGCGGCGCGAGGTGGCGCACAAGCTGTTCGAGACTTACCTGGCGCAGGTGTTCGTGCATGGGTTCTTTCACGCAGACCCACACCCAGGCAACTTGTTCGTGCAGCCGCTCGACGCGGCAACTGCGCGGGCGTGGCGCGTGCCGATCGGCGAGGGGAGACCGTTCCGACTCACGTTCGTAGATTTCGGCATGATGGGGACGCTGCCACCTACGTTTGTCAAAGAGCTGCGCGAGTTCATTCTGGCGATCACGCTCAAAGATGCCCACCGCTGGGTCATGTCAGCGCAGCGATTGGGCTTCTTCTTGCCCGAAGCGGACCTCGCTCGCGTGGAGCAGGCGATTGCGCAATTGCTTGATCGCTTCTGGGGCGTGGCGGTCAGCGACCTGAGCAACGTGGAGTTCGCGGAAATGTACACCTTCGCGCAGGAGTTCCGCGATCTGCTCTCCTCCCTGCCGTTCCAAATCCCGCAAAACATGCTGTATCTGGGGCGCGCAGCGAACATCCTCGCTGGCATGTTGACAGCGCTCGACCCACAGTTCAACCCCTGGCAGGCGCTGCAATCCTTCGCCCGCAGCTTCGACGCGCCAACCGCCAACCGCGCCCGCGCCACGGCGCAAGACGTGATCAACGAAGGCGCCCGGCTGCTGCGTCAGGCAGCGCAACTGCCCGCGCAAAGCGAGGCATTCTTCGCGCGCGCGTTGAGCGGTCAACTGGAGGTGCGCGCCCAGCTCAGCACCAGCTCCACGAACGATCTGCGCCGCATCGAGCGCAGTGTGGAAAGGCTGAGCTGGGCGATGGCATTCGCTGCGCTGCTGGTCTGCGCCACGTTGCTCTTTTTGAACCAGGCTATCGCGCTGGCAGCGGTATGTTTTGCATTGGCTGCGTTCAGCTTTGCACGACTGCTGTCCGGCTCAAGCAGCGCCTAGCCTTTCACGCTCCCCGCTGTTAACCCTTCCACAAGGAAGCGCTGCGAGGAGATATACACGATCACCACTGGGATGGACATGATGATCGAGGCAGCCATCAACTGACCATAAGGATACAGGTCGGCGAAGACCAGCTTCTGCAAGCCCACTGGCAGCGTGATCAGGCGCTCGCTGGTGAGAAACACGAACGCGAACAGAAATTCGTTCCAGGCGTTGGTGAACGCGAACAGGGTGACCGAGAGCAACGCCGGCAAAGCCAGCGGCAGGGTGATGCGCCAGAAAGCGGTGAAGCGATCTGCGCCGTCAATCATCGCAGCCTCTTCCAGATCCTCGGGGATCGAGCGGTAGTAGCCCAGCATCACCCACGTCGCAAACGGCATGAGGAAGGTGGGATAGGTCAAGATCAACGCCATGTGAGAGTTGATCGCGCCGAGCGTGGTGAGGATGCGATACATGGGGATGAACATCAGCGAGGCTGGCAGCAGGTACGTGATCAGCAGTACGGTCGTCAGACCGCCAGCGCCGCGAAAGCGCAACCGCGCCAGCGCATAACCACCCAACGCGGCAAACAGCACTGAAAGCGCAGTGGTGATAGTGGCGACGAACACTGTGTTGCGGAACCACAACGGATACTGCGTGCGCGTGAGCAGCATGTCAAACTGTTCCCACGTCCAAGGGTCGGGCCACCACAGAGACACGCGCTGCTGCATTTGAAGCTCGCTTTTGAACGCCGTGACGATCATCCACACAAACGGGAAAAGCACGAAGATCAGGAACGGCAAAAGCAGCAGCACGCGCGTTACAGTGCCCACGCGCTCGCGCTCGCTGCGCGAAAGCAACACGCTTTGTCGGGCAGCGTTGCCTTTGACGAGATGCACCAGCCCCCGCTCGACCCAGGCGGAGAGACGGCTGACCGCATACGAGAACAAGCTGATCGGCTGCATGACGGCAATCATGAAGCGGTTGATCAGATGCCCCATCAGCGCAAACGCTCGGTCTATCGCTGTCTCTTTAGGCTGAGCAGTGTCCACGCCGTGTCGCATGAAGCGCGCCAGAAGCAAGATCACAATCGCCAGAAACGGCGCGGTCGCCAGCGACACCGCTGCGCCAGGTCCGAAGCGATTTTGCAAAAGCGCGCGCTCGTACGCCAGGATGGAATACACGCGCGTCTCACCAGCAGGACCGCCGCCCGTCATCAAGTAGATGATGCCGAACGAGTTGAACGTGCTGATGGTGGACAGCAGCACAGTCACCGCCAGCACGTAGCGCAACCCTGGCAAGGTGACGTAGAAGAAGCGGTCAATCCAGTTTGCGCCGTCCACTTCGGCAGCTTCGTACAGCTCGCGGTCAATCGCCTTTAAGCCAGCCAGGATCAGCATGGTGAAGAAGGGGATGCCTTTCCAGACGTTGACGGCGATCACACTATTTAAGGCAAGCCCTGGTTCGGAAAGCCAGCCAACGTTGCGGTCAATCACGCCGATGGCGCGCAAGACAGGATTTAAGCCGCCAAAGATGGGGTCGTACAAGCTGCGCCAGGTGAGCGCCGTGACTACCTCCGGCACGATCCAGGGCAAGAGCATCAGCCCCGCCAGGATGTTGCGCGCTGGCACGCGGCTGTTCAGCAGCGAGGCGATCACCAAGCCCACGATCAGCTTGAGCGCGACGGAGATAACCGTAAAGCGAATCGTGTTTGCCAGCGAGGTGAGAAACTGATCGTCGTCGAGCAGGCGGATGTAGTTGCTCAACCCCACAAACACTTCCTGGCGCGCTTGGCGCACGGTCATGCTGAGACCAATCGCGTTCAGGAAGGGCCACAGGATCAAGCCAGTCATCAGAATCACAATCGGCGCGACGAACAGAAAGGCGATCTGCCAATCTCTGCCCAACCACTCGCGCAGCTTTTTTGCAGTGCCGGTAGCTTGCGCCGGCGTGGAGAGTGGATGCACGGAGGTTTGCTGTGCCATTTTCCTCCTGGAGAGAACAGGCGCGGGGCGAGTGAGTCCGGTCGCCCCGCGCGCTATGCCATGTTGTCTCACATGTGCACGGTCGGGTTCAGGCTTGCGGGTAGCCTTTCTCCTCGAAGATGGCGATTGCCTTGCGCGCCTCGTCGGCGACCGCCTGCTCCGCCGTCTTGGCACCCGTGATGACCGCCGCCATCATCTCGCTCAAGAATCCAGTGGCGAACCAGGCATCAATAGCTGCGTTGGTCTGCGCGGGGAAGGCGAAGCCGGTGTAGTCGGTCGGGTTAAACATGATGTCGCGCAGCTTGGGGAAGTTGCTATCTGCCTTCAGCAGTTCATCCGTCCAGGCATTCTTGTAGGCTGGCATCACCAAGCCGCCGCCTAGCGCGGAGAGCGGCGTGAAGACCTGCGGGTCGAGGATGTAGAAGATGATCTGCTTGGCAGCTTCCACCTGCTTGGCGCCGCGCATGATGGTGTACCAGTGGTTCGCGCCTGAACCCAGCACAATCTTCTCGTCGTTGGTGGTGGGGTAATCCAGCCAGGCAGTCTGCTCGAAGACTGGGTTCTTGTCTGCCTTGGCTTTGGCATACACGCTGGGCGCGTTGGTGGTCATGGCGATCTTGCCAGCCAGGTAAGCCTCGTTGTTGCTGGGATCGGTCCAGCTTTCCACGCCGGGCGGCAGAATGTCCTTGTATTTGGGGTCGCTGTAAATCGCCGCGAGCCACTTCACGCCTTCCACTGTTTCCGGCGAGTTAAAGGTGATCTTGGTGCCAGTCTCGTCCACGGCACGCCCGCCAAATGCCTGGAAGACGGTGGTGATAAGACCGTGCCCATCGCCAGACTTGTTGACCGTCAGCCCCCAGCCATACATCTCTTCTGCCGGGTTCGACATCTTGATGGCAGCGTCGAGGCGCTTCTGGAACGTGTTGAAGTCGTTCAGGTCAACACCCGCCCGCTCCGCCACATCCTTGCGGACGAACCAGCCGCCGATCACCGAGCTGTGCGGCGCAGCCCACCACTTGCCATCGAAGCGCGCGTTGCGCTCTGCCGTCGCTGGCACAATCTCGCCGAACTTCGCCACCAGCTCGTTGACCAGATCGGTGTGATCTTCTGTCAGGTCCAGGTCATACATCTGCGCGATGCTGTTGTTGTGATAGGTCAGATCGGGCGGATTGCCCGCGGCGACCGCCGCCTGCATCTTCGCCATAAAGTCGCCGAAGACTTCGGGGTTCACCGTTGAGACATCTGGCGTGTAGCCGATGCTGCGGATGAACTCCTCTGTTTTTGCCTTCAGCTCCACTTCCAGCTCTTTGAAGTATTCCTGGCGATGCAGCACCTGCACGATGCCACCAGCGGCTGGCGCTGGCGCTTCTACAGGCTGGGCTGGCTGCGCTGGTTGAGCTGGCTGAGCCGGCTGCGCAGGCTGGGCGGGTTGAGCAGATGGCTGCGCACATGCAGCCAAGAGCGCACCTGCTCCCGCGAACACAGAAGCCCGCAGGAGCTGTCTCCGAGTAAGGCGATTCTCGCGGTTCATGAATAGGTCCTCCTACACTCTTCAACCCTCGATGAGACAACTGAGCGCATCAGCGCAAATCGGGGTAACTCCTTATTTAAGCACATTTTTTGCCAACCACAAGCATGCCGCCGCCCTCGTGATACACTGGCGCTTCGTAGTAAGGACGCAAACGCGGCAGCCAGCGCGCATACATCACTTTTGCGATCAGCGCCTGATAGCCCATCCAGCGCAGGCGCGGCGACACCAACATGTTAAACAGCGTGCGCCGCCCAATGCCAAATTGGCGATTCAAACGATCCCAGAACCGCACCGCCTCTGGCGCGACGTAGTAGCTTACATGCGTCAGCACGACACCCACCCCCGCCAGCAACACACGCCATTCATCCGCCGTGTGGTAGTGGTAATGTGCCAGCAGCGCATCCACGTGGCGCGCGTATGTTTGCGCGCTGGCTTTGTCACGCGCGGTCTGCACGCCATCCAGCAGGTCTCGGAAACGGTCGCTGGGCACGGTCAGGATCAGCAAGCCATCCTTGCGCAGCACGCGCGCCAGCTCAGGCAGCACATGTTGCGGATCGGGGATGTGCTCGATCACGGAGTTGCTGTACACCGTTCCGAAGGCGCCATCCCGATATGGGAGGTGGTGCCCGTCGGCGAACTGCACGCCTTGCGCGTAGATGCCGCTATCGCGCGCAGCGGGCATCTCTGTTCGCGCAATGTCGCAACCGAAGATACCCTCTTGTGCGCCGAACACAACACCCGTGAACATGCCATCGCCACAGCCAAAGTCCAGCATCGGCGCGGGGAAGTGCAACTGGCTGAGCGCGCGCGCCTCAACCGCGCGCCAGAGCGCCACAGGGGGCGCAAACCAGTAGCGGCGCAACATCTCAGTGAGGAAGTCGGCATCTGTGCGGACGCGCAGCGTGTCAGACATCACGGCGATTATATTGATCGCGCATCTCTGGTATGAGGATCAACGACGCTACCACGATCAAAGCAGCAGACAGCCAGGCGACGCCGCTGATGTCCAGCAGTTGCACGATTTGAAAGCCGATCACTGGCGCAAAAACGCCGCGAACGCCCGTGAGGAACGTGTGCACGCTCATGTATTCTGCGACGCTTTCGGGGGGCGCGAAGCGCGTCACCCACAAGTTCCACGCGATCTCGCCGCCCGCGTTCGCTGCGCCAAAAATCACTGCGCCCAACACCAAGCCCCACGCACTGCTGCCCGTGAAGAACGCGCCGATGCCCAACGCAAAGCCGAGGTTGAGAATGATGCGCAAAGCGAAGAAGTTCATGCGGTCAAATAACACGCCCCACACTGGCGAGAGCAGCAAACGAACAATGCCTGGTATCACCAGCACATACAGCGCCACCTCGCGGGGGCTGAGCGATAGCCCGTAGCGTGGGTTAGCGAGATACTCCACGCGCAGCGGAAACATCATCAAGTTGGCGAAGCCCATCAGCATCCACGAGAGCAACATCCAGCGCAGCAACCGGTCGGTGCGGATGAAACGCAACGCGCCGAACGCGCTGAACACGAAGCCCAGCCGATGTGCGCTGTTCGTCTCAGGGTCAGCCGCAGCAGCCAAGACGGGAGACGGGATGCGATAGAGGAAAAGCGCGCTCGCCCAGCAAGCCGCACCAAACAGCATCAACGTCACACGGAAGAGGCTGATGTCTGCGTCCAGCAGCCTGCCCAGCCCTTCGCCGACCAGCACGGTCGTCGCCACGCGAATGACGAACGCCCGCGAGACGTAACGCCCTCGTTCGCGGGGGTGATAGTTGGCTTGATACGCCGCAGTGATGAGGGGGATAATTGCGTTCGCGCTGCTCATGCTGAGCAGCGTGGCGATCAACAACATCGGCAAGGTGGGTACCGCAGCCGCTGCAAACAACGCCGCGCCGCCGATCACCATGACCACTGCCGCGGCGTGCGTCGTGGGCAGCGCGACGCGCGCCACCAGCGGCACTATCCACAACGATAGCAACAACCCCAGATTACCACTTGCGGCGATCAGCGATTTTGTCGTCGCGTCGGCGTCAAAGGCGCGTGTGGCGATCAGCAACAGAAAGGTGGTGCCTGCGGTCTCGATGAAGCCTTGTGGCACGGCGCGCAGACGGTCGAAGTGATACGTCAGGCGCGCGCGTTCGGATAAAGAGCGCGCTGTGTGCTCTCGCACAGGCGCGCTCATGGCGTCGTGGTGTCCTCCAGCACGCGCCACCCTTGCTGAAGCGCGAGCCGTCGCAACGCGCGACTGGGCGACACCGCCACGGGAGACTGGCTCCATCGCAGCATTGGAATGTCGCCTTCTGTGTCGCCGTAAGCCGCGATGAGCGGCGCATCGCCCACAATCGGGCGCAGCTTGCGCACTTTTGCCTCGCCACTCACCACCTCGCCCAGCAACCGACCAGTCAACCTGCCGCTGGCGTCCAGTTCCAGCTCACTGCCGATCGCTTGCGCTCTTAGGCGCTCTGCGAAGCCCGACACCGCCTGCTGGTAGCTGCCCGAGACGATGATCAGCTTCGCGCCTTCGCGGCGATAGCGCTCCAGCTCGGCGATCACAGCCGTGCGCCGCGCCTGCCAAAGGCTTTCCACAATCTCACTCATCAGCTCGTTTACTTGTGCGGCATCGAAGCCCTTCAGCAGCGCGGTCATCTCCTCAAACCAGCGCTCACGCAAGCCGGCGCTGCGCACCACGCCCAACCGACTGCCCATTGAACGCAACAAGCCCACCGCAATCAATCGGCGGTAAGCCTGTCCACGACCGTGACGCTCCAGAAAGCGCCCGACCACGCGCCAAGTCTCCGCTCGGCTCAGCGTGCCTTCCAGGTCTGAAGCAACAAACATTATGCGCTCGTCTTTATTTCTTGAATGACGTCTGGGATGGACGCCAGCAGGTCACTGGCGAGCAACCCGGCGTCGCCGTGCTGCGCGCGCCAGGCTTCACCCGCGCGCGCATGTACGAAGGCGCCACACAACGCAGCATCGAAAGGGTCACAACCTTGCGCCATGAAGCCCGCCACACAGCCCGCCAGGACATCACCCGTGCCAGCAACCGCCAGCGCTGGATTCGCGAACGGCAGCACAAACCCCGTGCCCTTTGGTGAGGCGAGCACAGTGTACGCGCCTTTCAACACCACCACTTGCCCCCACACCTGAGCCATGCGCAGCGCCCACCCCACACGATCAGACTGCACATCGGCAACGGTCGCGCCGCACAGCCGCGCCATCTCACCTGGATGCGGTGTTAAGACGGAATGCGGCGGCAGGAGCTGATGCCAGTTCGGCTGAGCCGCCAGCCAGTTGAGCGCATCCGCGTCGCACACCATCGGCGCACCACGCGCGCGCAGCGCAGCGAACAACAGCGCCAGCGCCTCGCCAGTCTGCGGCGCCTGCCCCATGCCAGGTCCGACGAGCACAACATCTCTGGGGCGCGCCTGCGCCAGCCGAGTGGCGATCTCTTGTGCGCCGACGGGATCATGCATGAGCGGACTTGCAGGCAGCGGCACGAAGGTCGCCTCTGGGCAGCGCGCGCTAGCAGCCGCGCACACGCACGCTGGCACTGCCAGCGTCACCAAGCCAGCGCCGACGCGATAGGCTGCTGCTGCCGCCAGCGCAGGCGCGCCTACGTAGTCCGCGCACCCCCCTATTACCCACACGCGACCGTGGTCACCCTTGTTAGCGTCAGCGCTGCGATGAGGCAGGCGGTCGCGCACCTGAGCCGCATCGGCAAGCGCAACAGCAACCGGCACATCGGCGCACACAGTCTCAATGCCTATCGGCACGACAATCACTTCGCCGCTAGCGTGGGCGGCTGGCATCTGGTAGTGCCCGCGCTTGGGCGCGTGGAAGGTGAGTGTGAGATCGGCTGACACCGCGCAAGGGTCCAGCGCGCCTGTGTCGTGGTTCATGCCAGTGACGCCATCCAGCGCCACTAACGTGATGCGGGGCGGATGGGCGCGTCGCTCCGCCAACACAGCCAGCACCCGCTGCAAGTCTCCACTGATCGGGCGCGCCACGCCAATGCCCAGCAGCGCATCCAGCGCCACGTCACACTCCACCAGCCAGCGGCGCAGGGTGTCCAGGTTGGCGTCTTCTGAGAGTGTGATTGCTGTGATCCCCGCCTGCGCAGCCTCGCGCCAGACGGCATCCTGGTCGGGGTTACGTGGTCGCAGCAAAAAGGCGCGCACGTCCACGCCTTGCCGCGCCAGATGCGTCGCGCAGACCAGCCCATCGCCGCCGTTGTTGCCAGGACCGATCAGCGCAAGCACACAGCGCGGCTTGTCCAAACGGTGCAACAGCACTTCGGCGGCGCCGACCCCTGCACGGTGCATCATCTGAGCATAGCTCAAGCCGCGCTGGTCAGCGCACTGCTCCAGCGCACGCATCTCCGCAACGGAGACTAAGTGAATTAAGTTGCGCTTCACTCTTGCTGAGAAACTCTTTTACAATCGTTTATGGGGTTCGGAAACATGGGAGAAGACATCGCGCCACGTCGCGTCAATCGCCGCACCGCAGACGCCACGCTCGCTTTAGTGACGGCGTTTGCGCTGGCGCTCACTGCCTGTGGGGAGTCTGCGAACACGAGCGCCATGCCGCCCAGCCGCCAGAACGAACGCATAGAGCTGAAGGTGCAAGCCATTGCAGATTGCCAATCAGAAGACCTGGTGCTGAGTAAGATCAAGCTGTATCGCTCGATAGGGGGTGACCATTGGTCCTTGATCGGGATGATCGAGAATCGCGGCAACACCAGTGTGAATTATGCTGCAATTTGCGCGCAAGTTGTAACCCGCTCTGGCGAAGTACTCGAGGCGACGCGCACCTACCTTCCAGTTTCACTGCAAGCGAGCGAGCGCCTGCCTTTTCGTGTGCATATTTCAGGAGCAGAACAAGCAGCGGAGGTGCACGTGTCGGCGCACAGCGGCGACGCAGAGATCGCAGCATCTGGCAAAGGCACTGTCTTCACAGTTCGCGCTGTGCATCGGCAGTTTACCATCACGCAATGGGCGGCATATGGGGGCAACAAACTAGACATTACGCTGCGCAACGAGGGTAAGGGAACTGCAGATTCTGTGCGGCTTGTGGTAGGCGCGTTCAACAAGGAGGGTGACCTCATCGGCGTATACGAGGCGCGCTTTGACGATCTGGACGTGATCAAACCGGGCGAGCTTCGCAAAATTTCTGCGACTACCGACCTGAACATCAGCCGAGAAGTTGAGGACATTTACTCAGTGGTGGAGGGCTACCCACGCCGGGAATAAGCCCTCCCCCACCTCAAACAGCACAACTGCAGCGTAACGCTACGGCTGCAACAGCGCCATTGCCTCAGATACGACGCGCTCCACTGTGAATCCCAGCCCAGCGTACACATCCTTGTATGGCGCAGAGGCGCCGAAGCGACCATCCAGCGTCACAAAGCGTGCGCGCTGCCCAACGTACTTGTGCCAGCCCAATGAGACGCCCGCTTCGACCACCACCTTGGGCACATCAGGGAGTAGGACTTGCTGGCGATATGCTTCATCTTGCAGGTCAAACAACTCCCAGGAAGGCATAGACACCACGCGCGCGCGCACACCGCGCTCCGCGAGCACCTTCGCCGCCTCCAGCGCCAGGCTCACCTCCGAACCACTGGCGACGAGGACGACCTGGGGATTGTCCGCATCGCGCATGACGTATGCGCCGCGGCTGAAGCCTTCTTGCTTCGGCAGGATGGGCAGCGCCTGTCGGGAGAGAATCAGCGCCACCGGACCGCGCCTCCACTCCACCGCAACGCGCCAGGCTTCCGCGGTCTCGTTGGCGTCCGCAGGGCGCAGGGTGAGCAGATTGGGCATGGCGCGCAGGCTGGCGAGGTGTTCCACGGGTTGATGGGTGGGACCGTCTTCGCCGAGCGCGATGCTGTCGTGTGTGAAGACGAAGATCACGTGCGCCTCGCTCAGAGCGGCGAGCCGCACCGCTGGGCGCATGAAGTCGCTAAAACAGAAGAACGTGCCGCCGTAGGGCAAAATGCCCCCGTGCAGCGCCATGCCGTTCATGATGCCCGCCATCGCGTGCTCACGCACACCGTAGTGAATGTAGCGACCGCTGAAGTCACCTTTGCGCAGGGGCTGCGCGCCTTTCGGTTGCGTGTTGTTTGAAGGGGTGAGGTCGGCGGAGCCGCCTAGCAGCGTGGGCAACACATGAGCGATTGTGCTGATCACCGCGCCGCTGGCTGCGCGTGTGGCAATCGGTTTATCGGCGGGGTCAAACGTCGGCAGCGCGGCGTCCCACTGGGGCGGCAACACACCTTCGATAGCGTCAGACAGCTCGTGCCAGCAATCGGGATGCGCCTCACTGTATGCCTGCATCAGAAGTTGCCACTCTGCATGATGCCTCGCGGCGCGCTCCCCGATTGCGCGCCAAGCCTCGCCCACTTCGGCGGGGATGTCGAACGTCTTCTCTGGGTCTGCCCCCAACGCGATCTTGGCGGCTTTCACCTCGTCCCAGCCAGGAGCGTCGCTGTGGGCTTTGTGTGTGCCCTGGCGGGTGGGCATGCCCTTGCCGATCACACTCTTGCAGCAGATGAGACTGGGCTTGTCGGTCACGGCGCGCGCAGCGTGGATCGCCGCCTCTACAGCAGCCATGTCGTGGGCGTCCACCGTTTGCACGTGCCAGCCGTACGCCTCGAAGCGCTTGGGCACATCGTCGCTGTAGGACAGCGAGGTTGGTCCATCAATCGTGATCGCGTTGTCGTCGTACAGCCAGATCAGCTTGCCCAGGCCGAGATGCCCAGCCAGCGAGGCTGCTTCGTGGCTGATGCCCTCTTGCAAGTCACCATCGCTCACAATGGCATAGGTGTAGTGATCGATCACGGGAAAGCCGGGTCGGTTGTAGCGCGCCGACAGCCAGGCTTCGGCGATTGCCATGCCCACAGAGTTGGCGGTGCCGCTGCCGAGTGGTCCTGTCGTGACCTCGATGCCGGGCGTGAGGTGATTCTCAGGGTGACCTGGCGTCAGACTGCCCCATTGGCGAAAGCGCTTGATCTCGTCCAGCGTCATCGCTTCGTAGCCCGTCAAATGCAGAATGGCGTAGGGCAACATGGAGCCGTGTCCCGCCGAGACGATGAAGCGATCCCGATTGAGCCATTTGGGCGCTTTGGGGTCGAAGCGCATGAACCGAGAGTAGAGCACGTAGGCAACGTCCGCCATGCCCAGCGGCATGCCTGGATGTCCAGAGTTGGCTGTCTGCACAGCATCCAGCGTGAGGGTGCGGATGACATTCGCGCAGGCTTGGTCAAAAGAGGTATAGGCAGACATGGTGACTCACAAACGCGAGTAATTATAAGGTTGGCATCATCAAAGGTGCTGCGCGCCATCGAGCTGCTCGGCACTGAGGTGGCGTCAGCGGCGCGGTGTGTCCTCGGCACGCCACCTGTGCCTGTCACTCAGGCTTGAAAGCAGCAGGCTCGCGCAAACTTGGCGCGAGCCTGCGCTTTGCTTCACCTCACAAGGCGCGACGCTGCTCAGTACTGGATGTCCACCTGCTTGCGCTCCGCAGCGCTGCGCAGGATTGCGTCGCAGATCACCGCGTTCTTGTAGCCATCCTCAAAGTCCGCGCCGTAGGGTTTCACGTCCTGATTGTTCGCGATGGCGTTGAGGAAGTGGTTGATCTCGTGAACGAAGGTGTGCTCCCATCCGATGATGTGCCCTTGCGGCCACCAGTACTTCCAAAACGGATGGTAGCTCTCGCTCACCAGCACCTGCGTGAAGCCCTGGATCTCGCGCGGCTGGTCGCGCAGGTGGACTTCGAGGTAGTTCATGTTCTCCAGGTTAAAGCGAATGCTGCCGTGCTCGGCGTTGATCTCGAAGCTGTTGAAGTTCTTTCTGCCAGGCGCGAAGCGGGTCGCCTCCAGCGTGCCGAGCGCGCCGCCCTCGTACTCCACAATCGCCATGAAGGCGTCGTCCACCGTGACCTTCTCGCGCTTGCCGCCTTCGGCGGGGCGCTCCGTGATGAACGTGCCTGTGCGCGCCATGACGCTCTTCGGCTCGCCCACCAGGAAGCGTGCCAGGTCAATGATGTGCGAGCCGAGGTCGCCCAGCGCGCCGCTGCCGGCGATGCTGCTATCGAGCCGCCACACCATCGGGAAGTTCTCGTCGGCGATCCACTCTTGCAGGTATACCGCGCGGAAGTGATAGACGCGCCCCAGTTTGCCGGCATCAATGAGTTCTTTCGCCAACCGCACTGCCGGCACGAAGCGATAGTTAAACGCCACCATGTGCTTGACGCCCGCCTTTTGCACTGCCTGCCACATCTCGTAGCACTCTTCGGCGTTGCGCCCGAGCGGCTTCTCGCTGATCACGTGCTTGCCAGCCTGCGCGGCGGCGATGTTCGGCTCTTTGTGGATGTTGTTCGGCCCGCTGTTGTCCAGCACTTGCACATCGGGGTCGTCAATGAGCTGACGCCAGTCGGTGTATGCTTTCTCGTAGCCGTAGCGCTTGGCAGCCTCTTGCACGGCTTCGGCGTTGCGCCCGGCAATCGCCACCAGGCGCGGGATCGCTACAGGCGGATACATCATGTAGGGCAACTTTTTGAGCGCGTTGCTATGCGCTTTGCCCATGAAGGCGTAACCCAACATGCCAAAGCCGATCACGGGCGCTTCGCGGGTCGCCCGCTCGCCAGCCATGGTGACAAATCCAACTTGCTCGTCTGACATGGTGCCTCTCCTTTTTGTGCTTGATGATGTGCTTCACTTGCGCTCGAAGGCGGCGTCGAACGCCACGGCGCTGGGCTTGAAGTCGTAGCGGCGCACATTGGCGCAGCTCTCGGTTGCGCCGTGCTCGCGGTCCATGCCGCTGTCCTCCCATTCCACCGAGAGCGGACCGTTGTAGCCGATCTCGTTCAGGGCGCGGATGATGCGCTCGAAGTCAATGTTGCCGCGCCCAACGCTGCGGAAGTCCCAGTAGCGGCGCGAGTCGCCGAAGGCGAGGTGACCGCCAAACACACCTGCCTCGGTCGGCACACTGCTCCAGCCCACGTCCTTCATGTGCACGTGGAAGATGCGGTCGCGGAACTTGCGGATGAAGCCCACATAGTCCACGCCCTGATAGCCGAAGTGGCTGGGGTCGTAGTTGAAGCCGAACGCGGGGTGGTGATTCACTGCCTTCAACGCGCGCTCGGCGCTGGCGATGTCAAAAGCGATCTCGGTGGGGTGCACCTCGAGGGCAAAGCGCACATTGTTCTCAGCAAACACATCCAGGATGGGCGTCCAGCGCGCGCTGAAATCGGCGTAGCCGGCGTCAATCATGTCTGGGCTGACTGGCGGGAAGGAGTACACCAGCGGCCAGATGCTGCTGCCAGTGAAACCATTCACCACATTCACGCCGAACAGCTTGGCGGCGCGAGCGGTGTTCTTCATCTCCTCGGCGGCGCGTTCCTGCACCTTTTCTGGCTTGCCATCGCCCCACACACGCGACGGCAGAATCGCCTTGTGGCGCTCGTCTATGCGATCGCACACTGCCTGTCCAACCAGGTGATTGCTGATCGCGAAGCACTGCATGCCGTGCTGCTCCAGAAAGTCGCGCTTGCGGCGCACGTATCCATCGTCGCTGAGGGCTTGCTCCACGTCAAAGTGGTCGCCCCAACACGCCAATTCCACTCCGTCGTAGCCAAACGACTTGGCTTTCTGCACAATGGTCTCAAAAGGCAGGTCTGCCCATTGTCCGGTGAAGAGGGTGACTGGTCTAGCCATGGTTGACTCCTAAGTTTCGCGGAGTTTGATCCGCGTCTAAGTGTAAGCCTGGTGCGGGAAGCGCGCAAGCTGGGCTGTCTGACAGGACAGCGACGACATGGGGAGGGCGCGCCGTCACTCCATCTGCTTCGGGCGATATTGCAGCGCCTCCGCCAGGTGGATGGGCAGGATGCGCTCGCTGCCGGCAAGGTCAGCGATGGTGCGCGCGACTTTGAGCACGCGATGCACGGCGCGCGCGCTCAGTTGCATCTGGTTGGTGGCGGTACGCAGCAAACTGCGCCCTGCTTCATCCAGCTCGCAGTAGCGACGCACTTCCGCTGCGCCCATGTCGGCGTTGCAGGTGAGCGGTGTTGCAGCGAAGCGGCGCAGTTGGCGTTCGCGCGCAGCCTGCACACGCGCACGGATGACCGCCGACGGCTCACCAGGGCGCGCCTGCATGAGCTTGTCAAATTCCACCCGGCGCACCTCCAGGTGAATGTCAATGCGGTCGAGCAACGGTCCGCTGATGCGCTTGCGATATTGGCTGATCTGCGCCGGCGTGCAAGTGCAGGGGCGAACAGGGTCGCCATACCAGCCACACTTGCAGGGGTTCATCGCGGCAACAAGCTGAAAGTTCGCAGGGAAGGTGAGCGTGCCCGCCGCGCGGCTGATGCACACCACTTTGTCCTCCATCGGCTGGCGCAACACTTCCAGCGTGCGCGCGTCGAACTCTGGCAGCTCGTCGAGGAACAACACGCCGCGATGCGCCAGGCTGACCTCGCCAGGTCTGGGGAACTTGCCGCCGCCGATCATGCCAGCGTGAGAGATGGTGTGATGCGGCGCGCGAAAGGGGCGCGCCTGGATCAGCGGGGTGTTCGGCGGCAGCAAGTCGGCGACGCTGTAGATGCGGGTCACGTCCAGGGCTTCCTCTAAAGTCAGCTCTGGCAAGATGCTTGGCAGGGCGCGCGCCAGCAGTGTTTTGCCTGCGCCGGGCGATCCGATCATCAGCACGTTGTGCCCTCCCGCCGCTGCCACCTCCAGCGCACGTTTCGCCACCTCCTGACCCTTGATTTCGGCGAAGTCGGTGATGGGGAAAGCCGCGCTCTCGGTGAGACTTGGCAGCGTCAGCGTCATGGGCTGTGCGGGGTGCAGAAGGCGCTGGTCGTTCAAGCCCGCCACCAGCTCCGCCAGCGACTGCACGCCGATCACCTCGATGCCTGGCACCAGCGCAGCCTCGCCCGCATCGGTCTGCGGCACGATGATGCGCCGAAAGCCTTGCGACTGGGCGAACGCCGTGATCGGCAGCACGCCGCGCACGTGCCGCACGCCGCCATCAAGCGCCAGCTCGCCGATCACCATCGCGCCATTGAGCGTTTCGGGCGAGAGTTGCTCAGACGCAATCAACACGCCCAAAGCGATGGGCAAGTCGTAGGAGGGTCCGATCTTGCGCAGGTCTGCCGGTGCCAGGTTGACCGTCAGGCGATTAGTGGGAAAGTGAAAGCCGCTGTTGCGGATGGCGGATCGCACGCGCTCGCCGCTTTCTTTCACCGCCGCATCCGGCAAGCCGACCAGCGTAAAGTTTGCCAGCCCTCGCCCGCTGTCCACCTCCACTTCGACGATATGCCCCTCCAAGCCGATGACGGCGCACGAATGCACTTTTGCCAACATGCTGCGTTGTCAGTCAGCAATGATAAGCCTGCGCGCCACCTTCAGCAAGTTCCCCCGACGCGCCGTGTGCGGGCTGGCGGCTGATCGCGGCGCTCGCCTCCGCTGCGGTCATCTCGCTGCCTTCCACGTGATCGGGCAGCGAGATGACCTGAGCTACATGTGGGCTTGGTGGGCGACTAAGGGTTGTTGGGGAACTGCGGGAAAAAGTAGAGGTATGGAGTCTTCGGTTCCTGACCAGGCGGTAAGAAGCCTGGCGTCGGATCACCTTTCGGACCGAGGCTGCGGATGAATCGGTAAAGTCCGCGCAGGTCTTCCTCGGCGATGGTGCGGTAGTTCATCCAGGGCATGGGCGGGCGTTGATCGCGCGTGCGGAACATCTGCACCCAGTCGTCTTCCGAAATCTGCTGCACAAACAAGCGCAGGTTAGAGGCATACGTTGTGCCCCACGGACCGGTGTAGCCCACCGGGCTGCCAGTCAACCACTCGCTGACGGGCATTTGTCCGCCGGATGCTTCCCAGCCAGGGGTGTGGCAATCGTTGCAACCTCCGATCAGCACGAAGTACTTGCCCACCTCTTCAGGTGTGGAAGCCACGATGCGGGGCGCTTGGGCAGCCTGCGGCGAAGTGGGCGGGGCGAGCGCACAACCTGCGACGAGCGCGACGACGAAGGGCATCACTAAGGCAAACGAGAACCTATGCATGTTGTCCCTCCTGTGGTTCGTACGGGTTGGTTGAGGCGCATCGTATGAAGGGAGAGGTGAGCGCACCTGAGCGCTTTTAGGCTGCTCTCAGCAAGCGTCAGGATGACGCGCGCAGCAAGCCGTGTTTGGACGCCGTCACCAGATCACACCAGCGACGGCAAAGCGGCGTACTGCGCAGCACGACCTCCATTGTGGCGTGGCGATACACCGCCTCCGCGCAGCGTTGCGCGGCTGCGTTCAGATCGCGCCCAACAGCGATCAGCGCGCGCCCTTGCGCGTCCGATAGCGCGCCTTCTCTCACGGTGTCCTGCCAGCACGCCTCGAGCACGCGGTAAAACTGCGCGCGCGCCTGCCAAAGCACTTGCTGCGCGGCTGCGACTGCGTCGCGCGCATCGGCGGGCACCCCGCCATCCGCCAGCGCCTCATCCATCAGGCGAACCGCACAACCACTGACCGACACCGCCAACGTAGGCACCGCAAACACATCGAACGGCAAGCGATACAACGGTCGCTGGATGTGCAGCGCAATCTGACCCAGCGGCAGGAGGTGCGCGCTGGGCACATGTGCGTCTTCGACCGCTATCGCACATGTGGCACTCGCTTGCAGCCCCAGCCCCTGCCAGCCTGGGATCACGGTCACCTGAGCTGGCTGAAGTGCAAGGGCGATGGTCTCCTCACGTCCCTCGACGCGGCACACCACCGTGAAAAGCGAGGCGTGCGGCGCGCCGGTGACGAAGGGCCAGCGTCCACGCACGCGATAGCCCTCATCGGTGAGCGTGGCTGTGCCAGCGACCATGCCGCTGCCCGCCACCCACGCCTCAGGCGCGCCGAACCACGCACGCGACAGCTCCAACGGCAGGTATCCCGCGAAAATATTGCCACCCGCGCCCAGATTCAACGCCCAGCCGACGCCACCATCTGCCCAGCTCACCGCCTCCAGCAGACGAAGCGCATCGGTCCAGCCCCACTCGTCGCCACCCACCTCGTGCGGCACGAACATGCGCAGCCAGCGCCGCTGAACGAACAGCTCCACCAACGGGCGAGTCAGGCGCTGAGCATGTTGCGCCACAGGAGCCTCGCGCTCAATCAGCGCCAAGTCATCAGAGGCGACAAAGGTCGAGGGGTGATCGGGTTGAGCAAGAAAATGAGCACCCATGTCACGATCAGCAGGAGCAGTAGCGCTTACTCTAGCAGTTCTACAATACCACCACAATGAAGCGCTCGCGCGTTGCGGCGCTGCGCACGTTGCAGCGCCGCCATGGACTGGACTTCGTCGCACTCACACCTGGACCCAGCTTCACCTACTTCACATCACTGCATATGCACTTGAGCGAGCGACCCATCCTGGCGCTGCTGCCCGTCGCCGACGCCGATCCCATCTTGGTCGGACCAGAGTTCGAGCTGGGCAAGCTGGCTTCCAGCGATGCCCATTGGCGCGCCTACGGCTACCGCGACGGTGAGCCGTTCGAGTCAGCGTTTCAACGCATGGCAGCTGAGCACCTGCTCGGGCGCTGCCGCGTGGGCATCGAGCCGACCCACTTCCGCGCGCTGGAGTGGATGCTGCTCAGCGCGGCTGCGCCGCAGGTGGAGTTCGTCTCAGCAGGCGCAGTGATCGCCGAGTTGCGCAGCGCAAAGGAGGAGGAGGAGATCGCCCATCTGCGCGCCGCCGTCCGATGCGCCGAGCGCGCGCTGGACCAGACCCTGCCGCGCATTCGCCCTGGCATGACCGAGCGCGAGGTGGCGGGGATGTTGATCGCCGCGCTGTTCGCCGCTGGTGCAGAAGCCCTGCCGTTTCAACCGCTGGTGCAAAGCGGACCTAACGCCGCCCTGCCCCACGCCACGCCCAGCGACCGTGCGCTGCGCGAGGGCGAGGTGCTGCTGCTCGACTTCGGCGCCACCATCGGCGGCTACCACAGCGACATTACGCGCACATTTGCTCTGGGCGAGATTGACAACACACTGCGCTGCGCCTACGACCTGGTGCTGCGCGCCAACGCAGCAGGACGCGCCACCGCCGCGCCAGGCATCCCCGCGCAGGCAGTGGACGCAGCCGCGCGCGCGGTGATCGCCGAAGGTGGGTTTGGCGCACAATTCATTCATCGCACGGGGCACGGGCTGGGGCTGGAGGGGCACGAGCCGCCCTACATCGTCACGGGGAACGCGACGCCGCTCCGCGCGGGCATGACGTTCACCATCGAGCCGGGGATTTACTTGCCAGAACTGGGCGGCGTGCGCATCGAGGACGACGTGGTGATCACGCCCACTGGCTGCGAAAGCCTCACCACCTTCCCGCGCGAGCTGATCGCGCTGCCTCTGTAGAGCGCCATGGCTGTCACCGCTGACCTGCTCATCATTTGGGCATGGGAGTACGACCGCGACTTCGTGGCGTTGCTGCTGGAGGCATGTGCGCGGCACGGCGTAAGCGCCGTCACCTGCGACGAGGCAGAGCTGCCTTCCCTGCCAGCGCGCCTGGAGCGCAGCGAGCTGCGCGCGCGCGTCGCCCTCGACCGCGCCTGGGACTGGGGTGACGATTACGAGCGCCACGTTGCCGCAGTGAAGCAACACGTGCCCGTGCTGATCAACGACTACGAACGCACCCGGCGCATCTGGAACAAGTTCACCACCCACCTCGACTTGATCACGCACGGTCTGCGCGCGCCCTATCTGCTGCTGCTGCCGTCCTTTTATCACGACCCCAACCCGCCCCAGCCAGACCTCAGCCCGCTGGGTGGGCGCTTCAGCATCAAAGCAGCGCATGGCGGGGGCAGCGGCGTGCTGAACCCCGCCACCACCTGGCAGGAGGTGCTGGAACAGCGCAAAGCCTGGCCTGCCGACGAGACGATCTTGCAAGCGTGGGTGGAGCCGAAGCAACTGGGAGGGCGACGCGCCTGGTTTCGCGCATTTTATGCGTGCGGCAGCACCTTCCTCTGTTGGGCTGACGACCGCACGCACATCCACGAGCCAGTTTCGTTCGCCGAAGAACAGCATTACCAGCTCAGCGTGCTGCGCGGCATGACCCAACACATCGCCAGCCTGAGCGGTCTCAATCTGTTCTCCACAGAGTTCGCGCTTGATCAGCACAACCTTTGGCAGGTCTGCGACGCGATCAACGAGCCTTGCGACTTCCGCCTGAAGTCCAAAGCGATCAACGGCGTGCCCGATGAGGTGGTGTTGAGCATCGCGGACCGCATCGCGGGCTGGGTGAAACGCCAGGCGCGCCGCGCCGATCAGCGCGCGTCTTGAGTCCAGGCTTGCGCGGCTGCAATCGCCACGCGAATCGCGCGCTCGACCGCCAATGACTTCGCGTCCGTCACCACTTGCTCGCTGGTGGTGCGCTGCGCGATCACCCCGCACACACAACCAGCCACGAACCCATACACCCCTGCCATCTTGAAGAGCGTGCCGCTTTCCATCTCGTAGTTCAAGACGTTGAGATGACGGTATTCATCCGTGATGCCGCGCAGCCAACGCAACAGGTGCGGGTTTGCAGACGCCACGCGCTCTTGCCCCTCAAAGAACGTGTCCACGCTGGCTGTGATGCCGACGTGATGCTCGATCCCCAACGCGCGCGCAGCCTCCGCCAGGCGAACGGTGAGAAAAGGGTCTGCCGCGGCGGGATACTCGCGCGGGGCAATGTCGTCTGCGGCGCCTTGCCGACACAACGAGGCGCTGGTGATCACCACGCTGCCAACCCGCACGTGGTCTTGAATTGAGCCACACGTGCCGACGCGAATGATCGTGCGGATGCCCACCTGCACCAGCTCATTCACCACAATGCTCAGCGAGGGCGCCCCCATGCCGCTGGTGGCTGAAAGCACAGGCACGCCATTGGGCAACCGCCCCACGTAGCTGTTCAAGCCTCGATTTTCGGACAGCGGGCGCGCGTCGCGCAAAAACTGCTCGGCGATCAAGCGCGCCCGGTCTGGGTCTCCGCTGAGCAGCGCCAGCGTCGGCGCGGGGTCGCCCAGATCGGCGCGGCTGAAGCCGATGTGATACAGGCGGTCAGGATGATTCGTCATGGCGCGAGATGATTCTAGTCGAACCACATGCAAGCGTCGCGCGAAAAACGCTAATGAAAGATTAACAGCGCTCTATTTGTTCGATCACGAAGATAAGCGATAATCCAAGTTGTTAGTTTGGAGGAGTTCAGCACATAGGAGAGGGAAAGAGCCATGTTCTTCTTTGACCCGCTGTATTTCGTGTTTGCGCTTCCCGCGCTGCTGCTTGGCTTGTGGGCGCAGTGGAAAGTGCAGAGCACGTTCAACAAGTACGCGCGCGTGCCCACTGGGCTGGGCGTCAACGGCTTGCAGACCGCGCGCAGGCTGATCAACAGTTACGGCTTGGCGGTGAATGTGCAAAGCATCCCTGGCTTTCTCACCGATCACTACGACCCGCGCACCAGGACCGTGGGCTTGTCGCAGAGTTCGGTACAGGACTCGGTGGCATCGGTGGCGGTGGTGGCGCATGAACTGGGTCACGCAATGCAAGACGCGGAGGGCTACCTGCCGCTGAAGCTGCGCGGCGCGATTGTGCCAGCCGTGCAACTGAGCGGCTGGGTCGGTCCGATCCTGTTTATCGTCGGCTTGTTGCTCAGCTCGAGCACGCTGATCAACCTGGGGTTGATCGCGTTTGGTCTGGCGGCGCTGTTCGCCATCATCACCCTGCCGGTGGAGTTCGACGCCAGCCGCCGCGCGCTCGCGATGCTGCAAGCAAATGGCATCCTGATGCCGCAGGAGATCGAGGGCGCCAAGCGCGTGCTGGATGCCGCGGCGCTCACTTACGTTGCAGCGGCAGCACAGGCGATCATGCAACTGCTCTACTTCATCACGCTCGCCAACCGCAGCCGCGATTGATGCGGAACGTGTGGAGTGCGGAAGTCATACTCCCGCACTCCATCGGCGATAATCAATATCGCCATGTTGAAGTACACCCTTCTGCATCCTGAAATTCTGGAGGCGCTTGGCGGCGCTGGTCATGGCTCGAAGATTCTGATCGCTGACGGCAACTATCCTTTCAACACGCGCGCCAACCCAGCGGCGAAGCGCGTATACCTCAACCTCGCGCCAGGCTTGCTGGACACCACCCAGGTGCTGCGCGTGCTGGTTGACGCCATACCGATTGAAAGCGCCGAGGTGATGGTGCGCGACGACGGCAGCGAAGCGCCTGTGGTGGCTGAGTATCGCAGCCTTCTGCCGCCCAACACGCCTATCACCAGGCACACTCGATTTGCCTTCTACGACGCCTGCCGCGACAGCGACACCGCGCTGGTGATCGCTACCGCTGAGCAGCGCGTCTATGCCAACATTCTGCTCACCATCGGCGTGGTCTTCCCGCCTGCTGAATGAGGGCGACCGAGCAACTGAAGAGCACCAGAGCGAGGGCATGGCTTGTCCTCGCTCTCTTGTTGTTCGTTGCCGCATTGTTGCGAACGCATCGGCTTGGTGCGCAGTCACTGTGGTACGACGAGGGCAACAGTGCGCGCATCGCCGAGCGCAGCGTGCAACTCATCATCGCAGGCGCAGCAGGCGACATTCACCCGCCCCTCTACTACCTGGCGCTGAAGGTGTGGCGCAGCGCGTTCGGCGAAAGTGAGGCTGCGCTGCGCGCGCTTTCAGCCGTGTGCAGCGTGCTCACGGTGGCGCTCGCGTGGTTGATCGGCAGGATGTGGTTCGGCGCACAGGCAGCGACCTGGGGGGCGGGGCTGCTGGCGTTCGCGCCGTTCGCCGTGTACTACGCGCAAGAGGCGCGCATGTACGCCCTGCTGAGTCTGTGGGCGACCGCAAGCACGCTCGCGTTGTATCACCTGGCGCAGCAAGCGCGCCCAAGCCTGACCAGCGCGACGGCGTATGTGCTTTGCAGCGCGGCGGGGCTGTGGACGCAGTACGGCTACACCTTCGTGATGGTGGCACAAGCGCTGGCGTTCGCCATCTGGTCAAGGCTGCGCATTGAACTGATGCTGCGCTACGGCGCGCTCACTGTGCTGAGCCTGCTGGCGTTCGCGCCTTGGGCGTCGGTCGCGGCGCGTCAGGTGCTGGGGTGGCAGGTGGACCGCCCCCCTGTGGGGCTGGGCGACGCATTGCTAGAGATCGCGCGGGCGTGGGTGGTGGGTCGCATGTTGCCCATGCAGGAAGCGCTCACACCGATGCTGACGTTCGGCGGGCTAGCGCTGGTTGGCTTGAAAGCGCGCGATGGGTGGCGATTGCAGCGCGAGTCGCTCGCGGCGCTGGCGTTGGCACTTACACCGGCAGCTTTGTTGCTGGCTGCCAACGCTTACCGCGAGGCGTATCTGAAAGTGCTGCTGGTGAGCCTGCCGCCCGTATGTCTCCTTGCAGGCAACGGCATCGCCACACTTGCTCACCAGCTTATCCTCCTGATCTCACGCTCTCACGCTCTCACCCTCTCACCCCCTCGCGCTCTCATGCTCTCACGCTCTCGCGCTATCACCCTCTGCGCGTTGATGCTGGCGTTGGGCGTAGCGTGGTCGCTCACCCCAGCGTTGCGCAACCTGTACGACAACCCGACCTACGCGCGTGACGACTATCGCGGCATTCAGCGCCTGATCGCTGCCAGCGCACAGCCAAACGACGCAGTACTCTTCCTCGCCCCAAATCAGTGGGAGGCGTATACCTACTATCAGCGCGACGACCGCAACCTCTACCCGCTGCTTTACCGACCCGCGCGTTACGAAGAGGTTGCCGCGCGGTTGGAGGCGATCACCGCGCGCCACCCGCGCCTGTTCGCGTTGTTTTACGCCGAGCGAGAGGCAGACCCTGACGGCTGGCAAGAGCAATGGCTCAACGCCAACACACACAAAGTGCACGAACAATGGGTCGGCAACATTCGGCTGGCGGTGTTCGCGGCGCCGCGCGGCGATCTCGCCGCCGCCTGCTGCGCCGACGCGCGCTTCGGAGATCACATTCGGTTGGTGGAGGCGCGATCACAACTGCAAGCGCGCACAGGCGACATGCTCGCTGTCCTGCTGCGCTGGTCTGGCGACGCGCAAATAGAACGTCGCTACAAGGTGTTCTTGCATATCGGCGCGGCTGACCGCCCACCGCTCGCGCAATTCGATAGCGAGCCAGCTCAAGGTGCTCGCCCCACCTTCACCTGGCAAGTGGGCGAGGTGATCCACGACCGCCGCGGCGTGTGGTTGCGCGATGTGCCGCCCGGGCGCCACGACGTGTTCATCGGGCTATACGACGCAGAAAGCGGCGCGCGCCTGCCCATCACGCTCGACGGCGCACCGATCGGCGACCGACTTCGCATCGGCACGGTGGAGGTGCGTTAACGCGGGAACGCCTCGCGCACACCACCATCCACGGGGATCATTGCACCCGTCGTCTTCGCCGAACGGTCCGAAGCCAGCCAGCAGATCGCCTCCGCCACATCCTCCGCGCTGACGGAGGTCTTGAGCAGGTTGCGCGCCGCGTAGAAGCGCTCGATCTCCTCAACCGCGATGCCTTGCGCCTGAGCGCGCTGCGCGCGCAGCTCCGGCGACCACAGGCGCGTGCTGAAGATGGCGTCGGGGTTCACCATGTTGGCGCGCACGCCGAACGCGCTGCCCTCGATAGCGACAATACGGCATAGCTGTGCCTCTGCCGCTTTCGACGCACTATACGCACCGAAGTCTTTGCCTGGCGCAGTGACGTTCTTAGTGGCGTTGAACACGATGTTGCCGCCGATGCCTTGCGCCTGCCACAAGCGCAGCGCCGCGCGGCTAACCAGGAAATGCCCAGTTGCATTGACATCCAGGCTGCGCTGCCAGTCGCGCAGGCTCAGCTCGATGATGGGCGTAGCGTGCGCAATGCCAGCGTTGGAGATGAGAATATCCAGCCCACCCCAGATGAGGCACACGCGCTGGAATGCTGTCTCCACATCAGCTTCGCTGGTCACGTCCAGCGGGATCGCAACCGCGCGCCCCAAGCCGTGGCGCTGCACAATCTCTTCTGCCACCTCGCGCGCAGATTCCGCATCGCGGTCGGTGACCGCTACATGCGCGCCCTCCGCCGCCAGGCGCAGCGCCGTCGCCTTGCCGATGCCGCTGCCTGCGCCGGTCACCAGCGCCACGCGCCGAGAAAACTCCCTTTCTGGCGGCAGTAACGAGAGCTTGTATAGCTCCAGCGGCCAGTATTCCGCGTGGAAGGCGTCACGGTCATTTAAGCTGGCGTAGCCGCCCAGCGCCTGCGCGCCCCGCATGATAGCGATGTTGTGGAGGTAGATGTCAGCGGCGATCTGCGCCGCGCGCATGTCCCTGCCAGTAGTCCACATGCCCAAGCCAGGCATCAAAATCACACGCGGTTGATCGTTCACCAGGTCAGCCAGATCGCGGGGCAGCAGCGCTGGTTCGTAGTGCGCCTCGAAGCGGCGTCGGCACTCGTCCGCGTATGCTTCCAGGTGCGCGCGGATGTGATCGCGCACGGCGGCGATGTCATCCAGATCGGGCGGGGGCGGCAGCCACAGCGGCGCACGCTTGATGCTCAGCATGTGGTCGGGGGTTGCAGCGCCGACCTGGCTGAGCGCGTGGGCGTCATCGCGGCTGAGGAAGTGGAGCACCTCTGGGCTATCGTCGAAGCGCAGCACCACGCGCTGTCGGGCGCTCAGCGCGCCGCGCAACACGGGCGCGATGCGCGCAGCGCGGCTACGTCGCGCTTCAGCGTCTTCAGGGGGCGTTAATGAATGCACAGCCGCTTTCGCGCGCGCCAGCGCCTGCGCGACGAACGATTCCGCCTCGCTCACCAGCGCGATGTGGCTTTCGTACGCCTCGCGCGCCGTCTCGCCCCACGTCACCAGACCGTGATTCATCAAGATCAAGCCCTCGGCGCTGGGATGAGCGCGCACCGCCGCGCCGACCATGCGGGCGAGCTTGAAGCCAGGTCGCACGTAGGGGATCAGGATCAGGCGCTCGCCGAAGCACGCGCGCACAGTTGCCTCTCTCCCGCGCGTGTTGGTCAGCATCAAGATCGCGTCGGCGTGGGTATGCAATACCGCTGGCGCGGGGATGAACGCGTGCAGCAGCGTTTCGATAGACGGGCGCGGGGCGTCTGGATCTAGCAGTGTGTGCCGCACGTAGCGCACCATTTCATCATCGCTCATGTCGTCTTTGTCAAACAGCGGCAACAAGTCGTCCAGGCGGACCGCGGGGAAGTCGCGCCGTTGCGCGGACTTCATGTCGCTGCCGCTGCCTTTGATGAACATGGCGCGCACGCGGCGTCCCGCGTAGTCGGTCGTCTCTGCTTTGAGGCTGTTGTTGCCACCACCCCACAGCACCAGCGTTTCGTCCTGCCCGACCAGGCGGGATTGGTAGATGAGCATCTCGACTGGATCAGCGTTGTGGACTTGCGTCTCATCCCAGAGGCTGCGCATGAGCGAGATTATCCTGCATGTGCGCCGCTGCGTCGCGCAAACAACGCGCCCTTTGTGGCTCTGTTACGATTCTGCGGACAACATGCGAGTCGCTTATTTTGTCACTTGCATCGTGGATGTCGTCTTTCCGCATATCGGCGAAGCCGCGCTGAGCGTGCTGGAGCGCGTGGGCGTGCAGCCGGAGTTCCCAGCGGCGCAGACGTGCTGCGGGCAGCCTGCCTTCAACAGCGGCTTTCAGGAAGATGCGCGCGAGGTAGCCGCACATTTTGTGCGCGTCTTTCAAGGCTACGACGTTATCGTCACGCCGTCTGGCTCGTGTGCCGCGATGGTGAAGCACTACTACAGCGAGTTGCTGCATGGTCATCCTTTGGAGCGCGCCGCGCGCGAGGTGGCGGCGCGCACCCATGAGCTGACCCAGTTTCTGGTGGATGTGCTCAAAGTGGAAGACGTGGGGGCGTCTGTGCGCCAGCCGCTGCGCGCCGCGATCCACGACGCCTGCCACGGCTTGCGCGGGCTGGGCATTGCCCACCAGCCGCGCGCGCTGCTGCGACACGTGCGAAACCTGACGCTGGTGGAGATGAACGGTCACGATCAGTGCTGCGGCTTCGGCGGGCTATTCGCCATCAAGATGAGCGAGATCAGCAGCGCCATGTTGCAAGACAAGATCAGCACCATCGCTGCCAGCGACTGCGACATCGTGGTCACTGGCGACGCAAGCTGCATGATGCACATCAACGGCGGACTTTCGCGCAACGGCTCACAAAAGCGCGTGGTGCACATCGCCGAGGTGCTCGCTGGCGAAGTGTGAGTTGTTACAATCACGCCATGCGACCACCACTCGGTGAAGGCGGGCGCGGCAGCTTGATTGACTTCGCGCTGATTCTGATCCTGTTCTCCATCGTGCTTGTGGCGATGGTGGTGCTGGTTGGTCCAGCAGTGGTGGACTTTCTCAGCCGACTGGTGAACCGCTAGGCTCGTGATCTCCGCCATGCTGCGCGTGTTCGCGCCCACGCTACACGCCATCCTGGATTTAATTTATCCGCCGCGTTGCGCGGGATGCGGCGACTTCGCGGGCGCGTGGTGGTGTGCGTCGTGCGACGCCCGCGCTTGCTGGCTCTCACCAGAGCAGACCGCGCGCTTCGCTGAAATCGAGGGGCACGAACCCTTAATGGTGATCTCAGCGGCGCACTTTGAGCCACCTCTGCGCGAAGCCATCCACGCGCTCAAATATGAGGGAGTACCACACGTCGCCAGCGCACTGAGCGCCCACATGGTGCATGCCTGGCGCACGAGCAGCCCACCTATCGCGCCCACTGTGCTTGTGCCAGTGCCACTGCACAGCAGACGTGAGCGCGAGCGCGGCTATAACCAGAGCCTGCTGCTAGCAAACGACGTGGGGCGCGCGCTGGCGCTGCCTGTGCAACCACGCGCGCTGAGGCGCGTGCGACACACAGAAAAGCAGGCGCAACTAGAAAGTGACATTGCTGTGCGGCTGGCAAATGTTCGAGATGCGTTCGCCGCCGAAGCGCGCATCGTGCGCGGTCAGCGCGTGATGTTGGTGGACGACGTGTTCACCACTGGCGCCACACTCGTCGCGTGCGCCGCTGCCCTGCGCGTCGCTGGCGCCGCCGAGGTGATCGCGCTCACACTTGCCAGAGCCAGAAAATAGTCGCAAAATGAACGTACGACGGATATGCAACCTGGCGCAGCGCGCGAAGCACCCGCACGCTGCGACGAGCGAATTCAAGCTAACGGAGGATCAAAAATGCAAATTGCCATCCACGGCCACAGCATGAACATCAGCCAGCGGCTGGACAAGCACGTGCGAAGCAGGCTGAGCAAGCTCAATCGCTACTTGCCCGGCATTGACGAGGTGCGCGTCGAGTTCACGCGCCACAGCGCAAAAGCCGACACACCCCGTTCCGTTGAGCTGACGGTCAAGCGCGGCAGCGCGCTCCTGCGCGTAGAGGAGCGCAACGTTGACCCATTCACCGCGTTCGACAGTGCGATGGACAAGATGTACCAGCGCATCGCCCGCTACAAGGGCAAGCGCATTGACCGCAAGCGCAACGGCGCCGCTGCCCCAGAAGACCTCGAGCTGATGGAGGCAGAGGAGCTGCCCATCGAAGCGCCGCCTGCTGAACCAGAGCCGCGGCTGGTGCGGGTGAAGTCGTTCAAGCTGACGCCCATGAGCGTGGAAGACGCCATTGAGCAGATGGAGCTGCTCGGTCACGACTTCTTCTTCTTCCTGCACAAGGACGACGGCAACTTGAAAGTGGCTTATCGCCGCAAGCAGGGCGGCTACGGGCTGCTTCAGCCGGAAAAGTGAGCCGCAAAGCGCTCGCGTGCCGGCAGCGCGTTAACTGACACGCTGCCGGCGGCTTTTCTGCGCCAGGCTCACTCCAGGTCAAACCCCTGCTCGCGCAGCACCTGGCGCAGCCCAGTGCGGACGGGTTGTGCCGCGCGGCGGGCTGAGTGCTCCATCCAGCCGTAGTCGGGCATGTCGGTGGGTTTGCCAGGGAAGGCGACTTGCCTGCCTTCATAAATGCCTGTCTCCGCCATAATGCGGTCGTAGGTGCGCAGGTCCTCGTCCTCAAATGTGCGGTCGTAGCGCTCCCAGTGCAACACTGCGCGCAAAGGCAGGCGCGGGTGATGCTTCGGCGCGGCGTCGGGAAAGCCGACCGTCATCCCCGCTATCGGGAAGACCAGCTTCGGCAACTGCAAGAGCGCGATCACCTCGCGCGGATTGTTGCGGATCGCGCCGATGTAGCATGTGCCCAGCCCAAGCGACTCGGCAGCGAGCGTCGCGTTCTGCATCACCAGCGACACATCCACCGCGGCGACCAGAAAGTTTTCCGCGTAGCGGGTCACCTGCTCATATCCGCGCAGCTCGCAGGCGCGATTCAGACGGCTGAGGTCGGCGCACCATGCCAGGAACACGGGCGCCTGTGCGATGTGCGCCTGGTTGCCGCACAAGCTCGCAAGCGCCTGGCGCTTCTCCGCATCGGTCACCGCCACCACAGAATACAACTGCAAGTTCGATGAAGTGGCGGCGCGCTGACCGGCGGCAACAATCGCCTCAATCCACTCGCGGGGAAGCGGATCGGTCTTGTATCGGCGAATTGAGACGTGCCTGTGGATTTGCTCGATGGTGCAGCTATGAGGCTTCGCTGGCGCGTCAGCGGGCGAAGCAGGATGAGTGGGGATGCTCATAACGACTCTTGAATTTCGCGGATTTGCTCCAACGCGCGCGCTTGAATCTCGCGGATTTGCTGCGCAGCGCGTTCCTGGATTTCACGCACCTGCTGACTGCTGCGCTCCTGGATTTCGCGCACTTGCTGGCTGCTGCGTTCTTGAATCTGGCGAATTTGCTCCAGCGCGCGGTCCTGAATCTCACGGATGCGGCGCATGGCGCGGTCGAGCTTCTCCTGCGCCTGCAGGGTCTGCGCAGCGGCGCCGTTCTGCACGCTGGTGTTGCTGGCGAAATGCGCGTGCAGGCGGCGTTTGCGGTCGTAGGAGGCGCGCTTTTGTGCGTCGCTGAGTACTGCGTAAGCTTCGTTCAGCTCCTGCATGCGCAGCGTGGCATCTGGCGACTTGTTGCGGTCGGGGTGATAACGCGCCGCCAGCGCCCGATACGCTGCCGCGATCACCGCTGCATCCGCATCTGGTGAGACTTGCATGATCGCATAGTAGTCCTTCTGTTCCATGCAGGTGGCGTGCTAGTGCGCTAATTCTACCCACCTGAGACAGGCGTATGGACACAGGACGCCAGGCGTCACCTGCTGTTGTCGTTCAGCGCTGAGCCGAGTCTTGAAGTAACATTGCGCGCGTTGTGGCACACACACCTCCCCCTGCGGCACAGCAGTGGCGCGCCTGGGCGCGGCTGGCGTGGGCGTCGCTCGCAGCGGTGGTGGTCCTGGCGTTGATCGCCGCGGCGGGCAACGCCGTTGTGCCGTTCGTGCTGGGATTGGTGCTCGCCTATCTGCTGCTGCCGTTGGTCAATCGGCTCAGCAAGCGAATGCCCCGCCCGCTGGCAATTGCTGTGGTGTATGTGCTGATCGCGCTGATCATGGCGGGGCTGGCGCTGCTGATCGTGCCGCCGCTGGTGAGCCAGGCGCGACGGCTGCTGGGCGAAGTGTCCAACCCCGCAAACTGGAGCACCATCGCGCAGTCAGCCATCGCCTGGTATGAGAACACCATACCGCCTGAGCTGCGAGCGCCCACCAGCGGCATCCTTCAACAGCTTGTCGCTGCCGTGCAGGCAAACCTAAGCAGCATTCTGCAAACCACCGGGCGATTCTTGCTGAATCAAGCGCTGGGGGCGCTGAGCGTGGTGTCGTTCTTATTTGGGCTGCTGGTGGTGCCTGTCTGGTTGTTTTATGTGCTGAGCGACGCGCGACGTGCGCGCGTCACGCTGAACCGACTGATGCACCCGCGCATACGCACCGACTTTTGGAACCTGTGGACAATCACCGATCGCACACTCAACGCCTACATTCGTGGGCAGCTCACACTGGGTTTGATCGTGGGCGTGGCGGCTTGGGCAGGCTTGTTCGCGCTTGACTTCGTCCCGGGCGTTGAGGTGGACTACATCCTGCTGCTCGCCATCTGGGCAGGCGTTGCCGAGCTGGTGCCGATGGTCGGCGCGCTGTTGGGCGCGATTCCAGCGGTGCTGGTGGCGCTGGCGGTCGGAGGACCGCTCTCAGCAGGCGCGGTGACGGCGCTGTTCTTCGTTATTCAGTTCGTCGAGAACAACGTGTTGGTGCCGCGCGTGATCGGCGAAAGTGTGGGCATTCATCCCGCCATCCTTCTTGTGGTCATCGTGATCGCCAGCCAGGTGCTCGGCTTCATCGGCGTTGTGATCGCCGCGCCGCTGGCTGCCATCGCGCGCGATGTGTATCGCTATGTCTGGCATCGGCTGAACGGTCAACCTGCCAGCCAGGCGCTGGCTGCCATCTCCGCCGTCACACCCGGTCAGGCGAAGGTCGCTTCACCGTCTTCCTAACCGCCGCGCGCCCGACGTTTACACTCCTCAGCCATGTGGTTCTTTCGCTCTCCAACCATCGTTCATGGGGAAGACGCGCTGGAATACCTGCGCGAGCTGGAGATTGCGCACGCTTTCGTGGTCACCGACCGCGTGATCGCCTCCATCGGCTTGTTGGAGCGCGCGCTGCGGGTGTTGCGCGAGCGCAGCGCTGTGATCACAGTCTTTGATGCTGTTGAGCCGGAGCCATCGTTAGAGATCATTCACCAGGGCGCGCGCGCTATGGCAGCGCATCAGCCAGCGTGGATCATTGCAATCGGCGGCGGCAGCGTGATGGACGCCGCCAAGGCGATGTGGGTGCTTTACGAGAACCCCGATGTGGATGTGGAAGCGCTGGCGCCCATGCAGCCCATTCAACTGCGGCGCAAGGCGCGACTGATCGCCATACCCACCACCGCGGGCACCGGCAGCGAAGCCACCTGGGCGTTCGTCATCACCGTGCCCGGCAACCCGCCGCGCAAGCTGGGCAGTGGTCACCCGCTCGCCATGCCCGACTACGCTATTGTGGACCCGATCATGTCCGCGAGCGCCCCACCCCACGTCACCGCCGACGGCGGCATGGACGCGCTCACGCAGGCAATCGAGGGATTCCTGGCAAATTGGGCGAATGACTACACCGACGGCATCTGTCTCACCGCCGCCCGGTTGGCGCTGGAACATCTGCCCCGCGCATACCATCATCCTGACGATCGCATCGCGCGTGAGCGCATGGCAAACAGCGCGGCGCTCAGCGGGCTGGGTTACATCAACAGCATGGTTGGCTTGGCGCACTCGATGGGTCACGCGCTGGGCGCGATTTTCCGCGTGCCGCACGGGAGAGCGGTGGGGCTATGTCTGCCTTACGTGTTGCGCTTCTACGGCGCGCCTGGTTGCCCCTCAGAGGCAGCCCACCGGCTGATCGCGCTGGCGCGCGCGCTGGATTTGCCGCACGAGGACGCGCGGGCAGCAGCCCACGCGCTGGCGACGCGCGTGCAAGAAGTCGCCCGCGCGGTGCAACAACCGCTCACGATTGCAGCGCTGGGCATATCGCGCGAGCAGTTCGATGCCGCCCTGCCCGCGCTGGTGGAGAACGCGCTGAACGACACGGTGATCTTCAACTCGCCACGCCAGCCTTCCGAAGCGGAGCTGCGCGCGCTCTTCATGCGCGCGTTCGAGGGTGCGTGATGTCGTGCGCGCTTCAGCAGCGCGGGCGTCGCTGACGGCTGCTATCCCAGAGCGTGACGAGGGCAGACTCTGGCGCGATCAACCAGGTGGTGTCGCCTGGGACAGCGCTGCGTTGCGTCAACGCCAGCAGGAGAATGGGCATCTCCGCGTAGCGCGGCAGTGCCTGCGCGTCAGCGCTGATGTAGGCGACGTTTTCGCCGAGCAGTGGCGGTTCGCCTTGCAACAGCCAGCGCGGCTCGGCGATCACGATTGGCACGGGCGAACCCAGCCCACGCGCCACGTCCACGCTGCGCTGCGCCATCTCGCGCCATTTGGGCGAATCGGGCGCGGTCGCGTACGGCTCTAGCCACACGCCGGGCGAAAAGCGCAGGTAAGTCAGCATCAAACGCAGCCAGTCGTCGCTGGTCTCGGCTTGCTTGCGCTCGGTTTTGGATGGGTCGTTGCGGAAGGCGAGGATGACCAGCAGCCCCTGGGCGTTTGCTGCGTCCACAAATGGCGACAGCTCGGCTGGCACGAAGGTGGGGGTCAGCTCGTCCTCGTCTATCGGCAGCCGCACCACGCCAGCGCCGGCACGGGCGAGCGCGCGCAGCAGCGCGGCTGGGTCTTCGCCTGCGGCGCGCATCTCGCGCAACGTGGGCAGCGTCGCGCCGTGCAACACGACTGTGCCGCCGCGCGCATCGCTCGCCACACGACCGTTCACGCGCAGAGCGCAGTATTGGGGCGAGGCAGGGGTGGGCGTGGCTTCGACCACTAACGGGCGCACCGGACCGCAGCCAGCCAGCAGCACGAGCGCAACGCCCAGCCAGGCGATCACGCCTGCTGCGCGTCTTCGGGGATGTCGAACACCATGTCGTTGCCGAGGCATTTGGCTTTGCCTTTGCCGAACTCCACCACCAAGCCTTCGCAACCCGCTGGCGGCGGGATCGGCAGCGGCTTGTTCCAGGTGACGAAGTCGCATTGCGGATAGTTGGCGCAGCCGTAAAACACGCGGCGACCTTTGCCACGCGAGCGCCGCTCCACGAGATTGCCGCCGCACTTTGGGCACTTCACGCCCGGCAGCGGGATCGGCGAGACATAACGGCAATTGGGGAAGTTGGTGCAGCCGATGAACTTGCCGTATCGTCCCTGCTTGTAAGCCAGCGGCGCACCGCATTTCGGGCACGCCTCACCTGTCAGCTCGATCTTGCGCGCTTGCTTTTCTATCGCCTGCGATGCCATCTCAACCGCGCGGTGGAATGGCTCGTAGAATGCATGCAGGACCGGCTGCCACTCACGATTCCCCGTCTCGATCTCGTCCAGCTCCTCCTCAACGCGCGCAGTGAAGTTCACATCAATGTATTCTGGGAAGTGCTTCACTAGCAGGTCGTTGGTGGTGAAACCCAGCTCAGTGGGCACCAGTTGCTTGCCTTCGCGTCGAACGTAGTTGCGCGCCTGAATCGTGCTGAGGATCGTGGCGTATGTGCTGGGGCGTCCGATGCCGTGTTCCTCCAGCGCTTTCACCAGGCTGGCTTCGGTGTAGCGCGGCGGGGGTTGGGTGAAGTGCTGCTCTGGCATCAATCGGCGCAGGTCGAGCAGGTCGCCAGCTGCCAGTTTCGGCAGTTGCCGCTCATCTTCCTCCTCTGCGTCGGGGCGTGCTTCGCCCTCGTCGAAGCTCTCGACATACACGCGCAGGAAGCCAGGGAACTTCACCACAGAGCCGTTGGCGCGAAACCAGTAGCCCCCGAAGGGCGTTTGACCCAGCGGAATCGGCGCCTGCAAGTCTATGACAGCGGCGATGTCCACGATGGTGACATCGAAGACAGCGTTTGCCATTTGCGAGGCGATGAAGCGTTTCCAAATCAGCTCATACAGCCGAAACTGATCGCGGTCTAGGTAAGGCTTCACTGCCTCTGGCGTGCGCAGCACCGACGTGGGACGGATCGCCTCGTGCGCTTCTTGCGCGTTTTTGGCGCGCGTGGTGTAGCGCGGCGGCTGCGCTGGTACGAACGCTTCGCCAAACTGACGGCGGATGAACTCGCGCGCCTCTTGCTGCGCGCTCACAGCGACCGACACGCTGTCGGTGCGCATGTAGGTGATCAAACCGACGCTGCCCTCGCCCACGTCCACACCCTCGTAGAGCTGCTGCGCCACTGCCATCGTTCGGCGCGCGTTGAAGCCGAGCTTGCGGTTTGCCTCTTGCTGAAGCGTGCTTGTGGTGAACGGGGCAGCAGGGCGCCGGTTGCGCTCTTTGGACTCGACCTTGATCACGCTCCAGGATGCACGCTCCAGGGCATCTACCACGCGCTGCGCGTCCGCCTGGCAGGTCAGTTCTGGGTCTTTGCCGTCAATCTTAAACAGCCGAGCGGTGAACGTGCGCGCGCCGCCATCACCGTTTTGCGATTGGGGCGCCAGCTCCGCTTCGATAGTCCAGTACTCTTGTGGCACAAACGCCTGAATCTCGCGCTCACGCTCCACCACCAGGCGCAACGCGACTGACTGCACGCGACCTGCGCTCAAGCCGCGCTGGCTTAGCTTGTCTCGCAACAGCGGGCTGAGTTCGTAGCCCACCAATCGGTCGAGGATGCGGCGCGCCTGTTGGGCGTTCACCGCGCGCTCGTCAATTTGGCGCGGATGCGCGAACGCATGGGCAACGGCTTCGCGGGTGATCTCGTGGAACTCGGCGCGGTAGAATGGGCGATCGGCTGCCTCTGGCTTCAGCACGTGCTGCAAATGCCACGAGATCGCCTCGCCTTCGCGGTCGGGGTCAGTGGCAAGCCAGATTTCGCTGGCGCGACGCGCCAACTGCTTCAGCTCTTGCACCGTCTTGCGCTTGGCGACGGGGATGACATAGGTGGGCGCAAAGTTATCCGCCACACTAACGCCCAGGCGGTTCTTGGGCAGATCGCGGATATGACCGATAGAGGCAGCGACGCGATAGCCGCTGCCGAGAAAGCGACCGATAGTGCGCGCTTTGGTGGGCGACTCCACGATGACCAGCGGGCGACCGTCGCCAGCCGCTTCGCTGCCGTTGGATTTGCGCGCCGCGCCGTCCTCGCGCGAGGATGCCTTGCGTGCGACCGGCGGAGGCGTCAGCCCGTCGTGGGCGGGCGTGCGACCCATCTTGATAACTTTTGGATTGCCGCAGTTCGAGCACGTGCCCTGCGTCGCCGGCGCGCCGTTCGAGAGGAAGATCGGCTGCGGGTCGAGCAGCGCGTGCTTGCCGCGGCATTTGAAGCAGTAAGCCTCTAAGGTGTTGCTCTGTTCCATGACGAACACTCAGACATACCAGCCAACAACGCTGGCTGATCTAGTTTACCCGTGGGCGCTTTCTGGCTGCCGTTGAGAGAGACGCCCCTCTCAGGCGATGGCGAGCACCCCAGCGGCGGCGTTGCCGCTGAAACGCCCAGCGTTCAGCGACTCACTTCAATGCGCTGAAGGACGGCGTAACTCGCGCCATTTTCGGTCGCAAGTCGTTCGCCTGTGTCGGCGCCATACACGCCGATAGCCACCACATATTCTCCCGCAGGCGAATCGCGCGGCAAATCCAGATAGTAAGTCTGGATGACACGCTCCTCGGAGTCCCAGAGCGTCGTTGGGTAGGAGGCACACAACTGCTGATCACCCTGTGCCCACTTGCGATTGACATCTACTTCCCCTGAGAGGCTCAACTGGTATAGATGAACGAACAGGCTGTATGGCTGTTGCGAGGGGCGCAGCGCGCGAAAGCGCATCTGCCACGTCAGCCGCTCACCTGGTTGAAAGCGCAAGGCGCGAGGTGCACTCACTCTCACTTCTACGGTAAATTGCTCTTCTGTGGCGTCGCTAAACTGCGCGACCCAGTCGTCGGGCTGCTCCATCAGCGATTGCGTTGGCGTCAGTCGCCAGAGCGATGCGCCAGACAGGCGCGCCAGGACTTGTGTTTCTCCATACGCGGCAAGCGGCTGAGGGAAGAGAGGATCGCGCTCAGACGACACGACGTAGATGGCTGGACGAGCAGGCACAATCACGCACTGCCGGCTGTCAAATGCACGCACCTGGCTTGTCGACAGACGACGCTGGCTTAACTGGATGACCGGGTGAGTCAACTCATACGGCACAAAGTAGAGGCGCGCGTCCTCTAGCGAAGGCGCTGGTTGTAACTGTTCAATGGTGCTCACAGCCTGATGCAGCGGTTGCTCGAACAGAGGTCCCACTTGCGGCAGGTTCAACCACGTCTCGTGAAAGTCATGGTATGTGGTGATCGTCATAGCGAGCACCAGCACAGCCGGCACAGCCGCTGCCACAAGGCGCACGGCGTTCTCTGCCGACACGGCATCCGATTTTGCTAACCAGCGACGCAAGGCGAGCGCAGAGGAGGCGATCCACTTCGCCAGCCTCACCATCCCCAACCCCACAACGAGCGCAACAGGCGCAGTCAAGCCAATGCTGCGCAAGAAGTGGGGCGGGAACTCACTGAAGAGTGAGGGCAGGATAGAGGCAATCGCAAACGCACACACTATCAGGACGCGCCGCCGCTTTCGATTGAGACAGCACTCAACCAGTCCTGAGACGAACAGCAGGCTTGTTGGCGCATCCAGAATCGGCCTACCTGGAATGTTGTGATTGAGCAGGCTGTCGCCGCGCGTGAACCATGCACCGAGCCACGCGCGTGACGCGCTCGCCAGCGCCTCTAAAAACGGCGCGGATTCGGTGATCGCCGCCGACTGTCGAACACGCAAAAAGACCTGATCGGGATGTTGAAGCGCGTAGGCAGCCATCGGCACAGCGGCGATGAACGCCACCACGAGAGCAAGCAATGCTCCGCGTCGCTGATGGGGATGCTGAACCGCCCACACGACCAGCATGATCAGACACAAGGCAAACCATACATACGCGGAGAAGTAGCTGTACACAGTTGCGCCCAGCAGAAAGCCTGCAGCCACCCACAGGCGCAGGCGATTGCGACGATGCGCAGCAAACAAAAGCGCGAGGCTCAGCACACCGAGCAGCAGGAAGACATTCGCGCGCATTGCGAGATGACTTATGTGCACAGACCAGTACAAGACAGCCATTCCAGCCGCTGCGCTAACCCCTGTTGCCGTGTCAAACAACTCCCTGCCTAGACGATACGTGGCAGCCACAGCCAGAATACCGAGACACGTCGCCGCCAGGCGCGCTGCAAAGGGCGTGGGTCCAAGCCCAGCGATGAAGAGGGCAAGCACATACATCCAGCCGCTCTCACGACCGTTGTTGGCTGGGAAGAAGGGGGTGAGTCGAGGAGAATCCAGCAGCGAGGCAGCGTCAATCGCGTAGTAGCTTTCGTCAAAGCCGAGCATGTCCACCATGCGAGCCAGGGCAGCCCAGCGCATTGACGCAGCCAACCACAAGATCAGAACGGCAGCGGCGAGAACCCCAAATAATTGTCGCTTCATCGGCAATGAAATCTTCAGAAGCGAGGCAGATCGAGGCTATTACCGCCTCAGATGCAATGCGCAATGAACTGGGTGATCTGCTCCGCAAATCGGCTCGCGTTGAATTGCTCGGCGTGTGCGCGAATCTCTGCAGGCGCAAATGTTACCGCGTTGTGTCTTCGCACTGCGTCCATCAGCGCGTCCACCGTTTGGGCGTGGAACAGCGTGCCGCTCAACCCGTCCACCACCGTATCGAGCGCACCACCTGCGGCATACGCGATCACGGGCTTGCCGTAGCCCATCGCCCGCACCGGCGCGATGCCGAAATCTTCATGACCAGGGAAGACAAACGCGCGGCAGCGCCAGAGCAGGTCGTGCAAGGTGGCATCGTCCACGCGACCAAGCAGGCGCACATTGGATGCCCCCCGCGCGGCGATCAGTCTCTCCAGGCGCGCGCGGTCGCGCCCCTCGCCAGCGATGAGTAGCGGCAACCCCAACCTGGCAAATGCCTCAATTGCCAGGTCCATCCGTTTGTATGGCAGCAAGCGGGAGACGATCAAGTAAAAGCCATCGTCGCAAGGGGGAGGCATCTGCGGCGGCAAATCCACCGGCGGGTGGATGATCGGCGCATCACGGCGATACCAGCGCCGAACGCGCGCCTGAACCTCGCGCGAAATGGCGATGATGTGCGTGACACGCTGGGCAGCTTGCGACTCCCACCAGCACAAGTAGGCGTTCAGCGCGCGCAAGATCGCCTTCGCGGGCGCAGGGATGCGCTCGCCATGCGTGTAGCCGTCGAAGTCATACGTGAAGCGGGTGGGCGTGAGGCAATAGCAAATGTGCACCGCATCCAGGCGCGAAGGCTGCGCGCCGATACAAAACGCGCTCTTGTTGCTGATGACCAGGTCGTACTGAGCCGGGATGCGGTAGCGCGCCCACGTCCAGGCGAACAGCAGCATGTAGGGCTGATGGTGGCGATGCACACCCGGCAGGCGATCCATCCAGCTAGACCGCACCTCCCAGTTTTGCCATTGCGCCGGCATACGCCGCCGGTCGTAAATGCTGGTAAAAATTGGGGCAGCAGGAAAGAGTTGCTTCAACGCCGCCAGCACATCTTCCGCACCACCAAGCTGGTTGAGCCAATCGTGGACGAGAGCAATGTTCACTTTGCGTGATAGCAAATTGTAAGGGCAGTCGTTCCGCCGAGCACCGCGCCTCGACGCACAGGTTGGCGCTTACGCTGCCGCAAGCAGCGGGGTAGAATGAGAGCGCATGTTGTGCGCCATCTCAAGAGGAGGCTACAACAGTGTGTGGCGCTCTCAACGTGTTCACCTGTCTGCAAGTTGATGCTCACACCCGCTTCACCCCCGCGAACACGCCTGCTCATCGCCCTGGCTGGACTACTGACATTGCTGCTGGGCAGCCTGGCGCTGGATGCACTCTTGCCAGCAGCGCGCCTGCCCGCTCTGCCTGACGCCGTCCAGAACTTCATCACCGTCTTTCTCGGCATTTTCATCGAAGCTGCGCCGTTCCTGTTGCTGGGCAGCCTAGCCTCTGGGTTGATCGCGGAGTTTGTCTCGTCGGAGGAAATCAGCCGCTTCTTTCCACGCGGACGAATGGGCGGAGCGCTTGCGGGTGCGATGATGGGGATGGTCTTCCCAGTGTGCGAGTGCGGGGTAGTGCCAGTCACGCGCAGGCTTTACCAAAAAGGCTTGCCGACCTCCGCTGGGATCGCATTTCTGCTGGCTGCGCCCGTGGTGAATCCGATTGTGATCGCCAGCACATGGGCTGCCTTCGGGAATACGCCGATTTTCTGGGGGCGCATTGCGTTCACGATCCTCATCGCTGGAGGGGTTGGCTTCGTGATCAGCCAGGCGCCGAGCCTGGTGCGTCTGCTGCGACCGCGCAGCCTGCAACCGGTGATGGGCGGCAGCGTCAGCCTGCCCACTGAGATGACGCTGCAACGTCGCACCTTCGGCGCGAGGCTGCGCAGCGCCTTGCACACTGCCACCGAAGACTTCTTCGACATGGGGCGATTCCTGGTGGTCGGCGCGCTGCTCGCCGCCGGGATGCAAACCTTCATCCCACAGCAGACGTTGATCGGCATCGGGCGCGACGCGGTGTCTTCGGTGGTCGCGCTGCAGGCGCTGGCGTTTGTGCTTTCTGTGTGCAGCACGGTGGACTCGTTTCTGGCGCTCTCGTTTGTCAACACCTTCACCAGCGGCTCGATCCTGGCGTTCCTCGTCTTCGGTCCGATGGTGGACATCAAAAGCATGGTGATGTTCTGGCAGGTCTTCCGCCCGCGCGTGGTGGCGTATCTGCTGGCGTTGGTGTTTCTATCAGCGTTCCTTCTCGGCGTGTTCATCAACTACAACCTGCCGTGGTGAGCCACCTGCCCCACCCCATCTTTGAACTGCGCCGCCAGGACGGGCGCGCCCGACGCGGCGTGTTGCACACACCGCATGGCGACGTGCAAACGCCCGTCTTCATGCCTGTGGGCACACAAGCCACCGTCAAAACCATCCCCCCGCGCGACTTGTTAGACCTGGACGCGCAGATCATCCTGGCAAACACCTATCACCTATACCTGCGACCTGGCGAGGCGCTGATCGCGCGGTTGGGCGGCTTGCACTGCTTCATGAGTTGGCAGCGCCCGATCCTCACCGACAGCGGCGGCTTCCAGGTGTTCTCGTTAGGTGAGCTACGCAAGATTGACGAAGACGGCGTCACCTTCAAAAGCCACCTCGACGGCTCGATGCACCGGCTGACGCCAGAGAAGTCCATTGCCATTCAAGAGCAACTGGGCGCCGACATCATCATGTGCTTCGACGAGTGCCCACCGCCCACCGACCGCGAATACAACGAGATCGCCCTTGCCCGCACCCACGCCTGGGCCGCGCGCTGCCGCCAAGCGCATCGCCGCAGCGACCAGCTCCTCTTCGGCATCGCTCAGGGCGGCATCTTCCGCGACCTGCGCGAGCACAGCGCCCGCGTGCTGACCGAGCTGGACTTCCCCGGCTACGCCATCGGCGGCTTGGCAGTCGGTGAGGAAAAGGAGGACATGCTGCGCGTGTTGACCTGGATGGACGACGCGCTGCCTCGCCACAAGCCACGTTACCTGATGGGTGTGGGCGAGCCGACCGACCTGCTGCGCGCCATCGCCCGCGGCGTGGACATGGCGGATTGCGTGTTGCCCACCCGCCTCGCCCGACACGGCGCCGCTTTCACGCACGAGGGGCGGATCAACACACGCAACCGCGCCTTCGCAGAAGACGAGCGCCCGCTCGACCCTGAGTGCGACTGCTATGCCTGTCGGCACTTCAGCCGCGCCTACATCCGCCACCTGATGCAAAGCGGCGAAATCCTCGGCATGTACCTTGTGAGCCTGCACAACCTGGCGTTTCTGCTGCGACTGATGAAACAATCCCGCCAGGCAATTGAAGAACAGCGTTTCGCCGCCTTCGCCACCGCCTGGATCGCCCGCTACACGCGCACGCCGCTTGATCAAACACAACTTTAACGCGCCGCCATTTTTGCTCTAACACACCCCCTTCAGAATGATGGGCGAACATTGCGATACAGAGGACTGTGACAGGAGGTGGCACGTATGGCAAACCTGGTTCGTCGGATGTGGAATCCCGCAAGTGAGATGCTCGCGCTCAGCGAGGCGATGGATCAACTGCTGCGCAACGCCTTCGTGGCGCCAGTTCGCCTGCTGGAGAACGGCATGGAGACGCCCGCAGTGGACGTGCTGGAGACAAAGGACGCGTACGTCGTCAAGGCTGCGCTGCCGGGCTGGAAGCCAGAGAACGTGGACGTCACCTTCGAGAACGGGCGGCTGGTGCTGAGCGGTGAGTGGAAGGAGGAGGCAGAGCAGAAGGACGAGCACACCCGCTGGCATTGCCGCGAGATCAGCTACCGCTCCTTCCAGCGCGTGATCAACCTGCCGCTGGAGGTGGAGGCTGAGAAGGCGACAGCGGAGTTCGAGAACGGCGTGCTCACGCTCACCGTGCCGAAGGCGGAGGTGGTCAAGCCGAAGCAGATCAAGATCGCGGTCAAGTGAGCGCGCAGCGCGAGCAGAAGGCTGCCGCGCCAGGCGAGCAGCCGAAGCACGAGCGGCGAGGGGCAAACGCTCATCAGAGGCGGAGCTTTGCCCCTCGCCACCTTTTCACGTCGCCGCAACCTGATCGCGCAGCCAGGCGCGAAACAGCTCGTGGAAATGATAGACGCCCTCTTCGCGCTCCACAGAGTAGCGACCTCTGACATACGCCCCGCTGCGCAAGCCGCGCTGCACCCACTCGCAAATCTCACCATCTTCCCGTTGCACAGCGTCGCTGTAGGCAACATCAGCAGCGATCTGCGCGCGCGCCGCCTCTGATTCCACATCCTCGTATAGGTAGTCGAAGATCACCTCGCAACGATCCGCTGCGAGCGGTTGGACAAGGTTCACCTGCAAGCGTCCACCGACGATGTTCAGCATCATGTTCGGGAAGATGAAATAGTAGAACGCCTCGTGCGCATCCTGACCATACATGCTGGCGTCGCTATCGGGGCGGAAGGGGCTATATTGCAGCGAGTAAAAGGGATACGTCTCGGTCACGTAGCGGGTGTAGTCCAGCACCTTGTTCAGCTCAGGATGCACAATCGGCACGTGGTAACCCTCCAGGTAGTTGTCTACATAGGTCTTCCAGTTGCAGGCGATGGGGTACACCACGCGGCTGTGGAAGCACAAACGGCGCAAGTCGGCAGGCGCGATGCGCTCGCGGATGCCTGCTAGCTGCGTAGATAGCGGCACGGGACGATCCTCCAGGCTCACAAAGAGCAACCCCTCCCACTCCTCCAGCGCGAGCGGCAACAGACCGTAGTCGCGCCGGTCGAACAAGTCCACGCGGTCCCAGTGCGGGATGCCGCGCAGGCGTCCATCCAGCGTGTAGGTCCAGCCGTGATAGCGACACTGCAACACGTGCGCGCCGCAGCCAGCGTTGGTGGCGAGCGGTCCGGCGCGGTGCCGACACACGTTGTGGAAGGCGCGCAGCGTTCCCGCTGCATCGCGCACCACCAGCACTGAGCGACCCGCCACATCAGCCACCAGGTAGCAGCCTGGCGCAGGCAGTTGGCTCACATGACCGACATATTGCCAGCAGCGCGGAAAGAGCCGCGCCAGCTCAAAAGCGTGAAAGTCAGAGCTGACGTACCACCGCGCTGGCAAGGTGTGAGCGCGAGTGATGGGCTGACTCTCCAAATCGCGAGGGTCAATCTCCGGGCGCACAGCGAAGACGGACATCGCCGCGTAAGAATAGCACACGGGGCGCGCATGGTGTATCATCCGCTGTGCGCAGCCAGGCATTTTTTGTGTGCCATGCTGCGGACACCATGCGCGCGGTGAACTCGCTTCGTCCCTTGTGCCGCGAACGAGTGCGCGCGAGCAGAAACAGAACGCACTATGCAAAAGACACACACTTGTGGTGAATTGCGCAAAGCGCACGTCGGTCAAATTGTCACGTTAGCTGGATGGGTGCATCGCCGCCGCGACCATGGCGGCGTGATTTTTATTGACCTGCGCGACCGCTTCGGGCTGACACAAATCGTGATCAACCCAGCGCGCGTCACCGCAGAGACCTTTCGGCTGGGCGAGTCGCTGCGGAATGAATACGTCATCCAGATCGTCGGCGAGGTGTGCGAGCGCCCAACAGGCATGAATAACCCCAAGCTTGCCACCGGCGACATCGAAGTGATGGTGCAGCAGTTGCGCGTGCTCAACCCTTCGCGCACGCCGCCGCTCACCATCAACGACGACAGCATCGAACAGGACGAGTCGCTGCGCCTCAGATACCGCTACCTCGACCTGCGCCGCGAGCGCATGACGCACAACTTGACTGTGCGCCATCGGTTGGTCAAATTCATCCGCGATTACCTCGACGCACGCGGCTTCCTGGAGATCGAAACGCCCATTCTCTTCAAGAGCACGCCCGAAGGCGCGCGCGAATATCTTGTGCCCAGCCGCCTATATCCGGGTCACTTCTACGCGCTGCCTCAAAGCCCGCAGCAACTGAAGCAACTTTTGATGGTGGCGGGCATCGAGCGCTACTTCCAGATCGCGCGCTGCTTCCGCGATGAAGACCAGCGCGCCGACCGCCAGCCGGAGTTCACCCAGCTCGACATGGAGATGAGCTTTGTGGACCGCGACGACGTGCTGGACGTGGTGGAGGGATTGCTCACCGCCTTCACAGAGGAATACCATCACCTGCACGGCAAACGCCTGCTCCACAAGCCATTCCCCCGCCTCTCGTTCCACGAGGTGATGGAGCGCTTCGGACGCGACAAGCCGGACATCCGCTTCGGTATGGAGCTATTCGACGTGAGCGAGGCAATGCGAGGAACGGACTTTCTGCCGTTCCAGGCGGCGCACGTGAAGGGCTTTGTCGCGCAAGGCTGCGCACACTACACACGCAAGCAGACCGACGAGCTGACCGAGTTCATCCGCCGCAAAGGGGCGCGCGGCTTGATTGTGCTCTGGCACGACGCGGAGGGATACCGCCCCAGCGGCGCTGGCGCCAAGCTCAGCGAGGCTGAGAAACAAGCCATCATGCGCATCAGCAACAGCCAGCCCGGCGACCTGGTGTTGCTCGCCGCCGATGACGACCGCATGAAGCTGAACGAGGCGCTCGGTGAGCTGCGCCACGAGCTGGGCACGCGCCTCAAGCTGGGCGACCCAAACGTGATGGCGTTCCTGTGGGTCATTGATTTCCCGATGTTCAGCTTCGTGCCTGAAGAGAACCGCTGGGTCGCCAACCACCACTTGTTCACCGCGCCAGCCGAAGACGACCTGCCTTATCTGGAGACCGACCCAAGCCGCGTGCGCGGCAACCAGTACGATCTGGTGTGCAACGGCTACGAGGTAGCTGGTGGCTCGATCCGAATTCACCGCCGCGACATCCAGGAGCGGGTGATGCGCGTGCTGGGTCTGAGCATGGAGGAGGCATACCAAAAATTCGGGCACATGCTCGATGCATTTGAGTATGGCGCCCCACCCCACGGCGGCATCGCGCCTGGCATTGACCGACTGGCGATGCTCTACGCCGGCGCCTCCAACCTGCGCGAGGTGATCGCCTTCCCCAAGAATCAGCAAGCCGCCGACGTGATGCTGGGCGTGCCATCGCGCGTCAGCGAGAAGCAGCTTGAGGAGCTGCACATCCGCGTCCTCGTCGAAGAAGAGACAGCCGCTTAAAAGACGCGAGGCGCCGCGCCGTGCCCGTGGGCGGCGCCTCACCACCTGCGCTCACAAGCCCGACTGCGCGATGAGCGCGGGCAGCAGCGCATACACACCAGTCGCGCGCACCACGTCGTCCAATCGCACTTGATCAAGCACAGAGTGCGCGTGGCGCTCGTCGCCAGGTCCGAAGCCAATGCAAGGGATGCCCGCCTTGCCCGCCCAGTACGTGCCGTTGGTCGAAAAGTCCCATTTGCCCGTGACGGCACGTTGCCCCAGCGCAAGCTCAGTCGCGCGCAGCCCCGCCTGCACCAACGGGTGCGACTCCTCCAGCGCCCAGGCGGGGTAGTACTTCTCCACCTCCAGCACGAAGCCGTTCCAGCTTGGCTCTGCGTAGGTGAGCATTTCCAGCCTGACATCGTGCGCTGGCACGCCGCTGCGCGCGACCACATCGCGCACCTCCGCCAGCGCGCTGTCCACCGTGTCGCCGAAGGTGAGGCGACGGTCAATGAAAATGGCGACCTGGTCTGGAACAGCGTTGATGCTGGCAGTGCTCACGCGCAAATCGCTCACGGTGATCGTGCCTTTGCCGAGGAACTCGTGCGCGCGAAGCTGTGGGTCCAGATCGCGGATGCCGGCGATGATCGGCAGCGCTTTGTACACCGCGTTGTCGCCCAACCAGTTGCTGGCGGCGTGGGCGCTGCGTCCCTTCACGGTGATCTGCATCTCCACGCGCCCTTTGTGACCGCGATAAATGTTCATGCACGTCGGTTCGCCGATGATCACGCAGTCGGGGCGGATGCGCGGGTCGTGCTCGACGAACACGTTGGGCGCGATGCCATCACACCACTCCTCGATATTACCGAAGTACCAGGCGGTCCATCCCTCCAACAAGCCCAGTTCGCGCGCCAGCGCGATGCCGTACACCATGCCAGGGGTGCTGTTCTTTTCATCGCAGGCGCCGCGCGCGTACAGCACGCCATCCTCCACCTTGCCCTCGAACGGATCCCACTGCCACTGGGAGCGGTCGCCGACCCCCACAGTGTCCAGGTGTGAATCGAAGACGATGTGGCGCGATCCGTTGCCCACGCGCCCCAAGATGTTGCCCTGCACATCCCAGCGCACCTCGTCGAAGCCGAGCTTGCGCATCTCTGCCGCGACGCGCTCGCCCACATCTTTGATCTGCGAGTCGGTGCTGGGTATGGCGCAAATTTCGCGCATAAAGCGGATGATGTCGCCGCGATGCTCCTCGATGCGACGATGCAGCAGCGGCAAGCTGTCGTGAAGCGTGGTCATGGTTGAGATTGTAGAACGCTGCACTCCCGCAAGCGCAACATACCCACCCGCAGGTTGCCATCGGGCGTGCGCGCGGAGGACGGCGCAGCGACAGGCGCAGTGCCGCCAAACGGGTGCGCCAGCGCAACGACCAGCGCATACTCGCCAGGCGGCGCGTTCAGCACAAGCGGATGCGCGTCAGGGACGATCTCCCCTAGCGACCACACTGTGGTGGGGTAGCTGCCGTTGCGCGGCTGCCCTTCATGCGCCGCGACCAGCGCGCCATCGGCGCTGCGCGCCTCGAGGCGCACGCTGTAATCCGCGCGAGCTGTGCCGCCGCGCCAGTGCAGTGTGACAGTGACCGGCTGACCGACACAGGCTTCTGGCGGCGCGTCGAGCTGCGCCACTGCCATACCTTCGGCAAATGGCAGCCAGTTCACACCCGCCGGCGCAGATTCTTGCAAAGGCACTTTGACGCGCCCAGCGATCACCTCCTGCTCACCATCCAACCAGCGAATGCTGATGTCGTAGGCGCCCTTGCGCGCGTCGGGGTAAGGGAGAATAGCGAAGTCGTACCATGCCTCCTCGCCTGGCAAAAAGCTAGGGAGGCGAATGAGCCGCGAGCGCACCGGCAGACCATCGCCGCGTTGCACCACAATCGGCTGCACGCGCAGCTCTCGGTTGCCAAAAGACGCCAGCCCAGCAGGGTCGGCGGGCGCGCGCAAGCGCACGCTGATCACCAACGGCGTGGTGGTCAACACCTCGCGGGCGCTCACGCGCACGCCAGTCACCTGCCAGCCATCACCCAGCTCATGCACTCCTTCATCTAACATGACGGTTGGCAGGGCAGGTGGCTGGACGCGCTGCCACACGGTCATGGGCGAACCCCAAAAACGCGGGTCTTCAAACGTGGCGAGGGGCGCGTAGAGCGCACGGAACCAGTCCTCGTCTTGCGGATTTGCATCGTAGATCGCGTTGATCGCGGTGAGCGCCAGGTAATCTGGCTGCGCCTGAATCAGCCCGCCGATGAAATCGCCACGGCGAATGGCAGCCAGGCGCTCTGGCTGTGTGAGGCCGAGAAAGTCCACCACTGGACGGCGGCTGTAGTAGCCCATCACGCCCAGCTCCGTCACGCCCAGCGTGGCATCAGGCGGCGTGTGCTGGTCAATCCAGCGCCCGACGCGCTCGTAGATCACCACCTTGGTCTCTGGCAACACTTTGGAAGCCAGCTCGCTGGCAGGGGGTGGCGTCTCGCCGTGCAAGATGCGCGCGATGCTTGCATCTGCGTAGCCCAGCGGCAGCAACGCGCACACCAGCCCCATCACCGAGAGAAGCCGCCCGGCGCGCGGCACGCGCTGCAACACCCAGACCCCATACGCGATGAGCACAATCAACGCCAGCGCTGGCACAGCGTAATACCAGACATACGGCGCCACGTTCAGCGCGCTGTAGCCGATCACATGCAGCGCGGACCAGGCGACAAGCGGCAACAGCGGCGCCCGCAAGCCTGCGCGGTGCGTCCACAGGCACGCAGCGAATCCAGCCACACCCAGCGCCATCAGCGCGGGCGCCACCCAGAACAACGGCGTTTGCTGCGCGTATGCCTGCGCCAGCAAGCCGATGCCCTCCAGGTAGCGCGTGCCAGGGTAGAAGCCCGTCAAGCCAGACACCGCCTGCGCCGACTTGGTCTGCAGCGTGGTGGGGATGGGCGAGCCGAACTGCATCGTCAGGAAGAGCGCCAGCGGCGCGTATGTCGCCAGCGCGCCGACGCTCAGCGCGCCGATCCGCCAAAAGAGGATGCGCCAGGCAGTGGGGTTGCGCCATTGGCTGAGGCTGGTGAGCACAGTGAAGAGCGCCAGCACACCGATCAACACGAAGCCATCACCACGCATACCCGCCGCCAAACCAGCACAACCTCCCGCCAATGCCCAGCGCGCTTGATCCGCCAGCCACCACGCGACCAGCGCCAGCGCGACGAACGGCAACACCTCAAAGCCCGGCGTGAGCCACAGTAGCGGGAAGCAGAGCATCAGCACGCCAGCAACAAAGCCCAGCCAGCGCGCGCCGCGTCGAGCAGCCAGGTGATACACCAACCCGGCGCTGGTGATCAGCGCCATCACGCCCAGCGTGTAGCTGGCTATCGGCACATCGAAGCCGAGCGCAGCACAGCCTGCCAGCACCAGCGCATACAGCGGCGCGGTGGTGATCAGCGCCGGACGGCCTGGGTTGTAGTTGAAGCCCTGTCCACCCGCCAGGCGCTCAGCAAAACGGTAGGTAATGAAGGGATCGTCGAAGCGCAAATCGCGCAACACAAGACCCAACGCCGCGCCCACCAGCGCGTACGCCAGCCAGACCAGCAGCGACAAGCGCACAGCAGAGATGTTCACAGGGTGAGTGTTTTAACACATCCGCACGCGCATGTGGGAAGCCATATTTGCTGTATGGAGTGCGGAAGCTGCCGCACTTCACATTTGACAATCTAGCGCTTTACGCTACAATCCTCGTTAGTGGAGCTAGAAGCGTTTGTTCCGCCAGAAGCTGCCCACGTCTCTCTGGGCTGGAAGTTCCAGGAGGCACCTCTGCGCGAGCGGGGGTGCCTCCTGTCGTCTCCACAGATTCACTTGCTCACGCAAACCAGACAGGAGGTCAATACCTATGATTGATTCAAGTCTGATCGGCAAAGTCGAGAAAGCACATCGGTATTCTCAGGAGCGCGACCGCTTCACGTTCCTCACCTTTCAGGTGATAGTGCGCGGTGACAACGGCGAGTATCTGGTCACGTTTGACCACGGCCAATGGCACTGCAACTCTGAGTACTTCAAGACGCACGGCTTCGACAGCCACACGATGGCAGTCGAGCGGTTGTTAGAGGGAATGCTCTACCAGCCGAAGGAGGCGTCCTGAAGCAAAGGCACCCCTCGTTTGCATCCATTCCCTAGCCCTGCGGGGCGCGATATGTGATCGGGCGCTTCGCAGGGTTGTTGCTTTTCTCGCGTTGCTATTCGGCAACATGCTAACATTCACCGCGTGAGACTGCGTGACAACAGCTTCAGTCGGCGCCGTCAGCGTGGCGTTGGTTGGCTGGGCTGGACGTTAGCGCTCATCCTGGCGATGTTGATCGCGGGCGGCTATCTGTTGGTGCAGGTGCGGCTAGGCAACGTCGCTGTCCGACGCAGCAATGTGGCGGCAGCCACCGCCATCCCCCAAGCGACTCCCACCCAATCGCTGGAGGACTTTGTGCGACAAGCGGAGGAAGCCATCGCACGCGGTGACTACCGCGCTGCCATCCGCGCGTACGAAAGCGCCAGCCGACGGCGTCCCAGCGACCCTGAGCTGTATCGCCGCGCCGCGCGACTGATGGTGTTTCTCGGGAACGCACAAAAAGCAGAACAGCACGTGCGCCGCGCCTTGGAGGTGTCGCCAGGGCACGTGCCGTCGCGCGCGGTGCAATGCATGGCAGTGGAGTGGCAGGGTCGCCTTGCCGAAGCCATCGAGCTGTGCCAGTCCGTTGTGAACGACGCACCAGATTACGCGCTCGGTCACGCTTACCTGGCGGAAGCATACGCAAGCGCTGGCAACTTTCAGGCAGCGCGCACGCATGCGCAACTCGCAATGGAGCTTGACCCCAACGAGCTGGATGTGGTGCGCAACATGGGCTATGTGTTTGAGATGATGGGGCGCAACGACACCGCCATCCGCTACTATCGCCAGGTGCTCGACCGCTGGCCGAACACGCCGCACGTGATGCTGGCGCTGGGGCGGCTTTACTTCGCCACAGGTCAGAGCGCGCTGGCTGTCAGCACGTTGCGCCAACTTACTGAAGTGGACCCTGAAAACGCCGACGCCTTCTATCAACTGGGGGTGGTGTTCCAAACGCTCGGCGAGTTTGGTCAGGCACGCCTGGCGCTCGACAAAGCCATCGAGCTGAACAATTTGCACGTGCGCGCTTTAACGCAGCGTGGCTCGCTGAACTTTCAGACGCGCAACTACTTTGGCTCGGTCGAAGATTACACGCGCGCCATCAGCGTCAGCCAGGTGACTGGCGTCGCAGTGAAACCAATTGATTACGTCAACCTGGGCTTTGCCTACCGATGGATTCAGGACTGCACGCGCGCGAAGGAGGCATGGAACATCGCGGCGGTGCTCGCGCCAGAAGATGAGACGGTGCAGGAATACGTGCGCGTTGGCTATAGCCAATGCGGGCAGTAACTCAGCGCAACTTGCGGCGTCGCGCCATTTGCTCGATCTGCTGCCGCTCCTCCTCCGAGAGATCGTGAGGCACGTGAATCATCACGCGCAGATACAGATCGCCGTATTCATGCGTCGCGTTCAGCCTGGGCATCCCGCGACCGCGCAGGCGAATCAACTTGCCCGATGAAGTGCCAGCGGGAATCTTAACCACGATCGGTCCGCCGAGCGTATCCACCATTATCTCGCCGCCGAGCATGGCGGTGAACGCGGGCACAGCGATGTCGCGGTAGAGGTCGTCCTCTTTGCGCTCGTAGATGGGGTGCGGCTTGACTTGAACCACCAGATACAGGTCGCCTTTGCCTGGACCTTGCCCACGCACACGGATGCGCGTGCTGGTCTTGACGCCGCGTGGAATCTTCACCTCCACATCTGGCTGACCGCGCCGCTGCAACAGGCGTGTGGTGCCGTTGTAAGCTTCCTCCAGCGAGATCTCAACGGGCTGCTCGTAGTCGCCGGTTTGCCAGCGTCCGCTGCTGCCTGCCTGGAAGATTTCGCGGATGAAGTCCGCCAGGTCGCCCTCCTCCCAGCGCACGTTGCCGCCGAAGCCAGTGGAGCGCGCCCATTGCCCCCAGTCATACTGGCGCGGGTCGCCGCCTGCCTGGCGATATTGCTGATAGCTGCTGCCCATGCGGTCGTACAGGCGGCGCTTCTCTGGGTCACTCAGCACCTCATACGCCTCGTTGATCTCCTTGAACTTCTCCTCCGCGCGCTTGTCATTTTTGTTGGCATCTGGATGATACTGACGCGCCAGTTTGCGATAAGCTTTCTTGATCGTGTCCGCGTCCGCGTCTCGGCTCACGCCCAAGATTTGGTAATAGTCTTTGTATTCCATACGCTGCTCCTCTTCACGCCAGCTTTAATTTAAGCCAGCCCACATAAGAAAAGCATCAGAGAAAGCGGCGTCGGCGGCTGTGCCGACGCCGCCACACCTCCCTCAGTAACGCAGGATCGCCGCGACGCGACCGTGCTGCGCCAGTGTGCCATCGGGGACAAACACCACTCGCCCGCCCTTGAGCAGCGTCTCTTCTACGACGAAGTCGGTGGCATCGTCCATCACGTTGAGGTCTTCGGGCTTATCAGAGACCACGATGTTCATACCGTCTTCGCTCAATCGGGCTGGGGCGTGGAAGTTCTCTTCGACAAGCACGGTGGCGACGCGCCCTTCATGGGCATAACGCCACACCTCCCCGATGGTGGAGGCATATCGCCGCGCGCCCACCGCTGCCTCGAGATCGCGCAACGCCTGCTCGCTGCGCGCCTGAAAGCCTGGCTCCGCGTAGCGCCACACGAGCCTGCCGAGATCGTGGGCGTTGAGCCTGTCGTAGTTGCCGCGCACCTCAGCGATGAGATCGTTCTTGGTGGCGACCTTGTTGAAGGTGCTCAGGTAATAATCCACGCCCACCAGCACCAGCGGCGCGGGGTCACTTTTCGTCACGCGGTCAAATTCGCGATCCACCTCTCGGAAGAACGCCTCGTGGTAGCGGTCGAGCTTGATGCTCGGCTCGATGCCGAAGCCGCCAGGCAGCGGCTCATCGGCGCCAGGTCCGGTGTATTTCATCGGGAACAAGCCATCGGTCACCTCCTCGAGATCATCGCGCACCGCTTCGTATAACCGCGTGGGCTTCTCGCTCAGCACCAACACCCAGTAGCGCGGCGAGCGATTCATGGCAAAGACGAGGTCGCGCGTGTGAAACTGATCGTCCACCACCACGCGCTCTTTGAGCTTGAAGGGCAAGCGATAGGTGCGGCTGAAGTCGCGGTTCACGAAGATCGCCAGCCCATCCAGGTTGTATTCGTGATCAATTTCCTCCGTGACCGCGCGCAGCCGCCCCAGCAACGGCTCGATGTCCCGCTTGGAGAAGTCTTTGAGCAAGCGGTTAACCGCTTCGGTCGTGAGGTTCTTCAAGCGGATGGGGTCTTGCTTGTTGTCTGGCGACGTGCGATGCGTGGGCATGGTAATCGTCACGCTGGGCATCAATCGCATGCGTTGCAGCAGTTGGATTTCTTGACGGTTCATAGCGTTCGCCTGATTATGGCATTATGGTGTCTTACGATCATACAAAGCTCACTGTGCGCGGCTGGTCGCTGCCTCGTGTGGCATTTGCGCACCCCTCAGCACACTGCGGCGCTTGTTTTACAATCCGCGCGCATGACAGACGCTGCCGCCACATTCGCCTCTGCTCAAGCTTCAGGAGATGCGCTGACCGATGCGCGTCACAACCCGCAGCGGGTTGCTCGCGCGCTTGCCGAGCAAATCGCCCCCATGCAGGCGTGCGACCTGGCGCTGCTCTTCTTCACGCCGTCGCTCAGCACCGCGATTGGCGAGGTGGCTGCTGCGCTGCAAGCGCTGCTGCGCCCGCGCGTCTTGCTGGGGTGCGTGGGTGAAGGAGTCATCGCTGGCACGAGGGAAATCGAGAGCGAGCCAGCGCTGGCGCTGTTCGCCGCGCAAATGCCTGGCGTGCAGCTCACGCCGTTTTACTTGCAGTCAAGTCACTCTGCGGACTGGGCGGCAGTCACAGCCAGCCAGCGCTTGTTTCAAGAGGCACTCGGCACGCCACAACACGCGCGCGCCTTTCTCTTGTTCGCCGACCCCTTCTCTGTGCCGTTAACCAGCCTGCATCCAGATGGAGCGCTGGGCGTGCTGGACGCTTTCAACGCATACTACCCCGGCTTGCCAGTGGTGGGCGGTGTGGCGAGCGGCGTGGGTTGGCCAGGCAGCATCACCCTGCTGTACCAAGGGCAGCCACAGACCAGCGGCTTGGTCGGCGTGGCGCTCCAGGACGCAGATCCCACACACCCCACGCTCTCTTTGGACGTGGTGGTCTCTCAGGGTTGCCGACCGATCGGACCTCTGTTCCGCGCCACGCGCACACAGCAAACGCTGATCTTCGAGCTGGACCACCAGCCTGCGCTGGCGCAAGTGCAGGCAATGGCGGCGCAACTAGACCGCGAGTCGCTGGCGCTGTTGAGCGGCGGCTTATATCTGGGACGCGCGATCCAACCAGCTGTCATGTCAAGCGACACACCGCTCCGCCGCGGGGATTTTCTGATCCGCGGCGTGCTGGGCGCTGAGCCTTCCAGCGGCGCGATTGCCGTCGGCGACTTTGTAGAGGAGGGCGAGCTGGTGCAGTTTCACGTGCGCGACGCCAGCACCGCGCAGGAAGACCTGGAGCTGCTGCTTACCCCACACACGCTGCTAGACCCGCCAAAAGGTGTGTGGCTGTTTGCCTGCAACGGTCGCGGCAGAAGGCTATACGACCACCCAGATGGCGACGTGCGCATCGTGCAAAGCGCGCTGAGCGGCGGCGAGCCGCTGCCGCTGGCGGGCACGTTCTGCGGCGGCGAGATCGGACCGATTCAAGGGCGCAACTTCCTGCACGGTCACACAGCGGTCACTGTCCTCTTTCGCTGACTTGGTGAATCCCTTCCGCCTCTCCCTCCAACGCGCGGCTGACGCGCGGGCTCGGTGGGCGCTCATCCCGATTCTGCTGATCGGCGCGGCGCTGCGGTTCTACGCCATCGGCGCATTGCCCCCAGGTCTATACCGCGACGAAGCCTTCTACGGGCTGGATGCGCTGGGCGTGCTGAGAGGCGATCTGTCGCTGTATTTCCTCGCCAACAACGGGCGCGAGGGCATGTTCATGTATTTGCTCGCTGCAAGCATCGCGGGACTGGGCGGGGAGGTGCTGGCGCTGCGGATCGTCTCGGCGATGGCAGGGGTGCTCACACTGGCGGCTGTTTATGCCATGGGGCGCGCCATGTGCTCGCCGCGCGTGGGCTTGCTGGCAGCGGCAGTGATGTCAATCACGTTCTGGCACCTCGCGTTGAGCCGAGTGGCTTTTCGCGCCATCTTGTTGCCGCTGTGGCTGGCGCTGGCAGCGGCGTTGTTGTTCGCCGCACTGCGTTCCCCACACCGGCTGCATCTGGCATTGAGCGCAGGCGCAGCCATCGGATTAACCGCCTACACCTACACCTCCGCGCAGATGCTGCCGTTGTTGCTGGCGATCTGGGGCGCGACGACATGGCGTGAGTGGCGGTCCGCAGCTCACCAGCGCGCGTTGATGCTCACGCTCGGTGCCGCTCTCGTCGCCGTGCTGCCGATGCTGGTCTGGCTTGCGCTGCACGGCGCGCTGTATTTCAATCGCGCAAGCCAGGTGTCCATCCTGAGTCCCGCGATCAACAACGGCGACCCATTCGGCATGTTGCTGCGCAACGCGCTGAAAGTGGCGGGCATGTTCTTCGTCGAGGGCGACCGCATCTGGCGGCACAACCTGGCGTTGCGCCCAGCCTTCGACCTGCTGATGGGGGCGTGCTTTGTTCTCGGCGTGATCGCGGCGGTCCGCCAGTGGCGCAGCAGCGCAGGGGCGCGTTTCACGTTGATCGGGTTGGGCATCTTCGCCCTCCCCACTCTGCTGGCTGAAGACGCGCCGCACTTTCTGCGGGCGATTGGCATGTTGCCTTTCACCTGCCTGCTGGCGGCGTATGGGCTGGACGCAGCGATGGCGCGCTTTGCCTCTCTGCGCCATCCGCTGCGCTCGCTGAGCGGCGCGCTCGCCATCGGTGTGCTGGCAGTCTCTGGCGGCATCACTACGCTGGATTACTTCAGCGCGTATGTGCACCAACCGAGCACCGCCCACTGGCTGGAGGCGCACAACGTGGCGCTCGCCCGTGCCGCGCGCGATGCGCTGGCAGGCGACGCGCGTGTGCATCTCGACAAGCGATTGACCGGCGACAACCCCGCGCTGCGCTTCCTGTTGCCTGCTTTGGAGGGCGCGGCAGACTTCGGCACACATCTGCGCGTGGGCGACCCCCATAGCTCCCGCGTCCGCCTCATCGCTGACCCCAACCACGACTGGCGCAGTCTGCTCTCGCCGGAGACGGCATCCCCCGTTCACTTGTCGCTTCAGCTTGGTCCGACCGCGCAAGGCGACCGCGACCCACAGCCACGCCGCGCGTTCATCGTGCTCAACATCACCCCTGCGGCTGCCTGGCGCGACCCGCCAGTCGCCGTGTTTGATCAGCGCATCACGCTGCTGCGTGCCTCGTTAGAACCTCTCGCCGATGGGCAGTTTGCCGTGCGGTTGCTCTGGGAAGCGCGCGAAGCCATCGCGGAGGATTTCGCGGTCTTCGTCCATTGGACGCGCCACGGTCAACTCATCGCACAAGCAGATAGCAGCCCAGCCTATGGCTTCCTGCCCATGCCAGCCTGGCGACCTGGCGACCAGATACTGGATGAGCACTTCGTTCAACCTTTGGGCGACGCACAACCTGGCGACCAGGTGCACATCGGCATTTATCGGCGCGAGGACAACGCCCGGCTTCCAACGCAAAACGGCGACACATTTATCACGCTGGAAGTCGCGGACACGAGAATGAGCCGCTAAGACGCACAAGTCGCAGAGCCAACTCGAACGAGCCGCTTCGCGCCTTGGCGGTTCGCGCGCATATCCCAACTTCCCCGCATTTCGTGATTCCCTCTTGACGTAGAACAGGCGTTCTAGTACGCTCCCTCACCAAGAACGCCATGTTTCGCAAGCTCAACCACACCGCCGACCGCATCGAGGCGCTGCTCGTCCAGCGCCGCGCCCCCGCCCGCGTGGTCGGTGGGCGCGTCCTCCCCGCTTTCGTCGAGCTGCTCCTCCAGCCGCACCCCAACACCCGCGTCAGCCAAATCCGCGCCTTGCAGGCAGACCTCGCCCTGGCGCTCGGCGTCGCCAACCTCCGCCTCACCCAGTCGGGCGCGCACCTGGCGCTGCAAATCCCCCGCCAGTCGCGCCAGCCCGTCCGCCTGGATGCCCTGCTGCGCCGCCTGCCCGACATCCCTCGCTTCACCGCCGTGCTCGGCGTGGCGGAGGACGGCGCGCCGCTGCTGGCGCACCTGCCCGCGCCTGAGGTGGCGCACATGCTCATCGCGGGCACGACGGGCGCAGGCAAGACCGCGCTGGCGCACAGCGTGCTGCTCAGCCTGGCGACGCGGCATCGCCCCAGCCAGCTCGGCATCGTGATGCTCGACCCCAAGCTGCACGCCGAACAGGTGACCGCAGCGCTGCGCGCGCACCTGCTGCTGCCACCTGCGCGCGAGCCGCAGGCGGCGCTGGCAGCGCTGCAACGGGTGGTGCAGGTGATGGAGCGGCGCGACCTGCGGCGCGAGCCGCTGCCGCGCGTGGTGGTGTTCGTGGACGAGCTGGCGGACGTGTGCCAGACGGGCGGGGCGGCGGTGATGGAGCTGCTGACGCGCATCGCCCAGCGCGGGCGCGAGGCGGGGGTGCATCTGGTGGCGTGCACGCAGAAGCCGTCGGCGCGGGCGATTGGGTCGCTGCTGAAGGCGAACCTGCCGCTGCGGCTGGTGGGGCGGGTGCTGTCGGCGCACGACGCGCAGTTGGCGAGCGGGATGGCGGGGACGGGCGCGGAGAAGCTGCTGGGCAGCGGGGACTTTCTGGCGGTAAGCGCGGGCGGGGTGACGCGCTTCCAGGCGGCGCTGCCCGTGCTGGGGGGTGAGTGAGCGATGCAGCGGTATGTCGGGCTGCTGGTGGTGGCGTTCGGTGGGGGGATGGGGGTGGTGATCGCGCTGCGGCTGAGCGGGGAGGCGCTGGCGGTGCTGGCAGGGGTGGTGGTGACGCTGGTGCTGGTGGGGCTGCCGCTGGCGGTGGTGGGGGTGGTGTGGC
>FWWM01000676.1_pt1 | contig 112682 bp, 98 predicted proteins | sample 2228351 | NCBI WGS metagenome assembly FWWM01 (sample SAMEA103939774, study PRJEB20133) | metagenome
TAAATCGGTCAGCCTGTTGGCGAACGCCACCTCGTGCCGAAATTTAGGCATGCTTAAAATTATGGCACGCGCCTGCCAACCGATGCAACCCCGTTCAGTGGGTATACTGCATGGGATGAAACGAGTGGATGGACGGGCGGCGGATGAGCTAAGACCCTTGCAGATTGAGTATGGCTTTCATCCCTATGCGGAGGGGTCGTGCCTTATTACGATGGGCAACACGCGCGTGCTGATTACGGCGACCGTGGAGGACAAAGTGCCCCCTTTTCTGAAAGGCACGGGGAGCGGCTGGATTACAGCCGAGTATGGTATGTTGCCCCGTGCGGGCAAGCAGCGCAGTCAGCGCGATGTGGCACGGGGCACGCCCAGCGGGCGCACGATGGAGATTCAGCGGCTCATCAGGCGCTCCATCCGCTCGGTGGTCGACCTCTCACAGCTGGGCGAGCGCACTATCACCCTCGATTGCGATGTCCTGCAGGCGGATGGTGGCACACGCACCGCCTGTGTCACGGGTGGGTTCGTCGCCTTCGTGCAGGCGTGCCGTTGGATGATCGACGAAGGCTACCTCCAGCGGTTCCCCTTTCAAGAGCGCGTGGCGGCGATTAGCGTGGGCGTGGTGCGCAACGAGGAGCTGCTTGACCTGTGCTACGAGGAGGATGTGCAGGCGGCGGTCGATATGAATGTGGTCATGACCAATCGGGGGCGTTATGTGGAGGTGCAGGGCACAGCGGAGGGTGCGCCTTTCTCACGCGAGCGTCTCCTGCGTCTGCTCGACCTGGCACAGCGTGGACTGGAAAAGGTGTTCACCATTCAGGCGCAGGCGGTGGAGGCGATGATGCGATGAAGGGCGCCCAGCGCATTGTGTCGCTCGCGCCGTCCATCACGGAGATCCTGTTCGCGTTGGGGCTGGGCGAGCGCGTGGTGGGCGTCACCGCCATGTGTGACTACCCGCCTTCCGCGCGTGCGAAACCCAAAGTGGGCGATGCGAACATCAGTGCCGAGCGCGTGGTCGCCCTTAAGCCCGATCTGGTCGTTGCGCATGAGCTGCTCAACGGGCGGGTCATCCCCGTGTTGCGTCGGCTGGGCATTCGTGTGCTGAGCGCGAACCCCAACACCTTCGAGAAGCTCTTCGCCTTCATCCAGCAGATTGGCAACGCGGCGGGCGTGCCCGAACAGGCAGTGGAACTGGTGCGCCAGATGAAGACCCGCATTCAGCGCGTGGAGCAGAAGGTGGCGCGGGTGCGCTCTCGCCCGCGCGTGCTGTTCATGATTAGTGTCGAGCCATTTTGGGCATCGGGGCGGGGCACTTTTGCGGACGACCTGATTCGGCGGGCGGGCGGTATCAATGCGCTAAGCGCACAGGTGCAAGGCTTCCGCGCCATCAGCATGGAGACCGCACTCGCCTGCCGACCAGAGGTGATAATTTTGGCAGGACCATCTCGCGCCACCATTCTGAACGATGCCCGCTGGCGCAACACGCCCGCAGCGCGGAAGGGACGAGTGTACGAGGTGAACCCCGACATCTACCTGCGCGAATCGCCTCGCCTCATCGACGCGCTGGAACAGCTCACCACCTTACTACATGGGGACTGGAGCCGGCGAGGGGATTCGAACCCCTGACCTTCCGCTTACAAGGCGGCTGCTCTACCGCTGAGCTACGCCGGCATGCGCAATGGATTATACCTCTTTGCGCCGTGTCAAGACCGATGGGAGCAACGCGTGGTTGATCGCCCGTTAGGGCTGGCTTCACCCTCATAGGTGCGTTTGGACGCCCCCCTCGCGCTGGGTGCGGGGGGACCATCCCTGCCAGAGGATATTTCAGAGTTAACGAGAGGTTTCACCTCCCAGCTTACAACATCCATGTTCTGCATCGAGCGGGGAAGCCTTGATTGTTTTCGCTGGGAAGCCTGCCTGCTCGATGGCGTCACGCAGTTGGGTGGGCTGTACAAGACGGGCATCGTAGTGAACAAGCACCTGACGCTTGGCGATGTCCACATCCACAAGATGGACACCGGGCATTTTGCGCAGATGCTTATTGATCAGACTGGTACAGGCATGGCAATAGATTCGATCTACGCTGAACAGGGTGGTCTGCAGTGGCACTGAGGTAGACGCGGGTATCGCCCCCTGCTTGGCATGCCGCGCATGCAAGTAGGGGTTCAGGAGAGAGAGCAGGGCAAACAGGGTAACCAGCCATAGCAACCCTCGCTGAAGGCGTCGGCTTGGAGCAGTCGGGACTGTACAGCAATCGCCGTGAGCGCGTTCCGGGCGATAGGCAAGATAGAACGCCACACCAAGCAAGATGAGGGTTAAGCCAATCAGGTAGGGGCGAAACGGCTCCAGCGTAGCGCCCAGCCCCAGTGCGCCTGCCCCAGCACCCCCCAGTAAAAGAGGGATCCAGCAGCAGGCAGAAGATAGCCCCGCCGTGAGCAACGCCCCTGCAACTATAAGCATCCTTCGCATAGTCAGTCCCTCCCATCAAAGTGTCTATTCGGCACAGCAGGATAACTGGCGGACATCCTTGCGGAATGCCAGCGCTGCGATTTTGATCGACTCCGCCAGAGTGGGATAGACGAAAAGGGTGTCGATCAAATCGTGCAAGGTCATTTGAGCGCGCAAGGCAAGGGCAGCCACATGGATAATCTCGGAAGCGTTAGGCGCAAGCATGGAGACGCCCAGTAAGCGCTCCGTATCCTGCTCTGCCACCATTTTGACCAGTCCATGCGTGTTGCGGGTAGCGACCGCACGCGGCACCTGCTCTAAGGAGATGACCCGACACTGACAGCGGTAGCCGCGCTGAGTTGCCTCCTCATCGGACAAACCTACGACTGCTACCTGGGGATCGGTGAACACGGCGCGTGGAATGACCGAACGATCCGTGCGCTGTTGCTCGCCGCCAAAAGCGTTCCGTGCAACCAGTGTACCTTCGTGTGCGCCCACAGGTGTCGCCATCTGTCCGCCTATCACATCGCCCGCCGCCCAGATATGGGGCACATTCGTGCGCAGGTAGTCGTCCACCTTCACAAAGCCCTGCCCATCGGTCTCCACCCCTGCCGCCCTCAGGTTCAGCTGATCGGTGTTGGGGCGTCTGCCCACTGCAATCAGCAAGCGGCACGCTTCGAACCGCCCCTTCGAGGTGTGCAGCACCACGCCATGGGGCGACCGCTCCACTCGCTCCACTCGCGCGCCTGTATGAATGGCGATGCCCTCCTCGCGCAACAGATGCTCCAGAGTGAAGCTGATCTCCGGCTCATAGTTCGGCAGGATACGCTCCAGCATCTCCACAATCGTGACCTGACTGCCCAACCGCGCAAACATCTGCCCTAACTCCAGCGCGATGTAGCCGCCCCCAATAATTGCGAGGCTGGGCGGAAGCTCGGTGATCTTCTCTGGATCGTCCGCCCCCAGCAGGTCACTAGTTAGCGCGTCGACCTCCTCCAGCCCTGCCATAGGCGGTATCACCGGGCGTGAACCGGTCGCAATTAGGATCTGCTCCGCTGCCACCGGCTCCCCATCCACCTCGACAATATGCGGGTCGACAAACTGAGCGTGCCCCTTCCAGATTCGCAGATGGACATTCTCATCCACGATGCCGAGATACTTTTTCTGGCGCAATTCCTGCACAATTTCGTCCTTCTGAGCCATTAGTTCGTGAAAGTCTACGCGCTCCTGACGGGTATATATGCCTGGGAAACGCGGATGCGCAGCAAGATGCCAGATGTGCGCCGCCTCGATAAGGTTCTTGCTGGGCACGCAACCCCGATTCACGCAGGTGCCGCCCACTGTGCGCTCCTCCACCATCAGCACCCGCTTACCATATTCGGACGCCTTAATCGCAGCGGCAAATGCCGTCGAGCCGGAGCCAAGAATCAGGAAATCCACCGCGTTCATCCCTTCTCCCCTCCTGCAAGGCGGGACAACTCTTCCACCAGCAAGCGGAGCGTGTTTTCGAGGTGTTTATTGCGCAGGTAGTAGCAGGCAAACTTGCCTTCCTTGCGCACCTTGACCAGCCCCGACAGCGACAGAATGCGCAGATGATAGGAGACCGCAGGCGGCGAACTGTCCAACAGGGTTGCCAGCTCGCATACACAAAGGGGCTGCTGGGTCAGTGCATACAGAATGCGCAAACGCACAGGGTCTGCCATCGCCTTTAACAGCATCGAGCTGTTCTCAAACGCCTCGTCCGATGGCATCTTACGGGCGACGCGCTGTACCCGGGTTGGGTCCTCGTTATAGGCATCGCACACTATCTCCTCGATAGGTCGTCGGTCCCTCATCGATGGATCTCCTCCTCTAAGGGATTGTACGAATGTTTAATCGTTTTGGTTCCCTCGAAGAAGCGCAATTGTGCCAAATCCCGAAAAAATGCATGTTATCCCGTCCGCGCCCATGTGCCAGCGGGTACAGCGCACGGGTTCCGATGGGTGGAATGACGCCTAAAAGCCCTGCCAGCCGATGATTAATCCGACCTCACGGAACTGGAAGGCGAACAGCCCCACGCGCAGGTCGCCCAATTCGGTAGTCAACAGCCCGTGCCAGTGGCGCCCATCCATCTGAAGAGTTGCCGAGAGACCTCGTGTAAACTGAAGAGAGGCGCCAAGCAGTGGCTCCCAGCGTTCATCGAGCCAGTCGCCACGCGCGGTGATACGCCGTCCGATGCCCACATAGGCACTGGAGGGCATCGCGAGCCACGGTGTAAGCGCCCAGCTCGCCGTGAGAAACATACCCGGATTGCCCGCTCCTACCTCCTGCAATCCCACGCCTATATTCAGGGCAGGGCGTGTCCCCTGCTGGGCGCTCAGTTCATGGTTAACAAGCAGCCGAACCGCGCTTGGCTTCGCCAGAAAAGCGATGCCGACCTGCCAGCGCTCAACAGGGCTATGCCAGATAAAAAACTCGGCGCGGGTCGGCATCGCGCGGTTATACGCGCCAGCGACCAGCCATTGCCCGGGTGGTAATAAGCCACTGAAACGAGCCGTCAGGCTATCCGCAGCAGGCTTATTCTGCACGGCATAGCCGCCCGGAATACACATCGGGCAGCCAGTGGCAGTCTGCGCGCAGGCAAGCACGGCTGTCAGAGCATATGCAGCAAAACCTGTGCCAATGCTCAAAACCCAATTGGTGGTCTTCATAGCGCTCCAAGTATACACTCTGCAGTCGAGTAGAGAGTCAACACGATGGGCTACTTCCACGAGGGGCATCTGCTTTGAAGGGCTTGGATAAGCATGACGCCCGTGCCACAGGCAGATTAGAACAGGCGAAACGGGGTGAACGCAATGTAAACCCCGAACAGGTCAGCGTCGCGCGTGAGGTGATTGCGCGAGTAGTAGGTGTAGAGGTAGACCGATTCGCTGAGGGCGCGCCCGACGCCAACACTGGTATAGCCGTCGCCATCTGGCAGGCGCAGATACTCACCGCTGATATCCAGCCCGCCGAGCTGAAACTGCACGCCGGCACCCCAGCCCCATCGGTTCGCCTGATAGAACGAACCCAAATGGAACTGTCCGAAGGAGGTCGTGCGTGTGCCCACCAGATAGTATTGGGGCAACCCACTCTCTGTGATATTCCACACGCCTACTGCCACTCCGGGCGCACGCTGTGTCTCTGGGGTCAGCACCAAGCGCGTATTGAATGCCCACTGGCGCGTATCGGAACGGTCGAACCCGACGCAGTCCGCGCCGACCTCGAAGCGGTCGGTGAACATGAGCTGGGTGTAGACACAGCGTGTGCGCGTCTGGTTATAGAAACGCGAAGCGCCATACTGTTCCGCAGCCAGATAGAGCGAGCGTGCTGTGCCCCGATTCGCCGTCGGCATAAACACCACCGTCTCAGGAATCGCGAACGCAACGCTCATCAGCGCAAAGAGTCCCAATCCTCCAACGATTCGCCGTCTCATCGTTGCACCTCAAGTGCATTTTTCCATCTCTGTCCCCACTCCATTCAGGTAAAATTTTGGTGGAGGGAGGCGAACGGATGCAGAAACGCAAAATCCGAGCAGCGATGGTGACCGATATCGGCGGGATTGGCGACGAGTCGTTCAATGCTTCTGCCTGGCGTGGCTTACAGCGTGCCCAGAAGGAGTTGGGTGCGGAGGTGCGTTATCTCGAATCGCGTTCCGCCGCCGACTATGTGCGCAACCTCACCTCGCTCGCGCGACAGGGCTATGATGTGGTGTTTGCGATTGGCTTTTTGATGGAGGATGCCTTGGCACGGGTTGCGCCACGCTTCCCGAAGGTCTATTTCGGGATTGTGGACGGGCGCGCGCCCAACCTGCCGAACTGCGTGTCGCTCATCTTCAACGAGCAGGAAGGTTCCTTTCTGGTGGGCGCGTTAGCGGGCGCGATGACCCGCACCCATATCGTGGGCTTCATCGGTGGAATGAATGTGCCCCTTATCAAAAAGTTCGAGTATGGCTACCGTGCGGGCGTGGTGACCACCAACCCACGCGCGAAGGTGCTCGTCGGCTACACGGGCAACTGGGACGATGTGACCAAAGGGCGCGAACTCGCGCTGACCCAGTTCAATCAGGGCGCGGACATCATCTATCACGCGGCGGGACGGTGCGGTATCGGCGTGATTCGCGCCGCCCAGCAGAAGGGCAAGGGCTACTATGCCATCGGCGTGGATAGCGACCAGGACCACCTCGCGCCCGGGCGCGTGCTGACCAGCATGATGAAACGAGTGGATAACGCGGTGTTCGATGTGTGCAAGCGCGTGGCGGAGGGCAGGTTCCAGCCGGGCACGATTGTGTACGGTGTCAAAGAGAAGGGCGTGGGACTCAGCCCGATGCGCTTCACTCGCAAAGATGTGCCCCCCGCCGTCATGGCGAAGATACGCAAACTGGAGCAGATGATAGCGCAGGGCGTGCTCAAACCGCCCTACGATGCCCAGACTTTCGCGGGATTTAAGCCGCCCAGAGTTTAAATAGACCTATCGGTTTCACGGGCGAGACACCCGTGCTACGAAGTGTGGCTTGGGCGTCTCGCCCAAGCTACAGGCTCAATGGGCAGGATGCCCAAGCCACGATTTCACGGGCGAGACGCCCGTGCTACGAGATAGACCGTGCTACGAGATAGACAACGATGGAGCGTCCGAGCTGGGATGAGTATTTCATGCAGATTGCGCATGTGGTGGCGGGGCGGGCGACCTGCCCGCGACGCAGTGTCGGCGCGGTGATTGTGCTGGACAAGCGCATCTTAGCCACGGGCTACAACGGCGCGCCGCGTGGGCTGGCGCACTGCACAGAGGTCGGCTGCCACCTCGTGGCAGGACACTGCATTCGCGCCCTACACGCTGAGCAGAATGCGATTCTGCAGGCGGCGCTGAACGGTGTCTCCACGCGCGGCGCCACGCTCTACGCCACCTGCCAGCCGTGCAACCACTGCGCCAAGATGATTATTAATGCGGGCATCGTGCGCGTGGTGTTCGAGGGCGACTATCCCGATGAGTTCGCGCTGGAGCTTTTTGCAGAGGCGGGCGTTGCGCTCGAACGCTTCATCGATGGCAGGCTCATCCCCGTCGATCTGATGCCTTACACACCGAAGCCATGAAAACGATTACAGCGGTCTTTCTCATCTCGCTGGTAGTGAGCTACCTGCTCACTCCGTGCGTGCGCGAATGGGCGATTCGGGCAGGTGTGTGGGACATCCCCGACGCGCGGCGCGTACATAAGGAGCCGATTCCACGCTGGGGCGGGCTGGCTATCTATATCGGAGTTCTGCTCGGCATGCTGGCGGGGCTGACGCGCCTCTCTCTGTTGGCGCCCAGCGCGGAGGTGTTCTTTGCACGGGCAACCCCCATCTTGGGGCTTCTGCTGGTCGGCACAGGCGTGTTGATGTTTGGCATGCTGGACGATAAGCGAGGCTTCTCTGCGTTTGTGCAGGCAGGCGTGCTCTTACTGGCGGGGTTGGCGGTGCAATTTTTTGGCGTGCAGATTGAGGGCTTTATGGCGCCGTTGGGGAGCAGTTTTGACCGCGCCCGCTGGATCCCACTTGGCTGGTGGGCTATCCCCGCCACAGCGCTCTGGATGTTCGTGATTAGCAAGACGATGGACACCATCGACGGGCTGGACGGGCTGGCGGCGGGAGTGAGCGCGATTACTGCGCTCGCGCTCGCATTGATGGCGCTCCAAGCGGCCAATATTCTGGATCAGCCCTATCCGAACTGGCTGATTGCTATCAGTGCTGCTGCGATTGCGGGCGCGTCGGCAGGCTTCCTGCGCTATAATTTCAATCCCGCGCGCATCTTCATGGGCACGGGCGGGGCGCAGTTTCTGGGCTTCATGCTGGCGGGGCTGGCGGTGATTGGCGCGTTCAAGACGGCAACCGTGTTCGCTATTGTCATTCCCGTGCTGGTGTTCGGCTTGCCTCTGCTCGACGCGGTGAATGTGGTCATTCGGCGTGCGCTCAGCGGGCATCCCATCCACAAGCCCGACAAGCGCCATATCCACCATCAGTTGCTGGAGCGCGGCTTGAGCCACCGCCAGACGGTGCTCCTGCTGTATGGCGTCACGCTCGTGCTCGCCCTGTTAGCCGTGTGGCTCTTCATTCGCGCCTTGGGCTAATCGTAGCACGGGCGTCTCGCCCGTGCAAAGTGGCTTGGGCATCTTGCCCATAAAGCCTTTCGAGTGAAACACGCAAAAGTAACTCTTACATCCCCGCACTCGTCTAAACAGATGTTAGGAGGGTAGGCATATGGTCATCGCGCGATGGGCAGGTTGTATCGTGATGTGCCTCGCGCTCGCCTTAGTGGGCGATGGGCAACGCAAGCCCACCATGGCGAAGCAGTTCCCTGCTTCGGTTTCCAAGCGGGATGCCCGTGCTGAGATGCCGAAGCAACTTGTGCTCAACGCAGAAGAGGTGAAGCAGCTCGTTCGCACCGTGCTGGAAACCGACCTAAACAGTGGCTGTCGACACGGCAAATGCACCCACCCCAGAGCGCCCCTTGTGTACACATGGGCGGAAGGAGTTCCTCCCGTGCTGGTGGTTCAGCTCACTGGAGTCCGCGCTCCGCTCCCTGTGGAAATGGAGTGGATCTCCACCTTTGGCACCGCGAAAGGGAAGCGTACACTGACCCTCAAGGTGCTAATTGTGTCGCATCTCACCTTCACGAAACGGTTTCCCTGGCGGGAGGTTTTGGAATGGGATAGCCATTCGTCTAAGCCTGTTCGAGATGGAGAGCATGGTCCCGTGTTTTACATCAAACGGGGCGCGAAAGATCATGCACTGGAAATCGAGGCGGCGGGGCGCACTCTACGCGGACTCGCCGTATGGCTGGCAGTTGGGCACACAGCGCCCTCACCTTTGGGAGGCGATGAGGATTTAGGGTGTACGCCCCGCGACCCAAACGCCCTGCTCGCCGCGTTCACCCTTTACGATGGAAGCTCCATCATCACGCCCGACCAAAGGTATTGGCTGGAACTCAAACGCGACGCGCAGGGCAACTGGCAGTCGCGGTTAAGAGGGTCAGAGGTTTACCTCTAATCTCCTTCAACGCAAGGACAAGATTGCACCCCGCGCGACCTGCTCTGGGTCGGGGGAATAGTCCAGCGGCTCGATGGAGCACCAGCCGCTGTAGCCCACCTCGCGCAGGGCGTTCAGGATGGGTGCAAAGTCGGTCGGTCCGAAGCCCGGCGCGCGCATGTCGCGGTCGTTCAGATGGACATGGTTCAGAAAGGGCGCGAACTGGCGAACGAGCGCGGGCACATCGTCCGTCTCGCTCAGTGCGCACTTCACATCGAGCAGAGTGCCCAAGCAGGGATGACGCACCGCTTGCAGAACTGCGACCGCCTCGCTCAGCGTGTTCAGCACATCGGTTTCGGCAGGGGATAACGGCTCCAGCAAGATTCGTATGCCCGACCGCTCGCACCGGCGCAGGGCGGGCTGGAGCGTGTCCAGCCAGAGCGCGAGGGCTTGCTCGCGCGTGAGGGGTGGGATGGTGGAGCGATGGGCAGGCGAGCCGAACACCATCAGCGGTGCACCCATATCCTCAGCAAAATGAACCAGTTGCACCAAGTAGTCGGCTGTGCGACGGCGCACCGCAGGGTCAGGATGCGCCACATGCAAATCATCACGCCTCCAGAGGAGCATATGCAGACCGACAATCTCCAGCCCGAAGGCTTTCGCGGTTCGCACAATCGCCGTGCGCGCGTCGGCGTCCAACACTTCAACGGAGGGCGCGAAGGTGAAGGGCGCCAGCTCCACGCCTTCGTAGCCTGCTTCCGCCATCAGCCGACACGCCGACTCAAAACTCAGGTGGCGCAAGACCTCGTTGCAGAGCGCGTATCTCATTTTTGAATGAAGCGTGCACGGACCTCCTGCCCGATGCGCTCGATGGGGTGCTCGACATCGGCGCGGGCGAGCGCACGGAACACGGGACGCCCCACCTGATTCTCCAGCAGCCACTCCCGCGCGAACTGACCCGTCTGAATCTCGCTCAGGATTCGCTTCAGCTCGGCACGCACCGACTCGTTGATGAGGCGCGGACCGCGCGTCATCGCGCCATACTGCGCCGTGTCCGAAATCGCGAACTGCATACCGCTGATTCCGCTCTCATAGATGAGGTCGACAATCAGTTTCAGTTCGTGCAGGCATTCGAAGTAGGCGATTTCGGGTTGGTAGCCTGCCTCCACCAGCGTTTCGAAAGCGGCTTTAATGAGCGCGGGCACGCCGCCGCACAGCACAGCTTGTTCCCCGAATAGGTCGCTCTCGCATTCCTCGCGGAAGGTGGTCTCGTAGACGCCCGCGCGTGTACCGCCCAGCGCCCGCGCGTAGGCGAGCGCGATGGCTTTCGCGTTGCCCGTGTAGTCTTGATGGACAGCAATTAGGCAGGGTGCGCCGTGCCCCGCCACAAAGAGCCGCCGCAACTGTGGTCCCACCGCTTTGGGCGAGACCATGAACACATCGATATCGGGTGGGGGTTCAATCTGCCCGAAGTGGATGTTGAACCCGTGCGCGAAGCCGAGCGCAACACCTGGGCGCAGATGAGGCGCGATCGATTCGGCGTACACGCGCGGCTGATGCTCATCACTGATGAGCATCATTATCACATCGGCTTCAGCAACCGCTTCGGGGATGGTCATCACGCGGAAGCCGTCCGTTTGGGCGCGCTCCCACGAGCCGCCCTGTCGCACGCCAATCACCACATTCAGCCCGCTGTCGCGTAGGTTGAGTGCCTGCGCGTGCCCTTGCGAGCCGTAGCCGATGAGGGCTATTGTCTTGCCCTGCAATATCTCCAGCGGTGCATCCGCATCGGTGTAGACCGTTGCCATGGTCGAGTTCCTTCCGTTTCACAGGTTCGTGGCTTGAGCCTCTGGCTCATCAGGCTGGATGGGCAGGATGCCCACGCTACACTTGCACGGGCGAGACGCCCGTGCTACGAATGGTGGCTTGGGCGTCTCGCCCAAGCTATAGGCGAAATGGGCAGGATGCCCAAGCACCCCTTCGCTACGCTCTGGGCTGTCTAATTCTGTGGTGGGGGCGACGGCTCCTGCGGGCTGGGTTCTGGCGACTTGCTTGGTGAACTTTCTGGGGATTTGCCCCGCGCGGATTCGGTCGCCAGCCGTTCGATGCGCACCTGCACCTGCACCTCGCGCGTGCCGATAAGCTCCACGCCGTGTGGCACCCGCAAAGGCACTTTCAGCGTGGTATCGCGCGTGACCTCGCGCAGGGAGATGGGCGCGGTTTCAATCACATTCACCTCTTTCAAGCGCGCGGGATTGCCCCGCACTTGCACCGCGACGGGTTCGACAGCGAACCATGCGACGCGATAGGGGAACGGGGGCAGTTCGCCCAGACGCGGGCTGACGGGCACGGTCTTAACGGTGGGCTGGGGAATGAGACGCAACTTCAGGCGCACCGCGCTGGGATTCATCTGCACGCTCAGCACCGGGTTGCCCTCCCTATCGAGGGCGATGGGGGTGATGTCCACCTCTATATCGCCTTGCAAGCCTGTGAGGTCAAACGGGGCTATCACTTCCTGCACGCGGCGCACCTCGCTGATGGCTCCGCTGACACGCACGCTGGTCGGCTCGGTGAGGGCTTCTGCCAGCACCTCCCGCACTTCGGGTGTGCCCGACAAGCGCACCCGAATGGGCATCTGGCGGGTGAGGCGCGGCTCGATGAGCACCCGAATGCGCTGACGCTCTGCCTGCAGGGTAATCGCGCCCTCCCACACAGGGGGATACTGCAGGTTCAGCAGGAGTGAGTTCTCGCCCGGCTTCGCATGGCGCAGGTCGACGGTCGCACGAATACGCTCTGGGCTAACGCCTTCCAACGCCTCTTTGACCCCACGCAGGGTGATACGCACGCGCGGACTGCCATCGAGGCGCACCTCGTAGCCTGCAGGCGCATTCAACAGCTCGATGGGCACCTCATAGGTGCGCTCGACCAACGGGTGGAGCTGCGACTGCACATACAGCACCAGCACTACCGCTATAATCAGTGAGCCAATCTTTTCGACAAGGTTCTCACGCAACATGGCTTCCCCTTATTCCGATTGTCCGCGTGCGCCTGTGGGGGTTGCTGGCTCCTGAACGCCTTCCGTGAAGTTCCCTTTTTGCACGGGGGAACCACCCTCGAGCTTTTCAGGGTTTTGCTCGCTCGCGGCGGGATCCGTATTTCCTCTAACCCCGGTTTCCCATGGGTTAGCGGGGGGAACCTGCAGGAGGGGGGGGTTTTCACCGCGCTGTCCAGCGGGTTGCGGGGCACGGCGGATACCGTGCAAGGCGTGTCCCATCCGTTTGAACAGGCGCGGGCGTGCCTCACCCACCAGCAGGTCCGTAAGCAGGCGACGCAGATGCTCGCCATCCACCCCTTGCGTCCACGCGCCGTCCACCGCTATTGTAATCTGCCCCGTCTCCTCCGATACAATAATGGCGATGCAGTCGGCGTTCTCGGTGGCGCCGATACCCGCCCGATGGCGCGTGTGCATCGTTTCGGGAATGGCGGGGTTCTGACTGATTTCGCTGAAATAGACCGATGCTTCCACAATCTGGTCGCCCCGCAGGATAACTGCGCCGTCGTGCAGGGGCGAGCCGGGGTAGAAAAGAGTGCGCAGGAGCGGTGCGCTCACCTCAGCCTGCACCTCGATGCCGTGCCCTTCCGCCACCACATCCTGTCGCTCCCACACAATCAGCGCGCCGATGCGCTCGCGTGCCATCTGCTGAACCGCAGTGACCACTTCGTCAATCGCGCGCCGCATCGGCTCCATTTCGACCCCGCCGAAGCTGGAGCGCCAGAACTCCACACGCCCGATGGTCTCCAGCACGCGCCGCAACTCCGGGAAAAAGAGGATGACCAACGCTACAGGTCCCAGCGTGGTGGCGCGATCGAGCAGCCAGTGAATGGTCTCCAGGCGCAGCACATCGCTCAGATAGAGCGCCAACGAGAAGACCAACAGCCCAATTAGCACCTGATAGGCGCGCGTGCCTTTCGCCAGCAGAAGCAGACGATAAATGAGATACGCCACCAGCAGCGTGTCGATAGCAAGTAGCAGCCAGCGCGACGATAGATGCTCCGCGAATCTCAGCCAATCGCTCAATCCACCACCTCACCCTATATTATAACTGATGGCGGGTGGTATAATTCTCATGGGCTGCTGGCTGGGCGGCGGCTCCCTGCTTCGGCAGGGGGAGGAAAGTCCGGGCTTCACAGGAGGCTGTGCTGGGTAACGCCCAGGCGCCCGATTCGGGCGACGGAAAGTGCTACAGAAACGCAGACCGCCCCCATGGTGTGGCACGGGCGTCTCGCCCGTGCAAAGCGTGGCTTGGGCATCCTTGCCCATCAAGCCAACGACCGCACGGGTGTCCCGCCCGTGCACCGACGAGAGGCAAGGGTGAAACGGTGCGGTAAGAGCGCACCAGCGTGCGCGCAAGCGCTCGGCTGGGCAAACCCCACAGGAAGCAAGGTCGAATAGGGAGGGGATGACGCGCTCCGCCGACCCTCCGGGTGGACCGCTGGAGGCTTCGCGCAAGCGAGTGCCCCAGAGAGATCGCCGCCACGAACAGAACCCGGCTTACACGCCAGCAGCCCCATCGCGAACCTTCTAACATCGACTTGACTCTCCACTCGAGTGGAGAGTGTACACTTTTCTTTGCGATGGCGAAGCTCTGGCAGATTGGGGAAATGGCGAAGCGGGCAGGTGTGAAGGCATCCACCTTACGCTACTACGATGCGTGTGGGCTGTTGCCGCCTGCATACCGCGCTGAGTCGGGCTATCGGCTCTACACACCAAAGCAGTTGGAGCGCCTCCAGTTCATCTTGGAGGCGAAACGGCTGGGACTGAACCTGCGTCAGATTCAGCGGATCCTCGCGCTCAGCGAGGAAGGGCACGAGCCATGCGAGCAAGTGGCACGATTGCTCCAGCGCATGGTAGAGCGCCTGAACGAACGCATCGAGCAACTGCGCACACGGCGCGACGCGATGGTTTACGCGCTCGCCCACACGCAACAAGCCTGCCCCGATACTCCCTGTCGCTTGCTGGCAGCAGCCATCGACTATCAGAGGAGGTGGTCGCTTATGGCACGCACAATTGAAGTGTTCACGGCAGGTTGCCCACTGTGCGACGAGGCAGTACAGCGTGTGCAGAACGCCGTTGCCCAATGCGGTTGTACCGTTATCACACGCACGCCCGACAGTCCCGAAGCCCAGCGATACGGCATCCGCGCTGTCCCAGCCATTGTTGTGGATGGGCAGCTGGTCTTCACAGGGCTACCTACGCAGGAGCAGGCGAATGCCCTGCTCACCCGCTGAGATACCCCCTCTATTCTCCCGTTAATGTGGGGGACACAGGGGGCTGGTTCCCCTCTCTTTGCGAGGGGAACCCGTCTCTGCCTGTAGGTTTCCCCTTCTTAGGGGGAACCTGCTTTTCAGGCAGGTTGGCAGGGGTGAAGGTGTAGTAGTAAATCAGTCGCCCGTCCTCTTTCTGCTCGGTGCGTTTGTGCATGTGCCAGCGCATGCTCAGCCCTCCTGCGACGCCTGCCATGCGAGGGCGGCACCGCCCAGAATGCCTGCATCCTCGATGCGCTCTGCGGGCACGATTCGGCACATCTCCAGCAGGGTGGGGATAGCGTAGTCGCGTGCGGTACGCCGAATCGCGTCGAACAGCACTGCGCCCGCCTTCGCTATCTGCCCGCCAATCGCGACCACCTCCGGATTGAAGATATTGATGAAGCTGGCGACGGCGACACCGAGATAGAAGCCCGTCTCCTCCCAGATTTCGCGGGCGATGGGGTCACCCTGCTCGCATGCTTCCGACACCAGTTTGGGCGTGATTCGGGTGGGGTCGCCTGCACACAGTTGGGCAAGGAGGCTATTTGGCTCGCGACGCACCTTCTCGCGGGCGCGTTCAATAATCGCATCCCGCTTCGCGAGCGCTTCGATACAGCCCATTGCGCCGCACCCGCAGCGCGGTCCAGAGAGCAATACGATAGTATGTCCCAGCTCGCCCGCGCCGCCACCGGCTCCGATTAGTAGGGCGCCACCTTGCCAGTTGGCGTTGCCCTGCACCTGTTCGCGGGTCAGCACCACGCCGCCGCCGATGCCCGTGCCCAGCGTGAGCATCACCAGCCCTTTCGCCTGTCCATGCCCCGTGCCATAGTAATACTCACCCAGCGCGGCGAGGTTGGCGTCGTTGCCCATCCACACGGGGATGCCCACTCGCTGTTGCACCGCCTCGCCCAGCGGTATCTCGCGCCACTCGTGAAATAGCCCTTCGCGCCACTCGCCAAAGTTGGGCGCCCAGCGCACCATACCGCGTGCCGTGTCGATGTGCCCGGGCACCGCCATGCCTATCGCTTGAATCGCGTGGCGTGCGACCCCTGCACTTCGGATTGCCCCCTCAATCGTGTGCAGAATCGCCTCTAAGGTGGCGGGGAACCCCTCTTGCGCCCGTGAAGGTTGCTGGACGGGTTCACCACCTATCGCGCCCTGCCGGTCGACCACCGCAGCACGCACATTCGTGCCGCCCAAGTCGACGCCAATCACATACCGCGCCATTATCGGCAGTATACCTAATGCGAATGGCGAATAGTGAATATCGTGGCACGGGCGTCTCGCCCGTGAAACCAATGGCTTTGATAAAGGTCAAGTACCCTTTTGCCGATAATTCACATGAGGGGTCGCGTAATGGATACGGTGGTCGTCTTGCGCCGATGTGTGAACCATCCGGTCACCGGGGACGAGTACTGGGAGTATTGGTGGGAACACCCGGCTGGCATGTTCTGGAACCTGGACGAGGTGCTCTGCTCGCTTGGAGTACCCGACGAGCTTCTGTCCGACCTCCTGGAGTGTCTTGGCCCATCGTCCAAGCTGTACCGGACCTTGAACAACCTGGCTTGGTCATCCTCTGAGCGGGTCAGGCTGCGTGTGCAGGTCGCCGACGGCCGCCCGATTGGGAACCCCCAGCTGGGTGGGAAAGCATTTCCATGCCCCGCGATGAGTATCTGTACCTGTGGCGCGTTGTACGCCCTCCTGAGACGGATGCCTTACAAGCAGCAGTTCAGGCAGCCTCGAAAGCTGTCGAGGAGTGGAGGCGTTATGGCGGTTGGCTGTAGCCGCGGCGCCCCGCCAAGACAGCGCGGTGCGCGGTCGCGAGGAGGCTACCCAGCCGGCTGCACGAGTAACAAGCACGCTGTGCCCGGAGCTGGCATGGCTCAACTGAACAGCTGAGGTGATGGAACGATGGCAGAAGGCATTCGCCTGCCCGAGCGTGTCTCGCCCAGAGAGCCGGTGCGCATCCAGCCTCTGCGGGAGCAACCGAACCTCCCACAACAGCGCCGGCAACCCCCGCCGCGCCCACAACCTCCAGAGAACGCACCTGCTGGCGAGCCAAATTCGGACGAGCAACCCCATCAGCTGGATGTGGAGGTCTAAAACGGCACGATGGCAGAGATGATGGTGCTACTGCAGGCATTACTGCTGATTGCAGGGTGGCTGCTCTTTTTGCGCGCCCAGACGGAACTGCGTGCTCAAGCAGCGCGTCAATCGCTTACAGGCGAGATGGAGGAATTGCGTCGCACCGTCGAAGCACTGCTCCAACGCCTCACTCATGAAGCTGAAGCCGTTGAAGCCCGCATGCAAGCCTATCTCGCAACCCTGGAGCAACGCATGGAGCAGGCAACGCAGGCAAACGCGCAAGTGGAAACTTCCCACCTGCCTTTCGGGTATAACCTAAGGGAGGATGAAAATCGCTCATTCGGGATGGTGGCTGTGCTGGCACAGCAGGGTATGAGTATCCAGCAAATCGCACGCCAGACCGGCTACGCGCCCGGTGAAGTGGAACTCATTCTCAATTTGCAACGACGACACTTGGAGGAGGAGATATGAAGCATTCAATCGGTCTTTTTGCATGGGCAGGGCTGATGGCGGCGCTCGTACTCAGCGCATGTCGCTCGGGCGAACAGCCCGTGGCAAAGGTCAACGAAACCCCACTGCCCCGTGAGGAGTACTATCGACGACTCGAACTTGTGCCCACCCCCGTACCTATCGGACAGAATCAGGTCGGCACGGCACCCGCGGGCTACACCACCCTCGTGCAGATGATTCGTGAGCATGTCCTGCTCCAGATGGCGCGTGAGAAGGGCGTGATGCCCACCGATAAGCAGGTCGATGAGCGCGTGGAACGCGAAATGCGAAACAATCCCCAACTCAAGCAAGCCATCACGGAGCAAAAGGTGATGACCCTGGACGACCTGCGCCAGCGTGTGCGCGTCGCCTTGGCAGAGTTCAATCTGCTGACGCGCGGGGTCACCGTCACCGAGCAGGAGGTCAAGCAGTTCTACGAACAGAACAAGCAGGCGTTTTATCGTCCTGCCACAGTGCATGTGCGATTCGTGTTGGTGCAAAATCCCCAGATCCGCCAGCAGATCGACGATGACCTCAAGCGCGGCTTCAGCTTCCAGAGCATCGTGCAGAAATATGCTCAGAACCCTGCTGCCGGCATTCAAGCGGGTGAAACGGACATCCCCGTCGAGGGCAATATTCAGGCACGCACTCAGGAAGAGCTGGTTCAGGCACAGCGACTGCGTGGCATTCTGAAAAATGCCAAAGTGGGGCAGGTGACCGACTGGCTCGATTTTGGCAATGTTGCTGCGCGGGTGGAGGTCATCACCCGCACCTCTGGACGCCAGCAGACCTTCGAGGAGGTCAAAGACACCATCCGCGAAGGGCTGATGTTGCAGAAGGGGCGCGAGAAAAATCGGGATATTAACGCCGAAATCGCTCGCGCGATGCTCAACGCGAAGGTCGAAATCATAAGCCCGCAGTGGAAAGAGCGCTACCAGAAAGATTTGGAGCAGCTACGCAAGGCGCTGGAGGAGTACGACAAGCAGCAGCGGCAAGCCAAGCAGAACCGATGATCTATCTGGTCGGACTGGGGCCGGGCGGTGCGCGGGAGATAAGCACGGAGGCGCTGGGCGCATTAAGGCGGGCACAGCGCGTGATTTTGCGCACAGCGAACCATCCCACCACAGCCACCCTCCGCCTTGCGGGCATCGAGTTCGAATCGCTCGATTCGGTCGCGCCGAACGCCGATCCGTCTGCGCGTGCCCGCGCCCTCGCCGAGTTTGTTCTCGACGCTGCCCGCTCCGCCAATCCCCTCGCCTATGCCGTGCCCGGACACCCGCTGATTGCGGAAGATTCGGTGCGCCTCGTGATGGAACTGGCAGAGCAAGCGGGCATTCCCACGCGCCTCGTGCCCAGCCGCAGCTTCCTTGAACCCGTGCTGGAAGCGGTCGGCTATGAGATGAGCCACGGCTTGCAGCTACTCAACGCGGGCATATTGCCCCGCGTTCAGCCGAACCCCAACCTAACCCAGATTTATTATCAGCTGGAGACACCCGAGTTGGCAAGCCGTGTCAAGACCCATCTTTTGCACCACTACCCGCCCGATTTCCCTGTGACGCTGGTACACGCGGCGGGCGTGGACGGCGCGACCGAAGTGCGCACGCTCCCACTGGAACAGTTAGACCATCAGCGCTATGACCCACTCACCAGCCTCTTTGTCCCGCCCGCGCCCCAACGCCAGCGCCGATTCGAAGGCTTTGAAGGGCTGGTAGAGATTGTGGCGATTCTGCGTAGCCCCGAAGGCTGTCCCTGGGACCGCGAGCAAACCCACGAGAGCCTCAAGCCCTACCTGATTGAGGAAGCCTATGAGGTGCTCGATGCCATCGAATCGGGCAATCCCGACCAGCTCTGCGAAGAGCTGGGCGACCTGCTCCTGCAGGTGGTGATGCATAGCCAGCTCGCCCGCGAGCGCGAGGCGTTCGATATCCACGAGGTCATCAGGCGACTGAACGAGAAACTGGTCCAGCGTCATCCCCATGTGTTCGGTGAGATTGCGCTGGAGAACGCCGACGAGGTGTTGCGCAACTGGGATCGGCTCAAGCGCGAGGGCAAACAGCACGCCTCGATCCTGGAGGGCATCCCGCGCTCGATGCCCGCCCTGATGCGTGCGCTGGAGGTCTCCAAACGCGCAGCGCGCGCCGGCTTCGAATGGGAGGATATTCAAGGCGTGCTGGATAAGCTCGAAGAGGAGGAGAGCGAACTGCGTCGTGCCATCGAGCAAGGTGACCCCGCGCCTATAGAAGCCGAGATTGGCGACCTGCTCTTCACGGTGGTCAATATCGCACGCCACGCAGGGGTTGACCCCGAAGAGAGCCTGCGTAAAATGGTCGACCGCTTCATTCAGCGATTCCGCCGGATGGAAGCAAGCGCCGCCCAGCAGGGCATCCACCTCGAATCGCTCTCACCTGATGAATGGGAAGCCCTCTGGCAATCCGCAAAGCAACAGGTGGGCGAAGACGAAACCTCCCCGGTTGACGGGGGGTAGAAGGGGAACCGCCATGCGTGCCCGTGCAATAGCCCTGCAACTGGAGCCCTACCCGTCTGGCAAACCGCTGGACGAGCTGAAACGCGAATTGGGACTGAGCGAGATTGTGCGCCTGTCGGCGAATGAGAACCCGCTGGGCGCGTCGCCACGAGTGCTTTCCGCCATTCAGGAGTTCCTGCCCCGCATTCACTTCTATCCCGATGGCGCGTGCCAGCATCTGCGCCAAGCCATCGCGACCTTCTACAACCTACCACCCGACCATTTCACCTTCGGCAACGGCTCCGATGAACTCATCCATCTCCTAAGCATGGCGTATCTGGAGCCGGGTGATGAGGTTATCGTGGCGAAGCCCTCCTTCGTCCGCTACGATGCGTCTGCCTTGCTGAGCGGGGCAACCCTCCATCGCGTCCCGCTCACACCGGACTATCGCCACGATCTGCCCGCGATGGCACAACGGGTGAACCCGCGCACCAAACTGCTTTTTATCGCGAACCCGAACAACCCCACCGGCACCATGGTCTACCGCGACGAGCTGGAACGCCTGCTGGACACCCTGCCCGCGCATGTGCTGGTCGTGCTGGACGAGGCATACTTTGAGTATGTAGACCATCCTGACTATCCGAACGGGCTGGACTATGTGCGTGCGGGGCGCAATGTGGTGGTGTTGCGCACCTTTTCCAAGGCGTATGGGCTTGCAGGTTTGCGCATCGGCTATGCGGTCGCACGCCCCGAGATTCTGGACCCGCTGGAGCGCGTGCGCGGACCGTTCAATGTGAACGCGGTGGCGCAGGTCGCCGCCGCCGCAGCGCTCGCCGATCAAGAGCATATCCAGCGCACGCGCGAACTGAATCGCCAGGGGCTGGCGTTTTTCTATGGGCTATGCGAGGAATTGGGACTGCGTTATATCCCTTCATGGGCGAATTTCGTGATGATTGATCTGGGCAGGGAGAGCCGCGCGGTGTCTCAAGCGTTATTACAGCGCGGGATATTGGTGTGCGCGGGCGACATCTTTGGGCTACCCACCTTCATTCGGGTCAACACGGGCACGCCGGAGCAGAACGCCCGCTTCGCGGACGCGCTACGGGTAACGATTCTGCTTGGGCATCCTGCCCATCCAGCGTAGCACGGGCGTCTCGCCCGTGCAAGTGTAGCGTGGGCATCCTGCCCATCCAGCCTGATGAGCCAGAGGCTCAAGCCACGAAGTAGCACGGGCGTCTCGCCCGTGCAGAAGGCGAATGGCGAAATGGCGAACTATTTACTCAAGCATGGGCGCGTATTAGACCCCTCTCAGGGGCTGGACATACATGCCGACCTGCGCATTCGCGGCGAGCGCATCGCCGATATTGCGCCCGCTCTTTCGTCCGAGTCGGGCGAGACCCTCATCGACTGCACCGATTGTTGGGTCGCGCCGGGGCTGGTAGACATCCATGTGCATCTGCGCGAGCCGGGTCAGAGCTATAAGGAGACTCTGCAGACGGGCGGTGAGGCGGCAGTCGCGGGCGGCTTCACCACCCTCTGCTGTATGCCAAACACCGAACCGCCGCTGGACAGCCCCGCACTGGTGCGAGAATTGTGCCAGCGTGCCAAGCGCGAATCGCCCTGCCGTGTGTATGTGATTGCTGCGCTCACGCAGGGCATGCGCGGGGAGCAGATTTGCGATTACGAGGGCTTGAAACGCGCGGGCGCGGTCGCCTTCAGCGACGATGCGTTCCCCATCCAGTCGGCGGCGGTGATGAGGCGCGCGATGCGTGCCTGCGCCGCGGTTGAACTGCCCGTGCTGACCCACTGCGAGGAGACGAGCCTGACCGCGGGCGCAAGCATGCATGAGGGCGAGGTGAGCGCACGGCTCGGACTGCGCGGGATGCCCGCCTCTGCCGAAGCGATTCAGATTGCCCGAAATGCCCTGCTCGCCCTCGAAACGGGCTGCCACCTGCATATCCTGCACCTCTCGACCGCCATCGGGCTGGCACTGATTCGCTTCTTTCGCCAGCAGGGCGCATCGCTCACGACGGAGGTCACGCCCCATCACCTCCTGCTCACCCATCACGCCTGCGAAGGATTCGACACGAACGCCAAAATGAACCCGCCGTTGCGCACCTCTGCCGATGTCGACGCACTCAGCGAGGGACTCATTCGCGGTGATATCGATTGCATCGCGACGGACCACGCTCCCCACGCGCCCTTTGAGAAGGAACAACCGTTCGGTCTTGCCCCGTTCGGCATCGTGGGCTTGGAGACCGCGCTGGGCTGCGTGCTGAAGTGGAACGCCGAGCGGGGCGAGCCGCTGACCCCGTTAGAGCTGATTGCCCGCCTCAGCACGCGCCCCGCCCAGATACTCAACCTGCCCGCAGGCACGCTGAAGGTGGGCGCACTCGCCGATGTGGTGGTGATCGACCCACAGGCGCGCTGGCAAGTGGAGCCTGCTCAATTCCGCTCACAGGGCAAAAGCACCCCCTTCGCCAACTGGACCCTGCTGGGCAAAGTGCGACACACCTTCGTCAACGGCACCCGGGTCCACTCCGGAATGTGAAAGGAAATCCATCCACCGCCCCGAATCAAAAATTCAGCATGCCCACTTTGTTGGCGCTGGACATCGGGGCGGAAAGCGGGCGCGCGGTGCTGGGACGCCTGAACGATGGCGAGCTGAGCATTCAGGAAGTGCACCGCTTCCCGAATAAGCCTGTGCGCATACGAGGCACACTCCACTGGGACATCCTAAGGCTCTACGACGAGGTGCTGACAGGCATGCTCCATGCGACGCGCCGCGCGCAGGAGCCTATCGAATCGGTCGGCATCGATACATGGGGCGTCGATTTCGCCCTGCTCGATCGGTGTGGGCAACTGCTGGGCAACCCCGTGCATTATCGCGACCGCCGCACCGAAGGCATGATGGACGCCGTGCTTAAACTCATCCCCAGAGAGGAGATTTATCAGCGTACGGGCATCCAGTTCATGCCCATCAACACGCTCTACCAGCTCTACGCGCTAATGGTTCGGCAAGACCCGCAGTTGGAGCAGGCACACACCTTTCTGACCATTCCCGACCTTCTGCACTATTGGCTGACGGGTGAGGCGGTATGCGAGTTCACCAACGCGACCACCACGCAGTGCTATGACCCACGCGCGGGCGACTGGGCGCGCGACCTGCTCGCGCGGTTGGGCATCCCGACGCACATCTTCCCCGAGATACGCCCGCCGGGGCAGGTGTTGGGCGATTTGGCGCGGGAGGTGGCGGACGCCACAGGACTGGCGAACACGAAGGTGGTACTGCCCGCTGCACACGATACGGGTTCCGCCGTCGCCGCGGTGCCCTTCAGCAACCCCAAAGCCGCCTACATCAGCTCCGGCACATGGTCGTTGGTCGGGGTGGAAACGCGCGAGCCGGTCATCAATGCGCTGGGGCTTCTGCATAACTTCACGAACGAGGGCGGGGTCGGCGGGCGGTTCCGACTGCTCAAAAATGTGATGGGGCTGTGGCTCCTGCAGGAGTGCCGCCGCACATGGGCAACGCAAGGCAACGACTGGAGCTACGAGGAACTCACTCAGCTGGCTCAGCAGGCGCCACCGTTCCGCTCGCTGATTGACCCTGATGATGGGCGGTTCCTGCCACCGGGCGATATGCCCGCCCGCATTCAGGCATTCTGCCAAGAGACCCATCAGCCCCTTCCCCAATCGCCTGGCGAGGTGGTGCGCTGTGTTTTGGAGAGCCTCGCGCTGAAATATCGCTGTGTGATCGAATGGCTGGCGCAGGTATGTGGCTGGCATATCCCCGCGGTGCATATTGTGGGCGGGGGCGTCCAGAACCGCTGGCTCTGTCAGGCGACCGCCGATGCCACCGGGCGACCGGTGCTGGCGGGACCCGTCGAGGCGACCGCCATCGGCAACCTGCTCGTGCAGGCGATGGGGCTGGGCTACCTGAACGGGCTGGACGAGGCACGCGACTATGTGCGCCACACCTTCCCACTGGCTCTCTACGAGCCGCGCGACACCACTACCTGGCAGGAAGCGTACGAGCGATTTATCCAGACAGTTGTTCAGGATTGAGATGGGCATTCCTTCGAAAGAGTTTCGGACACGGATAGAGCGTGCGCTTGGTGATTCCGCCTTGCAGAGGGCGCTTCGGCATGGCGTGGGCAGTTTTGAGCCGGCGCGCCGCTCAGCGTGGTCTGCCCTGCCCGATGCGTCCACGGTGCGGGCGCGTGCCACTGCCATCCGTGCCCACACCCTAAAGCATCTGCACCATTATCTTCAACAGTTCACAGAGCAGGTGGAACGGCGCGGGGGCAAAGTCTATCTCGCCCCCACCGCCAAGGATGCCTGCCACTACATCCTGCAACTCGCGCGGGCGCGGGGCGTGTCGCTCGTCGCCAAGAGCAAATCGATGGTCAGCGAGGAAATCGGCTTGAACGAGGCGCTCCAGCATGCGGGCATCCGTGTGGTGGAGACCGATTTAGGCGAGTTCATCATTCAGTTGGCGGGTGAGCGCCCTTCGCATATCATCACCCCCGCCATCCATAAGCGTCGCGAGCAAATCGCTGCGCTTCTGCATGAGCATCTGGGCATGCCGCTCACCGACGACATTCAGGCGATGACCGCCGCCGCCCGCTCTGCTCTGCGCGAGGTATTCCTCACCGCGCAGATGGGCATCACGGGGGTCAATTTCGCGATTGCCGAGACGGGCACGCTGATGATATTCTCCAACGAAGGCAACGCGCGGATGGTCAGCACCCTGCCACCTCTGCATGTGGCGATTATGGGGCTGGAACGGCTCGTGCCCCGCTGGGAAGACGCCGAGATTCTGATGCGCGTGTTGCCCCGCAGTGCCACAGGGCAGGCGCTCACCGTCTATGTCTCGTTGCTCACGCCGAACCTGTCGGACATGTCCGACCTCTCGGATGATGCGCCTGCGGAGCTCCATGTGGTGATTGTGGACAATGGGCGGTCGCGCTGGCTGGGCACACCGATGGAAGATGCCCTGCGCTGTATTCGGTGCGGCGCATGCCTGAATGTATGCCCTGTGTATCAGGCGATTGGCGGGCACGCCTACGACTCGGTCTACCCCGGTCCAATTGGCGCCATCGTGACGCCGATGCTTTCGGACGCGCGCCGGGCGGAATTGGCACATGCCAGCACGCTGTGTGGCGCGTGCACGGAGGTCTGCCCGGTGGGCATCTCGTTGCACGACCTGCTGGTGCGCTGGCGGGCGATGGCGGTTCGGGAGTGCCTACCTCTATGGGAACGGCTGGCGCTCAGACTCTACGGCTGGGTCGCACGCCATCCGCGCATCTGGCAACAGGTCGTCCGATGGGGCACACGCTGGCTGACAAGACGAGCAAAAGCGGGCTGGATCGAGCGGGGCTGGGGTCCACTGAAAGGCTGGACCGCCACACGCGACCTCATTGCCCCTCAGCAGGGCAATTGGCGTGCCATCCTCCCCGTGTCCCCCCTTAGTAAGGGTGAAATCCCCCCTGTGTCCCCCCTTACTAAGGGGGGAAGAGAGGGGGAGATCCCTAATACCCACACCGACGCTATCGATTCCGTCCCTGAACCTGCTTGGACGCTGGAGCCAGACGCGGATTTGCTGGAGGCACTGACAAAAGCATGGCGCACGCTCGGAGTGGTCGCCTACCATTGCCAAAGCGAGCAGGAAGCCATCGAAGCGATTGAAGCGATTCTTGCAGAAGAAAAGGCGGATACCCTGCTGGTGGAGCCTTGTGTGCTGGAAAACTGGCGCGTGCTGGGCGATTGGCTCGCGCAAAAGGGGCTAACGGTGCTTACAGGCACACTGCCCTATGAGCCATCCGCGCGGGCGGAAACGCTCCAGCGCTGGGCAACGGCTGGGGTGGGCATCACGGAGGCTGTCGCTGGATGGGCGGACACGGGCACACTCATAATGGGCACGGGGGTGGGGCGACTGCGCACCGCCTCGCTATTACCGCCTGTACATATCGCGCTTATCTGCCAGCGGAACCTCTACCCATGCGCCGCCGCATGGGTCAAAGCCATGCGCGAGGGGGGCGAACTGCAGAAGGGTTTGACCGCGATTGCCATCACCGGACCCAGCCGCACCGCCGATATCGAAAAGGTGCTCACTATCGGTGTGCACGGTCCGGGCAAGGTCTACGCTGTGCTGATGGGGGAGCCATAGATGGAGGTCCAACTGTTTGCCACCTGCCTCGTGGAGAGCTGGCGTCCGCGCATCGCGACGGCAGCGGAACAGTTGCTTGCCTGTGCGGGCGTGTCGGCACGGCGCATGTTGGGGGTCGGATGCTGTGGGCAAGTGGCGTTCAATGCGGGTGATTGGCAAACGGCTCGCAGGATGGCGATTGCGTGGTTATATGCGGTTGATTCAGCTCTGCCCGTCGTGATGCCCTCTGGCTCATGCGCTGTGATGGTTCGGCACGGCTACGCCTTGCTCCTGAACGGCTCACGCCATGAAGCTCTGTGGCACACCGCGGCTGAACGCACCTTTGAGCTGAGCCAGTTTCTGGTGGATGTTCTGGGCTTTGAGCCGCGCGGGTGGCGTGCCGAGGGCGAGGTGGTGACCTATCACCCTGCGTGCCACTTGATGCGCCTGCTGGGCGTTCACGAGGCGCCTCTGCGCCTGATTCAGGCGGTGGAAGGGGTGCACTATGTACCGTTGCCCGAAGCGGAAGTGTGTTGCGGGTTCGGAGGGCTGTTCGCGATTCACTTGCCCCCGCTCTCGAACGCGCTTCTGAGGCGCAAACTGACCGCCATCGAGCAAACGGGCGCATCGACCGTGCTGGGCTGCGACTGGAGCTGCCTGATGCATATCGCGGGCAGGTTGCATCGCGCCGGAATGCCTATCCACGCCCTGCACCTTGCCGAATGGCTCCTCGAAAAATCAGTGGCACGGGCGTCCCCGTAGCACGGGCGTCTCGTAGCACGGGCATCTCGCCCGTGCAATTCCGTGCATACTTGGGCGAGACGCCCAAGCCACGAAAAAGTAGCACGGGCGTCTCGCCCGTGAAGTTGTGGCTTGGGCATCCTGCCCATTTAGCCTTTTGAGCAAGATGCTCAGGCTCCCGCGTGGCTTGGGCATCCTGCCCATCAAGCCAACAGCAAAAGCCGAATCGCCAAATTCCCATGGGGATTAAGCAGGAATCGCCCCCGGAGTGGGGTATATATTAAGGTGTGGAAAGCGGCCGATTTCATGACTGGCGATTTCTTGATTAAGCGGTAAAAGCCTTTGCGAAAGGATGGAGCTGAGAGGCTCCTTTCTCCTGGTGAATAGCGAAATGGCAGGTGTTAATCAATCGCTACTTACCAGAAAATGATTCACTGCTTGTTAATACCAAAAAAAAAACGAATTCGGGCGCATGCGTGGGGCTTGTTGGCTTGCCTTTCTGTGGATGAGAAAGGCACCAGAGCTTCTGCACACGCCCAGTCATTATTCGTTACTTCGTTGGCACGGCAGGGACGACGATGAGAGTGGAGCGAGCACTGGCAGGGATGTTCGTGGGCGTGCTGGTGAACATCACCTTCGCTCAAGTGACGCGCACGCCTGACGGTATGTTATGGGCAGGTACGACCCTTTCTGTGCGTGCGGTGGCGACCGATGCCTCTGGGCGACCGCTGACGCTTTCGAACGCGGTGCAGGTGCGCGTCGGTCAGGTTGTCCAGTGGCAGTGGGAGTATGAGTCGCCACCTTACCTGACCGTCCCCTCCGGGGATGGCTGGTTCACCCTTGTTGCACGCAACAAGGGGAACGGTATAGACGCTCTGCGTCTGAAAACCGCTATTAGTGAAAGCGCGGACACAAGCCCATGGCAGATCAGCCTCTACGAGCAGCTGGATCCTGATCGGCTCTTCAGCGACGCCAGCCCGGTCAACGAATATACAGCGCCCTTTATGCCGTCCGAGAGCCGCCGCCTGTTCATTCGGGCGCGCCCACCATCCGATCGGAACACCGATGGGGTCTTGTTCACGCTGAAAATGGGGTCGGTAAGCAATTCACAGTCGTTGCCCCCAGCAGAGTTCATCGCGGGGGTGGAAACTCGCATCTCTGCGCACACAAGCACCGACACTTGGACAAACTATCCTCTCGTAGCCCCACCCCAACTTTTGAATGGGCGGCTGTTCTGGATTGCTTCGAACGGGAACAACACTCTCCTCTTTTCCACCCCGCAACCATTAAACGCCGACAGCACCTTCCGGAACAACACTCGCTATGAGGCGGAGGTGCGTGGGATGTTGCCCAGCGGATCGGGCGCAATCATAGGCAATCGCTGGTATCTGACCAACACGCTGGGATTTATCGGTTATTTTGACTGGACCCATGCAACGGGTGGCGTGCGCGTCTATACCCAGTGGCTCCCTATGGATGCGCCCGTTGCAAACCCGAACCTGCCGCTGATTTCCGATGGGACCATTCTCTACTTTGCGCTTACCGACCAGCATCTGGGAGTTTATATACCTGCCACCAACTTGCTTTCCACTTTACAAGTTGCTCACCCCAGCCCAATTGTCGTGATGCAGGCGTTGCCGTTTGGCATGCTTTTTGTCGGGCGTGCGGACGGACGGTTCGACCTGGCGTGGCTGGGTTCTTTGATAGAGAGCGGGGTGCCACTCAATGGCACAGGCAATCTGATGGGGGCAACTATAGATGGGCGGCGAGGCACCCTGCTTGTTGTGCGGGGTTCGCGCATCGGGTGCTACAGCCTCTTGCAACGCCGATGGCTCTGGGTTGCTGACGCCCATGCATCGCTTATCTCTGCGCCCGCTTATGACTTTACCACCGATGCGGTCTACGCCCTGACGCGCGACGGCTGGCTCTACGCTTTCGACGCGCCCACAGGCAACCTGTGCCGATTCTACCCCCAGCCCCTCTTAACGGATGCCCCTGTGGTGAAGGCGAACCTCAGGGCAGTCGCGCGCTCCGACCGCAAAGTGCCCTATATCTACTTAGCCGCGCAGATGGACAACGGCAGCACCCTAACAACCCGCGTGATGTGGATTACCGCAGCCAATCCCTTCAATCGCTTCTACAGCACTTCCGTCGCAGAGGGCGCCCTTTTGGGGGATGACCTATTGTTCACTGGCACAGGGGCGAATGATTTGATGTTGGTTTGGTGCTGGCGTGGGGGTGAAGGTGATCGCGGGCGATTCTACGGCTTTCGCCTGCGGTAGGTACAATAAAGCCCTGATGTGGGCTATCGAAACGCGCGGGTTGCGCAAGGTCTTCCGCCCCTTATTAGGCGGGACACCCATCGTGGCGGTAGACCAGTTAGACTTGCAGGTTCCCATCGGATGCGTGTTCGGCTTCCTGGGACCCAACGGCGCGGGCAAAACGACCACCATCCAGATGCTCATCGGCAATGTCTATCCGACTTCGGGTAAGGCGTGGGTGTTAGGCTACCCCGCTGGCTCTATCCATGCGAAAAGGCAAATAGGCTTCCTGCCAGAAAAGTTTCAGTTTCACGACTTTCTCACAGCGGAAGAGTTCCTGCGCCTTCATGGGCGACTGGCACGGATGGACCGCGCCACGCTGAACCGTCGCCTCGACGAGGTGCTGGAGCTGGTGGGGCTGAGCGAGCGACGCAAAAGCAAGATTCGCGAGTTCTCCAAAGGGATGCAACAGCGCATCGGGCTGGCACAGGCAATCTTGCATGACCCCGACCTCGTGATTCTCGATGAGCCGACCTCCGCGCTCGACCCGCTGGGGCGACGGCGTGTGCGCGAGGTCATCCAGCACCTCAAAGAGTGCGGCAAAACGGTGTTCCTCAACTCCCACCTGCTCTCGGAAGTGGAGCTGAGCTGCGATTATGTCGCTATTCTGAACAAGGGGCGCGTGGTCAAGCAGGGCACGCTGGAGGAGCTACTGGTCAATCGCTCGGTGGTCTCCATCGAGGTGCGTCAGGTCACACCTGCTGTGCTGGAGGCGTTGAGCCAGGTCGCCCGCAAGGTTCAGCCCGTCGATGCGCGGCGCATCGTGGCGGAGGTGGAACAGGAAGAGCAGGTGCCCGAGTTGGCGCGTGCCGTCGTGCTTGCAGGCGGTCAACTCATGAGCTTCCAAGCCCAGCGCGAGAGCCTCGAAGACCTCTTCATCCAGACCATCGAAGGGGAGGGCAAATAGGCATGGTGACCATCGTGATTCTAACCATGCAGGAGGCACTGCGACGGCGCGCCTTTCTCGGCACGCTGATTATCCTCGTCGCGCTCTACGGCTTGTCCTTCCTGCCGAGAGCCTTCCATCAGGCGTTCGGGGGCGACCCCAAAAGCCTGGAGATTGGGGTCAACCTGATGATTCTGTTTGGGGTGGACATTATCAAGTTCTTCTCGTCGGTGTTGGCGATTTTGCTTTGTGCCGGCGCGATTACCAGTGAGATTGAGCGGGGCTATCTGTCAGCGATTTTGCCGCGCCCCTTGCACCGCTTCGAGCTCTATCTGGGCAAATGGCTGGGCGTGATGCTCTTTTGCGGGGCGAACGCGCTGGTGTGGACAGCGTTGCTTTGGTTTTCAGTGGCTTTGCAGTCGAAGCCGCGCGCTGAGATGTGGCATGCCCTTCCCTATGTTCTGCTGTACCCCATTATGTACGGCACGCTTGCACTTGCGCTCTCCAGTTTCAGCAGTGCGTCCATCGCCTCGATGTTCACTGTGGCGGTGGGCGCGTTCGCCTACTTCGCAGACCATTTCCTGCGCCCTATCGCCGCCTTTTTCAACATCGAACTCCTGCAAAAGATTGTCTACCTATCGGAATGGGTGGTGCCGATGGCGGTGCTGAAGCGGTTGGTGCAGGCGCGCGTGGACGCGCTGATACCGCCCGGTATGGACGAGGCGCCGCCCTTCGGCTCGGAAGAGGTTCTGCTCTTCCTGAAGCCGCCGGTGCGCACGCTGGACCTGACCTATGTGGGGATTTACATTCTGGTCGCGCTGATAGTGGGGCTGATCGTTTTCCAGCGGCGCGATGTGCAGTAGCGTGGTAGTTGGGACAAACCTTTCAAATGTCCAGCCAATACTTACCTTCAAACAGCACGCGGGCGGGACCTGTGAGCGCGACGGCGTCGCCCGGCTCCCACTGCACGGTGAGCGTGCCGCCTTGCGAGCGCACCTGCACGGGGTTCTGCGTCCAGCCCGCGAGTCGGCTCAGGATAGCGACCGCCGCTGCGCCCGTGCCACAGCCCTGTGTCTCGCCCACGCCACGCTCCCAAATACGCACGCGCACCAAGTGGGGCGAGTCGACCACCGCCCACAGCACACTTGTGCGCTCTGGGAAGAGGGGATGCGTCTCAAGGCGCGGGCTGAGCTGATGGAAGCGCTCATCATCGGGCAGGCATTCAGTGAAAATCACGCAATGGGTCGTGCCCGTATTGACCGCCCAGAGGCGCACGGCATGCCCGCTGACCGTGAGGGGATAGTCCTGCATCGTTTCGCCCTCCACCAGCGCGGGAATTTCGCGCGGGTGAAAGCGGGGCGGCGGGAGCAAAGTGGTTATCGCCTCGACCTGTCCGTCGCACAGCAATAATCGCACAGGCACGAGGCTCGGTAGCCCGGGCGTCCCGCCCGTGGAACCAACTTGAAAGGTCTCGATGGCGAATTCTGGGGTCTCCACATAGCCCGCCTCATAGGCGAAGCGAGCGACACAGCGCAAACCGTTCCCGCAGAAATCCTCGGTGCCGTCGGGATTGAACATGCGCATCGACACGGGCGCACGCTCGCCCCACCCCACAATCAGCAGTCCATCACTGCCGATACCCAGCGGGCGATGGCACAGCCGCTGGGCAAGTTGGCTAAGATTAGCCCCCTGCACCGATTCCGCCTCGATGAGGACGAAGTCGTTGCCGACACCCTCCACTTTCCAGAAGGGCAGGGCGCGTCGCCTTGCGCTCACTTCTGTTTCAGCGCCTCCTTCACTTCCTTTTCGAACTCCGCATAGGTGCGCGAGCCAGACCACGCCTTCAGCCGCTTGCCCGACTTGCTGTAGAGATAGGTGCGCGGGATTTCCCCACCCCATTCCTTATCGAAGTTGCGGATGAATTGGTCGGCATCCTCGTTCAACACCAGCACTGGGAAGGTCGCCCGCTGCCGCCTGAGGAAGGGCTGTACCAGTTCATCTGCGGATTCGGGGTCATCGACCGAGACGGCAATCACAACGACGCCCCGCTTGCGATAGTTGTTGTAGAGTTTGACAAGCGCGGGGAACTCCTCCACGCAGGGCTGGCACCATGTCGCCCAGAAGTTCAGCACAATTACCTTGCCCTTCTGCTTGGCAAGCCGCTTCTGCAAATCCCTCAAATTCGTGCGAGGTAGCTTGCTCATCGATTATCCCTCACAGAGGGGATTATACCAGACGGGGTTCTTAGGCAGACGATTCAGGTGGGTCGTGCCACACGCCGTCGGCTTTGAGCAGGGCGATAAGTTCCTCCACGCCGTGCTCGGCGGGGATATCGTTCTTGACCAGTTGCCCCTTGCGATAGAGGGCGATTTTGCCCGACCCACGCCCCACATAGCCATAGTCCGCATCCGCCATCTCGCCCGGACCGTTGACGATACAGCCCATCACGGCAATATCAAGTCCCACAAGATGCTTGGTCGCGGAGCGCACTTGGTTCAGCACGGTGGGCAGGTCGAACTTGGTGCGCCCGCAGGAGGGGCAAGCGATATACTCCACTTTGGTCTTGCGCAAGCCGAGCGCTTGCAGAATGTCGTAGCAGACTTCAATCTCGTTCACGGGGTCTTCCGCGAGCGATACGCGAATGGTGTCGCCGATGCCTTCCGCCAGCAAAGTGCCGATGCCAATCGCGCTCTTGATGCGTGCGTACATGCCGTCGCCCGCCTCCGTCACACCCAAGTGGAGCGGGTAGTCCATGCCGAGCTGCTTCATGCGCTCCACCATCAGGCGGTTCGCGGAGAGCATCACGGGTACACGGCTCGCCTTCAACGACACGACAATCTCTTTGAAGCCGTGCGCTTCGCAGATACGAATATACTCCAGCGCCGATTCGACCATGCCGACAGGCGAGTCACCATACATCACCTTGATGCGCTCTGAGAGACTGCCGTGATTGACCCCGATGCGCATGGCGACTCCGCGCTCCTTGCAGGCGCGAATCACGGGCAGGAACGCCTGCTCAATCGCCTCCAGCTCCTGCTGAATCTCGCTCTCGCTATACTCCACACGGTTCGGGTCAGGCTTGCGAAACACGAACAGCCCCGGATTGATACGAATCTTTTCCACATGCTTGGTGCATTCGAGGGCGATCTCCATGCCCTGATGGTGCACATCGGCAACGAGCGGGATCTGTCCGTATCCGCGCTGTCTGAGTTCGGCTTTAATCTCGCCCAGATTTTGTGCCTCACGCAGGTTGGGCGCGGTGACGCGCACGATTTCCGCACCCGCCTCGTACAGTTGGATAATCTGCTCCACGGCGGCGGGCGTGTTCATCGTCTCGGCGGTAATCATCGACTGCACACGGATAGGGTTCTCACCGCCGATGCCAATATTGCCCACCTTGACCTCGCGTGTCTTGCGTCGGCGATAGGTATGAGGCAGCTGTACACCTGTTAGCGGAATCACCTTGCCCATGCCATGAGAAAGTGTACCCAACAAAGATGCCCCATAGCAAAGTGAGGGAGGGTATAATCCCCTATGGCATGCCTTTTGAGACCTTAGAGGACATTATTCGCGCGCTGGAACAGCATCCAGAGTGGCGCCAGCCGTTGCTAAGAGTGCTTGAGCTGGACAGGCTGCGCACCCTACCGGATCAAGTGGCGGAACTGCGTGCTGACGCTATCTTTACGGCTGTGCGGGCGACCACGCGCGAACCGCTGTACCTTGTGCTGGAGGTCTCCTATGTGGTGGATCGAGCCGATGTAAGTCGGGCAATTCAGCGAGCGCGTGTATTTCAGGAGCGCGGTTTTAAAGCCGTACCCGCGGTGGCTGGTGAGCAAGCCACCAAAGGTGCCAAGTCCGCAGCAGAACGCGGGGAGGTGCTGCTCGCTTTGGATGGCGCAGTGCTTGGGGAGGCATTCTTTGAGCGAAGCCTTTAGACCGCAATCCCCGCGAAGGCAAGCGTTTCTTTCAGTGGGCGTATGCCCGTGGTCGCGCCCAGCTGGGTGACGCACAGAGCGCCTGTGGCATTAGCAAGCCGTGCGGTGCGCTCCAAATCCCAGCCCAGTGCCAAGCCTGCCGTGAAGCCTGCACTGAAACAGTCGCCTGCGCCCAGCGCGTCCACCACCTCCACGGGATAGGCAGGCAAATGGAAGGCAGTCGCGCGATTCTTGACGAAACAGCCCTTGCCTCCCATCTTGATAACCACCGTGCCCACGCCCGCCTGCAAGAGTCGGTCCGCAATCCGTTCGGGTTCCGTCTCACCGCTGAGCTGGGACGCCTCGTTGTAGCTGGGCAGGATATAGTCCAGATGGGGCAGGCAGGGCGCCAGCGTGCGCATCCAACCGCCGGTGGCATCCCACGCCGTGTCGAGGCAGGTAATTAGCCCCAGCGACCGCGCTTGCTGGAGCACGCGCGCCGCCGGCTCGCCATCCATCGATGGCATCAGGAAGGCGCCTGCCAGATGGAACACCTTGCACGGGCGCACCAGCTCCCAGGCGATATCGTCGGGGTTGAACAGCGCGTTCGCCCCCATATAGTGGATGAAGGAGCGCTCGCCATCGGGATGCACCATCACCATCGTGCTGGAAGTTCCCGCCTCACGGGTGCGGTGGATGCCCTCCACGCGCACGCCATGACGCTGGAGTGCGCCGATCAGAAAATCACCGAACGGGTCATCACCCACCTTGCCGATGACCACCGTATCGATGCCCAGTTTGGCAAGTGCAAGCCCCGTATTAGAGGCACAGCCGCCCACATGGAGCTCCATTCTCTGCACATGCACGCAGATTCCGCGCTCAGGATATTCTCGGACAGGGTACGCCACCACATCGGCAACCAAAATGCCCACCGAAGCCACTTGGGACATTCTTCATCCCTCCCTTATAGATTGTAGCACGGGCGTCTCGCCCATAAAGCGAGTAGCACGGGCGTCTCGCCCATAAAGCGAGTAGCACGGGCGTCTCGCCCGTGCAAAGCGTAGCTTGGGCATCCTGCCCATTTAGCTTATGAGCAAGATGCTCAGGCTACGGCGTAGCTTGGGCATCCTGCCCATCCGGTAGCACGGGCGTCTCGCCCGTGCAGAATTGGCTTGGGCCTCCCACCCAAGCCACCGGTGTCCCGCCCATAAAGCCCATTCATTCCTCCCGTTTGAGCGTGCGCTTGATCTGTTCGAGGAAACTAACGGGTTCAGCGTCAGCATATTTTTTGAGGGGGATCCCGCTCGCCTCGGCATATTGGCGCAGGAGCTTGCGCTGGGTTTCGTTAAGCTTTTTAGGCATCTTCAGCCCGACTCGTACGCGCAGATTGCCACGCCTGCCCGTGCGCGGGTCAGGCAAGCCCAGCCCTTCAACGACCAGCTCGCTGTTCGGCTCGGTCAGTTCAGGCACTTCAAGAGTGTATTTGCCGTCCAGCGTGTCGATTTCGATTTCGTCGCCCAGTGCGAGTTGCGGGAACGAGAGGTTCAGCTGGGTGACGAGGTCGTTGCCGTGCCGTTTGAAGCGCGGGTGCGGAGCGATATGCACCACCACATAGAGATTGCCGTCGCTACCGCCTCGCAAGCCCGAATCGCCCTCACCACGCAACATAAACACGGTGTCTTCCTCCACGCCTGGTGGAATGGTGAGGGGCAGTCGGTCGTGTTGCAGGACGCGCTTCTCGCCGTGGCACTCGCGACAAGGCGTGCGAATGACCTCGCCCTCGCCCCGACAGCGTTGGCACGGCACGACGCGCGTGATAGTGCCCAGAATCGTTGTTTGTGTGAATCGCACGCGCCCGGAGCCGTGGCATTCGGGGCATCGTTCAGGCGAGGTGCCCGGTTCCGCGCCCTGTCCCCTGCAACGCGGGCAGAGGCGCAGGCGCTCCACCTCAATCTCGCGCTCCGTGCCGTGCAGAACCTCTCCGAGGGTGAGCGTGAGGTCCACGCGCCGATCGGAGCCGTCGACAGCTCCGCGCGCAGGCGTGCTGACGCCCCCACCGAAAAACATCTGGAACAATCCTTCCACCGTGTCGAACGGGTCGCCTGCCGAAGCGGTGGGGGCGTTGTGCCCGAAACGGTCATACAGCGCGCGCGATTCAGGATCAGACAGCACTTGATACGCCTCATTAATCAGTTTGAATTTCTCTTCTGCTTCAGGGTCGTCCTTGTTCACATCGGGATGGTACTTACGCGCCAACTTGCGGTACGCCTTTTTTATCTCATCTTGAGAGGCGTCCCGCCCGATGCCCAGCACCTCGTAGTAATCTGGCTTGCGCATCGTCATCCCGATCCATTATTCGCGGAGCGTAGTTTCCTGTTCGTAGACCTCGGCGACCTCCTCACCAGTTTCTTCTTCTTCGCGTTCGCGCAACTGCTTAATATCGCGGGCAACAATCCAGGCGCTCTCGGGTCCTTCGACCAGCACCTCCACACGGTCAGGTGCCAGCACCAGCGGCTTGATTTTGCCCTCGGCAATCTCCTGAAGCGCAACGGTCAAAGGGTTAAAATCGGTGCTATCAACCGGCACAAGCGGTCGCGCCCCTTCGCGCAAGAGGCGGGCGCGTTCCGCTGCCAACAGTGTTAAAATATAGCGTGGATACTGATTCAGTTCGTCATTCTCTGGATAAATCATCCGCCTATCACCTTCCTTTGAGTGGTTTGTGCGGGTTTCAGCAGTGTGTATTAGACGCAAGAGCAAGTGCGGGGGCATGCTTATCCCCGCTCAGCCCCGCCAAATGCCTCAATTGGCACTTATCCATGATGTCGAACCCTTATTATACCCTATCGACACCTTTGTCAAGGGGTACAATACAGTTTCGATGCGGTTTGTAGAGCCGGGCTATCTGCTGTTGTTCCCCGTGCTGTTGGCGGGGGTGTGGTGGAGTGGGCGGCGCATGCTCGGCGTGAGCCGAGCGCGCAAGAGGCTGGTGCTCCTGTTGCGCTCGCTGGTGGTACTGCTTATCGTGCTGGCGCTGGCGGGACTGCAAGCGGTGCGCCAGAATCAGGGCATCTGCACCATCTTCCTGCTGGACGCTTCGGACAGCATCCCCGACAGGGGCAAGCAGGCGGCGCGGGACTACATTCAGCAGTCGCTCAAAGCGATGGGCGAGGAGGATCGATCTGCGCTGATTGTGTTCGGGCGCGACGCGCTCATCGATTTTGCACCGATGAACTTGCGGGAGCTGCCCCCTGTGCTCTCCGCACCTGACCGACAGGGCACGAATATCGCCGCGGCCATCCGCTTAGCAAGCGCACTCTTCCCCGACGGCAAAGACAAGCGCATTGTTCTGCTTTCTGATGGCAACGAGACCGAAGGCAACGCGATGGACGCCGCGGCGGTCGCTGCCACCGAGAACATCGAAATCGATACGGTTCAGCTCGCCTCCGCCACGCCCGAATCGGAGGCGCTGGTGCTGGAGATGCAGGCGCCCAGCGAGGTCAAAATCGGCGAGCCGTTCAACCTGCGCGTGGTGATTGACACCCGCAAGCACGCCACCGGCACTCTGCACATCGACCGCGATGGTGAGCCAGTCAAGAGCGTGCCCGTGTCGCTCACCCCGGGCAAAAATGTGGTGGTTGTGCCCCTTCGCACCGAGAAGGAGGGCTTTAATCGCTATCGGGCGACGCTGGAGGTTCAGCCCGATGAGGACCCGCGCAATAATGTGGGGCGCACCTTCGTGCAGGTGCGGGGCAAGCCGCGCGTGTTGCTGGCAGAAGGCACGCCCGACCCGACCCGTGCGCTCGAACGCGCCCTGAAAGCGAACAATCTGGAGGTGGTACGCGCCACACCGACCAGTTTCCCCACCCGCGCGGATGAGCTACAGGGCTATGATGCCATCCTGTTCCATGATTTCCCTGCCGTCGCGCTCTCGCCTCAACAGATGCTCACCCTCCAGAGCGCGGTGCGCGACACGGGCATCGGCTTCGCGATGATTGGCGGCGAGCACTCCTTCCTGCCCGGCGGCTACTATGAGACGCCCATCGCCGAGATGTTGCCCGTCGACCTGAATGTGCGCCAGCGCAAGGTGTTCCCCGCCGCGACGGTGGTCATCATCATCGACATATCCGGCAGTATGGCAGTGCCTGAAGACGGCATCCCGAAGGTGCAGTTGGCGGGGCGTGCCGCCATCGAAACGCTCAAGATGTTGCGCCCGATGGATCAGTTTGGCGTGATTGTGAGTGGCACAGGCGCAGATTGGCTTGCCCCCATCCAGCCCGCCAGCAACAAAGACCGCGTGATTGAGCAGATTTCGCGCATCTATGCGGGTGGTGGCGGTATCTACTGTCGACCCTCGCTGGAGTTCGCGGCGCAGGCGATGCTTGCCCAGAACACCCGCGTCAAGCATCTCATTTTGCTGGCGGATGGCGACGATTGCGACGAGCGGGAGGGCTGTTTCGAGATTGCTCGCCACCTGCGGGCGCAGGGCGTCACGATGTCGGTGGTGGCGTTGGGCACAGGCAAAGATGTGGGTTTCCTCCAACAGCTGGCGAAAGAGGCGGACGGAAATTTCTATTTAACTACACGCGCCCGCGACCTGCCCCGCCTGTTCACCGCCGATGTGAGCCTGATGACCCGCTCCGCCATCGAAGAGGGCGCGTTCATCCCCACCCTCACAGGGAGCGATGAGATGCTCGAAGGCATCAACTGGAGCACGACCCCGCCCCTGCTCGCCTATGATTTGACCTCTGACCGCCCGCTTGCCCGCACGCTGATGCGCACGCATAAGAAGGATCCACTGCTTGCCGTGTGGCAGTATGGGTTGGGCGTCTCGCTCGCCTTCACCTCGGACGCGAAGCCGAAATGGGCACAGCGCTGGGTCGGCTGGAGTGAGTTCGCTCCCTTCTGGACGCAGGTCGTGCGCGGAATCCTGCGCAAGGGCAGTCGTCAAGACTATCAGATTAGCGTGCACCACGAAGGGGGGCAAGCAATAGTGGAGATGCAGGCATTCACGCCCGAGGGTGAACCCATCAACTTCCTTCAGCCAGAGGTGCGAGTGAGCTTCCCCAACGGGGAAGGGCAGACGATTACGCTCCAGCAGGACGCGCCCGGACGCTACACGGGACGCTTTCCCCTGCGCGATGTGGGCGACTATATGCTCACCGTGATAGAGAAACAGCCCGACGGCACCGTTCGCACCGCCACCCGCGGCTATGCATTACCCTATCCGCCAGAGTACCGTTTTAGTCGTGCGAATCTGCCCCTGCTGACGCGGATTGCGGAGGTGACGGGCGGCAAGTTGAACCCTGAGCCGTCGCAAGCGTTTCGCCCCGTGGCGCGTCGGGGTTCATCGGTAGCCGATATGTGGCGTTCGTGCCTTTGGCTGGCGTTGATGCTGTTGCTGTTGGACATCACTCTGCGCCGTGTGGTCTTACCAGTGGGCGAGGCGGTGGCGCTGGTCGGTCAAGCGTGGCGGTGGCTGCGCGGGCGACGCCTACCCCGTCGTGCACCCCAGCCTGTGGCGACCGCACGCCTGCTGAATGTGAAGGGCAAGGTGCGCACCATGACAGCGACCTCTTTTTCGGCTCCTCCCGCTGGCGGGGGGAACCTACAGGAGGGGGGGCAGGTGGGAGAGGGGCTAAGGGCGAGGGCGGACACCGCATCCCCTGCAGAGAGCGCGGGCACAGCCCCAACTCGCCCTGCCAACCCCGCCACGCCTGCCCCCGAAGGCGACACCACCAGCCGCCTGCTCGAAATCAAACGCCGAAGAAGGCAAACCTGAAATGCTTACCATTCCAAAGGCGTCACAATTTTCACGGCGAGGCGGTTCTGGGTGCGACTGGCGTTCGGCAAGCCGTAGATGATGTACAGGTCGAATCCGCGTCGAACCCGCTGGAGGTAGGTCAGGTAGAAGTTGCGTGTGGTGCTGACCTCCCCGCCCGACTCGATGCGATTGACCACCCATCGCCCGCCCAACGCTCGCTCAGGCGTGATTTCGTAGTTGAGCGTGATAATCGCTTGGCGCGAGCGGTCATCATCGGGCGTGTCGGGATAGTCGATATGAAGTTGCTCCAGCGCGATGCCCAGGCGCAGGCGCGGTGCCAGCTCCAGCTTCTGTTGCAGCGCGAGATAGAGACTGCGCCCGCCGTTCTGCTCGCCCACAACGGTGGCAAACACCCCGTTGCGATAGAGATCGAGCGTGTTCCAGCCGATGACGAAGGCAACGGTGCGGTCAATATGTGGCGGGCGGCGCAGATAGTCGATCTGGATGCCCATCTTGACATGGTTGCGAAAGAGCCATTCGCTTCCTGCGCTGATGCCCTCGTCCAGCGTGCCTCCACCGTAGAGCTGTCGTGCGGTACCGCCCACACGGATAGCCCAATAGAGTAGGGAACCTCTTTCGGGGCGGTCAAAATAGTAGGTTTGGAGTTCGGCGCCGCGCCAGCCGCGCTCAGGAATGAACGCGAGGCGTGGGCGATAGTCGGGTGAGATGTCCGTCCACTGAAGGTACCAGTTTATCTGTCTGTCGGGCGCGCCGCGCTCAATTCGCGCGAGGCTATACCGCCCCTCACGGTCGCCCCGTTGACGCGCATGCAGACCCACAACGCGCCATTCGCCCTCATCCGTGACGCGACGCAAATCAAGTTCACCGCCCCAGAGCTGTTCATCCACACCCCCACGCTGATTGCTCAATCCCATGATGCCGATAAAGGAGCGCGGCGCAAGCTGATAGCGCACACGCCCCGTGAGCAGCTGGCGCGTGGTGTCCGCCACTTCATACTCGCCTCCCAAAAGACCGTACGACCAGTTGCCCACCGTGCCGAACGATTTCAGCCCGCCGTTCAGCTCCCGCACACGCACCGAGTAGAACATGGAGCGGGGTGGCAGGAAACTACTGCCCTCCTGAAAGAAGGGGCGCGTCTCGGCAAGCACCTTCTCGGTGTAGGAGAAGTCCACGCTCGCCACATCGCCCGCGATGTTCTCGAAATCGGGCTGGAGGGTGAGCAGAGTGGTCAAGCCGTTCTCGGAGACATACTTGATATCCAGTCCGCCGCGCGTGGCGCGTTCCGAGCCGTTCGCATCGCCCAGCCAGTAGGGCAGAAGCACAATGGGGCGTCGCTGGGCGGGTGGCTCGACACCTTCCCACACCGTGTGGCGCCGCTCATCAAAATAGGCGCCCATGTTCGGGAACACATAGAGCTCCTGACGGCGCGGGATGGAACGCACGAGAGCAATCCCGAACTGGCGCTGGGCGGCTGGATACCGTAAGATGCGGAACGGGATGCGGAACTCCGCACTCCAGCCCCTCTCATGAATACGCGCTTTGGCTTCCCAATCGCCACGCCAGCGAATGTTCTCCGTGCTACCGCCTGGGATGTTCTCGGACTGCGTGCCGCGCGCGTTCACCTCGAACCAGTACGGCTCCAGCCGCTTGTTCTGCGGTTCGATGAGCACGGAGACCACATCGTCGTTCTCCATCGCGCCGCCCCGCTTGGTCTCCTGCGCCCGAATCTTGTCGGGTTCGGGGTCTTCACACTCAAAGGCGACATAGATGGCGTCCTTCGTGTAGCCCAGATAGGCGGTTGTGGGAAATTCGCCCTTCTGCTGACGCGCGGGGAACCAGAAGTCGCGAATGACCAGTGCCTCCGCCCACTCGTCGGGATGGGTTATCCCGTCGATAACGGGCGGCTGGCTGAGTTTTTTGGCGGGGATGCTCGGCGGGTCCACCTCCTGCACAGCGACCATCCCTGTCCAGCTGGAAAGGGGACTATGGGCGAGCGCTTTCACCGGCATGGTGAACCCCGCAAAGAGCATCAGCCCCATCCCTATCCTTATGCAAGCATGCAAACCGCTACCCATGGTCGCACCTCCCTCTGAAATATACCTGAATTTGCCATGCGCGATGTCGCCCTTTGCACGGGCGAGACGCCCGTGCTACTTCACCACTCACCGAATCTCCTGTGGAGTGCTATACTTTATATCGCCATGATTGAGCGCTACACGACGCCTGAAATGCGGGCTATCTGGAGCGAGGAGAACAAGTACCGCACATGGATGGAGGTGGAGATTGCCATCTGCGAGGGGCTGGCGGAATATGGCTACATTCCACAGGATGCGGTCCATGCCATTCGTGAGAAGGCGCGCTTCGACCTCGCCCGCATCGCCCAGCTGGAAGAGCGAACCCGCCACGATGTGATGGCATTCGTGTTGAACCTCGCAGAGAATGTCGGGGAAGAGGGACGCTGGCTCCACTTCGGCGTCACCTCGTATGATGTGGTGGACACCGCGCTCGCCCTGCGTTTGCGGCAGTCGCTGGAGCTGATTCTGAGCGCGTGCGAGGAGCTGATGCACGAAATTGCTCGCCTTGCCCAAGAGCATCTGCACACGCCCATGATTGGGCGCACGCACGGCATCCATGCCGAACCGATTACTTTCGGGTTCAAGATGCTGGGCTGGTACGCCGAGATGATGCGCCATCGCGAGCGGCTCCAGCGCGCCCTCGAAGAGATTGCAATTGGCAAAATCGCGGGCGCGGTCGGCATCCATGCGAACATCGACCCGCGCGTGGAGGAGTATGTGTGTGCCAAGCTCGGCTTGAAGCCCGACCCCGCCGCCACCCAGATTGTCGCCCGCGACCGCCACGCCACGCTGATGGCGCACCTCGCCGTGCTTGCTGGCTCGTTGGAAAAATTTGCTACCGAAATCCGCAATCTCCAGCGCACCGAGATTCGCGAGGTGCAGGAGCCGTTCGCCCAAGGGCAGACCGGCTCCTCGGCGATGCCCCACAAACGCAACCCATGGAACTGCGAGACCATCTGCGGTCTGGCACGAATCGTGCGGGGACACCTGATGGCGGTGCTGGAGAGCGTCTGCACCTGGCATGAGCGCGACCTGACCAATTCCAGCGTGGAGCGTATTGCCCTGCCCGATACTTGTATGCTCGTCCACTGGATGCTAAAAAAGTTCACCGCCATCCTGCGCGGGCTAATCGTGTTCCCCCAGCAGATGGAGCGCAATCTGGAGCTGTTGCAGGGCTTGCCCTATAGCGAGCATGTGATGCTGGCATTGATTCGCAAGGGACTCTCCCGCGAGCACGCTTATCAGTTAGTTCAGCGCAACGCTGGGCGGGTGTGGGACGAGGGCATCCCCTTTTTGCAGGCGTTGCTGAGCGACCCCGAAGTGTGCCAGTACCTCAGCGAGGAGGAGATTCGTGAATGCCTAAGCCTTGAGCATCACCTGCGCCATCTGGATGTGACCGTCCAGCGCGTTTCGCTCGCTCTTAACCCCAGGCGCTAAGAGGAGGGTACAGCCAGACTCGGAAGCCTATGTGGAAGGTCGCGCAGGCTCGAACGCGCTCTGGACGAGGCAGGCGGAATAAATCCCCACCCGTAGAGTCAGCGTTTCCAACCCTGTTCACCGCCCTGCTTTGAGCTTATTTAGGCTGGCTGATGGGTGGGGTGGCAAGCGCACGCATCGCCCCTGCGCCCGGCGATTCTGCCTGAATCTTTTCGCGCAGTATCTCCAGCGCCCGTTGGAGCACAAGGTCTTTGCTGATGTTCTCGTCGCCGGGGCGCCAGTCGTCGCTCTGTTTTACTTCGATATCGGGCTTGAGACCGCCGACCCGCTTACCGTCCACGATTTTGGCGTTCAGGTCGGTGCCGTTCGGTGTGAGGTACTTGGCAGTGGTGATGGCGACGGCGGTGTTATTCGAGGTGGGAATGACCGTCTGCACCAGCCCCTTGCCATAGGAGGGTTCACCGATGAGCAGGGCGACTTTGTGGTCGCGCAGTGCACCTGCCACGATTTCAGACGCGCTCGCGCTGGAACCGTTAATCAGCACCACCATCGGGATTTTCAGGTTGCGGTAGCGATTGGGTAGGGTACGGCGCTGTTCTTGAATGCTTGTCCTGCCCTTGATGCTGACCACGAGGCTGTCTTCTGGCAGGAATCGGCTGGCGACCTCAATTGCCGATTCGAGCAAGCCGCCCGGATTGGTGCGCAGGTCGAGAATGAGGGCGCGGGCGCCGCCTCGCTGAATCTCACTCAGGGCGCGGTCAATCATCTGGGGCGCCTTCTCGCTGAAGTTCTGGAGCCAGATGCGATAAATCTTGTTCTGGGCGTCGTCCAGATAGATATCGACGGTAGGGCTTTCCACGAGGTCGCGTTGGATGGTGATGGTCAACGGTGCAGGTTCGCCCTCACGGCGGATGGTGAGCGTCACTTTCGTGAAGCGGGGTCCGCGAATCATGCGCACGGCTTCGTCCAGGGAGACCTTCTCCAGGCTTTTGCCGTCCACCGCAATAATGATGTCGCCTGCTTTCACGCCCGCACGAATGGCGGGGCTATTCGGCAGGGGTCGCACCACACGCGCACCGCCGGGCGCATCCTCCAGCAACGCGCCGATCCCTGTGAAGCTGCCCGAAGTGTCCTCTTGCATCCGGCGGAACGCCTCAGGCTCCAGAAAGCGGGTGTAAGGGTCGCCCAGCGCCATCAGCATGCCGTCGATGGCGGTGTAGGTGAGCTTGTCGACGGGGGGCGGCGTACTGTAGAAATGCGTTTCGATTTCGCTGAGCGCGCTCTGGAACGCCTCCACAGGATCCAATTTCGATTCGTTGCGCTGGAACAGGTGGCGCACCGCCGAGCGCAGAAGTCCCAGCGATTCGCTTGGGCGAGTCGACACACTGGCGAAGAGGTCCGCGCTCAGAAAGCCTAACAGATAGAGGCTGACCAGCACGGGAATCAGCAGGATGAACTGCCAGAGGGCACGCCCAGCCCGCCATGTTCGCCGATTGCCCGTTGCCATTCGCCGTTCTCCACTCGGTGGCTTGATGGGTGAGACGCCCAAGCCACTTGGCACGGGCGAGACGCCCGTGCTATGCTTTATGGGCAGGATGCCCAAGCCACATTCTGTTCGCCATTCGCGTTTCACGATTTCGCCTCCTTCGTCTGGCTCAGCCACTGGATGGCACGGGCGAGCGCGGGGTCGCCCTCTATCTGCCCGCGCATGCGCGGCTCCTCCGCCACACGCTCATCCGGCTGAACGCCGCGTTGGTGGAAGACAGTGCCGTCGGCACCTATATATCGCCCGACGGTCATGGTGAAGCCTGAGCCATCACGCAACTTATAGAGCGCAATCTGCGAGGCGTCGCCCGCGCTGGGCATGCCGAACAGGCGCGCCTTTGCTCCTGTGCGCAAGGCAAGCGCGGTCAACTCCGCCACATTGTAGGTGCCCCGATCGATCAGCACGGCAATCGGTACTTTGATGGGCTGCGGGGGCTGAGCGAGGCTCAGCGGGCGCTTGCGATACGCCTTCCCCTCGCGATACTCCACCAAGGCGACCTGTCGCTTTGCGATGAGGCGCTGAAGGATTTGCAGGCTCGCCTCCTGCTGACCAATCGCCGTGCCACGCAGGTCGATAATCAGCCCCTGCATAGTGCCCTTCTGAAGTGTCTGGAGCGCGTTCGGCAGCTCTTTTGCGGAGGCACTGTTGAGCAGGTTGAAGCGCAGATAGCCCCAGCGCCGCTGGAGGAGGCTGTACTCTAACGGGCGCACTTGAATGCGGGCGGGTTGCACCTTCACTTGTAAGGTCTGTCCCGCTCGCTTGAGGGTCAGCTCGATAGATGTCGGGTTCGCGGGCGGAGGGGGCGAGCCGTTCGCGCTCGGCTCACTGGAGGCTTGCTCGGTAGGGGAAACCGCTCGGCTGAGCGTCTCAATCGCTTCGCTGAGCGTGAGACCGTTGCGCAATCGTTCACGCGCCCGCCGATCCGCCTCCAGAATCTGCTTGCGCTCGGCATGATTGCGCTGTAATTCCAGAACCTCATAGAACGGGTCTTCCGAAATGACCCATTTCCTGTTCACTTCCATGATGAAATCGCCCGGTTTCAGCCCGGCGCGTTCGGCGGGCGAGTTGGGCAAGACCGAGATGACCTGGAGCAGTTGCTGTTCGCGCCCATCCGCACGGCGTGTCAGAATGCCCAGCATCGCGCCGATGCCCTCCACCTGCCCGTTCAGCGCGTTCAGCCAGCGCGCACGCTGTTCCACGCTCAGATATTGGGTGTGCCGATCGTTAAGCGAACCCAACAGCATTTGCAGGGAACCATGCGCCATTTTGGATGGATCAACAGGCTCCACGAACTCCTGCTGTACCAACTGGAACACTCTTGAATAGAGGGCGACCATCGAAGGCTCGGAGACATCGGCGCGTGGCGTGCGCGCATCGGCAAGTGTGGGCGCGAAATCGCGCTGGACAACGGTTTCTGCCCCGCGCCCCAGATAAGCCTGATAGAGCATGTTGCGGGTCACCCAGCCGCCTACGAAGGCAAGTCCCATCGTCAGCAGGCTCAATCCCCCGCGAAGTAGTTTGCGTTTCACCGATTATGGACCTCCACCCCCTATTTTACCCATGTGCCCCGAAAAATGTAGCACGGGCGTCTCGCCCGTGCAAATGTGGCTTGGGCATCCTGCCCATTTTGCCTAATGAGCCAGAGGCTCAAGCCACACAAAGTAGCTTGGGCATCCTGCCCATTTTGCCTGATGAGCCAGAGGCTCAAGCCACGAAGTAGCACGGGCGTCCTCGCCCGTGAAACCGAATAGATAAATTCTACTGGGATAGGGTACAATCCCCTCAAGATGACTCGGCAGGAGTTTCGCCAGCGCTTGGCACAGGGGGTGTTAGTGGCGGATGGTGCAACGGGCACGATGCTCGCGATGCGGGGCATCACGATGCCCTACGACCTCGCGAATCTGACCCATCCTGACCTGGTGCGGGCGCTCCATCGCGAGTATTATGAGGCAGGCGCCCGCCTCATCGAGACCAACACCTACACTTCGAACCGCATCCGCCTGCTGAACATCCCGGAGCGCGGTAGCGAGTTGCCCGCTGCGCAGAGCTTGTTGGAACAGTACGGCTCGCCAGAAGAGCTGGTACAGCGCGTGAATCAGGCGGGTGTTCAGCTCGCACGCTCGGCGGTCGGGGCTGACGCGCTCGTGTTCGGCTCCATCGGACCCGTGGGCAAGCCGTTGGAGCCGCTGGGTGACATCCGCCTGCAGGAGGCGGAACAGGCGTTTACCGAGCAGGCGCAGGCGCTCATCTCTGCGGGCGTGGACGGCATCATTCTGGAGACCTTCACCGACCCGCGCGAGCTGAAAGTCGCCATCGATGCGCTTCGTCGCCTCGCGCCCGACCTGCCCCTCATCGCCTCCAAAGGCTTTATCGAGGATGGCGAGACCTTGATGGAAGGCTTGCCAGAACGGTTCGCCCGCGAACTGAGCGCGCTGGAGGTGGACGCAATTGGAGCCAACTGCATCGTGGGTCCACAGCGCATGCTGGACATCATCCGGATGATGGCGCACGCGACCGAACTGCCCCTCAGCGCGATGCCGACGCCCGGCTTGCCCCAACTCGTGCGTGGGCAGGTGGTGTATGACATTCAGCCCGAATATTTCGGCAAGTACGCTGCGCGGCTGGTCGAGGCGGGCGCACGCATCGTGGGTGGCTGTTGTGGCACCACGCCGGAGCATATCCACGCGGTGGCACGCGCTGTTGCTGGAGTCAAGCCGCGCCAGACCGCCCTCTCGGTCGCCTTGCGCCCGCGCGAGCGCAAGCCAGAGGCGATGCCCCTCGCCGAGCCGTCGCGCCTGTCGCAACGGCTGGGCAAAGAGCGCGTCATCACCGTGGAACTGGACCTTCCGCGCGGACTCAGCGTGCAGAAAGTGATCGAAAGCGCGCGCCTGCTCAAAGAGCACGGGGTGCACCTTATCGACATCTCTGACGGCGCCCGCGCCCGACTGCGCATGAATGTGATGGCGATTTCGCACCTGATTCAGGAGCAGGCGGGCATCGAAGTGATGATGCACTTCGCCTGCCGCGACCGCAACCTGCTCGCGATTCAGTCCGACCTGCTGGGCGCGCACGCGCTGGGCATCCGCAATGTGCTGGCAATCACAGGCGACCCTGCCCAGATCGGCGACTATCCGACCGCGACCAGCGTGTTCGATGTGGACGCGATTGGGCTGGTGCGCATCCTCAAGCGGTTCAATGAGGGCATCGATCTGGCGGGCAACACGATAGGCATGCGGGCAAACTTCACGATTGCCGTCGCCTACAATCCGCTCGCGCCCGATTTGGAGATGGAGCGCGAACGGCTCCAACGCAAGGTGGAGGAGGGCGCCCACCTGGTCTACACCCAGCCGATTTTCGAGCTGCCCATCGTGGAGGCGACCGCCGAGCTGTGCCAGCGACTGCGTGTGCCGTGGTTTGTGGGCATCTTGCCCCTGCGCAGTGCACGCCACGCCGAATTCATGCATAACGAAGTGCCCGGCATCCGCATTCCCGAAGCGATTCTGCGTCGAATGGCGGAAGCACCCGAGGAGTGCGCCCTCGATGTGGGCATCGAAATCGCCCAGCGGTTCCTGCGCGACGCGGTTCCCTATGCGCAGGGCATCTACCTGATGCCGCCTGCTGGCAACGCCCAGATAGCCCTGCGCGTGCTGGAGGTGTTGGTATAAATACACTTTTTAGGCGAGGGGCGAGCAAGACGCTCGCCCCTGTGCGGCGTTGATTCCGGTCGGCAGGATGCCGACCCAACGGGTTCACACAGCTCCCACAACAGATTCAGAGTCGCCGGCGGCGCCAGATTAGCCCGGCAAGCCCCACTCCCAGCACCAGCATCGATGTGGGTTCGGGCACAAAGGTGTAGTTGTCCAGCTGGATGGTGCCCCAGTTCCCGAAGCCCGAATTAGCAAGTGCCTGCTGGATCTTCTCCTTCTCACGCGCAGGATTAATCTGACCCAGCTTGGTGATGTCCTGCGGGGTGCCGCCGTCCAGCCGCCACGAGAAGCCCGCTATCTTCACAAACTCGCGTTGTCCGGGCGTTATCGTGTTGCTGCCGTGTCGAACCGCCACCAGGAAGGTCTTAAAGAGCACATGCTCGCCGGCATCAGTACCGGGCATGTCCTCAAAGCGACTAAAGACGCCCTCTTGGTGGAAAGTCGCAAAGTTGGGGAAGGCATAGATGTTGCCATCATCGTCGTTCTCGTAGTAAGGTGAGTTGTCCGCACCTTCGCCCTGGTTCCGCTGATTGCGCGTACCGCCATTGCGCACATGGTCAGCACCATACTGGTAGTCCCAGCCACCTTCCGGTGGATCCACTACCGGCAGATTCGGCTGGTTCCCATTCCATGTGGGGCGTTCATCATCTGTATCCTCGTTGATAATCTGGAACCATCGGAAGTCGTAGATGGGGTCCAGAATCGCGCCCCAGCCGCCGACGAAGGCGAATCGGGCGGTCATTGCCTCGTTATTCCCTGTGCCGTCGTTCACGACGGTCCAGGTCAGCGTCCCTATCTGCACGGGGTTCGGCTGCCCTTGCATCCGTACCCGAACAGCTACCTGAGCGCCAGCTATCGGGGCGTTCAACAGCATAATCAGCGCGACAGGCGCGAGAAACCCACGCACGCGCTTCCGACAATCCAGCCACGGCGTTGCATAACGCATCAGTGAATCTCCTTTCCCCTGCGGGGAGTGATTTAGAGAATGAGAAATCAGGATTATCCATCCATTTTTCGCATCCCTCTCTATTATACTCCATATCGCCACACGATTCCTGCAAAATATCTGAGATGATGCCGATTTGTTCGTCGTGTTGTTCAATTTTGGGGCGGGCTGTTAGGGAATCGGCAGGATGGAAAGGTTTCAGGGCGAAAGACAGACCACTATGCAAAAGAGCCGTCTGCCAGAGCCGAAGCCGGAGAAGCTGCCCCGATGGCGCGGGTTCAACCTGCAGAACAAGTTCCATCGGGACTGGAGCAACACGCCCTTCGACGAGCGCGATTTTGAATGGATCGCGGAGCTGGGCTTCAATTTCGTGCGCCTGCCGATGGATTACCGCATCTGGAGCGACGCGGACAATCCCTACCGTCTGCGTGAGGAGGTACTGCGCGAGATCGATACCGCCATCCGCTATGGCGAGAAGCACCACATCCATGTACAGCTCAACTTCCATCGGGCGCCGGGCTACACCGTCGCCTCGCCCCCTGAACCGATGAACCTCTGGCGCGATGAGGAGGCGCAAAAACTGTGTGCGCACCACTGGGCGCAGTTTGCACGCCGATACAAAGGCATTCCCAATCGCCAGCTGAGCTTCAACCTGTTCAATGAGCCGTCGCTGGTGGACGCGAGAAGCCATCGGCGTGTGGTGGAGCGCGTGCTAAACGCCATTCGCGCAGAGGACCCTCATCGGCTGGTGGTGTGCGACGGACGCGATTGGGGTCTCACCCCCGCGGAGGAGCTACTTGACCTCAAAGTGGCGCAGGCGACGCGCGGCTATCAACCCTTCCGCCTGACCCACTACAAAGCAAGCTGGGTGCAGGGCGCGGATAAGTGGCAACCGCCCACCGAATATCCCCTGCGCGAGGGCGAAACGCTCTGGGACAAGCAACGCCTGTGGGACACCTTCTATGCCCGCTGGAAACAGCTGGAGGGCAAGGGTGTGGGCATTATGGTCGGTGAGTTCGGCGCCTATAACCAGACACCGCACCGCGTGGTCTTAGCATGGATGCGCGACCTGCTCAACCTCTGGAAGCAAGCAGGCTGGGGCTGGGCACTGTGGAACTTCCGCGGCGCGTTCGGCATCTTAGACAGCGAACGCGCCGATGTCTCCTACGAATCGTGGCGCGGACATAAGTTAGATCGTGAAATGCTTAAATTGCTTCAGGAGGGGTAGAATATTCATGGAGGCAGTAGTGATGACGACGACCAACGGCGCGACTGAATATGTGGTGCGCGTGCGCGATGTGGTCAAAGAGTACCAGATGGGCAAATTGACCGTGCGCGCGCTGGACGGGGTGAACCTCGATGTCTATCGGGGCGAGTACCTCTCCATCATGGGACCCTCTGGCTCAGGCAAGAGCACCCTGTTCAACATGATTGGCGGACTGGACAAGCCCACCAGCGGCTCGGTGTTCATCGATGATGTCGATATGGCGCAGTTAGACCCGCAGGAGCTGGCGTTCCTGCGCTGCCACCGCATCGGCTATATCTTCCAAACTTTCAATCTCATTCCCGTGATGACCGCGCTGGAAAATGTGACCTTGCCCATGATTTTTGCGGGCGTGCCTGCCGATGAGGCACGCGAGCGCGGAGTCGAACTGCTAACTCTTGTCGGGTTGGGTGAACGCCTTCAGCATAAACCCACCGAACTCTCAGGGGGTCAACAGCAGCGCGTCGCGATTGCCCGCGCCCTCGCCAATAACCCCTCCATCATCTTGGCGGACGAGCCAACGGGCAACCTCGACCTGCGCACCGGCAAGGAGATTATCGAACTGCTCAAACGGCTCAATGGGGAGCGCGGTGTGACGATTATCTCTGCCACGCACGACCTGAAAATGCTCGACATCTCCGACCGCATCGTCTGGATTCGCGACGGCAAAATCGAACGCATCGAGAAGCGCAGTGAACTGGAGCTGAAAGTAGGCGAGGTGGAGGGGGAGGCAGGCTAATGACCCCACGCGAGCGCATTCAGTCCGCCATTGCGGGCGAGCCGACCGATCGGCTGCCGTTCGCCTTCTGGTATCACTTCCGCACCGAGCCGTGGTTCCCCACACAACTGCACCCGGAATATCATCCGCCTGTGAGCGATGCGGTGCTGAACGCCTATATCGAGGGCATGAGCCGTGCCGAGTATGAGTTCTGGCGACGCTATCAGCCTGACCTGCTGAAAGTGATGCACGACATCCCCTACGAGATGACGCCTGAACTGCCCCGAATCGACCAGCCCGACGACTGGCGACGCCTGCCCACGTTGGAGCCTCATCAGGGACATTTCGGGGCGCACCTGCAGATGTTGAGGCGGCTGCGCGCCCTCCTGCCCCCCGAAGTGCCGATGATCGAGACTGTGTTCAACCCCTTCTACTACGCGAACCGGATAAGCAACGGGCAACTGCGGAGCCACCTGGAGCAGGAGCCGGAGGCAGTACAGACTGGACTCCAGATGCTCCATCGCAACCTGTCCGCATACGCGCAGGCGGTGCTCACGATTTGCGATGGGATTTACTACGCGGTCAGCGGGGCGAGCCTCGATTCGATGCCACGCACCCTCTACGAGCGCTACCTCTTTCCGCTGGATTGGGCGTTGCTGAAAGCAATAGCGCACGCGCCGATGAATGTCCTGCACCTGCACGGCTATGGCGAGCTGTATGCCGATTTGTGGGCGGAGCCGCCCGCGGCGATTGTGTGCTGGAGCGATCGCGCCTGTACGCTGAGCCTGGCACAGGGCAAGGCGCTGTTCCGACGATGTGTGATGGGCGGATTGAACGAGCTGGAGCTTGCCCGCTATCGGCGCGAGCAGGTGTTCCAGCAGGCGCACGAGGCGGTGGATCAAGTGGGGCGCATCGGCTTCATTCTCGCGCCGGGCTGTGCCCTCCCAACGGACATCAGCCCCGAACTCCTGCTCGCCATCCGCGAGTTTGTCGAACACCTGTAGGGGCAGACCTCTCGGTCTACCGAAGAGAGGGCACACCCCCGTAGGGACGAGAGCGGGGGTATAATCCAGCACAAGCCAGCCCCATGAAAATCTTTATCGGAGCGGACCATGCAGGCTATGCGCTGAAAGAGGCGCTGAGAGACCACCTCCTTCAGCAGGGCTACGAGGTGGAGGATTTGGGTGTGTTCTCGCCTGAACCGGCGGACTATCCCGATATTGCCCATCAGCTGACGGCGCGCGTGGTCGCCCAGCCCGATTCGCGTGGCATTCTTATCTGCGGAACGGGGATTGGGATGTGCATCGCGGCGAATAAGCGACCCGGCATTCGCGCTGCCCACGCCACCGAGCCTGTGTCCGCGCAGTTGGCACGCGCGCACAACGACGCGAATGTGCTCTGTCTGGGCGGGCGCATGCTGGGGATTGAACTCGCCAAAGCGATTGCCGATGCCTTCCTACGGACGCCCTTTAGCAACTCCGCCCGCCATCTTCGCCGCGTGGGGAAACTGGAACTGCCATGAGAGGCGACTTCTACGATATTCAGCGCGTGATTGAAATTATCGCCGAGCGCAAGATCGAGGAGGCGCTTCAGGAGGGCAAGTTCGACCATCTGCCCGGCAAGGGCAAGCCGCTGCCGATGGACGAGGAGTGGTTCGTGCCCCCTGAAATGCGCCCTGCGGTGCGCCTGCTCAAGAGCGCGGGCGTTCTGCCCGAATGGCTGGAATATGCTCGCCAAATCGAAGAGGTGCGCGCCGAGTGCCAGCGCTGTTGGCAACGCGCCGAGCGCGAATATCCCCGAATCTGCCAGCAATCGCTGGAACGGTATACCGTCTGGATAGAACAGCGGGCAGGCGAACTGCGCGCGATGATGGAGCGCGTGAACCAGCTTATTCTGGTCTATAACTGTTGCGCGCCCGCGAACGCCAATCCGCAGATTCCCTATCAGGTGCAGGCGGAGCTTCAGCGGTTTCGCGCCCGCTTCCCCTATCCGACGGCAGAGTAGGCACGGGCGCGTTTGCGCTCGGCGTTCTCGCGCACGCGGGCAACCTCCTCTTCCGTCAGGGCGCGTTCGAAGCTGCGAAAGCCCGCCAGCCGAAAGCCATGCTTTTGTGCCAGCTGCTGCATGGTCTGCACCTGCTGCAGGCTGACCTCTTTGCCCAGCGTGAAGCTCTCGATGCGCCCCTCCAGCGCGAGCATCATCGTTTCGGACATGCAGGCATAAGCGGTGCGTGGCGGGAAGCCGAAATCGAAGCCGAAATCGACCTCGCCCGGCACGGCGACCACGCCCCCTTCAATCACCAGCACATCGTCGCGCTCGCGGGCGACGCGCACCGACACATCGCGCGGGCGTGCCACATCGCACACGACCGCCCCAGGCTTCAGATGCTGGGGGTAGATAATCGCGTCCACCGCGCTGGTGACGGTGATGACCACATCGGCTTCGGGCAGTGCGCGCGCCAGGTCAGTGGAGACTTTGACCTCACCACGGGCGTTCTTGCGCAGTTCCTCAGCGATTGGCTCCAGTCGGCTCGCATCGCGTCCGAGCAGGAGCAGGCGCTCAGCGAGCGGGGCAAAGGCTTGGGCACAGGTGCGTCCGATGGAACCCGTCGCACCTACCACCGCCACCGTTGCAGAGCCTATCTCGATGCCCATCAGTTCCGCGCCTCGAATCGCGCCCTCGATGGCGGTGGCAACGGTATAGCTGTTGCCCGTGGTCACGGCAATATCCAGATGGCGAGCGACAGTAATCCCGCCGTCGCCCACCACCGAGGTGAACGCGCCCAGCCCGATAATGTCCGCGCCCAACTCCTGGGCAATCTGCCCACAACGGATGATTTTGCTGTACACAAACTCCAGCGGGAGCGAGAGCATCATCCGAGGCGACAGAGGACAGCCGATGAACCAGCCTTCCGTTTGTGCGCCCGTGAGCGAGCGCACGCCCGTGATGCGCGAGATGACGATTGGCTCCTTGCGCTTCAGCAGGCTTTCGACCCACCGCTCAGGCAGATAGCGGGCGATGGGGTACTTGCGTGCCGCGTCCCGCTTCACATCAATCGGATGAATCACAAAGGCGAACCGCCTCATCCTTGCCTCCGATAAGAGAAGTATACCTACAGGCGCGGGGTAGAATTTAAGCCGTGAGTGTGTTGCAGGAAGATTTCTGGTTGCCCCGTTCGGGACCGATGCCGCGCCCCAAAAGTATCGCGGAGGCGGTGGAGGTGTTGCGACGCGAGGCGTTCCCGTCGCCAGGCGTCTCGCTGGTGCGTTTCCATGCCCGCGAGTTCACCTCCGTCTGCCCGCGCTCCGGTCAGCCAGACTTCGGGGAAGTAATTATCGAATATGCCCCTGACAAGCTTTGCCTCGAATCGAAGTCGCTCAAGTTCTACCTGTGGGCGTTTCGCGAGGAGGCGGGCTATGCGGAAGGGCTGGCAGCGCGTATTGCAGACGACCTCTACGCGGTACTGCAACCGCGCTGGGTGCGCGTGGTGGTGCGCCAATACCCGCGGGGTGGAATCGAAATCGAAGCGGAAGCCCTGCGCCCCGACACGGGTTCATCTGCTCGGTAAATCTTTGGGGAAGGTGCTTGCGCCCGGCTGATCCCAGCGATTGTCCCGCCCCGATAAATCCCACAGCAAATCCACAGGGGGCACACCGAACTTCGAAAGGCGCGGGTCAGGAGCCTTGCCGTTCTCGCGCAGGATGTTGAGGTAGATACGGTTGCCGTCGGGGAACGGCTCCACATCGAAGCGGGTATCGCGCGGGAACAGGTTCAGCAGGCTCACCACCGCTATCCCGAACGAGCCGTTGCCCACCACCTCGTTCTCATAGACCTCCGTGCGATCCGCCGCCAGAATCATGATGCCCGTGCCCTTGAGCACATTCGACACAATCGCGTTCGGGTCAGCAAAGTTCGGCGTGTTGTTCTCATACACCCGATTGCGCCGCACGATGGTCATGTCTTGCACTTTCGAGGGGTTGAATGGCAGAAGGAAGACCAGAATACCGCCCGTGTTATGATGGACATAGTTATCCTCCACGAGCGCGTTCACCGAATTTTCGATTTCGATGCCCGTCACATTCTCGAACGCCTCGTTCTGACGCACAATAATGTTGCGCGACTGCCCCACATAGATTCCCGCGTCGCGCACGCCCGACACGGTGCACTTTTCCACCAGCACCCCGTCGCACTCCACAGGGTAGACGCCATACAGCCCCGTGTTATGGATGCGCAGGTTGCGGAAGGTGACATTCCGTGCCTTATGCACGACTACGCCGTTGCCCTGATAGTTGCGGATGTCGAGGTTCTGCACAGTGAAATCGTTGCCCAGCGCAGCGATGGCGTCGGGCAGGCGGTTCCTACCGTCCAGGATGGGGCGCTTGCCATTCTGTGAGATGCCCTCGATGGTCACGCCATGATGGATGACCAGCACATTCTCGTGGTAGGTGCCTAGGTAGATGCGCACGATGCCGTTTCGTCCAGCGCGGTCCACCGCTTCCTGAATGCTCTGACCGGGGCGCACCTCCACGATTCGGCGCGGGGCAGGTTGGCTGGAGGGAGCAGTCCTGTCAGACGGGTCAGACAGGCTCTTTAGCCCGATTTTCAGGTGGGTGGGTGGCAGGGGTTTCAGGCGCGGCACAACGGGCAAGCCAGAGGGCACGCGCTCAGGGATGGACGGCTTTGCGCTCTCGTCGGTCAGCGCCAGCAGAAACGCTATCAGGTCGGCTTTCTCCTGCGGGGTAAGCGTGAACTTGCGAATCTTATCGTCTTGGAGCGGTACATTCAGCCCGCGTCCGCGCCCACCGCCGTTCGAATAGAAGTCCAGCACCTCTTCCAGCGTCTTGAAGATGCCGTTGTGCATATAGGGCGCGGTGAGCGCGATATTGCGCAGGGTGGGAATCTTGAACGCGCCGTTGGGACCGCCACCGCGTCCCGGTTCTGCGCCCGCTTTTGGCACATCGGCGGGACCGTCGGGCGGGTCGGGCACGCCTATCACCTTGAAGTCGCGGTTAGCGAAGGTGGGCAGACCATGGCATTCACTACAGCGCGTCTTGGGCGACAGAAAGAGTTTCAGCCCGCGCTTCTCCTGTGGGGTGAGCGCATTCCCATCGCCCGCCGCATAGCGGTCGAAGCGCGAGTTGAAGCTGACCAGCGTGCGTTCGAACGCTGCGAGGGCTTTCGCGATATTGCCGAAAGTAATCGCGGAGCCGTTTTGACCACCGAAGGCGCGATCGAACAGCCGTCGATATTCCGGGATGGCTTTCAGCTCGCGCACCAGCTCGTCGGGGTCAGCGTTCACCTCCTCTGGCGTGGTGATGACCATACGCGCCTGCTCTTCCAAGTTGTCCGCGCGTCCGTCCCAGAACTGGCGATGGTTGTAGAGCGCGTTCCACAGCGTGGGCGCACCGCGCGTCAGCTCGATTCCTCCGCGCCGCTGTGTGCCCGCCCCATGGGCGCCTTTGCCGAGTGAACGCGGTAAGCCGTCCGAAAAGCCCAAATCGGGATGGTGGCAGTGCGCGCACGAGAGCGTGTTATCGTCCGAAAGGATCGGGTCAAAGAACAGCAATCGTCCCAACTCTACCTTTTCGGGCGTGGTGGGGTTATCGTCAGGCTGAACGATTTCGGGGAACGGCTTCTGCAAGCCGGTGGCGGGTTCTGGAAGTTCGCTGCCGGGAGGCACGGGCACAAGCCGTCCGCCCTCCAGCCGCATGCCCCCATAGCGCGTCCCTTCGGGCGCGAGCGACGCCCACAGCACCAGCAACGGCACCATCGATGCGCCCAGCAATCCCTTCAGCATGCCCCTTCGCATCGCTTCCCTCCAGACCGTTTTTTTTCTCTGCATCGGGGTCGCCCGCCCGTTTAGCCCAGCTCAATCAGCTGCACGGTGCGTGCGGGCAGTTCCAGCAGGGCGCAGGTCGGCTTGCCCGTCAGCCAACCGCACACCTCGCCAGGGTTCAACACGAGGCAGTCGCCCACTTCGCGAAGGTCCACTTGGTGCGTGTGCCCATAGATGACCACCTCATACAGCCCACTTTTTGCAAACGCCTCCACCGGCTCTGGCTCGTGCACCATCGCCAGCCGACAACCCTCCAGCTCCAAAAACAGGGGCTGAACCTGCACCTGTCCAATCTCGGCGATGCGCTTCGCCAGCCCCAGCCGCTCGCCGTCGTTGTTGCCGAAAATGCCCAGCAGGCGGGCTTGCAGGCGCGTCAGCTCGTTCACCACGAACGGCGCGACATAATCGCCCGCGTGCAGAACCAGCTCCACCCCATAATCGTTCAGCGCGTCCACCGCCCGCCGAAGATAGGTCAGGTGGTCATGGCTATCCGACATAATCCCGATGCGCATAGGCGAATTTTACCCCTTCGGCACATAGGAGCATGACACCCGCAAACCTATAGCAATAGCCTTTCCACAGCAAAATGGTGCCTCTTGCGCAAGATGAGGAACCTGCCCGTTGCGCTTTTCGTCGAAACGCATTAAGCAGGAATCGGCATCCGCATGGGGTATAATAGTGCACGGCTGGCGAAGCCCCATGCGCTTGCCAGCACATTTGGTATAATGGAGGAGGTCGTACTATGCGATACACTAAGGGCTTTACACTGATCGAGTTGCTGGTCGTGATTGCGATTATCGCCATCTTAGCGGCGATCTTGTTCCCGGTCTTTGCGCAGGCGCGCGAAAAAGCACGCCAGACCCAGTGCTTGAGCAACTCGAAGCAGTGGGGGCTTGCCTTCATGCAATACATCAATGACTATGACGAGATATTCCCCCTCAGCTTCGGATTGCGAACCCCTGGTGCCCCCGCCAACATCTGGCAGTATGGACACCTTGTTCCACCTGACTGGTCCCGTTCTCAAGGGGCGCAGACAGGACATTTCCGTGGTGTCTCCTCGCTGGTTCACTGGGTGAACACGGTTCAGCCTTACATCAAGAACTATGGGGTGTATGGCTGTCCTTCAGGACCAGAGGTGAGGTTTCCACCGCTGGCTGGTGATTACAACAATCCGCCCAAACCCCCGGTGCCTACCAGCTACACTATGAACGGGCTTCTGCACGACTATCCTCAGGCAGGCATTGCTCGGGTGTCGCAATTGCCATTGCTCTGGGAGGGGCGCGGCAAGGCGCAATCGCTCGGTGTCATCGTGTCGAATCCCGTACTGCAATGCAACCCCGGAGAACAAACGCGCCCATGCCGCTACTGCAGCTGCACCTACGGGGTTCCCCCAGGCGGCTGCTACCCGATTAGCGCCATGTTTGTGCTGTCAGGCACCATGTGGATTCACAACGGGGGCGCGAATTTCGTGATGGCGGATGGACATGCGAAGTGGCGCCGATTGGGTGCTCAGTTAGCCCCTCAAAACACCGACTGGCGTACCGACCCGTATACAGGTTATGACGCAAATGGATTCCCCCAGTACTTCTGGTGGGATAGGTGCAATGCCTGGCTCTTCCGACCAGACTACGAGTTCAACATCTGACAACGCAATACGAGGCGAGTGACAATTCGTCACTCGCCCTCCAGCCGTTCTAAGGGAGGTGCAGAATGAAACAGCAGATACCGACTCCGCTGGCAATAATCATCGTAGTGGTGGTGATTGCCATTGTTGCCTTTCTGGGTTGGCGATACATAAACCCACCTGAGCCGAAGCCTGTGGGCATGCCCCCTGGTCAACAAATGATGCCGCCCGCAATTCCCCCTGTCGCCCCAGGGCAACCAGGTCAGCCCACAGGGCAACCTCAGGGAGCACCCACACGACCCCAAACAGGCGGACAGCCAACCGAAGCGCTGTAGCGGTCCAAGCGGGAGGCGGGATAAAGCCTCCTGCTTGCTTCATAGCTATCTGGATGTCCATCCATCACGGACAGCAGTTACCAAGGTTGGTGAGTATAATCAACAGGTGCTGGGTTCCTTCGGAATCCGCTGCTAACAAACACCGAAAATTTCACATGAACCCTCCTGCTTTGCCTTAGAAAAGAAGCCCAAGGGGGAGTCCACAGCCGCTTCTACCCTCCTTTGTAGGGGATTTTGCTCTCGCGCCCGACTCATTAAGCAGGAATCGCGTGGAAAGTGGTGTATAATAGAATAGACCCTTGCTGCCTGGCATGGACGGGGTGTATTAAAAGCCTGCCAGCGCTGGGCGGGCTGGGTGAAGGAGGTCAGGCAATGCGATACGGCAGAGGCTTTACCTTGATCGAGTTGCTGGTCGTGATTGCGATTATCGCCATCTTAGCGGCGATATTGTTCCCGGTGTTCGCGCAGGCGCGCGAGAAGGGGCGCCAATCCACCTGCGCCTCGAACATGAACCAGTTAGGGAAGGCGGTGCTGATGTACGCCTCCGACCACGAGAATGTACTGCCTCCCAATCGCGTGGTGCTGGGTCCTACAGGCGGTCTGCCCGATGATCAAAGGAAGTTCTGGGCAGGTTTAGTCCAGCCCTATGTGAAGAACAAGGATGTGGTCTTTTGTCCCAGTGGGAAGAAGCCGCCCTTTGAGATCGACCTCAATAACTGGTTCCATCGGGGTTGGCTCTCCATCGGCTACAACGCGCACATTGCCGGGTGGTACTGGATTGGGGGCGGTTTGCCTGGCGGCTCGGAGACCATTATGATGCCTTCGCTTTCATGGATCCGAACGCCTGCCCAGTTTGTGATGTTGGCGGAGACCGCCAATGGCAACGCGCCTCCTCAGGGCAACTGTTTCGGTTCCTCTGCAGATAACAACGCCTACGGGGGTTGTGAAGGGGAACCCACCTTCCGCCTGGTCATCCAGGGATTGGCGCGCAGTCCCACGGTGGGCTACAGTCCCATCTTGGCGCGGCATATGGGGGGCTTGAACATCCACTTGATGGACGGGCACACCAAATGGTTCCGCCTCGAACAGGTACTGCCCCGACCGCCTCAAAACCATGGCTGCACCAATGCGGAGGAGCTGCGCGACTTCAACGCGGCGAACCTGCGCTGGCTCATCTGGAACAACTGCGTGAGGTGAGCCGATGCAAACCTTTCGCAACAACCCTGGGTACGCCGTTGGGCTGCTAATCGTGGCGCTACTCCTATTGCTGGCGAGCTGGTGGTTCTTTATTCGCACGCCTGAACCCAGCGTGCCACCTGTCAAGGCGCCTATCCCAGCGTCCCCACCAGAGCGTCCCGCAAGTCCAATCTAATAGGAGGATCGGTATGATGAGAAAACATGGTTTCACACTGATCGAGTTGCTGGTCGTGATTGCGATTATCGCCATCTTAGCGGCGATATTGTTCCCGGTGTTCGCGCAGGCGCGCGAGAAGGGGCGCCAATCCACCTGCGCCTCGAATACGAACCAGTTGGGCAAAGCCATCCTGATGTATGCTGCTGATCACGAGGAGGTGCTTGTGCCCAGCCGACTTGTGCCCGGAAATAATCCGAATAGTCCCGGCGTCAAAATATGGCAGGAGCTGGTTGCGCCCTATGTGAAGAGCGTGGATGTCTACTTCTGCCCTAATGGACGCCCGCTTCCAGGTGGTCCTTTTGTGCCCAACTGGGCAAATCGTGGCTGGCCCTCTATCGGCTATAACGCTCACATCTCTGGCTGGTACTGGGTCGGCGGAGGGCTCCCCGGCAATCCCGATGAGACCTTGATGGTGCCCAATCGCTCCATGCTCAAGAAGCCCGCCCAGTTCGTGTTGCTGGCAGATGCCCCGAACGGGAATACAAACGCTCCCTACAACTGCCGAGGCTATCTCACGGACAACAACTGGTACGGTGGCTGTCTTGGTGACCCGACGGGGCGTCAGCACCGCACGGACATTACCTCCTATGCGGGTGTGGGGATTATGGCACGCCATTCTGGAGGGTTGAACCTCGGCTTCGCAGATGGACACACCAAATGGTTCCGCCTCGAACAGGTTCTGCCCTACACCCAAGCACAATATCAAGCCATCTATGGCAATCGCCCCTGCCGATTTGTCGACGAGTATCGGGACTTCAACCCTGCCAAAACCCACTGGGTCATCTTCAACACCTGTAATCCCGATTAGGAGGCGGCACAATGCAGACCTTTCGCGACAAACCGGCTCTGGCGTGGAGCTTTCTGGTGATAGCGCTGCTGGCACTGTTTGCCAGCTACTACTTCTTCGTACTGCGTCCATCCCAGCCTACTGTTCCCCCAGCGCCTGCTTCGGCGCCCGGGGAACAAACTGCTCCCCCATCTTCCGCCCAAAGCGGCGGACAAACAGTACCTTACTAATCACTCTGGAGGTGAGCCTTAGATGAGAAAACATGGTTTCACACTGATCGAGTTGCTGGTCGTTATCGCGATTATCGCCATCTTAGCGGCGATCTTGTTCCCGGTGTTCGCCCGTGCACGCGATAGCGCTGTGCGTACCCAGTGCCTGAACAACGCCAAGCAAATCGGCATGGGCGCTATCATGTATGTGCAGGACTACGACGAGAAGATGCCGTTAGCGATTAACATCCCTGCAGGCATTAACGAACCACCCAATCCCAATGCCGCGGGTGGCTACCTCAATCTTTGGGTGCGCATAACCCCTTGCTTTATCAACCCGCAAGGCAACATCTGCCAGGCTTCGGGCACCGATCTGCGCCAACTGCGCTACCTGCCCATCGGGCAATACATTGGGAACGCGCCTGTGGTAAACCCACTCCCACCCGATGGTCGCTACCCCCTCTACTTCCGCGTCAGGTAGACCCCTATATCAAAGCGGGCGCCAGCGGCCAAGGGTTTACCATCCGTAAAACCAAGACCCTGTGGGCATGCCCTGCCGACTCGACCTCCGTGATTGGTTTAGGCTCAGAAAGCAGCCTGTTCGAACTGAGCGGGTTGGGTCACTTCCGCGTGATTGGACACGACTACATGTACAACACTTGGCTCATCTACAACTACGCGGACCGCCTGCGCCAGGGGAATGCCCAACAGTTCTGGACTCTGCGCGTCCGCTCGATGGCGGAGGTCGCGCGTCCGGCGGAGATTATTATTGTGTTCGACACCTACCCGATCTGGCATGGCGAGTCGCGTGCGCCCAACGGCGGTCCCATTCCTGAAAACTGGAATGTGGCATTTGTCGACGGGCACAGCAAGAACCTGCCACACGCCGTGTTCATGGACCAGTTCCCGGGCGTCGCTGGAGGTGGCGGTAATAAGCTGCGCCTGAACCAGGACCCTGGGGTGGAGAACCCGAACCTCTGAATCTCGACGGGGTTCATCTACGACTGGGTAGGGGCGAGGCATTGCCTCGCCCCTAATTCATCTCACGGGCGAGACGCCCGTGCTACGATCTTGGTTCATGGGCGAGACGCCTGTGCTACCTAAGTTAGCAGGAAAGCCCTTCGCTATGGCGAACCTCCTGCCATACAGGAGGGAAAGCGATGGCGCAAGTGGTCTTTTCTGTCAATCCACCCGTGAATCGCCTGCAAGGCGCACTGCCCAAAGTGGGTATTCGCCCCGTGATCGATGGGCGTCGGCAGGGCGTGCGCGAGAGCATGGAATCCGCCACCATGCAGATGGCGCAGAGCGTCGCCCGTTTCATCAGCGAGAACCTACGCCACGCCTGCGGTTTGCCCGTGGAATGCGTGATTGCCGACACCTGCATCGGTGGCATCGCCGAATCTGCTGCCTGCGAGGCGAAGTTCGAGCGGGAGGGCGTCGGGGTTAGCCTGACCGTCGCCCGCAGCTGGTGCTACGGCTACGAAACGATGGACATGCATCCCACGCGCCCCAAAGCCGTGTGGGGCTTCAACGGCACAGAGCGCCCCGGCGCCGTCTATCTCGCCGCCGTGATGGCAGCGCACGCCAACAAGCGCCTGCCCGCCTTCAGCATCTACGGACGCGATGTGCAAGACGCCACCGACTTCACCATCCCGCCCGATGTCGCCGAGCGTATCCTGCAATTCGTCAAATGCGGGCTTGCCGTCGCCACCATGCAGGGCAAAACCTATGTGTCGATGGGCAATGTGTCGATGGGCATCGTCGGCTCACTGGTGGATCAGGACTTTCTCCAACACTATCTCGGGATGCGCACGATGACCATCGATATGGTGGAGTTCGTCCGCCGCATGGAGCGTGGCATCTATGACCGCGAGGAGTATGAACGCGCCCTCCAATGGGTCAAAACTTATTGCAAAGAGGGCAAGGACTACAACCCGCCCGACCGCCAGCTCAGCCGTGAGCAGAAGGAGCGCACATGGCAGCAGAGCGTCCAGATGGCACTGATTGCCCGCGACCTGCTGGTGGGCAACCCGAAGCTGGCTGGGCTGGGCTACGAGGAGGAAGCGCTCGGCTTCAACGGCATCGCGGGCGGCTTTCAGGGGCAACGCCAGTGGACGGATCACCTGCCGAATGGCGACTTCATGGAAGCCATCCTCTGCTCCAGCTTCGACTGGAACGGCATCCGCCAGCCCTACATTCTGGCGACGGAAAACGATTACCTGAATGCCATCGGCATGCTGTTTGGGCATCTGCTGACAGGCTCAGCGCAGATTTTCGCCGATGTGCGCACCTACTGGTCGCCCGATGCCGTGCGGCGCGTGACGGGCTGGACACCCACGGGCATGGCAGAAGGCGGCTTCCTGCACCTGATTAACTCTGGTCCTGCTGCGCTGGACGGCACAGGTCAACAGGAGCTGGACGGCAAACCGGCGATGAAGCCTTGGTGGCAAGTGACGCCAGAGGAAGCGGAACGCTGTCTCTCTGCGACCACATGGCACTGCGCGATGCTGGAATATTTCCGCGGTGGGGGCTGGAGCACGCGCTTCCGCACGCGCGGCGGCATGCCCGCCACGATGTTCCGCCTCAACATTGTTGATGGGGTCGGACCCGTGATGCAGATTGCTGAGGGCTACACGATTGACCTGCCCGACGAGGTGCACACCGTGCTGGACGAGCGCACGAACCCGAGCTGGCCCACCACATGGTTTGTGCCGCGCACGACGGGGCACGGCGCGTTTCGAGATGTCTATACCGTGATGGCGCACTGGGGCGCGAACCACTGCGTGCTGAGCAGTGGACATCTCGGGAGCGGACTCATTACCCTCTGCGCAATGTTGCGTATTCCTGTGGCGATGCACAATGTGCCGCTGGAGCGGGTGTTCCGCCCGCATCAATGGGGCATGTTCGGCACGACAGACCCCGAAGGCGCCGACTTTCGCGCCTGTGCCACCTATGGTCCCTTATATGCATGACTTGAGGTATAATCAGAGGGCGACAATCGGCTGTGGCTTGGGCGTCTCGCCCATAGAGCGTAGCACGGGCGTCTCGCCCGTGCCTTAGTGGCTTGGGCATCCTGCCCATCCGTAGCACTTGCCCTTCGGGGCGAGCAGGAGGCGATGAGGCATCGAAACAAATCGTGATGACCGATAGGGTATCATGATAATCGCTCGGTGGGGCGGTAGCTCAGCTGGGAGAGCGCTTGCATGGCATGCAAGAGGTCGGCGGTTCGAATCCGCTCCGCTCCACCATACCGAGTGCGCGGTTAGCTCAGTGGGAGAGCACTTCCTTGACGTGGAAGGGGTCGGAGGTTCGAATCCTCCACCGCGCACCATTTTTTTGTGAAACTCTCTACTCGGTAGCAACAGGAATGGCAGTCTCGGCTTCCTCTAAGCGCTCCTCTTGGCGATAAGGGCACTTGGGGTTCGTGCAGAACAGCAGGCGATGGGAGCGCCTTTTATCCACACGCTCTGCGAGGGGCGCGCTGCATTCAGGACAGCGCTCGCCCGTCGGCTTGTCCCACAGTAATAGATTGCATTCGCGACGGGAGCAGGTGTAGTAGGTGCGCCCCTTTTTCGATTTGCGGGCGACCACTTCACCCACCCCACACAGAGGGCAAGGGATGCCCGTCGCGCCCATCGGGAGCGTGGTCTTGCAGTCGGGATAGCGTGAGCATGCCAGAAACTCGCCATAGCGTCCACTGCGCTGAACCATCGGCGCACCGCAAGTGGGACAGATACGCTCCGTCTGCACCGTTGGGATGACAATCACATCGTCGCCCGCTTTGGCACGCTCCAGCTTCTGACGGAACGGTTGATAGAACTCGTTCAGCACCTGCACCCACTCCGCCTGTCCGCGCTCAATCTCGTCCAGCTCCGTCTCCATGTGCGCGGTGAAGGGCACATCGAACAGGTCAGGGAAATATTTGACTAAGTAGTCGTTCACCACTTCGCCCAGCGGCGTGGGTTTGAAGGCGCGGTTCTCCAGCACCACATAGCCGCGCTCCTGAATGGTGGACAGGATGGTGGCGTAGGTGCTGGGTCGCCCGATGCCGTGCTGTTCCAGCGCTTTGACCAGCGTGGCTTCGGTGTAGCGGGGTGGTGGCTGGGTGAAGTGCTGGGACGGCTTCAGCTCGATAAGGCGCAACTCCTCGCCCGATTCCAGCACAGGCAGAGGCGGGAGCTCTTCTTCATCCCGCTCGGCGGTATCTTTGCCCTCGCGATAGAGGCGCATGAAGCCGTCGAACAGCACCACCGTGCCCGATGCGCGGAACAGATAATCCTTCGCGCGAATGTTGACGCTGGTGACTTCCAACTCGGCGGATGCCATCTGGCTGGCGAGGAACCGTTTCCAGATAAGGTCATACAGGCGGTACTGGTCAGGGGTGAGATAGGCGCGTACGGAGTCGGGCGTGCGTGCGACCTGCGTGGGGCGGATGGCTTCATGCGCGTCTTGGGCGCCCGCGCGTGCCTTGTACTGACGCGCGGTGGGTGGGAGGTACTCCTTGCCGTAATGCGCTTGAATAAAGGTGCGTGCCGCTTGTTGCGCCTCCTCGGAAACGCGCGTGGAATCGGTGCGCATGTAGGTGATGAGCGCGACGGAACCTTCCTCTCCCAGCTCCACGCCCTCATAGAGCTGTTGGGCAATCTGCATGGTGCGTTTTGCGCTGAAGCCAAGCTTGCGCGACGCCTCCTGCTGGAGCGTGCTGGTGATGAAGGGCGGTGGCGGATTGCGCCTCTTGCGCCGCTTCTCGACCGATTCGACGAAGTAGCGTGCGCCCTCCAGTTCAGTTAGTACGGCGTTCGCGTCCGCTTCGGTCTTGAGCTCTATTTTCTCTTCGCCTTTCTGGCGCAACTCCGCTTCGAAGGGGAACTCCTCGTCCAGCGGGGTGAGCAGGGCGGTAATCGTCCAGTACTCTTCGGGGACGAAGGCGCGGATTTCGCGCTCGCGCTCCACAATCAGGCGCACCGCGACCGACTGCACCCGCCCTGCGCTGAGGGGCTTCTTGCCGCCGCGTGTCTTGCGCCACAGCAAGGGGCTGACCTCGTAGCCGACGAGCCTGTCCAGTATTCGTCGCGCCTGCTGGGCGTTCACACGGTTCATATCGATGGGGCGCGGGTTCTGCAAGGCGCGTTTGACCGCCGATTCGGTAATCTCGTTGAACTCGATGCGCAACGGGTAGTTCAGTCGCAGTGCCTGCTGGATGTGCCATGCGATGGCTTCGCCCTCGCGGTCGGGGTCGGTCGCGAGGTAGACAGTGGGCGCATTCGCGGCGGCTTGCTTGAGGCGCTGGAGCACCTCGCGCCGCTCTGGCAAAGTGACATAGGTGGGCTGAAAGCCGTTTCGGATGTCGACGCCGAGCCGCTTTTCGGGCAGGTCACGCACATGCCCCATCGAGGCTTCGATACGGTAGCCGTCGCCCAGAATCTTTTTGAGCGTGCGCGTTTTGGCGGGCGACTCGACCACAATCAGAGGCTTGCCTTGCCCATCGGTGCGCGCCTCACGGGAGGCAGTACAGGCTGAAGAGCGCGTTGCACGCTCCGTGCGCCCCTTGCGTCCAGCCACCCGCGACTTCCCAGCAAGAGCCTTCCGCATAGCGAAAGAGTAGTATACCAGAGTCTAACTGTCCAGATAGAGCGCACACCCTGTCGCCAACAGGAGCCAGAAGAGCAGGAGGCAAAGATGACCTGCCATGCGCCAGCGTGGAGGGAGCAAGCCATCCCAGCCAAGCGCATGGAACACCGCTATCGGCAACAGAGCAGGGTAAAAGTAGCGTCCCTGCGCCTGAAAGAAGATGCGAATAAACATCAGGAAGCTCAGCAACACCAGCACAAAGGTGAACGCGCCCAGTCCCAGCCAGAGCCTCACACTCGACTCCCGAATCGCGCCCAGCGCACGCACAAGACCGATGAGCGTCAGCAGTTGCCAGATGCCCAACACCAGATAGACCCCATCAAACGGCAGGAAGTTGGGCACGCCTGTCATCGCGGTGCGTGGCGTGCCATAGGCGAACCAGAAACTGCGGAAAGTCCAGTCCGCCACCCAGCGCAGGTACTCACCCCAGCTCAAGCCTGCCCGCAGGAAATCCTCTGCCTTTGCCGTGCCCGCAAACACATTCAGAAAGGTCTTCTGCAACAACGGGTCGTTGTAAAGCAGAGCGTTGCGGATGAACCACCAGCCCCCGATGAGCAGGGCAACGCTCAACATCATGCCGATAGCGCGTAGGGTAGGGAACCAATCCCGCCTACCGAGGGGAGATGGGTTCGCGCGTGCCTCCAGCACCAGCGCCAGTATTGCCACCGGTAGTAGCAGAATGGCGGTCGCTTTCGTGAGCAGGGCAAGCCCCACAAGGATGCCCATCAGCAGGGGCTTGCGCATCCCGTCCCTACTCGCTCCATACAGCACCGCTGAGAACAGCAGATTGGTCAGCGCGTCGTTGCCCACCGCGCTACCGATAGCGATATGCATGGGCAGAAACGCGGCGAAGCCCATCCCCATCAGCGCGACTTCGGGGCGATCCCGCAGAAGGCGACGCAAGGTCAGCCACACCAGCCACACGACACTCACGCTCGCCAGCGTGGAGAGCAAGCGCACACCCTTGCCCGAGCCGCCCACCAGATGATAGACCAGCGCCGCCAGAAAATAGTACAGTGGGGGCTGGTGCGCCTCGTAGCCAACCCCCGCATACCCTTCGAATCGTGGCAGGCGCCATTCCCGCGCCACATACTGCACATACTGGAAGTGCGCGCCCTCATCGGGCGTGTTCGCGTAGCCGTTGTTGCCGAACGGCGTCCGCCAGTTATAGACCAGCGCGAGCGCGAGATGCAGACCCAGTATCACAAAGGGCGCAAAGCGCCACGCACGCTCTGCTACAGACCCCTGCTGGCGATATAGCGGGCGAGATCGGCGACCCGACACGAGTAGCCCCACTCGTTATCGTACCACGCCAGCACCTTCGCGAAGCGGTCGCCCAGCACTATCGTGGAGGGCAGGTCCACAATCGCGGAGCGCTCGTCGCCCCGGAAGTCGCTGGACACCAGCGGCTCATCGCACACGCCCAGAACGCCCTTCAGCGCGCCCTCCGAAGCGGCACGGAACGCGGAGTTAATCGCCTGTGCCGTCACCTCGCGCGTCAACTGCACCGTCAGGTCAATAATCGAGACGGTCAGCACCGGCACGCGCAGTGCAATCCCGTGCATGCGCCCTCTTAGCTCGGGCAACACCAGATGAATCGCCTTCGCGGCGCCCGTCGAGGTGGGGATAATGTTCCCTGCGGCGGCGCGCGCACGACGCAGGTCTTTGTGAATCTGGTCTTGGATGCGCTGGTCGTTCGTGTAGGCGTGCGCGGTGGTCATCAACCCATATTCGATGCCGAAATTCTCGTGCAGAACCTTGCACACGGGCGCAAGGCAGTTCGTGGTACACGAGGCGTTCGAGATAACATAGTGGCGGCTGGGGTCGTACTGCTCATGGTTTACCCCCATGACGAAGGTGGCGTCCTCGTTTGTGGCGGGCGCGGTGATAATCACGCGCTTGGCGCCGCCTTTGAGATGCGCCCGTGCCTTCTCGGCGTCGGTGAACACGCCCGTCGATTCGATCACGATATCGGCGCCCACCTCACCCCACGGAATGTTCGCCGGGTCTTTCTCTGCGAAGACCCGAATGCGGTCGCCATCGATGAGGATGGCACTGTCCTCCGCGCGCACCTCGCCTGGGTAGATGCCGTAGGTCGTGTCGTACTTGAACAGGTGGGCGTTGCTGTGCGCGTCGGTCAGGTCGTTAATGGCGATCACATCGAACTCGTTCGGGTAATGCTTGCGGATGGCGCGCAAGGTCAGGCGCCCGATGCGTCCAAAGCCATTGATTCCGATTCGAATAGCCATCGTTGTCCAACCTCCTTCTTTAGCGAAGTGGCGTAGTGGCGAATAGTTACCATCTCACCATTCGCTATTCGCCTATCACGGTCCCTGGGGCGGGGGTGCTGGTGTGCCGGGTTGGGGCATCTGCATCGGCTTGGCATCCTTGGGTGGCGTGAACTTGAATCGGCTCGCTGGGATGGGTTTGTTGACGCTCTTGTAGCGGATGTCCGCGGAAGCCTTCAGGCTGAACTGCTGGGGTGGCTGACCCTGTTGAACCGCCTGCTGAAAGGATTGGTTCATCTCCAGGCGATAGATGAGCTTGTCCTGCTCACCCACATAGAGGCGAAGAAGCACGCTGGCGTTCTGCCTCTTCTCGCTAATCTCCACGATGCGGGTCGGTTTGCCGTTGATGGTCTTCTTGCCCTTAAAGGCGTACTTCGCTTTGGAGTTCGGGTCATCCAGGTTCTCCTCAGCGAGGCTAAACAGCATGCCAATCTCGCCTAATGTTGCTGCAGCAGCAGGTCCCTCGAAGTTGGGTGGCGCCTCGCGTTTGACATAGGACTTCATTGCAGGTAGGTAGATAATTATCTGCTTGCCATCGGAATAGATTTCGCGCGACGCCATCGGGTCATCGCCCGACGCCTTTAGCGCGACCTTGTTCGGCTTCACCATCGCCACCGAGGAATGCACCTGCTGTTTGATACTGCTACTGTCCCGCTGTATCTCCGCGTTAATGGTGATGGATGCCTCCATCGATTTCATCTGTCGATACTTCTGCTGAACCTGCTTCAGGAAAGCTTTTGCATCCTGAGCGAGCAAGCCGTTCAGCAAGGCGACACTCATCGTAAGCGCGATAACCGTTCTCATCGTTTTTTCCCTCACTGGGAGGAAGTATACCCGATGGGGTACAATAGGAGCGCAACGGAGGCGAGAACGACGATGCCAATTGTAGAAGTGTTGGTTCCACAGATGGGCGAGGGATTGCAGGAAGTGCGGGTGTTGCGCTTTCTAAGGCAGCCGGGCGAGCGCGTCGCCCGCGATGAGCATCTTTATGAGATGGAGACGGACAAGGCGGTGCTGGAAGTGGAAAGCCCCTACAGTGGGGTGATTGTAGAATGGTTGGCGAAGGAGGGCGATATCTTGCCGATCGGCGCGCCCATCGCCCGAATCGAGGTGGAAGGCGCGGTCGAAGCGCCTGTTTCAGCCCCCACGACGCCCACAGCGGAAGCCACTGTCCCCACCCCCACACCGCCCGCACCCCCGGTCGCTGAACCCGTGCCGATGGGTCCGCGTGGAGAAGCGGTCATCCCACCGCGCACACGCGCCTATGCACGCGAAAAGGGCATCTCGGAAGAGGAACTGCGACGCATCCCCGCACGCGGCATCAAACTGATGCCCGAAGATATCGATCACTATTTAGCGACCCGCTCCGCCGCGATTGCCGAAGCCGAATACATCGATTATCCGTTGCAACCCCAACAGCGCACCTTCCTCTATCGGGTCAAGCGCAGTAGTCAGGTGGTCGTGCCCGCAACGCTGAAGCGTCCTGCCCGCTGGGACGCTGTTCAGCGTGTGGTAGCGCAGTTCAAGTCCCAGCCGAACGCGCCTGTTCAGCCCTCCGAGTTTCAGGTGTTTGCCTACTGCGTGGTGCAAGCGACACGCAACCATCCGAAGTTCCGCTCCCAACTGATTGGAGAGGACACCTTGCGCGAGTATAAGCATGTCAACTTGGGGATTGCGGTGGCACGCCCGGGCGACGAACTCGTCACGGCGCTGGTGAAGGAGGCGTCCGCGCTCGACTTCATGAGCTTCGTTCGGACGGTGCAGGCACAGATTCGCCGTGCGCGCGCAGGCGAGGACCAAGCGGACGCCAGCATCCAACTGCTGTTGACCTACATGGGCGGCTACCAGATGATCGATGCCATTCCCGTGCTGGTCGCGCCCGCCGTCGCTATCCTTTTCGCGGGCGATACCTTCCCCGTGGAGGGCATTCCGCATGTGAACTTGGTGCTGACCTTCGACCATCGGTTGATCAACGGCGTGGGCGGCGCGGAGTTCCTGAACGAGGTCGCCCGCAACCTCGAGAACGCGGAACAACTTGTTCCTCTTTAGCCCTCACCCCCTGTGTCCCCCTCTCCCAGTGGGAGAGGGGGAGTCGCGAAGCGACGGGGTGAGGGTTTTTTTAGCCTCCCTGTGAGGGATTGAAGCTAAGAGGGAGCAAAAGGGGTTCCGCTGGGCGCATTATTTGACCTTCACACGGCTCCCTATTCCTTCCGAATTGGCTCCCAGCCAAGCACTTCTGCCTCTGCCGGGGGGTCTGTCTGAACCTGCAGGCGAGTGCCCGGCGCAGTATAGGCGTTGCGCAGGAATCCGTATGCCAGAATCGCGCCGTTCAGCATCGGCGAGCGCACCGCGCCTGTAATCCAGCCCGCGTCGGGACGGTCAGGTGCTGCGATGGGCGTGCCGCGCACGGGCAGTTGTGCTCCCTCTATGCGCAAGGGAACCCAAGTGCGATTGGTGTGCCCTCGCGCCTTGATACGCATCAGCACCTCCTGACCCGTGTAGCAACCTTTGGTGTAAGAGATGTATTTTGATTCAAACGCCGTGCCCATCTCGGCGGCGAGGATGCGCTCGTCCATATCGACCCCATAGAGCGGGATGCCCGCCTCATAGCGCAGGACTTCATACAGCGCGGGCGCGATCGGCAAGGCTCCTGTGGCGACGAGCGCGGTTTTCATCTCTTCGTGCGCTTCGAAAGGCAGGAGGAGGTCGTAGCCACCCCATCGGGTGCGCGTACAGCGCACGAGCGGAATCTCTATCTTTTGCCAATATTGGGTGCGATGGCTTAGTTCGCCTTCGGGCGGCGGCTCTATGCCCAGCTCCTCCAGCACCTCGTCCGCGCGCCCGCCCTGCAGGCTGAGCACGCCCACTCCCTCCTGGAGGGGGATCAGTTCCACATCGTCCAGAATAATCAGGTTGCTCAGCCGTTCCAGCATCGTGCCGAAGGTGGCGGGCGGGAGCAGGAGCAGGTAGCTGTCTTCCACCTCCAGCACATAGGCGTCGGCAAGCAGGTGTCCGGTCGGGGTGCAGAAGGCGGTGTAGAGACCTTTGCCCGCTTGCAGGGTGCGCAGATCGTTGGTGGTTTGCGCCTGCAGGAAGCGTTGGCGGTCGGAGCCTACCACCTGCACCAGCCCCCAATCGCTCAGATCGAGCCAGCCTGCATAGTCTTGCACAAGTTCGTAGGTCGCATTCATCGGGAACCTCTCCATAAATTTACCCCTTCGGGTACAATCTCCTTTCACAAGGAGGGAAGCCGATGCGAGGCGTGATTATTGCGGGCGGGTTCGGCACGCGCCTGCGCCCACTCACTTTGCGACGACCGAAACCGCTCATCCTGGTGGCGAACCGCCCCTTTCTGGAGTATCAGGTGGCGCAGTTGCGCGCAGCGGGCGCGGAGGAGATTGTGTTCGCCACGAACTACTTAGCCGACCGAATCGAGGCGCACTTTGGCGACGGCTCGCGTTTCGGGGTGCGCATGCGCTATGCGATGGAACAGGAGCCACTGGGTACGGCGGGCGCCATTCGCAACGCCGTCGAAGGATTGCCCCCGACGCGCTGTATCGTGCTCAACGGCGATATCCTCACCGATTTCGATATGGGCGCGATTGTGCGCTCCCATCTGGAGCGGGGCGCGCAGGCGACGCTGACGCTCTATCGTGTCCAGCGCCCACATCCCTACGGCGTGATTCAGGTGGCAGAAGATGGGCGAGTGCTCGCGTTTCTGGAGCCGAGCGAGGAGCAGAAACGCGCCGCTGACCGTGGCGAGCCGATGGAAGGCACCGATCTCATCAACGCAGGCATCTACATTCTGGAACCAGAGCTTATCGCGCGCATCCCCATGCGTCCTTGCTCCATCGAACGCGAGTTCTATCCCCAGATTCTGCGGGAAGGTGTGCCCGTGTATGGCTATGAGGGGCGCGGCTTCTGGCTCGATATCGGGCGACCGGCGCAGTATATGCGTGCCACACGCGCCTTGCTGAGCGGCGAGGTGCGCTCCGCCATAACCCCACCCGGCACGCGCATGCCCGACGGCTATTGGCTGATGCACGAAGCCGAGGTGGAACCTGACGCCGAGATCGAACCCGGCTGTCATATCGGCGCGTCGGCATGTATCGAGTCGCGCGTGCGCCTCAGCGGCTATACGGTGGTGGGAGCGGGCAGTACGATTGGAAGCGGTAGCGTCCTGCACGGCTGTATTCTGGGCGCGCATGTGAAGGTGGGCGACGCCTGCCACCTCGAAGATTGCATCCTGGACGACGAGGTGGTCATCGAATCGCATGTCCAGCTGAAGGGCGTGGTGCTCAGCGCAGGAAGCCTCATTCGTGCCTATACTTTAGCGAATGGCGAGGTCGCGTGGCTTGGGCATCCTGCCCATCGAGCCAGATGAGCCAGAGGCTCAAGCCACGAGGGCACGGGCGAGACGCCCGTGCCACGAGATTCGCCCCTCAGAACGGTGGCGATGGGGGCGCGCCCGCAGTGCGCACGGTGGTCTCTGTCTGTGCATGGTTGCCTGCGCGGTCGGTGGCGCGAACCTGCACCCGCGCCATACCCCCTGTGCCCGACGGTGTCCACTGAGCCGTGAAAGTGCCCGTGTAGGTGGAGCCATCGCTCGACGCGCTGAGCGTGATGCTCGCCTGCCTGTTGTCGGGATAGATCACGGTGGCGACGACTGCCTGCACCCCGCTGTTATCGTCGGTGACGGTCGCGCTGATTTGCGCCTGCATGCCGACGGTGAGCAGGCTGGGCGAGACACTCAATGAGCCGAAGGAGGGCGGAGTGCTATCGGTGAGACCACCGCCACCACCGCCTCCGCCTCCACCCCCGCACGCCAGAATCAGCACAGTGGCAATCACACCCAGTCCGAACAGCCCGCGTCGCTCTCTGCTGTCCATCGTTGCCTCCTTGTTCTGTTCGTCCCTACCGTATCATCAGCACGGGCACGGCAGCACGGGCGAGCTGACCGTCCTCGCTCATCGCCACGATTTCCACCAGATATTGACCGGGCGGCAGGTGAACGCCTGCATCGTCTCGACCGTCCCAGATGAACTGCTGAAGCCCCGTGTTGCGCGTGCGCCCGTCGCTTAGCGTGCGCACGATGCGCCCACCCGTGCGAATCTGCACTTGCACCTGTGCGGGAGCGGTGAGGGCGAAGCGGAGGGTGAAGCCCTGCCGATTGGCACGCCCTGCGCTGACCGTTGGGTTCAGCACGCGCAGGAGCGCACGACTGGACATGGGTTCAATTGCGAAGCGGTAGATGCCCCCTTCCGCGGGCGCGGTGAAGGTGTAGGTGCTCACTGTGCGCAGGGGTCGGCGCGTCCCTGTGCGCTCATCCACCAGTGCAAGGTTCACCCCGTGCGGAAGGCTCAGCAGGTTGCTCATGCGCAGGGTGATGGGCTGGGGCTGAGTGCTGGGCGCAACCTCGACTTCCAGCGTCCAGCGCGTGCCGTGCCCGAACTCGTGGCGCAAATCGGTGGCGAAGTAGCCCTCGGCACGGCGCAGGCGCAGGTGGAGAGGCGCAACGCCCTCAGGGGGCGCAGGCGCAGGGCTTGCGAGCACCGCTCGCCCACTCGATACCCCAATCCAGACAGGGTCGCTGAACCCATCTGCACCCACGGCATCGATACGCAACGCCCACATCGGGACAGTAGTGGCTCCAGCCGTTCGTCCCGTTGCCCGAGACGCGCGTCCGCGCCCGCCCGCGTTCAGGATGAGCATGCACTGCTCGCGGGCAAGGAGCCAGTAAGCGCGCCACGGCTCCAGCGTGCTCGGCACGCCGGGCAATTCCTGGGCATCATACACGAGGAGGTACTGCCCACGCATGGGGTCATCCGCGCTCTGTTGCCACGCCCACAGATAATCGTCGACCCAGCCCGCGCTCTGCGCCTCGCGCAGGCTCTTGCGCTCGTTGCCACGCTGGACCTGAATGGTGTCCAAATCCCAAGCGATAGGCGTGAGCGACGGATTCGCAAGAAGGTTCCACCCTGGCTGGAGTGGTAGCGCGATTTCGCCCGTGATAGGTTCGCCTTGTAAATCGGGCTGGATGGGGTTGGTCGCCTTGATGAAGTAGCCCTCGCCAAGCTGGAGCTGGCTCACGCTGGCGTACTGCTGGGCGAGGGCGTTCCAGCGCATCAGGATCGCGCTGTTCAGACCGAGCGAGTTGGGGTCGGTGGCAGGGGCACGCAGGCTAAGCGCGAAGGTGCGAACACCGTGCAACTGCTGAGGCACTTCGCTCATCACATGCAGGGTGCGCGTCGCGCTCCAGCCGCTCAGGTTGCCCGACACATCGCGGGCGCGTGCCTGCCAGCTGAGCATACCCGCAGGCAACGGCTGTGCCTCGGGCACGGGGAAGGCGAGCGTCGAACCGCTGGGCACTTGGTCGGTGGTAAAGGTAATCGTCTGTGTGCCTGCACTCACCCGAATCTCGAACGAGACGGGCTGTCCTTCGGGGTCGGTCCCGCGCAGGCGGAAGATGGGCGTGCGGGAGGTATGACTGCCATCGGCGGGGCTGATAAGTTCAGGTGGGGTGGGCGGGTCATCAGGTTCGGGCACGGTGAAGCGCGCCGGTGCGCTCCAATCGCTGAAGGCGTCCCGATTATCCTGTGCGCGTGCTCGCCAAGTGTACGCGCCCGGCGACAACGCCTGTGAAGAGGGCACGGTAAAGCTCACCTCACTCCCGCTGGCGACGCTCTCAGTGGTGAACTCAATCGGCGTGCCAGAGGGCGGTGTAATCTGGACGATTGCGCTGACCGCATCCCCGTCGGGGTCGCTGAGGCGCACGCGGAAGGTGGGCGTGGGCGAGACGGTCGTGTTATCCGCAGGCTCCAGTATCACAGGCACATCGGGTGGGCGATTGGTTTGGGACACGATGAAGGCGAAGTTGCCGCTCCATTCGCTGAAGTTGCCCGCGTTATCTTGCGCACGCGCTCGCCAAGTGTAGCTGCCCGCGCTCAGCGGCTGCGAGGCAGGCACGGTGACACTCGCTTCTTTGCCGCTGTCGACGAAACCTGTCTCAAGTGTGCGGGTCGCGCCCGACTGCGAGGTAATCTCGATAATCGCCTTCACACGGTCGCCGTTCGGGTCGCTGAGGCGCACGTGGAAGGTGGGCGTGGGCGTCACACTACTGCCATCGGACGGGCTGAGCTGAACGGGCACATCGGGCGGTAGGTTGGGCTGAGGCACGGTGAAACTGCGCGTGGCTGTCCAGCCGCTGTCGCCCCCATAACTATCCAGCGTTTTCGCCCACCAGGTATAGGTGCCCGGCGACAACGCCTGCGATTCGGGCACGGTAAAGCTCACCTCACTCCCGCTGGCGACGCTCTCAGTGGTGAACTCAATCGGCGTGCCAGAGGGCGGTGTAATCTGGACGATTGCGCTGACCGTATCCCCGTCGGGGTCGCTGAGGCGCAGGCGGAAGGTGGGTGTGGGCGAGACGGTCGCGCCATCAGCAGGCTCCAAAATCTCTGGCTTGCCTGGCACCTGATTCGTGATGTTCAGCACGCGCGATTGGCTCCATGCGCCCGTTGCGCCATGCTCGTCGGTCGCGCGTGCCCGCCAGTTGTAAGTGCCCGGCGTCAGCGGCTGGTCATTCGGAACGCTAATCGATACATTCATATCGCTTCTCACCAGCCCCGATTGGTAGGTGCGCGTGCGATTGTTGCTGTCGATGATTTCCAGCGTGACCTGCACGCGGTTGCCCTCTGGGTCGTGAACTTGAACTTGGAAGGTGGGCGTGCGCCCTGTGAGATTGGCGTTATCGGCAGGGCTGATGAGCGTGGGCGCGTCGGGCGGCTGGTTGGGTGGTCCTGCCACATAGGCGTAGACCAGCCCGTCCTCGCCTCCTGTGAGCATCGTCTGCCCATCAGGCGAGAGGGCAAGCGCATAAATAGGCATCCCGTGCGCGTTCAATTGGCGATAGGAAGCGCCCGTGCTGGCGTTCCATATGCGCACGATGCCATCCCAGCAGGTGGTGACGAGCAGAGAGCCGTCAGGCGTGTATGCCACGCGGGAGACCACATGCGGATGGTCAAGCACAAAGACCGTTGTGCCGGTGGCGACATCCCACAGGCGTGCAGTGTTGTCCGTGCCAGTGGAGGCGAGGCGCGTGCCGTTGGGCGCAAAGGCAAGATGGAGAACGGCGTCTGAATGCGCAGAAATGGTACGGATAGGGTTGCCCGTGCTGGCGTCCCAGAGCCGAATCGTGCCTGCTGAATCGCCTGTGGCAATCGAAGTGCTATCGGGAGAGAAGGCGACCGCGGTGGCGCCGCCCGTGTGCCCCGATAGGGTGCGTAGAGGTGCGCCCGTCGCGACCGCCCAGAGCCTGACCACGCCCTCCATGCTGGCGGAAGCAAGCACTGAACCGTCGGGCGAGAAGGCGAGCGCGCGTATCTCGCTACTGCTCGCGCTCCACTCGCGCAGAAGGTTCCCGCTGGGCATCGAGCGCAAGCGCAGATTGCCGTTCCAGTCGCCCGTCGCGACAAGCGTGCCATCGGGCGAGACGGCGAGCGCGAGAATGGGTGAATCTTGTGGGATGGTCGCCTGCAAAGTGCCGTCGCTCGCGCTCCAGCGCTGAATCGTGCCGTCAAAGCCTGCCGAGACCACCGAGCCGCCCACGACAAAACCTGTGCCGTAAATCGTATCGGCAGGAGTGGCAAGACCGCCCTGCGTGGTTCCATCCGAAACGCGCCAGAATCGCACGGCATGCTCGCCCCCACCCGCCACGAGGCGTGCGCCATCAGGTGTTAGCGCAAGGCTCAACACCTCGCGCGTGTGCCCAGTGAAGGTGCGAATGGGGCTGCCATCCACAGGGTTCCATGCGCGAATAGTCGTGTCCCAGCTCCCCGACAGCAACTGGGAGCCGTCGGGCGTGAAAAGGAGACAACTTATGGCATCGCTGTGCCCATTCAGCGTGTTCAACCATCCGCCATCGGACGCTGACCAAAGCTTGATTTTCCAATCACTGCTACCCGTGGCAAGTATCGCGCCATCGGGCGACCAAGCGACGGCATAAATCGGGGCAGAGTGCGCGGTAACCTCTTGCAGAGGCGTGCCATCGCTCACCTGATAGGTTCGGAGCGTGCCGTCCCAACTGACCGTTGCCAATCGGCTCCCATCGGGCGAGAAGGCAAGACCGCTCACCGCGCTGTTATGCCCGCTAAGCGTGTGCACGATTGCGCCCGTGCTGGCGTTCCAGAGCTTGGCACTGTTATCCGTGCCCCCTGTCGCCAGCAGACGACCATCGGGTGAGAAGGCGAGAGCAAGTGTTGCGCCCGCATGCGCGTTAATCGTGTACAGAGGCGTGCCTGTGCTGACCTGAAAGAGGCGCACGGTTCCGTCGTCGTAGGCGACCGCCATGCGCTGGCTGTCGGGCGAGAAGGCGAGCGCGTTCACCTGTACTGCACCGCCCTGCAAGACGCGCAGGAGGCGGTTATCGCTTGCGCGGTAGAGGGCAATCTGCCCGCCCAGCACTGACACCGCGAGATACTGCCCGTCGCGCGAGTAGGCAACGGCTTGACCGCTCGGAATCGGCTGACGCCAGAGCACATCGCTCTGCGCCCAACTCACCACCAGCCCACAGGCAAACAGAGAGAGTATCAGCCACCGCGCTCGTTGCATCCCGTGCCGATTATCGGCAGGGACACTGAGGAATTTAAGGGGATGGGTTCGGGCTGATGCAGGCGATTTCGTTCAGGCGCTATTCGCTCCTTGTCAATCGCCACAGCGCGCCGTAGCGTAAGCCATAGGTGCTGATTCGCACACTGCTCTGCTGGGTGGCGAGCAGGGCGCGTTGCAGGATGAGTGCGCCCAGATGGAGCACAGGTGCACGCTCGCGCTCGATACCGGGCAGATGCGCCCGCTCCGAATCGCCCAGACTCAGCAATAAATTGACCATCTCGTTCAACATGCCCTCGGTCAGGCGGAACCCGTGAACCTCTTCAACGGTGGCGGGCGTGCCGTGCAGTCCACACCACAGCATGGCGAGGTTGACTCCCGTGCCGCCGACCGCCACCATCTGCTCCGGTGGGGGCAACAGGCTCAGGAATCGGAACTGCTTGTCCAGCCAGCGGCGGACAGTAGCAATCTCGTCAGGATTGGGTGGGTTGGAGGGCGCAAGTTGCTCGCGCAGAACCATCGCCCCCACGGGCAGGCTTCGCCAGCGCAGACCCGAAGTATCCATGCTGGGCGCTCCATAAGCGCACTCCACGCTCCCGCCCCCGATGTCGATGACCAGCCATGAGGCGGACGGTTGACCCGCCGACTCGTTGCCCTGCTCGCCGTTTGTGGAGATTTCCGCCTTGCGCAGGGCGATATAGTCCCGTTCAGGCAGGGAGCAATGCGGTCCACCGTTCGTTTGAGGTTGAGGCTTGAATAGCCGACGCGCCATATCTTCTAAGGTCTCTTCGTTGCTAAGTGGCGCGGGCGTCCTCATCGCCGGGTCGAGCGCGACTGCCAAGAAGCTCAGCTCGGCTTCCTCGCGTTCGCTCAGCACCCACACTCCGCAACCCCGCTCCTGCATCGGCTGAAGGAGCGCCTCTGGATTGACCGCGCGGCGTACCACAGCAGTGGCGACCGCCACGATTCGCGCCACGCCCATCGCACGGCACTGCTGGAGGTACTTATCGATTGCGGTGAGCGTGCGCCTAACTGCCTTCGGCTTGAGCGTGCGGTCAGGCTCGAACCCTTCGCCCAAGCGCGTAATCACTGTCTGGTCGCTCAGCACGAGCCAGTTGCCCGCGACGCGCTCCGCGACCAGCAACAGCACCGAGTTAGAGCCGATATCTATCACCGCTGTTCTCATCTTACTATGTGCCAATTCGCTACTGCGCCCTTGGCACGGGCGGGACGCCCGTGCTACTTGTGGCTTGGGCGTCTCGCCCAAGCAAGCCCTGCACGAGCGAGATGCTCGTGCTACGCGGGACGCCCGCGCTACCTTCGCCCCTAAAACTCCCAGTGTGCAGCGCGTACCTCAGGCAGTTGCAGGAGGTCGTGCAGGATCATGTCAGGGCTGCTCTCATGGAGAGGGCTGATCTGCAAGATGAACACGCGCGTGTTGGGCACATCGGGGAACTCCTGACGGAACGCCTGCAGTTCGCACTTGTGTCGCGCCAGCACGCTGAACACCCCCTCCATGCTGGCGGTCGCCTCCAGCGTAATCCAGAGCGTGGGCGCTGCGCTCGCTCGGTGAATCGCTTCCTCAGGGATGCGCAGCCAGACCAGCACACCGTAGCAAAGGAGCGTCGCGACGAGCGCAATCAGGTAGTAGCGCAGTTCGCCCATGCCGACGGTCATGCCGATGGCGACCACTGCCCACAGGCTCGCCGCGGTGGTCAGCCCGCGCACGATACTGCCCTGCCTGAGGATGGTGCCCGCCCCGATGAAGCCGATACCACTCACAATCTGCGCCGCGATGCGCGAGGGGTCCGAAACGGGATAGCCGAAACCGCGCGAAAGCACCATCATCAGCGTTGCGCCCAAACAGAGCAGGACATGAGTGCGAATGCCCGCCGGTCTGCCTCTGCGCTCGCGCTCCCAGCCAATCAGACTGCTGAGCAGGATCGCCAGAACGAGTTGACCCGTGATATGCGCCAGTTCGCGCCAGTCCTCAGCGCTCACGATTGCGAGTATACCTCTTTGCCCCTCAGCGCGCCTGCCATTAGCCCGCTGATGCCCGCCACAAGACCGCCCAGCCAGCCCGCCTGAAAGTTGCCCGATGCGTAGCCCGCGCTCAGCGGTCCGAGCACATAGCCCAGCGAATAGAACACATAGAGCAGAGCCAGCGCGGTGCCACGCAGATAGGGCGCGACCCGTTCATAGCTCAGCAGATGCACAGCGGGAAAGCACAGCCCGAAGCCCAGCCCGAACAGCCCAATCGCGCTCCACGCGCCATAGGGCAAGGCGAACTGCTCCAACAGCGCGGAACCCAGCGCCATCAGCCCCACGCCAACAGTCGCACGCCAAAACGCGCCACCCAGCCATTCACGCCGACGCACCAGCGCCATCACCCCTATCGCCAGCAGAGCGAACAGCCCGAACAGCCGTCCCCGATACGCCGCGTCATAACTTGCCGACTCCAGCATCACGGGCAGGCGATAGGTCAGCATCCCCATCGCGAAGGTCATGCCGAAAGTCAGCAGATAGACGCCCATCATCGGGGGCTGGCGCAACACCGCAAGCGGGTTGATTCGCGTCTCGCGTGGCGGGCGCACATAACTCTCGTGCAAGCCGAATAGCGCCATCAGCCCCGCTATCCCCATCAGCAGGGCAATCCCGAAGAAGAGAACGGGTACGCCATACCGATCGGCGATGATGCCTGCAACGGGCGGCGCGAGCAGGGCAACCAACCCAATCGTTGCGCCTGTGCGTCCCATCGCCCAGACCCGATTCGCCCGCCCATGCTCACCCACCAGCGCGAACAGCGCAGGGATGAACACCGCGCCGCTTGCCCCGTGAAGCGCACGCACCAACAACAACGCGAGCGGGCTACGCACGACGCCATACAGCGCAACCAACAGCCCAGCTGTCAGTAGGCTCAGCGCCATCGGCAGGCGTCGCCCAAAGCGATCAAGCAGGATGCCTGAAACGAAGCCCGCAAGCAGGTTCGCCAGCGAATAGACGCCCACGATAAAGCCCGCCTGCGCCTCGCTCGCCCCCAACTGACGCGCGTAAGGCGCAAGCACAGGCAACATCGCGAAAGTGTCCAGAAACGCCACAAAAGCAATCGGGCTGAGTAGCCACGGCACTCCAGCACGCTGTCCTACGGGCGTATAAGGTTCCCTCATCGACTCCCCTAAAGGATACCTTCGGTCTTTCTCGCCTCCCCCCGCTTATGGAGAGGAACCTGCAGGCTGGAGAACAAAGTGGCACGGGCGTCCCGCCCGTGCAATATTTTTCCAAACACCCCTTGAAAACACCACCCACCAAAAGGTAAAATAAACAGCACTAAACTCAAGCGTAGCACGGGCGTCTCGCCCGTGCAAAGTAGCTTGGGCATCCTGCCCATCCAGTGTAGCACGGGCGTCTCGCCCGTGCATCACAGACCAAAAGGTAAAATAAACAGCACCAAACCAAACGGAGGACAGCAACGATGCCTAACCTGCCGCAAAACCGACGCGCCTGTGGTGGACGAAGAGGGCGAGGTTGAGCCTCGTGAGGTGGTGGATGAGGGGAGCGTGGGGTTGGAGGCAGAGCTGTTGGGGCAGTTGGCGTTGGGGGAGGCGTTGGCGAGGCTGAGTGAGTTAGAGAGGAATTTGGTGGAGGCGGTGTGGGTGGCGGGTCGCTCTCAAGCGGAGGTGGCGGTGGAGTTGCGGGAGCAGGGATTGAATGGGGTGCGGTATGAGTTGTCTCGGCAGGCGCTATCGAAGCGGTTAAAGAAGATAAAGTCGTTTTTGCGGGAGCAATTAGGGGGTGATTTGGGGTGAAAGAGGGGGAAATTGGGGGTGGAGTGGTTGCATTTTGCGGGCTTCGCGAGAAGATATATTAAGTGGAAGGGCGCAGAGAGTGCCCTTTTAGAAGGAAAATGGAGCACAGTAGGGCACATTTCAGTACGCGCCACGACTACAGCAAAACAGCACTGCCCGTTCCGTAGGAGGAGGTAAGGCAGATGAGGACAGCAGGATGGAAAAGGCTAATCATTTGGTGGGCTCTATCTGGGGTCTATCTGCTGACCCTACTCTACCTGTATTCAAGACCAGAAGTGGCTATGGCTATGCGTATGCCTCGATGGCAGGCAGTATCCATAGAACACGAACATCGCGTCGAGGGGTGTAGCCAACCTCAAACTACAATTTCTGAGAGAGAAATAAAGCAGTTGTTAGCGAAAACTAAGGGGGGTATCTCAAGATGAAGCGATCTGCAGGCTGGACACTAAAGGAAACCTTGATTATGATTGGTCTTATTGTGCTTTTAGCAGCACTTCTATATCCAATCGTTCAAATTGTGCGCTATCGTTCTTATGAGATAAAATGCAGAGCGAATCTGTGGAACATTATGCTTAAATACGAAGATTTCAAGAGTCAAGGATACAAAGGTCAAGAACTTAGAAGGCAAGTGATGTACTTTGTAGAAGATCACCCAGAAGTAGGTCGTTGCCCTCTAACTGGAAGGGAGTATACTGTATTAACAATATTAAATCAGCATCGAATATTAACAAAATACACTCAACATAGAATACCACCGGGAGACATCTGGGTGGATAATCCGGAGGTAATTGTAAGTTGTAGCTGTCATGTTGACCCTAAAAAACGATATAAAATGGAAGGATGCCTAAGAAAATTATTGAGGCTTGACCAGGAGGAGCCAGATACTTGGTATCTGAGCGGTGTTGATCGCGGCGGTCAGCTGAGTGTCGAGTATGCTCCCGACATTGTTGCTCGAGTTCAGCATCGCTCTGGCGGTGCTGAGAGATAAACCATTGTCAAGGAGGTAATCGATGATGAGAAATAGCGCGCTTCTGGCTACTCAGATATGGTTGCTGGTGATAGCGTCACTCGCTATCGTTGTGATCGGAATCGTCGCGAATACACTGAGAAATGCTCTTCTGCACGCGATGAAGGGTTTAATGGCAATGACTGTAATGGAAATCCATGTTCCCCCAAAGCTGTACCAGTCAACCCTGTCAAACATGTCCATTGAGACACGCATTCCGATAAGACACGCATTCCGATTGCCTCTGCTCCTGCTTGGGGCAATGCTGTTGCAGACGGGCTTGCCCCAAGCAGGAAAGTCCCCACAACAGGCGCGTCGCACCACCTACTATGACGCTCGCGAGCGTATCGCCACAACCCTTACCTTTGAGTGGAATGCCGTCAGTACCATTACCCTCTCCAAAGAGTTCATCACCAGCCACAATGCTTGGCTGATAAACCATGTGGAACTCGGGAACAAAGAGCTGAGGGAAGAGTTAGAGCGTGATGGCATTCCTCCAGAAGAGATTCAAAAGTACCTGATAAGTGCTGACGAGCTGCAAAAGCGCTTAGTACCTGAAGAAGCTGCTGAACACCCTGTTGAGCTTTCTAAACGCTATCTAATTGAGCGGACGCCCAAAAGAACACGCGTCAGATGTCAACAACAGATATTGAGTTTGGCTGAAGGAATGCCAAGCGCTGAGCTTGAGCAGTACGACACCTATTTTCAGGGCAGTATGGTGATTACGGTCGGCTACTCAGATGGGCGTCCCCGTGATGCAGCGATAAGCGAGGCGGAAAAGGATGTATGGGCATTTGCTGATTCGACGGGGACGGTTCGTACGATTGAGCTGGTATTTTTGGCGGGTATTTCGCCGCTGCGCTTAGAGGGTGCTGAATTGGAGCAGTGGCACTTGAAATCGGTCAGCCCTGAGAAGTGGGTGTTCACTCTGAAGCGTGCGGAAGATGAAGAGGAGCCTGTGATAGAGGTGGAATTAGATAGACGATATCAAGATGCCCCTGCTCGTGTGGAGGTGCGATATTCCAACGGGGATAAGTGGATATGGCGCGTGCTCAAGTATAAGCGAATCGAGAGGGTTTGGTTTCCCAGCGAAGTGGAGTGCGTTGCCAATACTGGATTGGGGTTAGAATGGGAGAAATATATTTTAGTGCGGTCTGAGCGGACGAAATCGGTGGAGTTCGAGATACCTGAGGGACTCCCTGTGACGGATATGCGCCGAGTGAGTGATTCGGATTGGGAATCTTATCAGACAGGAAATATAGTGATTAAAGTGCTAACTCCTAAGAGTCAGCAAACTTGGAAGCCTGACCTGTTAGAAGAGAAGCGCGAGAAAAAGTGAAGCGAGCAATCTATCAGGTATATTGATAGCGCGGCGAGGGGAACCCGCCGCAACGGAGGGCATAAACCAATGAAACGGTTCGGATGGTGTATCGGGCTGATGTTGAGTCTGAGCCTGCCGCTCTATGCGCAGGCAACCCTCAAGGAGGGCGACAAGGCGCCCCCTCTCAAAGTCGCCAAGTGGATCAAGGGCAAACCTGTGCAACGCTTTGAACCCGGCAAGGTCTATGTGGTCGAGTTCTGGGCGACTTGGTGCGGTCCCTGCCGACGGTCAATCCCCCACCTCACAGAACTCGCCAAAAAGTTCCGCGGCAAGGTGACCTTTATCGGCGTGAGCGTCTGGGAGAACCCGCGCAACAGCACCAGCACCGATTACATCCCGCGCGTGGAGAAGTTCGTGCGCGAGATGGGCAACCAGATGGACTACACGGTGGCGGTGGATGATCCCAAAGGCACAGTGGCGCGCGCATGGATGGACGCTGCGGGGCAAGATGGCATCCCAACCGCCTTTGTCGTGGACCAGCGCGGGCGCATCGTGTGGATCGGACACCCGATGGCGGAACTGGAACAGGTGCTGGAACAGGTGATAGCGGGCAAGTTCGACTGGCAAAAACGCGCGCAGGAGCGTCAGGCACGCGAGCGCGACGAGACTGCCCTTATGCAACTCCTGCAGCGGCTCGAGCAGCTGCGCCAGCAGAAAAAGTACGCCGACGCGCTGAAGGAGCTGGAGCAGGCGGAAAGGCGCTACCCTGCCTATAAAGAGGCTCTCGTGCTGATGCGCTATGACTTCCTGCTCTATGTGGATGAACAGCGAGCTTACGCGCTCGCCCGCCAGCTGGCGAACGGCGAGTATAAGAACAACCCGGACGCGCTCAATATGCTCGCGTGGAGCATTGTGGAGGACAACGCGGAACGCCCGCTCAAATCGCCCGACTATGCGCTGGCGGTCGAAATCGCTCAACGCGCTGTCCAGCTCACTCAAGAGAAAGACCCCTTCATTCTGGACACGCTCGCCTACGCGCTGTTCAAACAGGGCAAGGTGGAGGACGCCATCCGTTATCAGGAGAAGGCGGTTGCCCTGTTGAAGGAGCGGAGCGGGATACCCGACGAGATTCGGCGCGAAATCGAGGAGCGACTGGAGAAGTTCCGCAAGGCGCGTTCATCAGGTTCATAGGGTTTAGCGGGCAAGCCATAAGGTGGGCACAAACACATTTTGGGACCTGCCGCGCCCCGCGCTGTGGTCGCGCAGGAGATTGCCCAGCCGTTCGCCTATCTGATCGGGCTGTTCGCGGATAAGTAGGTCGCACCGACCTCGCAGATACCATGCGTTCGCGTCGGCGCGCCAGCTGAACACACCGAGCCGCGGAGGACGCGGTTCGCCCTCCAGCGCGCGCATCACCTGCGCAGAGACCTCCGCGCCCATCAAAAAGACGCCCTGCACCGACGGGTCGCCCTGCACACGCTGAAACGCTTGCCACGCCTGTCGGCTGTCGCTGAGCGCAATTAGCCGTGCCCGCACGCGCCGATTAAAAAGCAATCCGTGGCGGAACCCTTCCCAGAACTCCGTGCCGGCGCGCGGCACCGGATGCCCCATGATGAGCACGACCACCCCCTGAGCAACGCGCCGTGCGTACCATGCGCCCGCCTTGCGCCCCGCCTCGTAATAATAAGTGCCCACAAAGCCCGCGCGCACCGAATCGGGCACATCGGTCGCCACACAAATCAGGGGAACGCCGTTGCCCATCACCTGCTGAATGGTCTGGGTTGCCCACTCATCGGGTGGCGCACAGAGCGCGACCGCACGCCATTCGCCCTCGCGCATCTCCTTCGCGATTCGCTCCCGTTCGCCCGACCCAAAATATTTCACTGTCAGCCCCACACCGGGCAACTTCAACCGCTTGCGCAACCCTTCCTCCACCGCCTGCCAATAATCGTTCGGTCGAGACTGGATATACACGCCTATCGGGTAGCGGAACTGGTCAAGGTGCGGTCGGCGCGACTCGCCACACCCACCAATCAGCAAAATCACCAGGAGCAAACCCAATCTTTTCACTGCCCTTCGCGATTCGCGCCCATCACCAGCCATCCTGCAGAGAAAGAGGGTATACTCCCCTTTGGTGAAGCGCGATGGCGACCGCAACTTCCAAGACACAGCCGAAACGCAAGCGCAGATGGACCGAGCAGGAGTTGCTGGGTCTGCCCGACGATGGACGCAAATACGAGCTGGTCAACGGGAGGCTAAAGCAGGTGCCGACAGGGGGACAACATGGGAAAATCGGTGTAGAGCTAACCGTCAGGCTCTACCCCTTCAGCAAGCCATGGGCAGACCTGTTCGATTCCAGCACCGGTTTCCGAATGCGTGGGGGCAATATTCGCAGCCCTGATCTATCGCTGATGCGCCGCGAGCGATTGCCCGAGGGCAAGCCACCTGCTGGCTTTATTGACGGTGCGCCCGATCTCGCCATCGAAATCGTCTCCCCTTCAGAGGATCAGGCAGACCTTCTGCAGAAGGTGGGCGAGTATTTTGAGTCGGGCGCCCAGGAGGTGTGGCTACTTTTTCCAGAACGGCAACAGGTCTATCGGTATCGTGCCCCGCTGGAGGTCGAGGTGCTGAATGCAGGTGATACGCTGACAGGCGGCGCGCTCCTGCCCGGCTTCACCATACGCGTGGGGGAGCTGTTCGAGGAGTGAATCAGCAGGGATGGTCGCTTGAGCGAAGTAAAAGAGGTCCAATATGAGCCGTCTGAGCCTGAACGACTGGTATCGCTATCTGGAGAGCCAGTTCGTGGAGGAGGAACAGAAGGTGCGCGAGGCGTCCCCTCCTGCGCCAACCGCGCCTGCCCAAGCCGAAGAGTCGGTGGACAAGCGGGAACAATTGCCCATCGAGCCAGAAAGAAGCCTTGAGGAGCAGGCGACGAGCCACCCAATAGAGGCGAGCGCACCGATAGAGACGAGCATGGGCGAATCGCGCACACCGCTCATCGCGCCTCATTCCGCCTACGCGCTGGTCTCTATTCGCGTGCCCGATTTCCTCGCGTTCGTGCCATTGCTACGCGAGGAGCTGGGCTTGCCCGCGCCTGAACCAATTCAAGAGGGCACGCGAGCAGTGATAGAGCCTGCAGGGATGCAACCGTCTGCCAGTCCAGAATCGCCCGCTGAATCGGCTCCGCGCCTGCGCAAGCATCGCGGAAAAAAGAGCGCAGACCCCGAACAGCTGATCCCGCCAGAGATGGACGAGATTTGGGCGAAGCTGCCCCGCTACCTGCGCTATCTTGCCGAGTGGTCCGATGATAGCGTGACGGATAAGTACTATCCTGTGCGCGGGCGCGAGAGCCGTGAGGAGCTGATTGCTCGTCTGACCGATCCCGTGCTGAGTCTGGAGGAGGTGGCGCGTCTGCTGGGGGTCTGCCCGGCGACGGTGCGCCGCTACACCAATCGGGGCTGGCTGCGCCACTTCCGAACGGAGGGCAACCAGCGCCGATTCCGCTTGTCCGACATCGTAGCATTTTTGGAGGCGCAGATTCAGCGTGTTCCCCCAAGCAGCCGCCGTTCAAGCAAAGCCCGCACGGCTCAACGCCAGCGTCCGCGTTCGTCAGGGGAATCGTCGTGAAGGTCGCGCTGTTCTCGGAGAGCTACCTGCCCTATCTGAACGGGGTCAGCATCTCTATTCGCATCCTGCAGGAGGAGCTTACGCGACGGGGGCACGAGGTCTGGGTCTACGCTCCCCGCTTCCGCGACCATCGGGACGAATCGCCCCATGTGCGCCGTTTCCCCGCGTTCTACACCCCCTTCGAACCCGACTACCCAATTGGCTGGCTCTGGGCGCCGCGCCTGTGGCGCGAATGGCGAGCGCAAGGGTTCGATCTCGTGCACACGCACACCCCTTTCCTTATCGGCATGGCGGGCGCCAGCTGGGCACGACGCACCCGAACCCCACTGGTCAGCACCTTCCATACCCTCTACGAGGAGTATCTGCACTATGTCCCTCGCCTTATTCCGAGGGGGCTGGTGCGGCGCATGCTACGCAGGCACCTGCGACGCTACTACGCGCGGGTGGACGCGATTATGACCCCTTCACAGACGGGAGCGGAAGTTCTGCGCAGGTACGGCATCTGCAAGCCCATCACCCCTATTCGCAATCCCGTTCTGCCCTTCCCCGATATGACGAAAGCGCAAGCGCGTGCTGTGCTGGGCATTCCTGACGAGGTGTGGATGTTGCTCTATGTGGGGCGGATGGCGCCCGAAAAGAATGTGCATGTATTGTTGCAGGCGATGCCCTTCATTGTGCGGGGCTGTCCGAACACCCGCCTCTGGCTGGTGGGACCCGGACCCGCGCTGGAAACGCTACGGACGCAGGCGGAGGCGCTCGGCATAAGCGAATATGTGCATTTCACGGGACCCGTGCCACGCGAGCAGGTGTCGCTCTATATGCTGTCAGCCGATCTGTTCACCTTCCCATCCGTGACGGAGTCGCAGGGGCTGGTGCTGGACGAAGCGCAGGTGGCGGGACTGCCCTGCATCGTGGCGAACGGTGGGGGCGCACCTGAAGCGGTCGACTACGGTGCCAGCGGGCTGATTGTGGAGCCGACCCCATCCGCGTTCACGGAAGCCATCTTGTATCTAACGCGCCATGCAGAGGAGCGCGAACGACTGCGTCAGGCAGGTTTGCGCAAGCGGGAAACCCTCTCCGTGCCCGCCGTGGTCGATCGTATCCTTGAGGTTTATCAATCCGCGATGGGCAAGTAGCCCTATCTCCTGGGTTGCGCACCATGCTCGCGTTGGAGCGCGTCGAAAATCGCTTCCACGCGGGCGTTGACCTCCTCATCGGTCAGGGTGCGCTCCCGATGGCGGAACACGAGCGAGAAGGCGAGGCTATGACTGCCTTCGGGCACAGGTGCGCCTGTATAGCGGTCGAACAGACGCACCGACTCGAGCCACTCACCGCCTGCTTGCCGAATGGTGGCAAACAGGCGCGCAACCGGCACATGCTGAGCCACAATGATTGCAATATCGCGCAGAACGGGCGGCTGAGTGGGTAGCGGGCGGTAGCGCACCTCATATGACGCCAGCTCCGCGAGTGCCTCCAGATCGAACTCAGCGAGATAGACCCGCCGGCGCAGGTCAAACTGGCGCTGGAGTTCTGGGTGCAGTTCGCCCAGCCTGCCAAGCCATCTGTCGTTCGCCCACACATCCGCCACGCGCCCAGGGTGGAAGCGCGGGTCGATTGTCTTCATCCCCTGCGGGTCTCCCAGTGAAGCCCTCACCCCCTGCCCCTCTCCCATAGGGAGAGGGGAGTCGAGCCCCCCCTTCTCCTTGTGGGAGAAGGGGGCTGGGGAGATGAGGGCTTGAGAAGAGGGCAACTCCACAAACTCTGCCTCGATACCCAGCATGGTCAGCAGATGCTCCACGACGCCCTTGAGCGCGTAGAAATCGGCTTCCAGGGGCTTGCCCGTCCAGTGAGGCGCATGTAAGGCACCCGTCATCAGGATCCCAAGTGCGAGGCGCTCCTCATAGTCGCCAGATGACTTCACGGGCGAGACGCCCGTGCTACGGGTTTGCTTCATGGGCGAGACGCCCGTGCTACGGGTTTGCTTCATGGGCGAGACGCCCGTGCTACGGGTTTGCTTCATGGGCGGGACGCCCGTGCTACCTGCCTCATCACCTGCCCGAAACACGCGCCCAATCTCGAACAGGTGCAGATCGCTGAGACCCCGCCGGCGATTGTAATCCGCGGTGAACATTAGACCCGACAGGATCGAGGAGCGCAGGTAGCGCAGCTCATCGCTCATCGGATTGCGCAGTTCCACAGGCGCGGGCAACTGCATGGGGTTCGCTGGCTCCAGCGTGTGGCTCATAATTTCTTGCAAGCCCGCGCTGAGCAGAATCGTGCGCACACGCTCGGCAAACGCGCCTTCGGGGCTATCCTTGCCCTGCGTAGTAAGCCCTGCAGGGGGCGATTCGGGGATGCGCTCATAGCCCAGGATACGCCCCAACTCCTCGATAAGGTCTTCCTCGCGTTTCAAGTCCTCGTAGCGATAGAGGGGAACCTGCACGTTCAGCACGCGCTCGCCTGCAGGCTGAGGGCGCAGATTGAGCCGTTCCAGTATTGTTATCGCCTCGCCCTCCTCCATCGAGAAGCCCAGCAGACGCTCGGCACGCGCAAGGCGCAGGGTCAACTCGCGCGGGGAATAGGGCTTCGGATAGACATCCAGCACGCCAGGCACCGCAGAAACGCCTGTCCACTCCTCAATCAACTCACACACGCGATATTGTGCCACTACCACCAGATTCGGATCGACGAACCGCTCAAAGCGATAGGACGACTCGGTGCGCATGCCGAGCTCACGCGCCGTGCGCCGAATCGAAAGAGGGTTGAAATGCGCCGATTCCATCAGGATATTGCGCGTTTGGGGGGTGACTTCGGTCTCGGCACCGCCCATGATGCCCGCGACGGCGACAGGGCGATTGGCGTCGCAAATCATCAGCATCGGTTCTGCAATCGCGTGCTCGCGTCCATCCAGCGTACGAATGCGCTCGCCTGCCCGCGCTTGACGCACCACGATGCGGTGCTCCTGCAAAGTGTCCAGGTCAAAAGCGTGCAACGGCTGTCCCAGCTCTATCAGCACATAGTTCGTGGCGTCCACGATGTTCGAGATGGGGCGCATGCCCGCCGCGAGCAGGCGGTTCTGCACCTTGGCGGGCGAGGGAGCCACCTGCACGCCCCGAATCACTCGCGCTGCATAGCGCGGACAGAGGTCAGGGTCTAAAATCTCCACGCGGGCGTAATTGGGCGTCTCGCCTGGGTCGGGGGCGGGCGGGGCAAGTATCAGCGCGTTCAGCCGTTCGAACAGCGGGGTCGGTTGACAGGCGTCGCCCAGCAGGGCATAGACCTCACGCGCGATACCAAAAATGCTCAGGCAGTCGCCCCGATTGGGCGTGATATAGAGTACCAGCACCTCGCCTTGCGGGGTCTGCTCGATGGCTTCGACTTCCAGCCCTGCCATCGTCAGCCGTTCCGCCAGTTCGGACGCGCTCAGACTAATCTGCACAAAATCGTTCAGCCATTCGATGGGTACACGCATCGGCGGGCTTATTTTACCCAAGCAGTGGGAACTGCGTCAGGAAGCGCAGGTCGTTTTCCAAGAACAGGCGCAGGTCGTCGACGCCGTACTGAAGCATCGGGATGCGCTCGATGCCCAGTCCGAAGGCGAAGCCCGAATAGCGTTCCGAATTGATGCCGTACCGCTCCAGAATGTTCGGATGGATTAGCCCCGCCCCGCCCAGCTCCAGCCAGCCGCCCTTCCAGAAGATAGCGAAATCGACGCCCGGCTCCACGAAGGGGAAATAGTCGGGTCGAAAGCGCACGCGCACCTCCGGACCGAACATCATGCGGGCGAACTGGGTGAGCGTGCCCTTCAAGTGTGCCATGCTCACCCCTTCGTCCACCATGAAGGCGTCCACCTGATGGAAGGTGTGCGAGTGGGTGGCGTCCACATTCTCGTAGCGGAAACAGCGCCCGATAATGGCGATGCGAATGGGCAACTTGCGCTCGCCCACCTGGACCTGCTCGAAGATGCGCCCTTGAATGGCGGTGGTCTGCGTGCGCAGGAGCCAGCCGTCGCCCACATGGAAGGAGTTCTGTTCGTCCATCGCGGGATGGTCTTCGGGATAGTTCAGCGCGCCGAAGTTGTAGCGGAAATGTTCCAGTTCGGGACCCTCCACGAATTCGAAGCCCAGCCCCATCAGCGCGGTTTTCACGCGGCGCATGGTGAGGGTGAGCGGGTGCAGGCGTGCAGGGCGGATGGGCGTGCCGGGCAGGGTGATGTCGATGCGCTCTGCTTTCAGCCGTTGCTCCAGCTCGGCGCGTTCCAGTTGGGCGCGTCGCACACTCAGCCACGCGGAGATTTGTTCGCGCGCTTGGTTCACTGCCTGCCCGAACGCGGGGCGCTGTTCAGGCGGCAGGCTCCCAATCTGGCGCAGGAGCATACCGACCTCGCCCTTCCTGCCCAGATAGCGCAACTCCACCGCGTCCAGTTCCGCGGTGGAGCCACACTGCTCTATTTCCACCTGCGCCCGCTCCAGAAGCTGTTGAATGGTCTCCATAGGAGAAACCTCAAGCGCCTTCCCTGTAAGGGCAATCCTCCGTGATGATGCCTCCCGAAAACCGGGGAGATGGCTTGCAGGGCGTTTCCCGATGTGCCCCTGCTCAACTACCTAATGGATTGCACCAGCATGGCGAAGGCGTCGGGGTCGCGAACTGCCATCTCAGCGAGCATCTTGCGATTGATGGCAATCCCGCGCTCGTTCAGCGCGTGAATGAACTCATGGTAGCGCATGCCGTGCGCGCGGCACGCAGCGTTGATGCGCGTAATCCAGAGGCGCCGGAAATCGCGCTTGCGCTGACGGCGGTCGCGATAGGCGTAGAGCAGGGATTTCATCACCTGCTCATGCGCCTTGCGGAACAGCTTCCGCTTCGCGCTGTAGTAGCCTTTTGCCAGTCGCAATATCTTTTTATGTCGGCGTCGGGTAACGATTCCACCTTTGACCCGCATGGCAATTGCCTCCTTGGTTGTATAGGTTCCCTTAGTGTCACAGGCGGGACGCCTGTGCTACTTGTGGCTTGGGCGTCTCGCCCAAGCATAGCATGGAACTGCACGAGCGAGACGCTCGTGCTACAGTGGCTTGGGCGTCTCGCCCGTGCGACTTGGTTATCTGCCTGCCAGCAAGCGATTGATGCGCCGATACTCGCCCTTGAAGAGTTCGTCTTCGAGGTCGAGTCGGCGTTTACGCGCGGGCGATTTACTCAGGAACAAGTGACTGTTCCCGGCTTTCTTGTGCATCAATTTGCCCGTCGCTGTGCGTTTGAACCGCTTGGCGGCTGTCTTGCTTGTTTTCATCTTTGGCATGGTGCGTGCCTCCTTCGGTCCGGGCGGTTTCATGGTGAGCGGGCTTTTTGCGTGGTGCCAGCACCATCACCATCTGTCGCCCTTCCATCGACGGTGGTCGTTCAATCGCGCCTTCCTCCTGCAGGGCGTCGGTAATCTTTTTGAGCAGTGCTTCCGCCATTTGCGGTCGCGAGATTTCGCGGCTGCGGAAGATGACAATAAATTTTACCTTATCGCCATCCTGCAGGAACTCGCGCGCGTTGCGCACCTTGGTTTCGATGTCGTGCGTGCCCGTGCTGGGGCGCAGGCGAATGGTTTTGACCTCCGCCTGTTTATGCTTGCGCTTCGACTCTTTAGCGAGTTTCTCCTGCTCGTAGCGATAGCGCCCGTAGTCCAAGATTCGGCACACGGGCGGGTTCGCATTAGGCGCGACTTCCACCAGGTCGAGACCGCGCTCCTGCGCGATTTTCAGGGCGCGGCGAATGTGCATCACTCCGATCTGCTTCCCGTTCTCGTCAATAACGCGCACCTCTCTGGCGCGGATCCGATTGTTGACTCTCAGTTCCCTCTGGATAGCTGGCTCACCCTCACTTTTGTTCGGTTTTGTGCGTGCCAGAAAGTATACCATGCGAATCACTCTATGTCAAGGGGTCGCACGCTGTTTCCATGCCTGACGCCACTCCCGCAAGCGCCCAACGGCAGACTCCGCCACCGAATCGAGCGCAATCTGTACCCCTACCACGAAGGGCTTGCTCATGGCGAGGGTGAAGGCGTTCAGAAGCCAGTCGGTCTGAACGGTTTCGCTTGCGGGCGCACGCCAGAAAAAGTCGTCGGTCTGATTCGGCGTAGCAGGTGGTAGGTGCATGGTCAGGTGGAGCGGTTTGCCCAAATCACCATACTGCTCCACCACCATATCGAAGTCCAGCAGGTCGAAGTCGTGCCAGTAGAGATGGAGATTAACACCTTCAAACGGCATTCCGCTCTCCACGAGGCGGTCGAGCAGGTCGAAGGCGGCACGACGGTGGTGCAGGCTGTAGGTCGCCCCTAACAGGCGCACGATGCCGAAATCGAGGTCGCGTGCACTCTCGCACAAAGCTCCCACGAGGGAGAGACTTGCCTTGCTCCCATCCGCGAGCAGGTACAGGCTGTCGGGCAGGTCGGACAGGATTTCCCAATAGCGGATGCGCCCCCGATAGAGGCTGAGCGCGTTCCGCAAACGGCTCGTCAGGCTATCCAACAGCGGTATAGGCTTCTCTATCGCCTGCCGAATTGCAGAGGCGGTGATGAGCGCCTCGCCCTTGACCAGCAGTCGCTCCTGCAGGGCACTTTGCACAAGGGGTTCCCACGCCTCAGGCGGCTGGTCGCTCATCGAAAGGCTCAGCTGATTGAAGGGCGGATGCAGAGCGGGCATGGAGATGGTAGGATTGCTTAGCGACACACCCCAGAGGAACGCGGAACGCCAGCCGATGCGCTCCAGCCGGAAGCGTGCGACGGCAAGCACTGCGGACTCGCCCGCAAATAGGCTCTCGCGCAGGCTCTTCAGCAATGGTCCGACCGCTGGCTCCACGGGTGGTTTCGCCTGCTCCAGGTGCGTCTGCGCATCGGCAAGTGGCACACCCTTGCGCTGGTATTGCTTGATGAACCCCAGACTGCGCTCATAGCGACGGTGCGCCAGTTCGCGTTCCAGTAGCAGCTCACCAGTACGGCTGGTGTAGCCCTTGCCGTTTGCCCAGAGGTAGACGCGCCCGAAATCGGGCAGATCGAGAGGATGGGCGATGCCGAACGGCTCGCCAGGATAGGCAAACCGCCCATCGTCCGACACCTCGAGCGCGAGCGGCTCGCGCCGAGTGTCCGTGACTCGAAGGTGCGCCGCCGCCAGCGCTGTGCCCGCCGATTTCACCGTTATCTTGTCCGACACAGCCTCATAAAAATTATCGGCAATCTGAGGAAGCCCTTTAGAGTGGGTCTGAAAAAATGTGGCTTGGGCATCTTGCCCATAAAGCCGAATGCGCAAGATGCTCAGGCTACGGCGTGGCTTGGGCATCCTTGCCCGTAAAGCTACTTCCCACCGCTGAGCGATTCGAAGTAGCGTTTGACGCGCTTGCGCTCGGCGGGCGGGATGTTTTGCTTGTCGAGTGCCTGCTCGGCTTTCTTCTGATAGCTGGGCAGTACTTGGGTCAAGGGCACACTGCTGTCGCCGGGCGTTGGTGGCGCCTCATACTCCTCATAGTCTGCTGGACCAGGTAGCAAGGGTGGCTGTCCGGAGACAGGCGTGTTCTTCATCGGGATTTTGAGTTCGGGCTGTTTCGCGCCCTGATTGAACATCTCTGGCTGACCGACATACTCGCCCTTGTCCCACGCTCCACCAACTCCAAGCCCAGGCATAAGCCCCAATCCAAAGCACATGCCTCCCGCACACATCCCAGCACAGGCATTATTGCACTGGCTGAGTTCCTTCATCCGCTTGACCCACTCCAGAATTTGCTTTGCCAGCTCGCGGATCTGCTCGTCGCTGTTGTAGCGTTTCGCCAGCTCCTCCAGCCGTTTTTCCAGCTCGCGCGCCATCCGCTCAATCTCCTCTTGGGTGAGCTGGCGCTGTTGTTGATTTTGTGTTCGCCCCAACTGTTGGCACTTTTTCGCCAGTTCCTGCAGGCGTCGCATCGCCTCGATGAAGTTGGGGTCATTCATCAGTTTGCGCAGGAACTCGCGCGCTTGCTCGGAGAGTTGTAGGGCGCGCAACTGTTTCTGTAATGCCTTGAGCTGTTCTTGGAGTGCTTTAAGTGCCTCTTTGCTGAGCGGGATGCCTTTCGAGTCGCGTCCAGACCGGAGCTGGCGCTGGAGGGCATCGATCTGGCGTTGCAGTTCGCTCATCTGGTTTTGCAGGTTGGCGGGCGTCGGGTTGCGCAACGCCTGCAGGGTTGCTTGCAGTTGGCTGAGCTGGTTTTGCAGGCTGGCACGCTGTTCCGAGCTGAGTGGGTTGCCGTTCGCGTCTTTGCCTGTTTGCAGTTGGTGCTGAAGCGCTTGGAGTTGGGCTTGGAGTTCGCGCTCCAGTTGGCTCAGTTGCTGGTTTTTCTGGGCGAGCTGTTTGAGTTGCTCGCCTGCCGTTAGTGCCTGCTGGGCGCTTTGCTCCAGCTTGCGCTGGTTCTGCTGTTCCAGCCTGCGCGCCTCCTCCATCAGTTTGTTGTAGCGCAGGAGCGCCTCCTGCTTGCTCATGCGTCCCTGTCGGGCGCGGCGGCTGTAAAGTTCGATATTGCGGGCGATGCGCTTCTCCAGCTCGGTGGCGTCGGGCTTTTTGGCGCGTTCCAGAATAGGCTTGGCGACCTGTTCAATCTGCTTGGCTGCCTCGCGCACCTGCTTCTGCTGCTCGCGCCGTTCAGGGCTGACCACCATCAGGAACTGGGGTAGGAAATGCCCGCCTAGCATCGCGACGAGCGCGAGCGCGAACAGCCCGTGCCACAAGCTCAGTCGGAACCGAAACAGCTCGGTGGGACGCACGCGCAGTAGGGCATCCGTCGCGTCCTCAATCAGGGGACGATCGAACAGGTGTCCCCCTTCGGTATGCTCCAGCGCGGTCTGCAGGCGGTCTTTGAGCTGCGCACGGCGGTCAATGAGCTGGGCAATCGCAGGTGCAGGCAGGGGGATGAACAGGGCGTAGAGAGTGCCCAGCAGAATGCCAATCAGCACGCTTGCCATCAGCCACCAGGGCGGCACACTCAGTATGGCGAGCCAGTCCAGCGCGTCCAGCCCGATTGCAACAAGTGCGCCCACGAAACCGCCCAGCGCGCCCCAGCGCCACATCAGCACCCTGCGCACCCGCCGACGGTACGGGCGCAACATATCGACCAATTGCAACGCTCCAACGGTTGCCATCGCGACCCTCCATCCACGACGCCTTTCAGCGCCAAATAATAGTATACCCTATCTTGCCTTTCCAAAGACCAACTCCTGCAACAAGGGTGCGAGGGAGGTATAATTTCATCGGTGATTGGCATGTCCACTCTAAGTGTTCAAATCGATGAACAGATGTGGCAACAGCTCCAGCAGATAGCTGAGCGTCGCCAGTGTCGCCCCGATGAGTTGGTGCGCGAGGTGATAACGCAGTGGTTGCAATTGAGCGAGCAGGAATGGCAGGCGCGAATGGAGCGCCTAATCCATGAGTTCCGCCGCTCCACTCAGGGGATAGACCCTGCACAAATCGAGGCGGATATTACCGATGCATACCGTGAATACCGCTCGGAATGCGCGCCGTGATCGACACGAATGTCTGGGTCTCCGCTTTGCTGAACCCTTCTGGACATCCTGCCCAACTGCTGGATGCATTCCGTGAGAACCGCTTTACCCTTGTAATAAGCCGTCCCCTGTTAGAGGAGTTAGCGCGTGTTATGACGCGCCCGCGCTTAATCAAGCGCTACCATATTCGCTTCGAACAGGTGCAGGAGCTCACTTACTTGCTTGCCGAGCGAAGCATCTTGGTTGAACTTACAGGTTGGGTGAAACTGTGTCGTGATTTGCATGACAACATGGTGCTGGAGACAGCAATCAGAGGGCAAGCGCAATTTCTGGTTTCGCGTGACGATGACCTCAAGCGCGACCCTGAGTTGATAGAGCAGATGCAACGGCATGGGGTTCAAATTGTAAGTGTGCAACAATTTCTGGACATATTGAGCCTGTCTTCCAGCCTCGAATAGTGCCGTTTGTGGGTACAATTTCTGTTTGATGGCGATTCGGGTGCGGGATGTGTTGAGAGTGTTGGACGAGATAGCGCCGCCGTCGCTCGCGCTGCCGGGCGATTCAATCGGTTTGCAGGTCGGCTCGCCTGAGCTGGAGGTGGAGCGTCTGATGGTTGCGTTGGACGCCGACCCGCGCACCGTCGCCAAAGCCATTTACCGCAACTGCCAACTGCTCATCACGCATCACCCCCTGCTTTATCGCCCACTGAGCAAGGTCGCCTATGACGAGCCAGTTGGCAGTGCGGTTCAGCAGCTATGCTCAGCGCGGATGGCACATATCGCCGTGCATACGAACTGGGACTGTGTGCCCGGCGGGATCAACGACGCGCTCGCGGTGCAGGTCGGGCTGGAGGAGGTGCGCCCGTTCGGCTCAGGCGCAGAAGTGCAACAGTTCAAGCTGGTGACCTTCGTGCCACCCGCTTATCTGGACGCGGTGCTGGATCGGATGTCCGCGGAGGGTGCGGGTGAAATCGGGTTATATCGGCGGTGCGCGTTCTATCATCCCGGCATGGGCACTTATGAGCCTCAACCAGGGGCAAAGCCCTATCAGGGTGCAGTTGGACAACGCGCGCATGCCGATGAGATGCGCCTCGAAGTGCTTGTGCCTGCGCATCGGCTCCACGCCGTGATTCAGGCGATGTTGGAGGCGCACCCCTATGAGGAGGTCGCTTACGATGTCTATCCGTTGCAGACGCCCCAGCGTTATCCCCTCATGCGGGTGGGGCGTCTGCCACGCCCCATGCGCACCGATGAGCTGCGTGACTACTTGGCGGAACGGCTGGGCAATCCCCATGTGCGCTTTTACGGCAAGCCGGGCGCGATTGTGCGCACGCTTGCGGTGGTTGGCGGCTCAGGAGGCGACTATCTGAGCGAGGCACGCGACGCGCATGCCGATGCCCTGCTCACAGGCGAGGTGCGACACCATCACACTTGGGAAGCATGGGCGCGCGACATCGTGCTTTTTGAAGGTGGGCATCGCGAGACGGAACTGCCGGGCACGCGCGCCCTCGCCCAGCGCCTGAGCGAACGCCTGCCCGCCCAGCAGGTGGAGGTGCTCTTCGAATCATTCGACAGGTCGGACGGGTCGGACCCGCCGGACGAGTCGGACAGGTCGGACGAGTCGGACCCGTCGGACAGCTCGAACCCGGAGCGAGGTGAACAGCGATGAGCCAGTATCGGGTGCTGATTGTGGACGATGAACCGGTCATCCGCATGGATTTACGCGCGATGCTCGAATCGATGGGGCATACGGTGGTGGGCGAAGCGGACAACGGCGAGACCGCTCTGCAACTCGCCCGCACACTGAAGCCCGACCTCGCCATTGTGGACATCATGATGCCCGGCATGAACGGCATCGAGCTGGCGCAGCAGCTCTCCAAAGAGCGGTTAGCCCCTGTGCTGATTCTGACGGCGTATAGTGAGCCAGCGATGATTGAGGGCGCCGACCGCGCGGGCGCAATCGGCTATCTGGTCAAGCCCTTCCGTGAGGCAGACCTTGCCCCTGCCATCCAAATCGCCGTCAGTCGCTTCCGCGAACTGCGCGCCATCGAACAGCAGCTGGTGAACATCCAGCAGGAGATGCAGGCGCGGCGCAAAATCGGACGAGCCAAGCGACTGCTGATGCAACAGCTGGGCTTATCCGAACCAGAAGCGTTCCGACGCCTGCAGGCAGCCGCAGAAAGCACAGGCAAAAGCCTTGTGGAGATTGCCGAAGCCATCCTCCTCGCCCATCAAGTACAGCCTGAGGAATGAGGTTCAAAGAGGCGGGGTATAATCCCCAGCAAAGGAGGTTCCGGCAATGCATCAGCATCCATGGCTGACACGGATGGCGCCCATTGCCAGTTATGAAATCGGCGGGGCAACCGTCGAGCTTTATGGCTTCGCACACACCAGCCTGCATCGCCTGCCCGCCGATGTGCTGATTTTAGCGACGGATGGCACTCTCCGCATGGTTTCAGGCGTGCGCAAGCAGGTGCGTGATTTGGCAGCGTTCAACTTTGTGGAGGAGGAAGCGATGCGCCAAGCGCCCCTGCCCCCACAAGGCGTCGCCCTCACCAGCGGCGGACGCACCCGCTTCAAAAAGATTTTGCATGTGAACATCTTTGATGAGCAGACCACGACCACCGCGGAGCTTCAGCGTGAGGCGTTCCGCATCGCCCTCGAAAAAGCGGCAGGGCTAAATGCCCACACCGTCGCCATTGCCGATTACACGCCCGACCTGCGCCGCGCCGTGGCTGAGGAAACCGCATGGACTCTGGCGGAGGTCATCGCGCACCACCGCCCTGAATCGATTCGGCGCATCCGCTTGCTCTGCTTCGAGCCAGTGAATGCCTGGGCATACCGCCAGATACTGGGCTGGATCGCTGAGGTGGGCTTCGAACCCTATCCCTATATGTTGCGTGTGCGCCACACCGTTCTGCATGTGGAGGAGTCGCCACCCATCGGCTGGCTACGCAAGAAGCCCGGCTGGCTCCTCATCCCCGCCGATGGTCTGTGGCACTTCACCGATCCCCAGCTGAACACCATCGGCATGTTCATGCGTGGGGCAGAGTTTGTGCCCATCTCCACGCTCGGCGCGCCGTTGGCGAAGTTCGGCGGGCGCACCCTCCTGCGCAAAATACAGGAAGTCGCTCCGATTGCGCTGGGTGAGGCGACCTACACCCCTGGTGCCAACCTGCCCATCCGTTGGGTGGTGCATCTCGCCATTCATGATGAGGAAACGCCCGTGCAGAGGGAGACGCTTCAGCGGGCGACCCGCGCCGCGCTCGAACTGGCGCACGAACAGGCAATGCGCACCTTGCTCTTACCCGCGCCCGAATGGGAGGATGGGCTGGCTCGTGACACCTTCGCACAGGTGATTATCGAGACCATCAACGACTACCTGCACGGGGAAAACGCCTTCATCGAGCGCATTATCCTCTACGGGGCAGACGATGAGCAGGTGCGCCCCTGGCAACAGGCAGTGGACGCCCTGCGTGAACGCCTGACCCTGCCCCCTCTGCTCCAAGAGCCGGTGAGGTAAGGATGAAATGGCGGTGCGCCTGATAGAGGATGGTTCGGAGTGTCCACACTATGAACTTGCCGATGTTCTGGACGCCATTCTCTGGGGCGACGCAAGGCAAGTGCTGCCCAAACTGCCTGATGAGATGGCAGATATGGTCTTTTTAGACCCGCCCTACTTCCTGCAACTGCCACCAAAGCGGCTCCTTCGCTGGTCGGTCAAGACCGTCGTGGATTGGGTCGACGAAGAGTGGGACAAATTTGAGAGCTTTGAGGATTATGATCAGTTCATTATTGCGCTTCTCAGCGAAGTGAGGCGACTGATGAAGCCCGCCGCCACCCTCTGGGTTATCGGCACCTATCACAACATCCATCGCATCGGCAAACTGATGCAAGACTTGGGCTTCTGGATCCTGAACGATGTCATCTGGCTCAAAACGAACGCGATGCCGAACTGGTTGAATGTGCGGTTCACCAATGCGACGGAGACGCTCATCTGGGCAGTGCGCGACAAGGAGGCGAAAGGCTATACTTTCAACAGTGAGCTTGCCCGCAAGTTCTCCCCAGGTAAGCTCGCGCTCAATGTGTGGCAACTGCCCATCTGCACGGGCGAGGAGCGGCTAAAAGACGGGACGGGGACAAAATTGCACCCTACCCAAAAGCCCGAAGCTCTATTAGAGCGGGTGATTCTCGTATCAACAAAGGAGGGCGATGTCATCTTAGACCCGCTGGCAGGCACGGGCACAACGGGCGTGGTCGCCCAGCGCTTTCTCCGCCACTTTGTCCTTGTGGAAAGAGAGCGCAAGTATGTGGATGCCTGCCTCCAGCGGTTTGAGACGGGGCTTTAGGGTATACTCTGGAGGGCGTGTGGGGCGACAGCCCTGCGCCTAATTCGTACCGTGCCCGACGCGCTGGGGTGCCCTCTTGGGCGTTTTGCCACGGCGAACATGAGGTTCGCCCCAAAAGAGGGTGGAAAGCGCGGTAGACGGTGCGGGCGGCAATCAACCCGAAGGAGGTTTCGAACCGATGGCAACGCTAACAATGCGGGAACTGCTGGAAGCAGGGGTGCATTTCGGGCATCAGACCCGAAAATGGCATCCCAACATGAAGCGATTCATCTATGGCGCACGCAACGGCATCTATATCATCGATCTGCATAAGACCGTCGAGATGTTCGACAAGGCACAGCAAGCCGTCAAGCAGATTGTGAACGAGGGCGGTCATGTGCTCTTCGTGGGCACGAAGAAGCAGGCGCGCGACGCCATCAAGGAAGCTGCCCTGCGCTGCCGCCAATACTATGTGAACTATCGCTGGCTGGGCGGTATGCTGACCAACTTCCGCACCATTCAGGGGCGCATCCGCCGACTCAAAGAGCTGGAACGGATGATTCAGGAAGGCGAGCTGGAGCGCATCCCCAAAAAGGAGGCTGCCAAACTGCGCAAAGAGCACGAAAAATTGGAGCGCAATCTCAGCGGTATCAAGGATATGCCCGGTCTGCCCGCCGCGCTGTTTATCGTCGACCTCAAAGAGGAGCATACGGCAGTCGCCGAGGCGAACCGATTGGGCATCACCACCATTGCGATTGTCGACACCAACTGCGACCCTGACGAGGTGGACTACCCCATTCCCGGCAACGACGACGCCATTCGTGCCATCCGCCTGATTGCGGGGCGAATCGCCGACGCGATTATAGAAGAAAAGCAAGCCGAATGGCAAGGGGCAATCGTGATGCCCGAAGGCATGCCCGAAGTGGAGGAGGAAGCGCCCCTCTCACCCGAACAGGTTGCCGAATACGGGAAAATGTTCGGCGAGGAAATCGAAGTGCCTACCCCAACGGGCGCAGAGGAACCTGCCCCTGCCCCCTCCGATGAGGAGATTATGGGCAAGGAGTGGGAACTGATGCGCCGACACCGACTGGACGAACTGGAGGAGGAATACTGATGAACATTACATCGCAACTGGTTAAGCAACTGCGCGACGAAACGGGCGCAGGCTTTATGGATTGTAAACAGGCATTGGAGCAGGCGGGCGGCGACCTCGAAAAAGCCCGCCTCATTCTGCGCGAGAAAGGCGCCATTATCGCCACCAAACGCGCCAGCAAAGAGGTCAATCAGGGCATGATTGCCGGCAAGGTCACGCCCGACCTGCGCACAGGCGCGCTCATCGACCTGCGCTGTGAGACCGACTTCGTGGCACGCAACGAGGAGTTTCAAGCACTCGCGAACGAACTGCTCGATCAGGTGCTTGCCTTTGGGCAGGAGGGCGCGCTGGAACAACTGCTTCAACAGCCAGCACCCAGCGACCCCGCGCTCACCGTCGAAAAGCGCATCGAGCAGGTGATGGGCAAAACGGGCGAGCGCATCGCCCTGCAAAACTACGCGATTATCCGCGTGCCCGAGGGCGAAAATGGCGTGGTCGATGTGTACATTCACCACAACAAGCTCGTTGGCACGGCGGTCGCGCTCACGGGCAGTGCAGAAACGCAGAAAATGCAGTCGCTGGCGCACGAAATCGCCATCCAAATCGCGTGGAGTGCGCCCAGCTATCTCACGCGCGACGAAGTGCCTGCCGAAGAGCTGGAGCGCGAACTGCAAATCGAGAAACAGCGCGCCCTCAACGAGGGCAAGCCCGAACAGATTGCCGAGAACATCGCTCGCGGGCGCGTGCAAAAGGGCTTTCTCCAGCGCGTCGTCCTGCTGGAACAGCCCTACTACCGCGACGAATCGCTCACCATCGGCAAACTGATTCAGCAAACGGGCGCCGATATCCAGATACGGCGCTATGTGCGCCTGGAGATTGGCTCCTAATTCGAAGGGTCCGCCCCGTCCGATGAGTCGGACCTGCCGGACCGCTCAACAAGACCACCAAACTGGAAGGAGGCAACTATGGCAAACATTGGAAGAGTAGTTCAGGTGATGGGACCCGTTGTGGATGTGCGATTTCCAGAAGGGCAACTGCCCGCCATCTACAACGCCATAAAAATAAAAGATGAATCGCGTGGCATCGATCTCACTTGCGAAGTGGCACAGCACTTGGGCGACGACACGGTGCGTACCGTTGCCCTCTCGTCCACGGACGGACTGGTGCGCGGCATGCAAGCCATCGATACGGGCGCACCGATTACTGTGCCCATCGGGCGCACCACGCTCGGACGGTTATTCAATCTGTTGGGCGAACCCATCGATGAGAAGGGACCCGTGAGCGCCGACCGCTTCGCCCCGATTCACAAGCCTGCCCCCGCCCTTGAGGAGCAGAATGTGCGCACCGAGATTCTGGAGACAGGGCTAAAAGTGATCGACCTGCTGTGCCCCTTCAACAAGGGCGGTAAGATAGGCATGTTCGGCGGCGCAGGGCTGGGCAAGACCGTGCTGATTCAGGAACTCATCCGCAACATCGCGACCGAGCATCAGGGCGTGTCGGTCTTCGCCGGTGTGGGCGAGCGCACGCGCGAGGGCAACGACCTCTACCTACAGATGATACAGACAGGGGTCATCAATCAGACGGTACTGGTGTTCGGGCAGATGAACGAGCCGCCCGGCGCACGCCTGCGTGTCGGCTTGACCGCCCTCACAATGGCGGAATATTTCCGCGACGAGGAGGGGCAAGATGTGCTGTTGTTTATCGACAACATCTTTCGTTTCGTGCAGGCGGGCGCGGAAGTCTCGGCGTTGCTGGGGCGCATGCCGTCGGCGGTCGGCTACCAGCCCACGCTCGCCACCGAGATGGGCGAACTGCAGGAGCGCATCACCTCCACCAAGCGCGGCTCCATCACCTCGGTGCAGGCAATCTATGTGCCCGCCGATGACCCGACCGATCCCGCACCCGCAACCACCTTTGCCCATCTGGACGCCTATGTCTACCTGGAGCGACGCATCGCCGAGAAGGGCATTTACCCCGCGGTGGACCCGCTCGCATCCACTTCCAAAAACCTCGACCCCGCGATTGTGGGCGAGGAGCATTATCAGGTCGCCCGCAGTGTCCAGCAGATTCTTCAGCGCTATCGCGACCTGCAGGACATTATCGCCATTCTGGGCGTGGACGAGCTGTCGGATGAGGACAAGCTCATCGTGGCGCGTGCCCGCAAAATCGAACGCTTCCTCTCTCAGCCCTTCTTCCTCGCGGAGCAGTTCACGGGCAATCCGGGGCGCTATGTGCGCATCGAGGATACCGTGCGTAGCTTCAAAATGATTGTCGAGGGCGAGATGGACGACTATCCGGAGCAGGCTTTCTATATGTGCGGCTCGATTGAGGATGTGTTCGAGAAAGCGAAGCAGCTGGAGGGAGCGGCATAATGCGGGAGTTCCAGCTTTCGATTGTCAGCCCGGAGCGGGTGGTGCTGGCGGAGCGCGTGGTGCATGTGCGCCTGCCCGGCAGTGAGGGTCATTTTGGTGTGCTGGGCGGGCACGCCCCGATGGTGGCGGAGCTGACCTATGGCATCGGTGAGTATCGGCGTGCCGATGGCGTGACGCGTCGATTCACGGTGATGGGCGGCTTCGCGGAGGTGTTGCCCGACCGCACGATTGTGCTGGCGGACGCTGCCGAGTTGGCGGAGGAGATTGACCCCGACCGAGCGCGGGTGGCACTGCGCCGCGCGCTGGAAATCCTTCAACAGCCCCTCTCGGAAGAGGAGCTTGCCGAGGCGCGCCTCGCCCTCGAACGCGCCAAAACCCGCCTGCGCGCCTTGGGAGAACAGGTGTAAATTGTAGCAGCGCGTCGAGAGCGATGGGGCTGTCAACAATAAGAGGCGTCACCGGAACAACATACTTCCTTCAATAAAGAGGAACTGGCGCTGGGCGTTATCGAAGCGGAAGCCAATCTTGAGCCGTTGCAGGAAGCGGTTGCGGAACGGGAGTCGGTAGAACAGGCGCACCTCGTACTGCGGGTTCGCCAGAGTCAGACTGCGCCGATAACTGATTCCGAAGCCGTTGAACAGCTCCTTCACCAGGTAGATGCTGGCGGGGGCGATGCCCGTATAGTCCAGCGCGAACTGCTCCAGTCCCAGCGCCTCCGCGATGCCCGTTTCGAGGGGTGAAAGCAGACCGGGCAGAACCTGCCCTGTAATCGTCTCGCTGAGTTGCTGGCGGAATATCTGCACAGGGTCGTCGCCGCGCGCGAGCGCCTCCAGCACACCGCCCCGCCCCAGCAGGCTCAGAATGCGCTGTTCCGAGAGACCCGGCGGGTCGGAACGCGCCACCATCTGGAACCGCTGGGGGTCATCCAGCGGACCGCGAATGCCCAGCTCCACGCGATAGCGCTGAGGGTCGCCCGTGTAGTCCAGCGCGACCACGGTGGTGCTGGCACGCACATCGAGATCGAGGCGGGCGATTGTCTCCCCTGCGAGCGTGGTATGCGGATAGGTGAGCATAATCAAGCCGTCGGGCTCGAGGCGCAGACGGGCGGTCGGCAGATTGAGCGCGCCGCCCTGCAGGCTGAAAGTGCCGTCCGCGCGAGGCTCGCTGAGCATGCCTGCAATCTTCAGCGTGCCCTCCATGCGAGCGTCCAGATTCGGATTGCGCAAGGTGAACCCACGCGCCACCTGCACCTGTACCTCAAGTTCGGGGTTGATTGGGGGCGCGAAGCCACCTTGCGCGGTCTGCAGCTCAGCGGGCAGGCTCAGGAAGCCGTTCAGCACTTGCAGGCGAGCGGTCAGGTGCGGCTGTTTTAGCGTGCCTTTCAGGTCGACCTCACCGTTGACCCGTCCGAACGCGCTCCCGCCGATGGGCAGGTGTGGCTCGTTGACGGTGAACCCTTCCAATTTGCCACTGAGCGCGAGCGTCGGCTCCTCACGCGCCACATCGACCTCCCCTGTTAGGGTCAGCTGTCCGCCCGCTGAGGAGCGCGCCTGCGCCTGCACAACTCGCGCACGCTGACCATCGAACTCCACCTGTAGCCCCAGCTCCTGCAGGTAGGTGCTGAGCCTCTCAAGAGCGAGACTCCCGTCGACAATTTGCAGTTCGCCGCGCGGTTGCAGCTCGTTCAGCGTGCCGCCAATTGTGAGCTGGGCGTTCAGCGTGCCCTGCGTGCGCTCGGCATCGATGGGCAGGACCAGCTCCAGCACGCGCAATGGTTGCTCGCGCAGGGCAAGTTGAAGCGAGAGGGGTTCATCGCGCGGGATTTTGAGCGGCGACCAGTGGAACGGCAGTTGCCCCGACAGGCGCACCCGATAGCCACGCACCTGAATCAGGGCGTCCTCGGTGGCGATGGAGCCTTCACGCACATCAATACGGCTGAACAACAGCTGATCGATAAGGAATTCAGACCTGTCGGACTGGTCGGACCTGTCGGGCATGTCAGACCCGTCGGGCATGTCAGACCCGTCGGGCATGTCAGACCCGTCGGACTCGACGGATGAAGCAGGTGCACGGCGTGGGAGCGGCAGGGCGAGGTTCTGCACGGTTGCGCTCAGGGTAAGTTCAGGCTGGTCGGGGTCGCCTTTTGCCAGCACGGTGAGGTCGAGACTGCCCTTGACGGGGGGCACGCTCGGCTCCCAGAGCTGAACCCATTCCAGCGGGAAGCGCGTCAGCTCCAACTCGGCGTTCAGCGCGTCGCTCTGCCAAGTTCCGCGCGCCTCCAGACGGGTCGATTCCGCCTGCCAGCGTATCCCGAACTCGAGCTGCTGTCCGTTCCAGTCGCCCTGCGCCTGCAGTTCACCAAGCGACTGCCCGTTCAATGCAATCTCTACAGCACGCCCATCAAAGGCAATCTTGGGTTGCTCAGTTGTGCCCGATAGTTGCCAGCGTGTGCCGAGCTTGCCGTTCAGCGTGTCGGTGCGCTCCACCACATCGGGCGGCAGCTCCAGAGGCAAAGCCAACGCGAGTTGGCGTACCCAATCGAGGGGGATGCCCTCTATCGCGCCCTGTCCTTCTATCGCGCCGCTATCGGGCGTGTAGCTTAGTGAGTCGATGCGCATAACGCCTTCAGGCGCATCGAGGGTCGCCTGCAGGGCGAGCGTGCCGTTATCGGGTGTCCATCGGGCAGTGCCTGCAGCGGAACCCAGCGCGACTTCGTTCAGGTTCAGCTGAGCCAGTTGCCATGTGGCTTCTGCATGGAGCGCGTCAGGTGAGCCGCGCGCTTGACCCTGCGCGTTCAGCAGCCCCTGCAAGCGGTAATCGGAAGGCAGATAAGGCGCAAAGACCTGCAACGGCACCGCTTGAGCATCCCACTCGCTGAACAAGCGTGTGCCCTGCTCATTCATGGTCAGCTGGACTCGTCCCGCTACCTTGCCCTCGCGCAGTTGCACCTGCGCTGAGTCAAACAGCAGTTCCGTCTCGCGCGGGTCCCGTGTCAGGTGGAATCGTGTCGACGCGCGGTCGAGGGTCAGTCTGTCCAGTTGCGCTTTGCTGGTGGTTAGATTGCCCGTTATCTCAAACCGATCGGGTGCGCCCTCCGCGCTGAACGACAGATTCGCCAACCCTGCAAGTTTAAGGGGCGATTCGCCCCACTCACTGAGGGCACTGAGGTCAAAATCGGTGATGTCGCCCTGCAGTTTGAACTCAGCAACCCCTATTCCTTGCTGGGGTAAGGTGATCTCACCGCGGGCGCGGGCGACCGCCGTGCGTCGATAAAGAGTGATTTCGGGCAGATGGAGGCGTCTCTGTTGCCACATAATCTGCCCCGCGAGTAGTTCCACGCCAATATCGCCCAGTCGCCCGTCGAACACGGTGGCTCGCGCCTTCAGTAGGGGTTTGTCCAGCGTGCCCGTCAGCGTGCCGCGTAGATAGGCGATACCGTCCAGCCTCAGTGCCTTATTGCGTCCCGCTTCTTGCTCCCAGTAGCCGACGATGCCCTCCCGATAGCCCAGCAGGCTGGCTAAACGATTCAGGTCTAACTCGTCGATGTTGAAGCGAATGGCAAGTGGCGAATGGCGAAGGGTGGTGGGCGATTGGATTTCGCCTGCCATCTGGATGGAGCCGATGGCGCCCTGCAGTACCGCGACGGGTATCTCCAGCGTGTCGCCCTGATAGCGCAGGCGGGCGCGCAGTGCGCCCAGACGCGAGCTGTTGTAGCGCAGTTCATCGCTGAGCAGATTCGCCATCAGGCGCGGCTGTTGGAATGTGCCCTCGCCCAACAGCTGTAGGTCGGCGATACCGCTCAGCTTCGCCTCGCGCAGGGTGGGAACCTGCTCCAACCGAATGTCCTGCGCGAGAGCGGTCAGCACAAAGTGTGGGGCGCGCCGATTCAAATCAATAAGGGCGTTCGCGCGAAGCGTGCCGTCCGCGAAGCGCGCTTGGGCATCGATGAGGCGCAATTGACCGTTCGTCAGCAGGAAGGGCAGGCTCGACTCTCGCAAGTCGCCTTCGGGCGTGTGCAGTTGCTCCAGCTGGATTTGCCCTCCAGCCGTTGCCTGCAGAAGCGCATGGCGCCAGCCTTTGTGCGGTGTCCAACGCCCCATCGCCTGCATTTCCAGCCGATAGCGCCCCGATAGCCTTACTCCCATAAAGCCCTCATCCCTCCGCCTCCCTTCTCCTTTGGAAGCCCTCATCCCCCCAGCCCCCTTCTCCCACAAGGAGAAGGGCGAGTTCGACCTATACCCCCCTCTCCCAGTGGGAGAGGGGATGGAGGTGAGGGCTACCCGCTCAAGTGCGCTCACATCGTCGCCATGTGCCTGTAGAGAAAGAGCGTAGCGCACTCCCCTGCCCTGCCCCAACCGTTCCACCACGCCCGACGCCTGCATGCGCCCATCGGGTGCGTGCAGGCGCGCGTTCAGCAACGATTCGGTGAACTGCGCCTCGAAGCGAACCTCACGCCAGGGCAGGGGCGTTTGACGATAGCGCGCTCCGTTCAGCACGCCATGCGCGGTCCCCGTTAGGCGCAGGGGCTGATTCGGCGCATAAAAGAGATCCATCTGCAACACGCTCTCGCCGTCGCGCAGATGCACCTCTTGGGTGGGCAGGTAAGGTGCAACGGCTGACCAGCGCAGGCGTGCCACGCTCAGATTCAAGCGCCAGCGGTCGCCATCTGAAAGCGCATGGAGATCTATTTGCCCACTGCCGGGCGCCTCGCCTGCCAAATGAAGGATGAGCGCACTGCCCGGTTGGCGCAGATGAACCCTGTGCAGGCGCATCCGCTGGACGACATTGGGGCGCACGAACTCATCCCGAAATTCCAAGATGCCGTTGGTGCTGGTCAGCTCCAGTGGAATTTGCACGGCGGGTCGGCGCGGTGCACGCTTTAATAGCGGTTCGATGTTCCAGTGTCCCTGTGTGTCGCGCGTCAAGTGCAGGCGTGGGCGTTCCAGCAGAATGCGCAACGGGGCGTGCCGTTCAGGAGGGCGCAGCTGGAGATAGCGGGCGTCGCCCAGCGGGGTTCCATCGGGCAGGCGCACCGTCAGGTTCCATGCGTGCAGGCGCGTCCAGCCCAGTCGCACCCGCTCCACCTGCACATCGATGTCCGCCTGCTGGCGCAAATAATCGCGTAGGGCATTAGGCAAGAACTGCTCTGCGGTCAGCCGCACCCGCACCCAATAGAACGCGCCTGCCATCAGAATCAGGCAGGCGGGCAGCCCGATGAGCATCATCTGCCCCAGCCGCCACCCGATCGATCTAACTGTCCACCGCACCAACTTTCGCCAGCCGCTCCGCCATGATGCGCCGAGAGAACTCGATGGCGTTATACGAGCTGCGGATGAAGGGTCCAGACGCCACAAAGAGGAACCCCATCTCCTCGCCAATCTGCTGATACTCACGGAAAATGTCGGGATGAATATATTCCTGCACGGGCAGGTGGCGCGCGGTGGGGCGCAGATACTGCCCGATGGTGAGCGCATCGACGCCCACACGGCGCAGGTCGTGCATCACCTGAATCACCTCGTCGCGCGTCTCGCCCAGCCCCAGCATAATGCCCGACTTGGTGTAGATGCTCGGCTCCATCTCTTTGACCATCTGCAAGACGCGCAGGGAGCGTTCGTAGCGTGCTTGTGGGCGCACAATCGCGTGCAGGCGCGGCACCGTCTCCACATTATGATTGAAAATTTCGGGCTGGGCGTCCACCACACGCCGAACGCACCACGCCTTGCCCTTGAAATCAGGGGTCAGCACTTCCACGATGGCATGCGGAATGGTCTCATGCAGGGCGCGAATGGTGGCGGCGAACTGTCCTGCACCGCCGTCGGGCAGGTCATCCCGTGCGACCGAGGTCACCACGATATGTTTCAGCCCCATGCGTTTGGCAGCTTGTGCCAGTCGGAACGGCTCCTGCGGGTCTAGCTCCGTCGGTTTGCCCGTTTTGATGGCGCAGAAGCCACAGGCGCGGGTGCAGACATCGCCCAGTATCATAAAGGTCGCGGAGCCTTTGGACCAGCATTCGGGCAGATTGGGACAGCGTGCGCTCTCGCAGACGGTGTGCAGGCGTGCGGCGCGCATCATCGCCTCCACCTGCTGAATCTTGTCGGGCTTAGGCAAACGGATCGTGAGCCATTCTGGCAGCCGTCGATTGGTACAGATGTCCGCCATCGCTGTTCTCCCTGTGGGAGATTATACCTGATGGGACAGCAGGCGACAGGAGGGGAGCGCCCCATGCAGAATTAGGGGATAGGAGGTGAACGCGCCCATGATAAAGGTGGAAGCGGTCATCCGACCCCAGCGACTCGAAGCCGTCAAAGACGCGCTGAATGAACTGGGCAGGTGTCTCCGCGCTCTACGCTTTCCTCATCACGGCGGTCATCTTGCTCCTTCTGCAAAAACTTGTGGGATTGCGCGTGAGCGAGGAAGAGGAACTGGTCGGCTTAGACCTAACCCAGCATGGCGAAGCGGGTTATAACCTGAGTTAAAATAAAACCGCCTTGAGGAGCGTCTGCTCCTCAAGGCGGTTGGATTGACTCATCCGGGCACCGACCTATTTTCCCACTCCGTTGCCAGAGCAGTATCTTCGGCGCTGGAGGGCTTAACTGCCGTGTTC
>FWWM01000677.1_pt1 | contig 112627 bp, 86 predicted proteins | sample 2228351 | NCBI WGS metagenome assembly FWWM01 (sample SAMEA103939774, study PRJEB20133) | metagenome
GTGGAGAATGAAAAACAATGATGCCCTAAGTAAGGATTGCGTCCGTTCCGTAGGGGCACGTATGCCTTGCCCCTACTACTACGAAGCTACGAAGCCAATATTGGCGTATTACGATAAGCCCCCAACATTTTATCGCTCAACATCCCGATTTAGCTAGTGACAAAATTGAAACGGAAGCTTTCGGCACAATTATTAATAACCATTTGTAGAAACAAAAAATTTATTCCCAAACATACTAATCGAAGTTCCATTCTTTTTGCTTGCGTAATCTTTTGTCCAATCGGTAATCCAAAAGCATCTTCTTTACTTGCTCCTTTGTTAGCCTTTCGAATTTGTATTTCTCTTTCGAAAGTTCAAAAACCAAAGCCGAAACCACAGCCGACGCATCGGAAATGTATCGTTTATTGACTTTATCGAAAGTATCACCAAAATCGTGATAATGCCAATACATCGATTCATCCATATATCCTGCTAAAGTAATACTTGGGATACCTTCGAACATAAAATACATATGGTCACTATTAGTCCAAGGCGAATTGACCACACCATTTTCCATACCAAAGCCATCGAAAAGTTTAATCAATGTGTCCAAAATTACTTTTAATGAATCGAATCCCATTGCATTGAAACCACGTGGTGTTCCCGGCATATCCAAATTAATCATCATATCTACTTCGCTTTGGTATTTCTTTGCGTATTCTTTCGAACCCCAAAGACCCAGCTCTTCTCCATTGAACCAAACTATTTCCACCGTTCTATCTAATTTCCCAAGTTGGGAAATGTTCCTTGCAACATCGTAAAGGACCGCTGTTCCAACTCCATTATCAACAGCCCCTTGACCCAAGTCCCAAGAATCGAAATGTCCCCCAACGACAATTTTGCGGTTCGTCTTGCCTTTTATTGTTACAACAGCATTGAATGATTCGCATTCAAATGGGAACGAGTTGCTTTGTAGTCGAACGCGTGGTTTTTTCCCTTTCTGGTATAAACGAATTAAACTTTTGCCTTCTTCGTAAGTGATGCTGAATGCAGGGATTGCATTAGGATTGCCGTGAAAATTGCCTGTCCCTGCAAGGACCAAGCCACCTTTCTTATCATTTACGAAAAGAATAGCCTTTGCACCCTGCTTTGCTGCAATTTCAATGGCTTCGTAGCGAAGAAGTTCCTCTCGGTTTTTTGCCCTTTCCTGTAAAACCAACACTATTTTCCCTTGTGCCGAAAGATTTTCGTAATCTTCTTTGTAGCCAAACCCCGCAAAAACTACCTCAGATTCAATTACTTCTGTCTTTGAATTATAACCCAAAGCACATATTCTTAGTTTTTTATAATAGGGGTAAATCAAAGAAATCGAATCATTTCCTCTTTCCCAGCAAACCATCCTAAAAGTATCTAATCTTATGTTCAAACCATCTTTTTTTCCCTCTTCTATTAATATTTGAAGAGCCTTGTGGTTATTCAAGCTTCCTGCAACTCTGCCTCCAGCCTCGTCACATATTCGCTCCAATACATAATATCCACGCGGATTTTGGTAGGAATTTTCTATTATCTTTTCCCATAACCCTTCTTTTTGGGCAAAAGACTCCGAAAAGAATAGAAACAAAAAAAGGAAAACAAACTTTTTCAACTTTCGCCTTTTTCCGAAAGAAACTTTCCAAGCCTTTTATCTTTTACAAGTATATGGTCCATCAACCAATTCCTTAGAAAATTCATCAGTTGAATAGTAATTACAACCTTGCCCGCTTTATAGTCTTCGTAAAATCTTTGAACTTCATCGGTTAATTTTTCATGTTCGTAGCGGTGCATTTCGTATTCATCGTATCCATATTTGACCATTAACTCTTCTTCTGTTTTGAAATGAGAGGATACATACTGAATAAGCTCGAAGAGAACTTTGTTCAACACTTCTTTTCCTTTTCCTGAGCCCATTGAATCGTTAAGTTCGTTAATGATGGCGACAAGTTTTTTGTGTTGGGTGTCTATTTTGACATTCCCAACCGAGTAGCTATCATTCCATTCAATTAAAGCCATAAGTCACCTCCATTTTAAAAAAAAATTAAATTACTACATTGTAATTTAAAAATCAACATCTTTTTAACAAATTTTCCACAAAAAATTAACACTTTGCTTTTATCATGTGGAAAAATTTTTGAATTTTTACCTCATAACTTCTACTTTATTCTCTTTCCAAAAATTTTTCTCTTTTTTTTAACAATCTAAAATAACTTCAAAATATCGTAACTCCAACTTTTAAAATAAATTACCTAATCATTAATCACTTTTTCAACAATTCCACACACCCTATTATTATGATTCTTAATTAAGAATAAAATCTAACATATTATTAATTTCATTAAGTTTGGAACTTAATTCATGATTATACTTAGTTCCCGCGGTAGCAAGATGCGGTCGTCCTCCACCTTTCCCACCAAATAGGCTTGCAACCTTGTTTACAATCTTTCCTGCTGGATACTTTTCTTTTAGATCATCCGTGACAACACAAACGAAGTATATTTTCTCAGCAACAATTGTATAAAGAATACCTATCCCATTCGTAACCAACATATACCGCAACTGTTCGCCAATATCTCGCAAAAAATCGATATCCTTATTTGGAATTTCCTTGAAAATGAATCTGATCGAGTTATATGTAACTGGCTTTTCTAAACTTTTCGCAAGTTCGATTTTAATTTTTTCAATTTCGAACTTTTCCAATTCTCTTTCAAGCTCTTTAATTTTTTTCTCGTATTCAAATGCTTTACGGTTTTCTTCCACCAGTTTTTGCTTTAAATTCATTAAATAAGAATAGACAGCAGGTCCGGTGATTGCTTCAATTCGCCGCACTCCAGCTGCAATGGATTGTTCGGAAAGTATTTTGAATATTCCAATTTCATTGGTATTGCGAACGTGCGTTCCACCACACAGTTCCTGCGAAAAATCCCCCATCGAAACAACTCGGACAAAATCGCCATACTTTTCGCCAAAAAACATTTTGGCTCGTGTATTATTTTTTGCCTCTTCTAAGGTCATATATTCAATCTTTACTGGAAGGGCTTCGAAAATTTTTTCGTTGACAAGAGTTTCAACTTGCTCGATTTCCTCTTCTGTCATTTTTTCGAAATGATTAAAATCGAAACGCAAATAGCGAGGTTCGACAAGTGAACCAGCTTGCTTTACGTGAGGTCCGAGTATCCTACATAGTGATTCGTGGAGCAAATGGGTGGCGGAATGGTTTTTCATTGTGTTTAGTCGCAATCGGGAATCTACCTTCAATGTTACCTCTTTGCCCAAAATGTTTGGCAAAGTCTCATTACAAAAGTGAATTATTGCCTCACCCGATTTTGCAAGTTCAACAACTTCGTATTGCTTGCCATCGAATATTATCCAACCTTTGTCGGAAACCTGACCACCGCTTTCAACATAAAAAGGTGTTTCTTCTGTAACAACTACATTTTTGTCCAAGAAAACAACTTTCGAAACAGTTTCGAATTCTTCGTATCCTGTGAATTTAGTTTTAATATTTGAATCCAAAGTAACAATTTCGAAATCTTTGAATTTTGTTGCTTGCCTGCTTCGTTCCCGTTGCTCTTCCATTTTTTTGTTAAAGGCGTTTTCGTCGACCGAAAAGCCAATTTCCCGAGCCATAAGTTGAGTTAAATCCAAAGGAAAGCCGAATGTATCGTATAACTGAAAAGCAAGTTCACCAGGAATAACCGTTGAATTCTTTTTTCTTTGCTCTTCGACAATGTGTTCAAATCGTTCTATTCCACGGTCCAATGTTTGAATGAAGTTTTCTTCTTCTGAACGGATTATCCTTTCTATTGTCTGCCGATTTTGTTTTAATTCCCCAAAGAAAACACCCATTATCTCAATCAATGTTGGGACAAGCCTATAAATCACGGGTTCTTTGAAGCCTAACCGACGTGCATAACGTGAAGCTCGGCGAAGAATTCGACGGATTACATAGCCACGGCCCTCGTTGCTTGGATAAACTCCATCGGCTATTGCAAAAGAAATAGTTCGAATATGGTCGGCGATTACCCGCATTGCAATTCCATCGTGGTGGCTTACTTCGGAAGGATATTTTCGGTTTGAATATTCTTCTATTTTTTGAATCAAGGGCTGGAACAAATCTGTATCGTAGTTCGAATCTTTTCCATTTAGCACAGCCGTAATTCTTTCAAGTCCCATACCTGTATCTATATGCTTGGATTTTAATGGTTCGAGAATGCCGTCGGAATTTCTATTGTATTGAATAAAAACTAGATTCCAGATTTCAATAACATCGGGATTTCCTGCGTTAACCAAGTTTGCACCCGATTTGTCTTTGGTTCTGTCGAAATGAATTTCGCTGCAAGGACCACACGGACCTACTTCCCCCATTTCCCAAAAATTATCCTTTTCGTCAAATCGGAAGATTCTGCTTTCGGGTAGGAATTTTTTCCAAATATTGTAAGCCTCGTCATCAGTTCGGAAAACTGTTGCGAACAGTCGGTCGAAAGGCAAACCCCAAACTTTTGTCAATAATTCCCAAGCCCATTCAATTGCTTCTTCTTTGTAATAATCCCCAAAGCTCCAATTTCCAAGCATTTCGAAAAATGTATGGTGATAGGTATCGACCCCAACTTCTTCCAAGTCGTTATGTTTACCGCTTACGCGTATGCATTTTTGTGTGTTTGCTGCTCGTTTGTAATCGCGCGTGCCAATCCCGAGAAATACATCTTTAAATTGATTCATCCCTGCATTTGTAAAAAGCAAGGTTGGGTCGCCTTGGGGGACAACAGGGCTACTTGGTACAATTTTGTGGTCTTTCGATTCAAAAAAATCTAAAAACGACCGACGTACTTCTTCTGCCTTCATATTAACTCTTAGTTAAAAGAATTATGTAAAACGATTTCGCAATAAAATTAATTTATTGAAATCAAATTCTGTTATAAACGGCGAGGAAGTGATTCGAATGGGCTTTCCTTCTGTTGGGTCAGATACTTGTATGTAGTTAAACCCTGCATTATTGTAGAAAATCTTATGTTTAGTAGAGTTTGGGCAAAGGTTTCGTCCAAGCCTCTTTTTTCGGACCTTGAGTTTTGTGGAGAAGGAATTTTTGCATCTTCTATATCGAATACTTTTGCAATTGCATCAGCAAATTGACCAAAAGAAAGATATGTTCCTCCGCCAAAATGCAAAATTCCTTGATATGGTGAATTTATTAATTTCAAAATTCCCCAAGCAACATCATCAGCAAAGATTGGGTTGGTAAAATAATTAAATTCCAATTCGTATAGTTTTTCTTTTTTCAAAATTTCGACCAATTTAGCAACAATGTCGTTTCTTTCGTAAGGATATAATCCATATACTAATGGCAAGCGAATAATAGTGTAATTTATGTTGGAGGTTATAACGAAATTTTCGGCAGCAAGCTTTGCTTTACCTAAATAGTTTCTGGGGTCAGGTTTTGCTGTTTCGGGGTAATGTCCCGTTTTGCCATCGAAGACAGAGTCGCAAGAAAATGTGATGAAATAACTTGAATGAATTTTTGCAACAGACGCAAGATTCGAAACTAATTCGTAATTTATCTTCCAAGCTTCTTTTTTGTTTTCTTCGCAATATGTTTCGTCCGAACTACCCACGCAGTTGATAATTATGTTTGGCTTTTCATCGACTAACACCTTTCGAATCAGTTTTATTTCGTCGTAAGGTATTTGGTGAACGATTGGCTGCCGAGATAGTTCCAAGTTGATTTCTTTGTTGCTAATTCCGACAATTGAGAAATCTGTTTCTTCGGATAAGACTTCTAAAACGGAGCTACCAACGAGACCTGTTATTCCAACTATTGCTATTTTTTTTGTTTCATTTTCCATATAAATGTTCCACGTGGAACATATTAACTTGTTAAATACAAAGCCAAAATCGAAATGTCGGATGCCGAAACACCAGAAATTCGCGATGCTTGACCCAACGAACGAGGCCGAATACGGGAAAGCTTCTCGCGGGCTTCCTTCGAAAGCGAATTAATTTTCCAATAATCGAAATTATCCGGTATCAGGCGGTTTTCGTTTTGAAGAAATAACTCGATTTCCTTTCTCTGGCGTTCTAAATATCCTTCGTAACGAATATCGATTTGCAGTCGGTCAATTAATTTTCTATCGGTTGACAGCTTTTTTAAATTTTCGGGTAGCGAATTTATCCTTTCGAAAACCTGGTCAAGTTCGACGTTGCTTCGTTTTGCAAGATAGTAAAGCGTTACAGGCTCAATGATTGGAGTTTCGTCCACCTCTTGCAAATAAGGATTGATGTCGTTGGGATAAATTTTATACAATTTTGCCTCTTCGTACGATTTTTCAATTATTTCTTTTTTTGCCAAATATTTTTCGTATTCTTCTTGGTTAATTAAGCCAAATTGGTAGCCGTAGTCGATAAGTCGGTCATCGGCATTGTCTTGCCGCAAAAGAAGGCGATATTCAGCAAGCGAAGTAAAAATACGGTATGGCTCGTCGGTGCTTTTGTTAACAAGATCATCGATAAGAACACCAATGTATGCTTCACTGCGTTTCAAGATGAACGGGCTTTCTCGGCGGATTTTCAATACTGCGTTGATTCCTGCCATCAAGCCCTGAACAGCAGCTTCTTCGTAGCCCGAAGTTCCATTTATTTGCCCTGCGAAAAAAAGTCCTTCGACCGGTTTGGTCTCCAACGATAGTTTCAATTGGTATGGATAAAAGAAATCATATTCAATTGCATAGCCGGGGCGAATAAGTTCGGCTTTCTCCAAACCGGGAATTGTCCGCAAGGCTTCGATTTGTACCTCTTCGGGCAAGCTTGTCGAAAAACCATTTACGTAAATTGATTCAGTATACAATGCTTCGGGTTCAAGAAGTATCTTATGCGAGTCGCGATCGGCAAACCGATAGATTTTATCTTCTATCGAAGGACAATAGCGTGGTCCAATACCTTTTATTTTGCCAGTGAACATTGGCGAACGGTCGAATCCCGTTGCCAAAATTTCGTGCGTAGTCTTGTTCGTTCCTGTTGCGTAACATACGATTCGATTTTTTACTTTTTTTGTATTGCGATGAAATGGTTCGGGTGGTTCGTCGCCTGGGGAAATTTCTGTTTTGCTGAAATCGATGCTGTGTTTCCAAACTCGCGGGGGTGTTCCTGTCTTTAATCGACCGACTTCGAAACCGTATTTTGTTAAAAGGTCCGAAAGATATTTCGAAGCAGGTTCACCATAGCGACCACCAGAAGTGGCTCGAAGTCCTGTCCACATTACACCATTTAAAAATGTGCCAGCACAAAGAATTACACATTTACCTAAAAGAATCTCATTATCGAATGTTTCAATCCCACGAACTTTATCGTTTTCGATAAGTATTTGTTTGACGGTTGCTTCGAATATTGTAATGTTTTGTTGTTGCGACAGAAGGTTCAAAACATACAATGGATACAAATCTTTGTCGATTTGTGCACGTGGTGACCATACAGCAGGACCTTTCGAACGGTTGAGCATTTTGAAATGGATTCCCGCCTGGTCGGTCAATATTGGCATTGCCCCTCCTAAGGCATCTATTTCCTTGACAAGGTGCCCTTTTGCGGTGCCTCCGACCGATGGATTGCACGAAGGGCGACCCATCGAGTATTTGTTCATCGTAACAAGGGCGACACGAGCCCCCATCCTCGAAGCAACATAGGATGCTTCGATTCCGGCGTGTCCACCACCAATTACGATTATGTCGAATTTATTGTCCATCCAATACTTTCTTTTAGAATGAATTAGACGAAAATACGGAAATTTATTGAACTTAAATAATTTCTATCAGAACCAAGATTCGAGTACAAATGAAAATAAATGAGTGTTGGTTTATACCGCCTCTCAGTTCATATTTTCTTCATCAGGGTCGCAGAAAAGCTACGCGGTGCCATATCGAAGCGACTACCTTTTGAAAGCCCGAGGATGTAGAGGCTTAGCACTGCGTTGCCCTATATGGTTCGGTTCGCAGAGTATATCGGAGGGCAAAAAATTTTTTACCCCTACAAATTTCTATCGTTTTAACCCATTAATTTCCAAACAAGGCAAATTTTGGTTAAAAGCTTTCCCCTCTTATATTTTAAGCTCGCAATATCCCGTCGAATGAATTTAAACTTTATCTATTTATAATTAACTGCTTGCAAATTGTATTGTCCTTAGTGAAAATAGTCACATAATATATCCCCATTGGTAACGAGGAAGTTTCGATTAAATTTAAATTTTTGCCTATACTTGCAATTAATTTCTCCGTTTTGATAATTTGTCCAAACGAATTGTAAATCTTTATCCCGATATAACCGTCTTTTTTTGCAATGTAGGAAATGGTTACGAAATCGTCAGCAGGGTTAGGGAATATTTCTAAATCGTCGAATTTGGCATAGTGATTATATTCCTCATCGACAGAAACAAAGAGTGTGGAAACTTCCCATTGCGTCTTTTGTGGTTCGAAATTTCCTGCACTGTCGGTTGCAATCGAATAGAATTTATAAACAGAATTTGGCTCGCAACGGAAATAAAAAGGATTTTGGTTGGTTGTAAGTACAGGTACGTAGTCGCTGTCGTCACGCGATGCATATAGAGTGAAGTAGCGAACACCGCTAAGCTCGTCGGATACATCGATAAGAAATCTGTAAAGGTCTTTTTCCCAAGTTGTTTGAATAGACGTAAGTTTGCTTCTTGGTGGGGTGTTGTCGAATCTGTTCGAATGGGTGTTTGTATAGATTGGTGCGTTCAAATCGAAAACGATTTTGGCTCGGTTCGCAATATCAATATCTTCTGGAATTGTATCGAGAGGTTTAACCGAGAATGAAACAAAACCTTCACCTTCCGGTGGCTTCTTGTTAGGTTTCAAAAATCCCGCATCGGGGTCTTCGGGATAATCATTTGTTTTAACATCAAGTGTGGTGAATTTCCAAGCAACGGTTCCTGTGCTTGTATCCACCTTTGCATTGATTCGTAATATTGTGTTGGGTACATCAATCGAATCGATTTCAAGAGTAAATTCTTTTAACCCGTTGAAAGGATGGAACACTTTCCCGCTATAGCCAAAAGTTCCAAAATTAAATGTACTTAAATCGAACTTGCTTTTGTCCAAGGTATCAATAATTATTACTTCTTGTGCGGGAGCTGTTGCAGTGGCGAGATTTTCGAAGTAAATTTTATAAGTAAATTCACCTTCGTTTCGAACATAGTTTTCCTTTTGGTAGCCTTGTGGTCCGACTATTTCGTTAGGGTCGAAAGAACTTACTGCTCTGATTTTTGTTTCTTCGGGCTTTTTCTTCTGGTATTTTTCTCGGCAATCTTTATCTGCCATATAGAGTTTATTCATGTCGCTGTTAATGCCGCTGAGTCCTTTTATTACTTCCCAAGCAGCTTCGCCCAGCTTTTTTACAGTTTTAGCAACTTTCCCAGCAGGGACGAAATCGACTGCGCATTGAGCGGTGATTATTGTCATATCTACTGTCCAGCTTCCCCAGCCCCAAAACCATTCCCCCCAGGTTTTGTATTGGCGTCCTAATGGGTCAATCTCCCCCGAGGCAGTGTTGTAAGAAGTTGAAATCACAAGTTTAGCTATTGCCTTAACGCAATCGTATCCAGGAATAAAACCCGTTCCTATATCGTAAGCTTTATTGAGAATGTACCAAGCAATGGCTTCGGCAATACATGCTGCGTAACTCGAACCGAAAGGTGATTGAAAGTATGGGTCATAAAGCCAAGCATAGATTTTAACATCGTTGTTAGTTTTAATTCTTATGTTTATACTTTGAGAAGAATTAGCAGGTATGACGGGAATATGGAAAACATACAGGTAGCCGTCGAATGGTAAACCATCCATTTCATCAATGGGATAACGGGATTCCAAGCCATAGTAGAGAAGTGTATCGTATGCATCTTTGAACTGGATTTCTGCGGCTTGGGTCACCTGTATCTTTATGTTACTTAGGTCGAGTTCCATTCCGTTACTTTTAGAAGTAACCAAGAAGAGGGGTACTCCTGTTGCATCAATATTTCCTGTGTTTCCAACGGTTAGTTGGTAGGTTTGCCAGCGGCCAAAAAGTATTCGGTCGCGTCCTGTTATTTTGACAAATGGCTTCGGTTCGGTCCCTTGTTCAACTGTAAATGCCTTTTCGAGCTTCATTGGCTGTTCGCCAGGAAATTGCACATACACGTCGTAAAGTCCTACTTGTTTACCACGAAAATTGAATCGAGCATAAATTGCATCTAAACGAGCAAGATACGAAGTATCGGCATCGATTTTTTCGGGTCCTTCGAGCCAAACACTTGCATTTTTGTTAAACCCACCCCCATAGATAAATACAGAAGCATCGCCCGTGTTCCCTGCACTTTTGGCTTCGATGTCTCGCAATCCTTTTACTTGCACAATTTCGAACGTATCGGCTTGACCAAGTGAGTTCTTTGCAGTCAACTTTACTGTATAAACCCCAGGCTTCTTGTATGTATGCTGTGGATTGACAGTAGTGTCCTTTGTTCCATCGCCAAAGTCCCAAATGAAGCTTCTCCCAAATGCAGATGTATTGACAAAGGTAAAAGTATTCATCAAATTATAAACTTCGAATGAAGGTACAGGCAAAAATTTCTTCGAATAAACCGAACTCCAAATACCTGTGTTATCCAAAAATTGAATATTGAAAGTTTGTGGAAAATCACCCTGGTTTGGTTTTGCAATGTCTAATAAATTAGTTATTATTACTTCATTCGAAGGTTTTTCCAATTGAATTTCGATAGGGTTATCTTTGTTTGAATCGAACCAATAGCGATATTTTACGATTTTTACCTCTTCGTCGTTCGAACTTCCTGCTTTGAAAAAATAAAAATCAATGGGTGTCGACCAGCAACCTGTATTGTCTTTAGCACGGAAAGTGATTTTGTGCAGTCCGTTTATAGCATCGGGTAATTCTAATTCTCCAAGTAAAATTGCTTCGGTTTGACCATTTGTTGCAAGCTCCTTTTTGGTTGAATAATCGTCGTCAATCCAGTATTCAATCTCTGTTATTAATGCTTGGTCGTCGTTCGAACTTCCTGAGAAAAAGAAAACTGTCTGGTGAATAGTCGACCATTTTCCATTATTATCTTTGAATCGATAGTGAATTCTATGGAATCCAATTGGTAGCAAATCCAAATCTAAACTTCCTTGGTAGATTACTTCGGTTTGTTGATTTAATGCGATATTTTTCTTACTTGTAAAATTGTTATTTATCCAATATTCCAATTCGACTATTTTCGTTTGCGAAAGAATAATCGATGGAATAAGTAATAGGAGGAAAACAAGATTTTTCATACTTCCGCCTCCGATTAATTTACTTGGTTTCGGCTTTTATGCGGAATTCAACATCAAGTTTGCCACGGGCATTTGTACGAGTGGATATTTTAGCCTCTTTAATTACAGGTATAGGTGGAAGTGCTCCGTCTTTGAAAGGCTCGCTTGTTCCATAAATTCCAACTTCGGTTCCATCTGTTCCTTTGAATGCTTTGGCCTGGGGTTTAAGATGCAAATAATCTTTTAAGCTTCGAAGTCTTTCAAAACCCCAGACTTGATAAAAATTGGGTACGAAAAGATTAGTTGTATCGAAATCGAAAACGCAATTAGTATGAGTGGCTCCGTCCCCTAAGTTTGTAGGTTGTTTTGTAAAAATTGTATTAATAAAATTGCATCTTACACAATTAATGGCGTCAACTTGGAGAATAATAGAATTAATTATTTGTACACCCGTTGAAGAATTAAATAAAGGCCAGGAGGGAGACCGCATCATTAGGTCACAGTTTTTAATACTAACCGTACCGTTAATGTAAAAAAGTCGGTCGCAGATGACACATTTTTCGAATAAAATGTTTTGTGCATAACCTAAATAAATCCACCAGAATATAAAAACACATTCTTTGAAAGTAATATTTTCGCAAAGGCTTCTATTCTCTTTTGGGGATAAATAAAAGCTGCTATTCTCACCACCACACCCGAACCAACATCTGAAAAAAGTGAAATTAGTAACTTTTGATGTGTCAGAAAGTGCAATAAAAACTTTATTATCACCAAAGTAAACTCCTGTAATCGAGCCACCGCTTGCACCATCGTGCAAATTAAGTCTGCCAAGAAGTGTTGTTGTATTGCCCGATGAATCTGGATTGTAGCCTGCACCGATAATATGCAAAGTTTTATCGATAACAACGCCTTCGGTATTAATAATTCCATTGGGGAGATAAATCGCATCGCCCGAGGAAGCAAGTTCTATTGCTTCTCGGTAAGAATTTGCAATGGTAGTCGTTCCGTTTGGTTTGACAATAGCGAAGTTCGATTGAGCAGAAAGATTGCTCAAATTAATTATTAGTAACATAAGGTTAATGAAAAAGAGAACAGATTTGTTCATAACACCTCCAAAAAAGTAAAATTAAATGCATCACAAAGTAGATAATTTTTATAAAAAAAAAAGTATTTAGAAAAAATATTTGTTAAATTAGTAGACAGAGGTAAATAAATAAGGTAAGTTATGGAATCACAAGGTTATTGTCCAAAATGTAAATCGAAAAGCTTTGTTAAAAATGGCAAAGTTAAAGAGGTTCAAAGATATCTTTGTAAGGATTGTGGTTACAAATTCACAGTTTTTAAAAATGGAAAATGTATCGATGCATCGTTCGTTCGTCAAACAATTTATTTGTATTTGGAAGGTTTGAGTTTTAGAGAGATAGGCAAAATTCTTGGAATAAGCCATACAACTGTAAGAAATTGGGTCGGTCTGTATGGTAGAAATCTTGCTACGATTCGAATTCAACCAGAAAGTTCAAATGTTCTTACTGTCGATGTTTTTAAAAGCCAAAAGGGGGGTGTCGAAACAACCTATTACGGGGGCTTTTTTATAGCAGGTTTTGGAAACAAATGCATAATTTCCACTATATCTTTTTAAACAAAATATCTATATAAAATTTACAACTACTTACAATTATTTCTCATTTTTCAACTTTTGATTATTAATTCTGCAATTTTGCTTTTTTCAATAGAGGAAAGGGAAGAATGGAACCAAAATTTAATTATAATCAAAGAATGGATGTCAAGTTTCCGCACCAAACTATTATCGATGTGAACAAAATAGTAGAAGAATGCACCTTTTCTTGGTTCAACCAAACACTGACTAAGGTCAACAATAGTGTTGTTCGGCTTGGAATAATCGAAGGCGAATATCATTGGCATAAGCACGAAGAAGACGATGAGTTCTTTTTTGTTTTAAATGGTAAACTCTTTGTCGATACTGAAACCCAGACTTTCGAACTGCTTCCAAATCAGGGAATTACAATTTCCAAAGGGGTGAAACACAGAACTCGTGCACCAATACGAACCGTCATCCTGATGGTTGAAACCGAAAAGATTGACCCAATTGGGACAGTTGAATAAGCTTAGAGTTTGGATTACGAGGTCATAGTCAATCCAATTGCGATTAAATGCGTCGCAAATTGGTTCAAATGTAATTGGCATTGCCGACTTGGCGGAAAAATTCGAGTGCTCGTTGGCGAGCAAATTTGTGTTCGACAATTGGTTCGGGATATTTGGGGCTACCAAATTTTTTAACCCATTGGCGGATGTATTCACAATTGGGGTCGAATTTCTTTTGCTGTTCGATTGGATTGAAAATTCTAAAATATGGTGCTGCGTCGCATCCAGTTCCTGCAGCCCATTGCCAATTACCATTGTTGGAAGCAAGTTCGTAATCGAGAAGTTTTTCGGCAAAATACGCTTCGCCCCAACGCCAGTCAATCAACAAATGCTTTGTAAGGAAACTTGCGGTAATCATTCGTACTCGATTGTGCATATACCCCGTTTGGTTCAACTGACGCATTCCCGCATCGACAATTGGGTAACCTGTTTCGCCATTGCACCACCTTTTGAAATGCTCTTCGTTATTCAGCCAATTTAATTTGTCGAATTTTGTTTTAAATGAACGATTCGCAACATAAGGGAAATGCCATAGAATTTGCATAAAAAATTCTCGCCAAATAAGCTCTTTTAAAAATACCTCGCTTAATTCTTTTGCTTTGCGGACAAGCTCACGAATGCTTATTGTTCCAAATCTTAGGTGAATACCTAACCGTGTTGTTCCTTGCAGGAATGGAAAATCCCGGGTCCGTCCGTAATTTATTATTACCTCGTCGGCAACTGCCGGAGGTGGAAATTCGAAATTTATTTTTTTGAAGCCGAAGTGTTCGAGCTCGGGCATTGGCTTCGGAGAAGTTTTACGAAGACGATGCAGGAATTTTTCGACTTGTAAGGGCTGGAAATTCACTTCCTTAAATTTTTCCATCCACGCACGGCTGTATGGCGTATAAATTGTATATGGTTTACCATTTCGACCGAGGATTTCCTCTTTTTCGAAAATTACTTGGTCTTTCCAAAGATGGAAACTAATTCCTTTCGAGCCTAAAATTTCACTTACCATTTGGTCTCGTTCGCTGGCATAGGGTTCATAGTCTGTGTTAGCGTGAACTTCTCGGATATTGTATAAATTTACGAGTTTTTTCCAAACATCGTTGGGCTTGCCATATTCAATCCAGATGTCCGAGCCAATTTTGTTTAAATCTTGTTTTAATTTTTGCAAATATTCATAAATAAAATTAACTCTTTTGTCGGCAGGGTCGGAAAGATTCGAAAGAATATTTTGGTCGAAAATGAACAGAGGTTGGACAGGATACGGACTTTGCAAAGCAAAATAAAGCCCTCTGTTGTCATTCAATCGAAGGTCGCGCCGAAACCAGAAGATTGTTAGTGGCTCAGTTTCTTGCATTGGATTTTTCTTTTCCGTTAAACTCATCTGTTTACTCGATAGTTTGAAAGTGGGTGAAGTATTTGCAAGTAGTCGAAGATGTAAAAATTAATCGCGACGGAACGGAACGAACCAAGTTTCGCCAATTGAAATTTCCAAAATCATTCTCCCAAAGTATTCCCGTGGTAGAGAAGACAACTCGGGTATTTTCGCCCCAAAGACGAAAGCCGCAGAAAGAAAGGCAGAACCAACGATTTGGGAATCGAAACCAAAGGTGATGGCATATTCATTGATTTTTGAATTGTCGAGCTTTAAGTAATGACTTTTCCAATAAGTACCAGCATTCAAAGTGATTCTATCCCAGAAAGGGGCGAAGTAATCGGGATTTCGTGTGCGCGAAATTCCGAATGAAATTTTATGTTCCTTGCCAAATTTAGCACGTAGTCCGAGATTATAGTTTACTTGAGCAAAATCCATTTCGACGAAATCAATCCCTATCGAGGTTCGACCAAATTTATACGAAACTCCTAAACCAAAAGATTTGGGTAAATTAATTTTTGATTCAGTTTTGAAGGTAGTATCCAAGGTCAGTTCGTAAACGTAGAATTCTTCGGTGTTGAGCTTTGTCTTGTTTCGTGTTTCTATGAAAGCACCGATTCCAAGATTGGGTATGTGTTCAGAAAATATACCAAAACGATATCCAGCGCCAATGAAATAATCGGTTTTTTCGATGTAAGACGAAGATGCGTTAGCTCCATAAGCTAAAGTTCGAATGGAAGAATTGATTGTTCCGAAGTCGCCAAAAATAGACGCACCCACAAATAGATTCTTGGCTGGACGGAAGGAGCTTCCAACAAATATTTGCGATATTCCACCACTGCCTTGGTAAAGTTCTTCGACCGAAAGCGAATAATCATCTATTCCTACAGTGTTCTTTTTCGAAATGTAATAATTTACAGTGCTATATGGATTGAAACCGAAAGCAATCGAAAAGCCTCGGGATGTATCGACCGAAAGACCATACAAAATCGTATGAACCTTGCCATTATTTTGCCAATGCAATTGGTTATTGCTGTTAATCAAATGCTGATTGAAACGATATCCAGCCCTAATTCGTGTTTGGGTTAACTTTCCCCAAAGGGCAGGGTTGACAAGGTTTATTCCATTATCCATTGGAATTGCAATCGCTGTTGTTCCGATAGCATCGTAAATAGCCGAAGTATTGTGAATAACCTCCCCTATTCCAAAGATTGAATAAGTCGAACCGCCTTGTGAATGAGCTTTTATGGAAAAAATAATCCAAATTGCAATAACAAAATAAGCAATTCTATTCATTTTTTACCCTTTTCGAATAAATGATTTTAAGTTTTGGCTTTCGGTTTGGGTCTTTTTCTTCTAAACCAAAGAACGCAATTCTATCGAGCTTCCTTACATCGTTCCAATAGTAGGAATAAAGGTAAATATCTCCTTTCTGATTTTCTTTTAGCCAAATCTCAATTGGAGTCGAAACTTTGGGAAATATTACCTTATTGCCCGACTTGTACCCAAGAAAAGTAACAAGTGGAAGAGTATCGAGACTTCGGCTTGCAAAGTATGCACCAGTAAAAACAGTATCCAAGCCTTGATTGCCTACAAGTGTGCGGGAAGGGTCTATTGTTAGCTCCAGTTGAGCATAATGAATACCCGAGAACATTGGGATTTTACTTACATCGAGAGAAAATCTCAGACGGTAGCTATAACCACTTTGGATTACAAGTAGGTTCGAATCAGTTAATTCTGGTACTTTTGTTACCGAAAAATCTATTGCAGAGTGGATATTCCAAATCGCAGTATCACGGTCGGGATGTCGGTATTTGACCACAAGTTTTGGTGTTTTGATATTTGGCAAATCGGTAATGTATTGCGATTGAAAAGAATAGATGACATTGGTTGATGGCTCGGGAGCTAAAAGAATTCCCCAAATTGGAATGGAATCTTTATTTTTTTGGAGCCAATCGACAACGAAATCGGGTTGAAGTTCAACTTCCAAGTCGGGAGTAGAATCTTGGAAAATAATTTTTCCATTAAACGAGCCAATTGGATTAGGGTTGCAACGTTCGTTGGGTGTATAGCCACTGAGGATAGAATCCCAGGTAAGTTTATTTGTCCAGTGTTCTTTGATGTAATAAACCTTGAAGGAAAAATTTGGGTTTACGCTGTCGCCAATTAAATAACGATTTACAGGAAGAAGGAGACGAACGCTGTGGATTCTATCGGGCGTAAGCCAAGCAAGTGTATCGGGAAGGTTCGATTCTTTGAATCTAATCAGCGAAGCAGCCGAAAAATCTTGGTATCTTCCAATAAAAATAACCCCAGTGTTGAAAATTTGGGCGGGAGAGAAAACCGTCCCCGCATCGGCAAAAAAATCCACCGTATCGGAAGAAATTGCAGCAACTGTAACTGTATCGTATAGAAGGGGATAAGTCAATGATGTTGGTCTTTCGTTACAAGAAATCAAAATAACAACAAGCAGAACCAAAATAGCCTTGTAAATCCAATTCGAAGCAGAAAAATTTAAACACATCGTAATATTTCAATAGAAAGAAAGTTCGACGAAAGAAGTTAAATTATGTTTTTACAAGCGAACGATAAATTTCGATGTATTTGTCCAGGGATTCTTTCCAAGTAAAGTTTTGAGAGATGCAATTTTTTAGCAGTTTTGACCATACATCTTTATTGTGGTAAAGTTCTAAAACTTTTTTTACTGTTGCAACTAATTCTTTTGCATCGGGTTGGTTAAAAACAAAACCAGTGCCTTCGCCTGTTTCGGGATTAAATGGAACAACGGAATCAATTAATCCACCTGTTGCGCGAACGATTGGAACGGCCCCGTAAATGATTGAATACATTGCATTGTAACCGCAAGGTTCGTAAATCGAAGGCATAAGGAAAATGTCCGCACCTGCTTCTATTTTATGCGAAAGTTGCTCATCGTAAATGTTTTTGAAAATGAATTTGTCGGGATATTTTTCGCTTGCTTTTACAAGTTGCTTTGTTAAACTTGGGTCACCTGTACCCAAAAGAACTATGAACAAGTCCTCTTTTGCCAATTTTGGTAGTGCTTCTAAAAACAACTTTATCCCTTTGTTAAATTCCAAATGGGAAATCATACCGATCACAGGAGTTTCGGGGTTCAATTCAGCTCCAAGATTTCGGAGCAAGTCTTTTTTGTTGCAATTTTTAAATGCTTCGATGTTGCCATTTTGCAAGACGCAAGCAATATCATCATCGTTTGCGGGATTCCACTGAAATGGGTCGATTCCATTCAATATTCCAACGAAATTATTTTGTCGTTCAATAAGAATCTTGTTTAAGCCTTTGGAAATATTTTCGTCTTGAAGCACCTCCTGTGCGTAAGTTGGGGACACGGTTGTAACATAATCGGAAAAAAGTATACCACCTTTCAAAAAGTTTGCCTTTCCGTTATGGATTAATTTGTCCTTGTATTCTTCGGGTATGCCAATTTTTTCGAAGGTGCTTTCGGGAAATTCACCTTGGTTTGCAAAATTGTGAACCGTTAGAACGAATCTTGTTTTCTTGAACTTGTTAGGATAGAGTGTTTTGGCAAGCACGGGGACAAGTGCAGTTTGCCAGTCGTTGCAATGAATAATATCGGGGAAGAAGTTAAGCAGGACACAACATTCGACGACAGATTTGCTGAACAGAATGAAACGTTCGTCATTATCGGGGTATGGTTTGCCTGTCGCTGGGTCGTGGTAAATTGCTCTTCTCTGGTCAAAATAGTACGAGTTTGTTGTAATGTAGGATTGAACTTTGTATCGACCGTTTGAAATCGAAGATGATTTTATCGTATAGACATCTTGGCGATTAGCAATAGTGATTGGAATATCTTGGAGTCGGCGAATGAAATGGATTTGGTATTTGCGTTCGGAAATATTGCCATAGCGGGGCATCATTACACGAACGTCGTGTCCTCGTCCACGCAATGCCAATGTGAATGAAAATGAAAAATCGGCTAAACCGCCGAATTTAATGTAAGGGAAAATCTCGCTCGAAGCAAACAAAATGGAAAATGTTTTAGCCATTGAACCCTTTCAATTAACACTATCTCTAACTTACAAAATTACAAAAATTTAAGAATATTTACATTATCCTCCAAAAATTTGTTAATAAAATTGTGTAACTTCCTTGAAATCAAACAAATATAGAAAGGCTACTTGTTCAATAAAAACATCGCTTCGGTCGAAATAAAATTTTTGGTAAATTCATTGATAAAAGGTTTGGGTATTTCGATTGTTGGAAGTCCGAATTTGAATTTGTAAACAGGGCGAATCAGAAAATACCTTTCTTCGACTATTTCGAAATTGCAACTATTTACTGCATCGAAGAATTTTTCGACTGTGAATGTATTCTTTTTAAGGCGGGCAACTTCAACTCGGTCGGCTTGTCTGCCCGAAGCAATTAATTTCGAAAAAATTCCTTCGGGTAGCAAGTGAATGTATGGAAAATTCCCCCAAAAATTATGTAACAAATGCTGATGTCCACCAAAAGGGGAAAAATAAGGTGGGAAGGTTATGAACAACACTCCACCTTCTTTCAGCATTTTGTGTATGTTTTGCAGTGCAAGTGCGGGGTAGTCGAGATGTTCAATTACATCTCGGAGGACAACAATATCGAATGCTCCGCTCCATTCTGTTGGTATGTTGTCAGCGAGTATGTTGTGACGAACAAAATCGATTGAGTAACCAAAGATTTGGGCAATTTTCCTTCCGCCTTGCAAACGAATTTCCTCAATATCAGTTCCGAGGCAATAGTTTTCGCCTTTTTCGTAAAACGCAAAAAGTATACCGCCTTCGGCACTTCCTATTTCGCAAACTCTTACCCCTTTCGTTCGAATTCCTTTGCTTTCGAGATACGGTACAAGGAACTCCCGACCAAGTTTGTATTGGTATTCCCAAAAATATGAATTGTAGTGCGGTATTTCATGCTTTCTAAGTATTTCCGAAAGATTTTTCAACTATTCACCAAAATAAAAATATTATTTACGAGGAAATCTTTTGAAAATTATAAATTAACAATCATTCTAATTGAATTTCGTTTCTACCTACTTATTTTTGGGAGTTTATGAAGAAAGATTCTGTTTGTTTGATTACATTGGGTTGTTCGAAAAACCTTGTCGATAGCGAAAAATTGTTGGGGAAGTTAAGTTCCTTGAATTATAAATTTACAGAAAGAATCGAAGAAGCTGAAATTTGTATCATAAACACTTGCGGATTTATCAAACTTGCAGTCGAAGAATCGTTGCAAACCATACTTTATGCTATCGATTTGAAAGAAAAGAAGAAAATAAAGAAACTCATTGTTTTTGGATGTCTTACTCAGCGATTCCAAGAAGAAATCAAAGAGCAATTTCCCGAAGTTGACCTAATCGTGGGCGTCGATTCGAATGAATCGATAATGAAGTATTTGAATAATTGCTACGATTTAAAAGACAATGAATTTCGTTATTTGTTGACTCCACGACATTATGCATATTTAAAAATTTCGGAAGGTTGCAACCGCCAATGCTCCTTTTGTGCTATTCCAAACATTCGTGGCAAGCTGAAATCGAGAACAATCGAGGAAATAGTCGGCGAAGCAACTCAACTTTCCCGACTTGGAACAAAAGAATTGATTATCATTTCCCAAGATACTACCTCCTATGGCGTCGATATTTACAATAGGAAGACTATTGCTGAACTAATCCGCACACTTTCTTGTGTCGAATCCATCCGGTGGATTCGCTTGCAATATCTTTATCCTTCGGGTATACCCGATGAACTCTTCGATTTGATTTCCGAAAGACCAAATATTTGCAAATACATCGATATTCCAATTCAACATATTTCCGATAAAGTGCTTCGCAATATGCAACGTGGAACTTCGCGAAAAGAAATTGAAAATTTGATTGACAAAATAAGGGCTAAGATTCCAAATGTTGCAATTCGGACTACGTTAATAGTCGGTTATCCGAACGAAACAGAAAAAGATTTTCGGGAACTTACACGATTTGTCGAATCAACGAAATTCGACCGTCTTGGTGTCTTTACTTATTCGCACGAAGATGGTACCACTGCATTTTCGCTCGAAGACAAAGTCCCCGAGGATGAAAAAAACAGACGCAAAGAAGAGCTTATGTTAATTCAGCAGGAAATTTCGCTTAAAAAGAATGAAGCTCTTTTAGGACGAGAAATCGAAGTCATTATCGATGGCAAGAACGATGGTGAATACATTGGAAGAACGCAAAACGATAGCCCCGATGTGGATTGCCTCGTCCATATTCGAACAAACAAAAAGATGCAAGTTGGTAATTTTGCAAAAGTTAAAGTAGTTCGGGTTGAACCTTACGATATTTATGCAAAATTTTAATTTGCGGATATTATTTGGAAAATTTTTCTTAATTTTGCATACTTTTTGATCCCGTAGCTCAGGGGTAGAGCATCTGACTTTTAATCAGAGGGTCGCAGGTTCGATTCCTGCCGGGATCACGAGGCAATTTATTTTTTGTTCCCTATTTTATCTCGCTCAACAACGCCATCAGTTCATTTTCAGATTTTGGAAAGTGTGAGTCCTATATTTTAACACGCTGAAACTTGTGTTTAAATGAAGGTTAAGTATGGGCATATTGCTCTAATTGTAAAGAAATCGTTTGTTCTTTGTTTTCCTTAGAAAAAGCTAGGGGTTGAAAAGGAAAAATGTAAAGTTAGGGTTAAATGAAAAAACTATAGAGCCACTGTCTTGATAAAAATTGTGGCTTTACAATCTACGCAACCCACGGAATAACTATGCTCCATTTGACGCACTGCTATATCGGTGGGTGGGAAAAATGCAATTCCCTATCTCATTTAACCCATGGCTTTAGCCGTGGTTGATTTTGATTAAGCTAATAGTTATTTGCCAATACTCAGTGTTACGGAATCATCAATGTTTTGGCTTTTAGACTGATTAGGGCATTAGGCTTTTGATTTAAAAAATTTTTCAAAAATTTCTTGGATACTTTAATTAAATATTATAACTTACGTTTTAAGTTTTGGGGAATTAAATGGAATTTGTTTGCAAAATAATAAATTTCAATTTGCAAGTGGATATTTACCCTAATGATAACATTTATTACCCTTCATTTTTGATTAAAAAATATTTTAATAATAAACATGGAATTAAAAACAGAACTTATTAAGCTAAACACCATGGATGTTCAAATATCAGAACAAGAAGTTTTAAAATTTCAGGAACACTGGGGCGAAGGGATTGTCGAGATTGGCAAACTATTCTCTTCGGGCGGCGATTACATCGCTCGTGCCAAGCAATTCATCGAAAAATTTTATAACTACAAAGACAGTTTGGTTCTATTTAAACCAACTTTGGCTTCGGAAAAACAGTTTCGAACTGACTTCCGTGGTGCCCTCTCTTATTTTGTTTCGGGTGATGAAATGTATCCCGAAGACAAAGGTTTTGCATTAAAACCTTGGGTCCGAGTTAGGTTCGAAAATGCAGGGATTATCTTCGTCGGACCTGTCGCTATCGCAATGGGAAACTATTATTTTACACCGAAAAATAGCACCGAAGAAGTCAAAGTTGAATTCTCTTTTGTCTTATTGAAAAACACAAGCGGGGAACTTAAAATTATTCTCCACGATTCACATTTGCCTTACACACCATAAAGCGACTTGTCCATTTTTGCTAAAAGTATATTGCCACCGCCTACTACTTAGAAGTGGTGGCATCGAGCAATTTGAAAAAGTGAAAAAAATCGAAATTCAGAATAATTACAAGATTCGGAAATATATTGGACCGATGTATCTTTTGCCTTTGGCTCGTTTTTCAGTTGGTGGTGGGTTTTTCGGGTCGGGGTTGGCATTTCCTTTTATTGTCAGCCTTTCAGGTTCAACCCCTTGCATTACAAAATATGAAACCAGCGATTTAGCACGCTCCTCGGTCAACTTAAGATTATCGTTTGGGTTGGCGGTAGCATCCGGGTAGGATATGATTTCAATTTTCAAGTCCTTATTTTTAGCAAGGTGCTTTGCAAAATTTTCCAAATATTCTTCTGCACCCACCCGCAATTTTGTCTTGTTAAACTCGAAAGGTGGAACAGGAAGTGGAATTAAAGTGCCACTTTTGATTGGAATTAGAGCAAAATCCCGAGAATATTCGGTATATTTAATGTTTTTGGGAATATCAATTTCGTAGCTTTCGCGGAAAAAGCCAGCTTGTTCGACAACAATTTGGTAACGTTGGCCAGGCTTTAAACCTGTAAGGAAATAATATCCATTTTCCGAGGAGTTGCTCCGAGCGGCATTGGCACGTTTGCCTTCTTGGTCGTAAGCAACAACATAGACAGTAAGCGGCTCTTTTGTAATTGCGTTAAAAACTGTTCCACTTATACTGACTACGGGATTAACAAGCTGAGAAAACGTACTTGCGTTTGTCAAAATGCAAATTGAAATCAACAAAATCAAAAGATGTTTTATTTTCATTTTCTACCTCCTTTTCTTTCTTTTGTTCCAGAAGTTTGACTGCGTAGGAAACGGACGGAACCATCGGCACAACCAACAATAATTATCGAGGCATCGGAGACTAAGTCCACACTCCAATTTTCGACTCCAGTTGTGAAGGTCATCAGGTTTTTGCTCGTTTCGATGTCCCAAAGTTTTACAGTTCGATCCAAGCTTGCGCTAACAAGAGTTCGGTTATCTTCGGCAAAGGAAACATCTTGAATCAACTCATTATGTGCTTTAATTCGGCGGAGGAGTTTGCCGGACGGCATTTCCCAAATTATAATTTCTCCACTTTGGTCGCAAGATGCAAGCCTACGGGAATCGAAACTGTAAATCACGCTCAACACAGGTGCATTATGACCAACAAGAGTCATCAAAGGCTCTTGTGTAGTTAAATCGGTCGACCAAATCATAATCGTCTTGTCGTCGCTTGCCGAAGCCAATGTCTTACCATCGTAACTATATGCTACATTATTGATTGGAGCAGTATGCCCACGAAGTGTTTTGATTTCAATCCCTTGGCGAACATCCCAAAGCTTTACCGTTTTGTCGAAAGATGTGCTTGCTACGAATGTTGAGCTATCGTCTTGGCTAAAATAAACGCCGATTACTTGGTCGGTATGCCCACGAAGTACCTTCAAAAGCTCGCCTGTTCGGACATCCCAAATTCGAACTGTTCTATCGCTCGAAGCAGAAGCAAGCCATAAATCATTTCCCGAAAACGAAATGTTATTAACTTGCCCAAGGTGACCTCGTAAGGTCCTCAAAAGATTCCCATCGGGTAGGCTCCAAAGTTTAATTGTTTCGTCCAAACTACACGAAGCGACCATAGTATTGGCTTCGTTTACAAAAACACCAAGCACCTCGTCATCGTGCGTACCCACGGTTGTCATCTCGTATTTGTATTGGCTCGTCAAAGGCAATACACCTAAAAAAACAAAATAGATTAGCAAATGATAAATTTTCATACTTTTATTTAATTTTTAAAACACAAACTTTTTCCTTTACATACTTTTTAATTCATCCAAAATAGATTTAAGTTTATTTCGAATTTCGAACAAATTTATTTTAGAAATAGTAATAGTTTCGAAAAGTTGGGGGGCTATTTCCTTCGGCGAGATTCTTTTTGCACGTGGCTGTGGCGAGGGAATAACATAATTTTGCTTTTGTTTAGGATTGCCATATAGATTGATTACTTCCTCAATTGCTCCACGCATCGAAAGCTTCTGTTCGCGGAGCAAAGATTTTATTGTTTTAATAATTTCCAAATCCTTTTCGCAATAAATCCTATTGCCTGCCCTGTTTTTCTTTGGACATAAAGGGGGAAACTCCTTCTCCCAATAACGCAATACATAAGGGGGTTCTCCAACGATTTCGGAAACCTCGCTTATTGAATAATATAGTTTCTGCATAAATAAACTTTTACAACAATTAGCAAAATATGAAAAATTAATATAAAAACAAAATGCAAAAGTTATCGATAGAAATTTATCTATTCGAAATCAATATTCATAAATTTGTTTTTTAACAAACTGGTTAAAAGCAATGTTAGTTGAAGAAATTATTAATCCGAAAACCATTGTAGTTGTTGGAGGTTCGAACGATGTTCAAAAACCCGGCGGTAAAGTTCTACACAACATTATAAAAGGAAACTTCCAAGGTGAACTTTTCGTGGTTAATCCAAAGGAACAAATAGTTCAGGGTGTAACTGCATTCCAATCGTGCGAATTGTTACCCCGAGTGGATTTGGCTATAATTGCAGTTGCTGCTCGTTCTGTCCCCGAGGCGATCGAAATTTTAACTCGCAAAGGCACTCGGGCATTTATCGTGCTTTCGGCAGGGTTCGGCGAAATGGGTAGCGAAGGTAAACAATTGGAACGCCAGATTGTCGAACTTGTCAACCGTGTTAACGGAACACTTATCGGACCAAATTGCATTGGGGTTATCACAGAGCATTACAAAGGAGTTTTTGCTGGTCCAATTCCCGAGTTTGCAGTCGATGGATGCGATTTTGTTTCGGCTTCGGGTGCAACGGCTGTCTTCATCCTCGAAGAAGCAATTACCCGTGGAATTAAGTTTTCGCAAATCTTCTCGGTCGGCAATTCTGCCCATGTAGGTATCGAAGAGGTTTTAGAATATTGGGACAACACTTTTTCCGCCAATAGTTCGAAAGTTAAGTTAATTTATGCCGAAAGCATTGCAAATCCACAAAAATTTTTAAAGCACACACGTTCGCTTATTCAAAAAGGCTGCAAGATTGCAGCGATTAAAGCAGGGCGGACGGCTGCTGGGAGCAAAGCTGCTTCTTCGCACACAGGAGCTTTGGCGGGAACCGACGAAATGATAGATGCACTTTTCCGCAAGGCGGGAATAATTCGATGTGAAGGACGGTTGGATTTGGTCAACGTCGCTGGCGTTTTGTTGCATAAAGAACCGAAAGGCAATCGCTTTGCAGTTGTAACCCACGCTGGAGGTCCTGCTGTTATGTTAACAGATACATTGGAAATGGAAGGAGTTCGAATACCAACAATCGAAGGTCCCTATGCAGACGAGTTGCTTTCGAAATTGCACTATGGCTCTTCGGTTTCCAACCCGATTGATTTCCTTGCAACAGGAACAGCCGAACATTTAGATATTATTCTCGATTTCGTCGAAACGAAGTTCGAAAATATTGATGCTTCGGTGGTAATTTTTGGAACCCCTGGGCTTTTCGACATTTCCGATGTTTACAAAGTATTGAACCATAGAATCGAAACAAGTTCGAAGCCGATTTATCCCGTGCTTCCTTCGATTGTTCAGGCAAAAAATGAAATAGAGTTATTCAAATCCTTTGGCAGAGTTTACTTCAATGATGAAATAGCTTTGGGCAAGGCTTTGGGAAAAGTTTTGAAAAACAAAGTGTACTTCGAGCAAACACAAATCGACTTTGAATTCGATATACAAACGATTCGAAAGTACGTCTCCACCTTTACCGATACCTATTTGCCAACCGATAAGGTTAAGAGTCTTTTGGAACTTGCGGGATTTTCGTATGTAAAATCCGAATTTGCTTATTCAATAGAACAATTGGGAGAAATTGAAAGGATTGTAGGTTTTCCGTGGGTAATGAAAGTTGTTGGACCAATTCATAAAACTGAACACGGAGGGGTGCGAATAAATATTCAATCTTTCGAACAGGCAGAAAAACATTTTGCAGAACTTATGCAAATTCCCGGTGCGGAAGGTGTCGAAATCCAAGAGTATTTGCAAGGGATTGAGCTTTTCTTTGGTATGAAACACGAACATAACTATGGTCATTTAATAATGTTTGGATTGGGTGGAATATTTGTCGAAGTCTTAAAGGATGTAGCGAATGCATTGTGTCCCGTTACCCGTCAAGAGGCAATGGATATGATAAGAAGCATAAAAGGGTATCCTCTGCTCGGTGGCTTCCGAAAATTACCAACGGTCGATGAAGAAGCCATTGTCGATTGCCTTTTGCGATTAAGCAAGTTAGTCGAAGTTGTCCCGGAAATTAAGGAAATGGACATAAACCCAGCAATTGCTCGTGGCACAGAAATCAAAATTGTCGATTGCAGAATTTTGATGAGGTAAATGAGTTGGCAAAAGTAAACAAATAAATAGTAAAGTCAGTTTTATGCCTGTTTTCAGAAAAAAAAATCTTAATTTGTTTTTTGTTTAACTAACTTTTTGGGAAAAATGGAAACAACACTCTATATCACAATACTGATGAATGACCATTCGATTATCGAAAAGGCTCTGGTTTTATTTGAACGCCAGATTGGTAGAAAAAAGAAAAATTGGAGTGCGATTAGAACTTTACTCGATATACTTTGGGATTACGGGGAAACTTGCCACAATGCGAAAGAAGAAAAAATCTACTTTCCTTTGCTACGCGAAAGAGGTATGCCCGAAGGCGGTCCAATTGCAGTTATGCTTGCCGAACACGAAAGCGAGCGGGGATATCTCCAAAAATTCAAATCTTTCGTCCTTCAGCCAAACAAAATACCCGAACAAATAGAAGAATTTTGCAACGAGGCAACTCAGTACATTGCTTTGACAAAGGAACATATATGGAAAGAAAACGACATTCTTTACCCGATGGGGAAAAAATTTATTCTTCCCGACGATGAACCTTTCTTGGCTATGAAATTCAAGCAATTGGAAGCCGAAACACTTGGCGAAGGTGCATACACACGATACAAAACTCTGGTCGATGCACTGGAAAAAGAAAGTGGCGAACGAATCGACCTTCTGGCATCCCTACCTCCCGAAGTCATCAACAATATGTTAGATGCTCTTCCAATAGAGATAACTTTTGTCGATTCCGATGACCGCGTGCGATATTTTAACAAGCTTGACAAAGATAAGATTTTTTCCCGTACACTTTCTGCAATTGGGCGAACTGTCCAGCAATGTCATCCACCGAAGAGCATCCACTTGGTTAACAAGATAATCGAAGAAATGAAGGCAGGCGTTCGCGACCAAGCTACATTTTGGATTCATTTCAACGGTATGTATCTTTACATTGCATATTATGCTGTCCGAAACGAAAATGGCGAATACCAAGGTGTAGTCGAAATGGTGCAAGACATAAATCCATATCGTGCTTTGCAAGGCGAAAAAAGACTTTTGGATGAAAATTAAAAAAACAAAAAGAGGGTTTTATGCAAACGATTTGTTATGTAACCCAAGAAAATCTCGAAGCAAAAACGATAGAATGGCTTAAAAGAATAGAGCCATTCAACACACATAAACTTGCTTTAAACCCAAGTCGCTCGGCTTTATTGGTAATCGATATGCAAAAATTCTTTCTTGACCCTAACTCGCCTACTTTTACTTGCGGTGGGATAGCAATAATTTCGAACATTCGTCGATTAATCGATGAATTTCGTAAACAAAACCTACCTGTAATCTATACTTGTCACGTTCACCATCCAAGTGGGATAGATGCAGGAATTATGAAATGGTGGTGGGAAGGAATGTGCTTGGAAGGTTCTCCCGAAAGTCAGGTTGCTGACGAAATTGCCCCACTACCAAGCGAAAAGATTATTTACAAGCACCGCTATTCCGCTTTTTACAATACCGATTTGGAGACAATACTTCGTGGCTTAAAGGTAGAAGACCTTGTTATTACTGGAATAATGACCAATATGTGTGTAGAATCAACAACCCGAGATGCATACTATCGAGATTACCGCTGCTTTCTATTAGCCGATTCGACGGGTTCGGTAAACGAAGAGATGCATTTGGCAAGTCTTTTGAATTTAGCCTTTGGCTTTGCTTATGTAACGACAGCTGCCGAGATATTAGAACAAATTAAAAAATAAAAATCAAGCCCTCGGGGACAACCACGAGGGCTTGAAAGCAAATAAAATCTCAAATTTCCTGAAACATTCTATATCTTTATCTCCGTCATAGGGGTGTGGTATTCTTCTTGAACAGGTGTCCGAGAAATATTTCGACCAAAGTTGAAAATATCGGGTTTATGTTTCTTTTGAATTTTTTCCTGAATTACCATAAGTGCTTTAATAAGGGCTTCCGGGCGTGGAGGGCAACCAGAAACGTAAGCATCGACTGGTAGGAATTGGTCAATGCCTTGGACAACAGAGTAGCTTCGGAACATTCCACCCGTAGAAGCACAAACTCCCATCGAAACAACCCATTTCGGGTCGGGCATCTGGTCGTAAATTTTCCGAACAACCCATGCCATCTTGTAGGTTACTGTTCCTGCAACAATCAGCAAATCGGACTGCCGTGGCGTCATTCGAAACACTTCACTACCGAAGCGAGCGACATCGAAACGTGGTGCTGCAAATGCCATCATTTCAATTGCACAACAAGAAATCCCTAATGGCATTGGCCATACGGAATTCTTTTGTGCCCACTTTAAAACGGCTTCTACTGTTGTAGTTAGAAAGCCGTCGCGGGCAAGCAATTTATCTAATCCCATTGGAAACCTCCTTTCTTTAGTTCATAAATATATCCAACAAAAAGAGCAATAATAAATGCAATCATAGCTAAAAACGATTCAATACCAAGATTAGTGAACGTAACCACCCAAGGATAAAGGAATACAACTTCAATATCGAAGACAAGGAAGCTCATAGCAATTAGGTAAAACTTTACACTGAAACGTTCGCGTGCGGTTCGGAACGGAATCATTCCGCTTTCGTAGGTTGTTATTTTTTCGCGCGTTATGCGACGAGCTCCCATCCATTCGGAAAGAATGAGAAACACAAACGCAACAACAAAACCAAATATCAACATCAATATCAATGGCAAATATGCTTGCAACATTTCATCACCAAAAAAAAGCAAAATAATAAAAAAATTATAATCCAGAAAAAGTTTGCTTAACGAATTTTTAAATTAAAACGCTTGCTTTTCAATTCAAAAATTTACAATTTGCAAAAACATTTAAAAATTTTTAGTAAATTGTTTTTGTGGAACAAAACATATTTGAACTATGAATAGTTATATTGTTTCTGCAGTTCGAACCCCAATAGGTGCTTTTTTGGGGAGTCTTTCTTCGCTTTCTGCGCCGAAACTTGGTGCAATAGTAATTCGCGAAGCAGTTCGCCGAGCAGGCATCCAACCCAACGAGGTTGACGAAGTTATTATGGGGGAAGTTCTCCAAGGTGGAGTTGGTCAAGCACCTGCCCGCCAAGCTGCAATTTTCGCTGGTCTGCCAGTTGATGTTCCTTGTATGACAATCAACAAAGTTTGTGGAAGTGGACTGAAATCTGTTATGCTTGCCGAACAAGCCATTCGTTGCAATGACGCAAACATCATAGTTGCTGGGGGTATGGAATCGATGTCCAATGCACCATATTTTATCAAAAATGCACGAACTGGATTTAAATTTGGCAACGTTGAACTGATTGACCTTATGATTCACGATGGCTTGTGGGATGTCTACAAGCAAATTCATATGGGCAATGCAGGCGACCTTTGTGCAAAAGAATGTAACATCTCCCGCGAAGAACAAGACGACTATGCAATAATGAGCTACAAACGCGCTTTGGAAGCAACCGAAAAAGGCTGGTTTGCCGAAGAAATTGTCCCCGTAGAAATCGAAGACCGTAAAGGCAAAATCGTTGTGGACAAAGACGAAGAACCCTTCAAAGTCAATTTCGAAAAAGTTAAACAGCTGAAGCCCGTTTTTAGCAAGGAAGGCACTGTTACTGCTGCAAATGCCTCCTCTATCGACGATGGAGCTTCGGCAGTTGTTGTTGCCTCCGAATCTGTGGTAAATCAAAAAGGACTTCGCCCACTTGCACGAATCATTGCCCATACTTCGCACGCACAAGAACCCGAATGGTTTACTACCGCACCCGCAAAAGCAATAAAAAAAGTATGCGAAAAAGCTGGAATGAAGGTCGAAGATATTGATTTGTTCGAAATTAACGAAGCTTTCTCGGTTGTGCCAATCGTTACTTGCCGTGAACTTGGTATTCCTTACGACAAAGTGAACATACACGGTGGAGCTGTCTCGTTGGGTCATCCCATTGGTGCTTCGGGCGCCAGAGTTTTGACTACTTTGATTTATGCTTTGAAACGCACGAACAAAAAATATGGATTAGCAACTCTTTGCATTGGTGGCGGCGAAGCCAGTGCTATGATTATCGAAATTGTGTGAATCAAATAAGCAAAACTGTAGGGGCACGGCATGCCGTTGCCCCTACGAATCCCATAGTGGCGCATTGCAATACAAACCTACATCTTTTTCGACAACGGGTGTTTACGAAAGCCGACAAATAATTGATTTTCGAAAAGTCTTGTTTTTAAGAAAAACAATTTTATTTCAGAATTATTAACTTTTCTGTCGAAACCTCTCCTTCCCCAACGAACTGCAAAAAGTAGCAGCCATCGGGAAGATTAGGCAGTTGAATTTGATTAGAATGGCTTTCCAAAGCAACAATATGAATAACATTACCCAAAACGGAAATTACATTGATGCTCTTTGGGCTCATTCTGTTTGGTATTTTAAATACGTAGACTTTATTATTGGTTTGAATAAAAAAGAGTTTAGTTGCTTCGGCCGATTCGGCCGAACTATATTCTTTGAAAGGATACAGCCGCAGTGCAATATCGTAGATATCCCACCCATCGTAATTTTTCGCTCGGTCGGAAAGTAACACCAACTGGAAGTGAACACTTTCACCTAAAAAGTCGCTCAAATCGAAAAAGTCCCGAGCGAAATATGGATAAATTCCCGAATAGCCAAATTCACCTTTTGTCTGCCTACCGTATGGATTTCCGCTTGCGGGAACAGTATGTTTACTTTTAAGATTTTGTTTTATAGGATAGTTGGGATTAAACACATAGACTAAACCAAAATCGTAGAATGGTTCAATTTGCCAAGTTGAAAAAAATTCCAATTGAGCATTGGCAAAGTTTAATTTGAGTAATTTCGAAATGAGAACATTATCGACGCTGTCGGCATAGTTTCTATTGGGACTGTCGGCGAGAACCAGATAGTCGTCATACGCTTCCCAATACCAATCGGTGTTATCGAGAATCCAATTTTCGGGCTCCATCAAACTAATTCTCTGATACTCGAAAAGAACAAGTGGAACTGTGTCGCGCCTTTCAACACCATATTGTTCAATAGAAAATTGGAAATTGACAACATTGCCATTGTAGAAATTCGAAACAGGTTTTGGCAGTTGAACTATCAGAGTTACTTCTTCTGTCGATTTCAACGAGGAAGCGAAAAGCAGGGTATCGAAAGAATAATTTTCGTTTATCGAGGTTATCCTTATTGGAAAATTAGTAGAGTTATAGTCTTCTGTTCCAATATTTTGGAAAGTTGCGTAAATATATCCTTTGTCGGTATTCGAATCGTATAAATAATAGCAATCGACAAGCCGTATGTTTGCAAAGGCAGACCAAAGCCAATTTCTTATCAATTCGAAATTTTCGACTGCAATCGGGATAATTCTTTCGCTTGGTGGCCAAAAGCCATCGAATTGGTAGCCTGCTTCGGGTGTCATTGCAATTATTTTGGTCTTGGTTGAATCTTGGTAATACATCCAATCATCGGAGCTACCCCGAGTTGCATAGCCAACTGTCTCTTCGTCCTTGCCAAAATAGTAGCCATTAATTGCGAATGTGTATTTTCCAAAGCTCCGATAAAAATTCGAATCGGGCGTTTCTTCCGATATTGCACTAAATGGATAAATCAACATTCCACCGTAGGTGTGATAGTTCAGTGCGAGCTTAAATTTTTTTTGCAAGCAGAAATCACGAATTGCAACAAGTTCAGGTTCAGAAAACGGTGCTGGTCCACGATATGTCTCTTGACGTGGGTTAACCGAAGAGCCGTTGTTTGGTGCATTCCAAAATTCATAGGGTCCATAGTTTCGATTTAAATCTACTCCAAAGGTTGTGTCATTTATTTGCCTACGATTCTTTCGCCACATTCCACCACCCTTAGGGAATTTGGTCTGGTTATAGTAGTATCCATCGGGATTAACAACAGGGATGACCCAAAGTTGTAAGTTTTCGAAAAGAAATTCGTATTCTCTGTTCCCTTGCGACGCTTCTTTCAGCATTTTGGATAGTGCATACAAAACAGTTGTAACGGTTCCGGGTTCGCGTGCGTGGTGCAAGCAAGTCAACAAAAGCTTCGGTGCCGTTTCGTTCCGACTTCCAAATGCATAACTAATAATTGGGCGGCTCTCCCAACTCGCTCCAATTGTGTCTATATCAACAAAATATTTGGAATATCTTGAACTCAAATTATCGAACTGAGCATAAATTTCATCGAGCAAATAAAATCCCGACATAGAACCTAACTGGAAATCCAATATCTCGTCAAGCTTTGCTTTTTTGTAACTTTCTTCTAATTGTTTTGCAAGATGATTTTCGTAATCTTCAACTAAAGTTGACCATTCCAGTCCCGATTGGCGAAGAAGATGCAATTCGTCTTCATTGACTATTACATTAACTTGTCCTTTGCCAACTCTCGTGCCTTCCAAATCGAAATTCAACCTCAAGAGCTTTTCGACTTCGGCTTGTGATTTTAAATTTACTTGTACTAAATAATATTTGGAAAACGAAGGATTTGCTACTATAAAGCTAAAGAAAAGAACCAACAAAAAGTATCTCATTGTTTTGACTCAATCCGCAAAAAGTCCAACAAATTGAAATTTATCTACATCGAAAAGTCCACGGTCGCCAATCTTTAAATGTGGAATGACAAGCAAAGACATAAACGACAAAGTCATAAATGGCGACCTCAAAGGAGAACCGTCTCGCTTTGCAGAATCTTCTAAAACGGCGTACAAACGGGCAACATCTTCCAAAGGCAAATCACTCATAATTCCAGCAATTGGCAAGGGAAGGACAATTTCGTTGTGCGAATCGACATAAGCCAACCCACCTTTGTTTGCAATTACCAAGTTAATTGCCCTTGCAATCAAATCGTCGTCTAACCCGACACAAACAATATTGTGCGAATCGTGTGCAACTGTGGAAACTATTGCAGAATTCTTCAAGCCAAAATTCTTGATGAAACCAATTTGTGGGTGTGAACGAGAATATCGATTCATTACAACAATTTTCAAAATGTCTTTTTCGGGTTGGGAAACAACAATGCCATCGGAATTTTTTGCTTCTTCGACGAAACTATTTGTAATCAACTCGCCATCGATTGCTTCGATAACTCTTATCCGCTTGCCTTTCGAAGCTACTTGAAGTGCAGTTGACGAAATTGATTCGCAATTAAACATATTTGGTTTTTCGACCAAAACGGGCTCAATCAATGAAACCCCACCGCTTGCGACAAGTTGCCCTCCGATGTATACTTCCAAAACATTTAAATCTTTTAAGCTATCGACAATAATGAAGTCGGCATCGTCGCCAACACGAAGCAAACCAACAGGAAGTCGGTAATGCAGAACAGGATTTAAACTTGCTGCGCGAAGGACATCGAAAATGTCGGCTCCGTTTTCAATCGCTCGTTTAACTAATTGATTAATATGGCCAGTGATGAAATCATTCGGGTGAATATCATCGGAGCAGAACATTACCATTTTGGGGTATTGGTGGAGAAGTGGGAAAAGCTCGTCGAAATTTCGTGCAGAAGAGCCTTCGCGGATGAGGATTTTCATTCCCTTTTCAATTTTCTCCTTTCCTTCGGCGAAAGTAAAAGTTTCGTGGTCGGTGGTAATTCCTGATTCAATGTATTTAGTAAGTGCTTCGCCAATCAAACCCGGTGCGTGGCCATCGATAGGTTTTCCATACTTTTTTGCTATTTCTATTTTTTCGATTACCTCGGGGAAAGATTGAATCACACCGGGGAAATTCATCATCTCGCTTAAATAGAGTATATCATCTCGGCTAAGCAAATAATCAATTTCTTTTGCTGTTATTTTTGCACCCGAAGTTTCGAAATCCGTTGCTGGAACGCAAGATGGTGCACCAAAGAAGAACTTAAAAGGTACTTGTGCAGAATTCTTCAACATAAACAGAATCCCTTCCAAACCAAGCACATTGGCAATTTCGTGGGGGTCGGAAACAGTTGCCACTGTACCAAAACGAACCGCATTGCGAGCAAACTCCGATGGTGGAACCATCGAACTTTCGACGTGAACATGCGAATCGATAAAACCCGGAAGAATGAATTTTTCGTATGTCTTGTTTCGTTCCGGCTTGATTTCGGTTATTACACTGTTTTCGAAATATACTTTACCCGGAAAAATCCTTCTGCCAATGATATCGACAATATTTCCAGCGACCGACTTCATTTTTTCAATCCTTATATTGATACTTTTCGTTAAAAGTTGGCGGAGAATACAATCGATAATCCCCAACCCCAGAATAGTCTACAAAAACAAATTGGCGATTATTTGGATAAGTCCAAATTTCGTATTTCCTTGTGGAATAATAATAATCGTATTGGGTCTGAACCATAAGCGGTGGACCTAAAACAATATAGACCATACCACGGTCGGTGAGCCACCCTTCCATAAAAGTTCGGAAATTTTCGTTTGCGTATTGGATTCTCTGATAATACTGCTCGAATGCTTCGTTGTATTCAGTTGCAGGGGTAGGGTCTAACCGCTTCCAAAATTCATCGAACCTTCGTCGTTTTTCTTCAACCTCGGTTGCTTCGCTGATATAATCAATGTCGCTTTGATAAGCAACGTATTTCAACTGCCTAATTGCTTTGTTCAAGTCTTGGAAAACGAGCGTTCCAATCGATGGAGCGAAATAAAACGACCTTTCGCTAACGGAAAGAATATCATTTTGCGAAAACAAAGAATCCGTTCCAGTTGGACGAAGTGCAAACAACTGAATGGTAAACGAGCCAGCCGAAGGCAAAGAAGTTAGTTTCAATGGAACATAAATTTGCCCATCATCGATTTTGTATCTATAACGCCTTGTCCTTGTAATTTCCTTCCCCTTGTTATCGAGAATCATCACAATAACATCGAACTCATTTAAATCGGGTATCCTGTTGTAAACTTCGAAAAATAGAAAAAGATTTTGCAAGTCGGCAAGATTGTCCGAAAGATATGGTGTTATTTTAATTTTACCATCACTGCGCTCGATATCGGAAAGGAACATTAATCCCGAGGTAGCAAAATTATATTTTGCAAAGTTCAAGGTGCTTGTCGAACGAGACTTCGACAGTTTTCGTTTGCTGTTTTCATCGGTAATTGTAACTTCGAAATGATATTTGCCTTCGGGCAAGATGAAATTTGCATACAATTGCTGAAATTTTCCCGAAAGTCCCAATGTTTCCATCTGCTCTTGTTCGAAAATCTTCCTTGAAAATGTTTTGGAACTGATTCTCGCTTTTTTTGTCGAATCGTAAACCACAATATCGACAATATATTCAGAAAGATAGCCTTTTTCGATTTTGACAAAGGTCAGCGAGTAGTATGGGACAATAACATATATATCTACCCGGGAAAGAGAATCATCTTTGGACTTAAAGCAAATGGCATCGAAGAAAAATTGACCTTCCTTTTGTGCAAATAAAAAGCTCACAGAAAAAAGTAAGATTAGAGTATTAAAAGATAATCTCATAAAATTACTTAAAATAAATACCTTCTAATGAAAACGAAAGAAAGAAAATGATTATTGCAACCCAACCCAAAAGTAGCCTGAAAGAACCAATTGATTCAATTTCAGGAATATAAGGATGCGGAAGTTTAATAAAAACACGAACAAAAACAGCCCAAAACAGCCAGCCACCCCAAACATCAAAGTACCACGGAATCAATTTGTGTAACCAATCGAGAAAAGGCAAAATCGTTTCCTGCATCCAAATGTAAAATGCATTGGGTATATCGACATTTGTTAACAATGAGTGTAGCCCACCAAATATCGAGCCAAGCCCAAGAATGAACATAGTCCACCAAGTTACTTTGGCAATCACCCTTTGGTACCGACCAAACATAGAATAAACAATATGACCACCATCGAGTTGCCCAAAAGGCAATAAATTCAGAGTGGTAACAAAAAGACCAAACCATCCAACACTCAAGAATGGATAATGATAGATTTCATTCATCGGTGGAAGCCAACCATTGGGATTTGCAAATACTTTGGAAAGCAACGAATAAAGCAGAGTATCGCCGAAATGCAATCCTGTTGCAGGAACTTCGCCTCCGAAATTGATTACATATTCGGGATGAATCGTGTAGATGAATTCTTTGGGGGGTAATGTTGCAAGTCCGTAGGCAAGAAACAAGAAAGAAACAACAAAGCCCGCCAGTGGTCCAGCAACACCAATATCGAACAATGCCTTGCGATTCGTAATAGGCGAACGAGTAACAATTACAGCACCAAAAGTGCCGAACAACATAATTTCGGGAAATGGCACCGGTATAAAATATGGAAGCGAAGCATCAACTCGGTGTATTTTCGAGGCAATATAATGTCCAAATTCGTGCGAAAGCAAAAAAGTTAGGATTAAAACCGCATAAGTTAAACCATAATGCCAATTACTTAAATCCAAATAATTTTTCATTGCCCACTGTGTTCCTGCAATCGTGCAAGTGATGAAAGTCAAAACAAACAATACAATGTGAACCCAAAGCGGGGACTTCTTCCGAAGTAATCTCGGGTTGCGGTATGGTATAGGTTCAAAAAATTCCTGTTCCCTCATTTTACATCTGAATGTATTTTAATGCTGACGATAAATTACCCCAGAATAAATTGTAAATCATCGAAAATACATAAATTAAAATAATAATTAAAACAAACAAAAGAAAACCACCCAAACGAATCGACAAACTTTCGAAACTTTGAATATATTTTTCGTATGCATTTTTCGACATAAATTTCAGCAACAAAAAAGCGGAAAACAAAATAAAAATCACCAATGAAACCAACTTTATATCAATTGGAAACAACATATTCGCAAGCGAAAAATTGATTGGTATCAAAAGAATGATTGTAAAGAAGATACTTGTTAAAAATATAGCAATAATGAATCTGTCGAAGGGATTGAAACCCAAATTCAATTTTTTCGCAAAGATGTAATTTCTTAGCAACAAAGGCAAAATCAAGGAATTGAATGTTTTCTGCGAGTTTACTTTTATCATTTTGCCTCTGGTCGCATCTGTGGGAAAAGGATAACATCGCGAATTGACCTTTGATTAGTCAGAAGCATAACCAGACGGTCGATTCCAATTCCCAATCCTCCAGTCGGGGGCATACCAACTTCCAAAGCGTAAAGGAAATCTTCATCGACAACCATTGCCTCGTCGTCGCCAAGAGCACGTTGACGAGCTTGCTCTTCGAATCGCTCCCTCTGATCAAGTGGGTCGTTAAGTTCCGAAAATGCATTTGCAATTTCGAATCCATTGATGAACAACTCAAATCTTTCAACCAAACCCTGCTTAACTCTATGCTTTTTTGCTAAAGGCGACATTTCGATTGGATAATCCATTACGAATGTGGGCTGAACAAGATTCGGCTGAATAAGTTCGCTGAATAATTCATCCCAAAGTTTGACTTTGGTCAGTTGTGGATTGACATCCAAATCTTTTGAACGGGCAATTTCCAAAAGTTCTTTTTTGGAACACTGGAAAACATCTTTACCAATGTATTTTTCGAAAAGTTCCGTCATCGTTACTCGGGCAAACGGCTTGGAAAAATTAATTACATTGTCGCCATAAACAATTTCTTCCTTGCCATAAAGTTTTGTTACAATTGTATTCAACAAATCTTCGACCAATTCCATCACCCAAAAGTAGTCTTTATAGGCGACATAAATTTCGAGTGCGGTAAATTCGGGATTATGCATTCTGTCCATCCCTTCGTTCCGAAAATTCTTGCTAATTTCGTAAACACCTTCGAATCCACCGACAATGAGTCGTTTTAAATACAATTCATCGGCAATCCTTAAAAATAAATCAATATCCAAAGCATTGTGGTGGGTAACGAAGGGACGAGCAGTTGCACCACCATAAATTGGTTGAAGTATTGGCGTTTCGACTTCCAGCCAGCCCCGAGAATCGAAATATTCACGAATAGTTGAAATAATCTTTGCACGTTTGCGAAAAACATCCCGAACCTCGGGATTAACAATCAAATCCAAATAACGACGGCGGTAGCGCAATTCTTTATCGGCAAATGCATCGTAGACAATTTTGTTTCCCTGCCCATCTTCGACTACTTTTGGTACGGGAATTGGCGTCAATGCTTTGCAAAGTATCTCGTAATTTTGGCAATGCACGGTAATTTCGCCCATCTTTGTCCGAAAGACAAAGCCTTCGACCCCAATTATATCGCCAATATCCAAATATTTCAGCAAATCGTATTTTTCATTTATATCGTTTTTTCGAAAGTAAATTTGAATCTTTCCGCTTTCGTCTTGAATGTCGCAAAATGTTGCTTTACCCATACGGCGGAAAGTCATAATTCGCCCTGCAATCGAAACCTTTGCAAATTCCGAAGGATTGGCGTCCGAAAAATTCTTAACAATATCCCGTGCATTGTGGGTTTTGTTAAACGAGTATGGGTAAACATTAATTCCAAGACTTTCGAGATAGGTTAATTCTTCTCGCCTTCTTGCTTGCTGGTCATTTAATTCCTTTAATTCTTCGTTCGTCATTGTTTTTAACCAAAAAAATCAAAATTACAAAAATTGAATTGATGTTTTTTGTTAAGAACTTAACGTAATTAGAACTATCGGCAAGCAAATTTAGTACTTCAAATCCAATCGATTATCGATTACATAAAGTGTAAGTTCAATTGAAGCCTTTGGTGGATAGCCAAATTTCTTCTTCAATTTTTCCAACAAATTTCGTATTTCGTTCTTTATTCGCTCATCATAATTTTCGAATGATGGCGTCCCAAAATCAAGCAAAGCACGGCGGAAATTTGGATTCGTTGCGTATGGTTCCATCGCAAACTCTTTCAAAAATTTAAGATAGCGGGAGTAGAGCTTCTGAAATTGATTTGTCTCTTCCAAACGCTTTCCTTCGACTTGTATTTCTTGCGAAAGAGTTGCATTCACATAGGTTTCCAGCATTTCCCGACGAAACTTCCTTCGTTCGAATGTTGGTGCGTTTGCACCAAGAATTACTGTTTCGAAGCTTTTATAGAAATCTTCGCTTAACACAATCTCTTCGTTTGTATATGGATTAACAACAGTTTCGCCAATTTCAAAATTAATTGCATAAAGGTAGTTGGCAATTCGGTTGCGTATCTCAAGTTCATTGAAGTAATACATTGCCTCTTTAATATTCTGTGTTATAGTGTAATCGAAAGTATTTACAAGGACTTGGAAGAAATCCGAAGGTATATCGTTTACTTCTTTAAGATTCAACTCTTTAAAAAATTTCAATACATCGCTCAAAGTTATTAATCGATTGGGTTGCGTAAATTTTTCGACCAAATCGCCAAGCAATTGTAGCGACTGACGCCCCGAGATGCCCGAAAAACCCTCGTCTTGCGATTCCCGCAAAAATTCCTGAAAAATTTTATCATCAAATCTTTTTGCATCATCGTCAGAAAGCCAATCGGGAAGCTCACCCGAATATAAATTAATCTTCAAATTCATGTAATTCTTGTCCAAAAACTTGGAATATTCTTCGGGGCTTTGAATCCACCGCATCAAAACATTGCTTGTTTTCGAAAGTCTTGTTGCTATAATAACTTTTGCAAAGCAATCTAATACTTCGGGAAGAAATTTCGATAACTGCTCTGTGCCAAGTTTGGATTTAAAAATTTCAATCTCTGTCTTGTAATCCAAGACATAAGGCATACGAACATAAATTATTCTATCGCGAAAACTTTTCACTCCTTCGAAATGCACCTTATCTTCGGGATTGACCAGACCCAAGAAGAGCGACTTAATTCGCTCTTCAATCATATTGACCTTATGCACGCCATCGCTAATAATCCCGTGAAGACGATAAAGTCGCTCTCGGTTATTCTCTTTTATATCCATCAATGCATAAATTCCGTTGTTGGTCATAGCCAAATCGGAATAAATAAAATCGATATTATCGGTTCGCAACAAGGTTCGGAGTATATTTTCGGTAAAATGATTCTGGAAAGGCTTGTCTTGAATTGGGTCAGAAGGATTGAAGACACTAACCCCAACACCGAACAAACGACGGAATACAGCTTTGCGTGCGTAAACCATTCGAAACACCTTGCTTGGGTCTTTCAACCTATCAATTATGACATTGTATAACGATTGGCAGATATTGCAGGGAATGTCCCGAAAGACCCATTCAAATTCTTTGCTCTCGAAAATCTTTTGCTTGAGTTTACGATTTTTTATAACTCTATCCAAAAATTCATATCGTGCATTCTTTGGTATTTGCAATATTGGATGGTCGTGGCGTGGGCAGGAAAAATCAATCGACCGCCGTTTCCTTAGTTCATTCATACTCAACTCGGTTTGCGTTTGAAGTTGTTCTAACTCACCCGTTTCCAAAACGTTAAAGACTGAGTTGAGAAAAACATCTATATCGATTCTCCAATAGGTTTTGAATAGTGTGCCTTCGTCGGTGCGAGCGAACTCTTCAATCTTTTGAATCAAGTTATTTAGAAATGTGCTTTTGCCACTACCCGGCGGACCTTCGAAAAGAATTATATGATTTTGTATTGTCCTTCTTTTGAATGAATTCACCAAATCGACAAAGCGTTTGGAAAAAACAAAATCTGCAAAAAAAGGATTATCGCAGCCATTGACCAACAGACTTGTCAAATCGTATCGTTCGGAAACTATCCGCTTCCGTCGCTGTGCTATTTTGCTCATTCGAAGATAATAATGTACCATATCGTAAAAGAACTGAAACACATCGCGCAAATAAAATTCTGGATTTTTGCTAATAAGCGTAGTGAATTCATCGAAAGGGATTGGATGGCGAACATCTTCGAATCCAGCTCCAATTGTGTTTTTGATAATCTCATCGAAATTTACTGAACCATTGCTGTTTTTGTTGTTTTTCATTTTTAATCCCCAAAAATCAATCAAATTTGCTAAATATTCTTCTTTTTACCAAAATAATTGGTTGTCGAATTTCTTTTTCAACATCAAAATTTAATTATTAATTTTTGTCAAATCTTTATTAATTTGTATTTTTAAATCATATCGAACGGCTATGTTCAAAAGAATTCTTGTAGCCAATCGTGGTGAAATTGCAATTCGTGTCATCCGAGCTGCAAAAGAGATGGGAATCGAAACGGTAGCCATCTACCATAAAGTCGATAAAAACGCTCCGTATGTACGATATGCAGATTATTCATACGAAATTTTTTCCGATGCGCCCAAACAAGCATACTTGGATATCGAACAGATTATCGATGTTGCAAAGAAAAGTAAATCGGAAGCAATTCATCCGGGCTATGGGTTTCTTTCCGAACGTGCCCCTTTTTCGCAAGCTTGCTTGGATTCGGGTATAAAGTTTATTGGACCGAAGCCATATTCAATCGATGCAATGGGTTCGAAAACCCGTGCTCGGGAAATTATGGCAGCAGCAGGGGTACCAATCGTACCAGGAACAAAAGAAAAAATTACTAACATCGAGCAAGCAATCCAGATTGCCGAAAGCATCGGTTTCCCCGTTCTTTTGAAAGCTTCTGCTGGTGGTGGCGGAAAAGGAATGCGTAAAGTTTTTTCATCAACTCAATTCAAAGAAAGCTTCGAATCTGCTCAAAGAGAAGCTGAAAAAGCTTTCGGCGATGGAGCAATTTATATCGAAAAACTTCTGGAAAACCCCAAACACATCGAATTCCAAATCTTAGCCGACGAATTCGGGAATTATGTTCACCTTGGCGAACGCGATTGTTCAATTCAACGCAGGCATCAAAAGATAATCGAAGAGACACCTTCCCGCCTGCTCGACGATGAACTTCGTCACAAAATGGGACAAGTTGCTATCAACGCTGCTCGTGCTGTCGAATACGTCAATGCCGGAACAATTGAATTCCTTTTCGATACAAAAACCAAGCAGTTCTATTTTCTCGAAATGAACACCCGGCTCCAAGTTGAACATCCAATTACCGAAAGTGTTACAGGAATCGATATTGTAAAAGAGCAAATCCGTATTGCTGCCGGCTACCCACTTTCTTTCCGCCAAGAAGATGTTCGTTGGCAGGGACATTCCATCGAATGCCGAATAAATGCAGAAGACCCATTCAACAACTTCCTTCCTGCAACGGGTAAAGTAAAATACTTGCGCCAACCCGCAGGTAAAGGCATCCGAATTGACTCCGGTGTCGAAGTAAATTCCGAAATTACTATACATTTCGACCCATTGATTGCCAAACTTATCACCTTTGCACCAACAAGACAAGAAGCGATTTCTATTATGAAAAGAGCATTGAATGAATACTTAATTTTCGGTGTAAAAACTGGAATTCCCTTCCTGCGTAAAGTCCTTCTGCACCCCAAATTTATCGAATACAATTACGACACAGGATTTATCGAAAATGACTTCAATTTCGAAGAACTATTGGAAGATCAATCAATTTCCAACGAAGAACAAGCTATTTTAGCCAGTTATCTTTGGAAAATCTCCCAAGAAAGGCAAAAAGTTACCATCACAAACTCCACAACGAACAACCGAAATCGTTGGAAAATGCGACAACTTTACCGAAAAGGGTTCTAAGATGGAAGACAAGCCTATTGCAGTTGTTTTGATGAGTGGTGGAATGGATTCGGCTGCAACAGCCGCAATTGCAATCGAGCAAGGTTACAAAGTTGCTGCATTGCATTTCACTTACGGCCAAAGGACACAAGCCCGAGAACTCCGTGCATTTAACGATTTGTGCAATTACTACCGAATCGAAAACAAATTAATTGTTTCGATTGATTATCTTTTAAAAATTGGTGGTTCTTCGCTAATTGACATTACAATGGATGTTGAAACAGCGAATTTGCAAAGAAAGGGCATACCTTCGACCTACGTACCATTCCGCAATGGCAATTTGCTTGCAATTGCAACAAGTTGGGCAGAAGTACTAAATGCAAAGGCAATTTTCATTGGTGCAGTCGAATCGGACAGCAGTGGTTATCCCGATTGCCGCGAAGATTTTTTCGATGCATTCGAAAAAGCAATAAATTTTGGAACAAAACCCGAAACAAAAATAAAAATAATCACACCTTTGATAAATCTTTCGAAAAAAGAGATTGTCGAGTTGGGTTTTAAACTAAAAGTGCCTTTTGAACTCACTTGGAGTTGTTACAAAGAAACTGAACTTGCCTGTGGCGTTTGCGATTCCTGTGCCTTAAGGCTTCGTGGTTTCCAGCTTGCAGGAATCGAAGACCCAATTCAATACATTACAAGGCCAAGTTATATTTAAACAAAAGGACATACGATGGAAAAGTTTTTTATGACAATTAAAAGAATTCATTTCGTGGGTATTGGTGGAATTGGAATGAGTGGAATTGCAGAAGTTCTCCACAATCTTGGCTTTATTGTTACGGGTTCCGATTTACAAGAGTCAGAAAATACAGAATACTTGAAAAATCTTGGCATTACCATACACATTGGACATTCCCCCGAAAACATTGGCGACTCGGAAGTTGTGGTTTATTCTAGTGCAGTGAATCCAACCACGAATCCCGAGACATTGGAAGCAGAACGTCGTGGCATTCCGATTTTGCGCCGAGCCGAAATGCTTGCCGAACTAACCCGCCTTTCACATACTTTGGCAATTTCGGGTACTCATGGCAAAACCACTACGACGTCCCTTTGTGGGTTATTGCTTATCAATGCAGGATTTGACCCCACTGTTATTGTTGGCGGTAGACTGCGTTCTTTTGGTGGAACAAATGCACGTTTGGGCAAAGGCGATTGGTCTGTTATCGAAGCCGATGAATTCGACCGCTCTTTTTTGCAACTTTTCCCAACAATTGCAATTGTAACAAACATAGAGCCTGAACACTTGGATATTTATGCCGATTTCGAGGACTTAAAAAATGCATTTGTCTCGTTTTTGAACCGCACCCCTTTCTATGGTGCAATCATTGCGGGCCTCGATGACCCTGGGGTTAGAAACATCATTTCACGACTCAACCGAAAAGTCATTACTTTTGGCATTTCCAAACTTGCCGATTACCGTGCCGATGAAATAAATTTCCAGCAAAACCAAACTACTTTTATTGCCTACGAAAATCATCAAATTCTCGGTGCTGTGAAATTAAACATCCCTGGTCTGCACAATGTAAAAAATGCACTTTCGGCAATTGCAGTAGGACGAACTCTTGGAATTGACTTCGAGACTATTCAAAATTCATTAGAACAATTTACTGGTGTTAACCGACGGTTCGAAATCAAGTTACAAAAGGATGGGCTTGTCATCGTCGATGATTATGCCCACCATCCAAGCGAAATCCGTGCTACACTGGAAGCTGCACGCAAAGGATGGAACAAAAAAATAATTGCAATATTCCAACCCCATACCTACACCCGAACACTTCATTTAGCCAAAGAGTTTGGCGCTTGTTTCGACGATGCTGACGTTCTCATCGTAACCGATGTTTACCCTGCCCGAGAAAAACCAATCGAGGGTGTTTCGGGACTAACCATCGTCGATTCAGTCAAAAGTATGGGACACAAAAATGTTTTCTACATTCCCAATATGAACGATATCCCCAATTTCATAAGAGAAAACAACCAAGACGAAGCTATGATAATCACAATTGGAGCGGGAAATATTTGGAAAGTTGCCGAAAATCTTGTAAATCAATTCAAGTAAAAACATCTTGTCTATAAATGATAAATGAATTCTTAAGAAAGTTAGTATGCTGACCTTCTTAACTTCAAACTTAATTAAGGAATCGGATGATGTTTGCAAATTAATCAAGTTTGTAAAGTGAAGGTCTTCTGTCAAGAAAAATATCATTGAACTGGTTGAAGGATTTGTTCCGAGTTTGTTCGGGGAATATTTCGGCGACTAAAATCGTTTCTTCGTCGACTCCCGCAGAAGAAATCAAATTTCCATCGTAATCCCAAATCCCACTTTGTCCATTAAAAACAAGGGTTTCGGTGCCATTGGTTTCCGAACCAATTCGATTTGCAACAAGAAGATAAACTTTGTTTTCCAAAGCCCGTGTTGGCATCGCTTTTGTCCAAATCTTGGTTACTAAATTCGATGGACATACGATTAAATCGGCTCCCAAAAGCGCCAAAGTTCTTGCTGCTTCTGGGAAACGCCAATCATAACAAATCATCGTGCCGATTTTTAAATCGAAAGGTTCGAAATGTTCGACAAAAAAGCCTGTATTTCCTGGGCTGAAAACAAATGCTTCCTTGTAAAACAAATGGGTTTTCCGATACACTTTGCTTTTCTTTTTGTTCGGGAATAAAACTGCTGCCGAGTTGAAATAATCGTGACCATCGATTTCGGCAAAACCAAAGATGATGATTTTATTTAACCGAGTAGCCAAATTTTGAATTTCACAAATTTTTTCATCTTTACAATTTAAAACGAAAGGTGCAATTTCTTCTTTCGAAAGGAAAAAGTAGCCCGTTGTCGAAAGTTCAGGAAAACAAATTAAATCCGCATCAACAGAATTAATTAAAGAAATAATTTTTTCGAAATTGTAGTCAATATCTTTAAACTTTGGTTCGAATTGAACTGCTGCAATTTTAATCATTTCTCTTTTCTTTTAACAATGACCAAAGTTTTATCGTCATTTATTTCCGAATTTGCTTGGAACTTCGAAACTTCTTCCAAAATTGTGTAAGCCAAATGCTGTGGCGATTTTTCCATATTGTTCAGCACAAGTTCAATTAATCTTTCTTCGCCGAAAAGCTTATGTTCGTTGGACATTGCCTCGGTAATTCCATCGGTATAGATGACTAAAATATCGCCGGGTCGGATAGAAACATTTTCTACGCCAAACTTTTGGTTTTCGATTAGTCCGAGCAAACCGCCTGTGGGTTCTAATTTAATAATTTCCTTGGATTCGGCACGGAACAACAAAGGAGAGTTATGTCCAGCATTTACGTAAAGAAGCAACCTATTGTTGGTTGGGAACAACTCGCAATAGAACAAGCTAACGAATCTTTCGAATGGAAAAGTATCGAAAATAAGTTTGTTTAACTGCGTTACCAAATCGCTCATTCGAACTGAATAACTCCAACCCATTCGGATTGCACCCGAAACGAAAAGGGCTTGAATTGCGGCAGGTAGCCCCTTGCTCGAAGCATCGCTAACAATAATGCCTAACCTCTCATCGTCGGTTCTTCCACTCCGCAAGTAATCGAAATAATCGCCTCCTACTTCACGGTCGGGTATACACACCCCAAAAATCTCGTAATCCAGATACTCGAGATTATGGTCGGGGAATAATCGACGCTGAATTTGGGAAGCCTGATACAAGTCTTCTCGAATTTTTCGCTTTTCGATACTTTCGTAAATATTTCTCAATGTAACTGTTGCTACACTGCTAATTATTGCAAGGGTTTCTCGGAAGACGTCTTTTATTTCGGGAGCATTGAACCCCAAAAGATACTGATAATACTTGTCACCTCGGGCACGAATGATATTGCCAACACCACTAACTGAATACAGAGTTATTCCTTTGGATTTAAGCAATTCGTCGGTTTCCTTCTTCAATAAAGTTCGATACCGCACCAAATCCTTTAAAAAAGGCTGGTCTTCGATATATATTCGGTAATTGTCGGGTATTTTTTCTACGTTCCCATATTGGAATCGTAGTTCGTAAGCAAGTTCCGATGGCAAAAATTCCCAAACCCGACCTCCATTGATTTCGAAATTCTTATTGTCAACAATTTGAATTACTAAGTTTCGTAATAAATCCAGTTGATTTTTGTATTTGCCCGCAACAAGTGTTTCGACGAGCTTATAAGTTTCGCGGGGATTAAACTTATCGGATGACTTATTCATAGTTTATTTCAAAATGAACAATAGCAAGACGATAACAAAAAAGACAAAAATGAAAAAGACAAATTTAAATGCTTTTTTTACAAGTCCAACTACCATCATAAACAAAAAGATAAATAATATAATTTGAACGGCAAGGGGCAAGTTGTCGTAAAAATCAAGCAGATTATTGAATCCCGACATCATTTAGCTAACTCGGAAGGTAAAAGTAATAATACCCCACATCTCTTTGTTTTCTTTCAATGGATTAAATCGCCATTGTCTGAGTGCATCCATTGCAGCACGTTCCAAAACAGGGTCACCTTTTTGCAATGGTATCATCTGAATAACATAGCCTTGGGGAGAAACAACGAATTTTATTCTGATTTGTGCCGAAACATTGTAATTTGGTGGATATTTTGGCAAGACTTTGTAAAGCACAATACGATTGCCACCTCCGCCCCATTCAATATCGCCAAGACCGAAACCTGCACCAGGTCCGAATCCCTTGTCGCCTAAACCAATTCCTTCGGGCAAACCATCGGAACTACCAATATCGCGGGCACCTGTTCCTTGGGCGTTTTTGCTGCCTTCGGTGCTTGTAATTTCGGGTTTTGCTTCAATTCGTTTCGCAAGCAATGGGTCGTCGATATTTGATGGCAAAGAACGGGCCTGCTTTGCAGCAAAACTTGCATCTTCAATTTGATTAACAGGAGAACGCCCTTTGTGTGCTTGACCTTCGGCAGAAAGATTCCCCTTGCTAATGCCTGTTCCATCGCCCATACCAAAGCTAATCATTTCCATTGGGATTAAATTCTTTTGGGTATATGGGTCGACGGGTTGCTCGAAACGAAAAGTTGAAATAATAAAAATCAACAAAAAATAAATTGAAAGTGAAATAGCAAATCCTTTCGCAGTATTCGGGTCAAAATCGATTTTTATACTAATATGCTTTTCGTCTGAATAAGGTCTATACATTTCCCCCCCCGATTTATGTTAGAAATAATTTCTATTTAACTCTATCAATCCAGATATTGCGGAAACCCAGCGATTTAGCGAAGTTTGTTGCCTCTTCAATCGAACGAAAATTCCCAATTCTCACCTTATAGAAATTTACATTTCTAATCCTATGAATTTTAATATACGCATTTATTCCTTTTTTGTTTAAAGTAGTGCTCCAAAAAATTGCATCTTCAGGCTCAGTCGAAGAAAATACCTCGATAGAATACTCAAATTGCTGTTGCTTTTCTTCAACTATTTTAACTTCTGGTTTTTCCTTTGGCAAGGGAAGGGGCTCCGGTCTTGGTTTTGGGCTGACCTCCGATTTTGCAATTTCTTTCGGCTTTTCGTGGCTTGGCTTTTTAACTTCTACAATCTTGGTTTCTGGCTTGGGTTTAAGTATTTCTGCTCCCTTTGGTTGTTCTTTTACTTTTTCTTTCGGCTCGATTTCAGTCGGCGCGGCTTTCGCTTCTACCTTTTCATCGGCTATCGCTTGTCCTTGCTTTACATCGAAATTAGTATCTGCTGTCGGTGCTGTTAGCGGAATAGGTTCTTTTACTTTTTCAACTTCTTTCTTTTTTGCTAATTCTTGTTTTTCGGGGATTTTGCTCTTCCAAAAACCTTTGTAATACAAATAAACACCGGAAATTACCAAAAGCAAAGCAAGGAAGGCAATAACAAACCATAAAATTGGCACACGACGGCGTCGCTTTTCCTCTTTTTCCACTTTTGGTGTAAAAGCATCCTCTTTCGGTGCAAATTTCACTTCTTCGGGTTGGGCTTCTTCCACAGTTTCGGCAATGGCTTCGGTCGAAACCTCCTCTTGAACCTTCTTTGGCAATTTCTTTTCTTTCTTTATTTTTTCTTCTTTCTTCTTTTGTTCCTTCTTTTCTTTTTTGGTGCGTTTGAATATACGCCCTAAAAAGTCAGTTTCACTCTGTTGCGAAATCAAATCACCTGCAATGATTTCCGATGGCTTCGTTACCTTTATCGAGCTTAAATCTACTTCGATGTATTTAACATCTTCCGGTTGGGCATCTTGATTTAATTCACGCTGAAGTTCTTCCTTTTCGCTTTCGCTTATCTGTTCGATTGGGACTTCCTCTTCTTTGGCTTTTGGCTTTCGCCGTGATTTGGATTTTTCGAGGTCTTCAAGTATTTGCGATTTGAAGCTTGGGTCTAAAACCTTTTCGAATTCGCCTTGGTCATACTTAGCAATTTTAATCTCGATAGGGATATCGACAATGCTATCGGATTCAATTAAAACTGTTTCTACTTTCGGCGTTTCGGATTGAGTGCTTTCTTCGGGCTTCGAAACTTCTTCCGCCACCTTAACATCCTCGGCGGGTTGGGGTTTGGTTGGGGTTTCTTCGACAGAAGTTCTTGATTCGGGTTGTTCTTTTTCGAATATATCCCAAATTGACTCTATTTTTTCTTCTTCTTGGGAGAGTGGACTTTCCATTCGTCCGCTCTTTTCGAAGTCTTCCTGCTCATCGGCAACTCGGCCCTTTTTTTCGTAATCTCTCACTTCTCGGTCAACCAAACCTTGCTTTTCGAACAGTTTGGGTTGTTTTTCCTCAATTTCATAGCCTTCACGAAACGAGCCATAAATTAACTCCTCATCTTCTTCCTCTGCAATTCCCTTCTTCCGTGGCGAAACACTTTTAGATTCCGCTGCTAATGATTCTTCTGTTGGTTGACTTTGAACCGTTGGGATTGTTACTTCTTTTTCTATGTCCGCATCTTTTTGAGCATCTATTTTAGCAAATTGGCTTTCGATATCTTCGGGTTTGGGCAAAACTTCGGGTTCATAGGGCAAGTTGTCGGGATACTGCCCTATTTTTTCCAAATAAAAAGTTTCGTCATCGGGGTCGTTCAAATTAAACCCCGTTTCGATTTGGTAATATTCGTCGTTCAATTCTTTCATTTATATTACCAAAATTTATAAGTTATGCCTAAATATACGGCGAACCCCCGTTCTCTGTAATCTTTCCAAATTACCACTTTCGAATTTAATAAATTATTTAACACCAAATTCAACATTAGATTTTTGTTAGCAAAATAATCAATTCGAGCAGAAAGGTCAAAGTAACTACTTAAATAATTAGTGTTTTCGGAATCGGCAAATCTTTCGCCAAGATATTCAACTTTTGTTCGCAAGCGAAACAGGTTAAATAATTTCTTCGAATAATCCAAAGCAAACTTGTAATTTGGTTCATATGGCACTTCTTTCTTATTCGAGCTTAGATTCGAAGACAAAAATTCTAATCGAAATGACAAATCTCCATAGGTTTCGTTTTCGTAAATGCCTTCGGCAAAAATGTTGAACATCGTTGCATCGAAATAATTAATTGCGAAATATCCATCTTGCAAATAATCGTAGCAACCCATTCGTTTAAAGTATGAAAATTCAGCTCCGCCAACAAAAGATAAATTCAATCGTGGAGTGTAATACAAAGCACCTTTTACTGCTGTTTTATTTGCATAATCTAATCTCAAGGAATCGGCTAAATATGGATTATATTCGAAATACTCTTTAAAGGAACGCTCTAACAATCCATTGTTAAAGCCCAGTTCTACTCTAATTCTTTCGTTTAAATACTTTCTTACTTTTAAATCCAACAAAATACCCAATCTCGAATCTTTCGAAGTTGAATTTGCAAACTGCAAACCAAAGATTGGGAACAATTCAATGTCGGCAAATTCCATCTTTGAATACATCCTAAAATTATGGAAGAAGAAAGGGTTACCATCGAATGAGCGAAAATTCAAACCTGCATCTGCACCGTACACAACATTATCGATTTTTGTCGATAAGTCCAAAAAGCCTGCAATGGAGTTTTCACCGAAGGAACGTCCATCGCCACCTTTACTAACAAAATAAATTTCGCCACCTGTTCGAAAGTTGTAACCTTCGAATTCTCCTTTGGAAACTAATTTGAGTTCGAATTTCGATGAGCTTCTTTTAGGTGCTACGTCCAAAGCATAAAGACGGAATGCTTTGTAGTCGAAATCCAAAGAAGTTGTGGTTTTGCTACCGCCAAAAATGAAGAATTTTTCGGGTGCAAGATAATCGCTTTGAACTCCAAGATTGAACTTAAAGTAATTGGCATTCTTCAAATGTCCATTGCTCAGTTCGATGTTCCCTTTGCCAAACAGCGCATATTCTTTATACTCTGTCCGATAGCCTGCCCCGAGACGAGCAGTATAGAAGCTTCCAACTGAGCCTTCGACAAACATCTGAGGGAATGTTCGAGCTATTATTGTGTTTGGCAATGTTATTGGAAATACAACATAATTCTTTGGTTTTTCCAAAAAATTTAAAGAATCCAAACTTACCCGAGCCATTGCAGTCGAATACTCAGGAAATTGCTTATATCCTGCTTGCAAATCAATTTGTTCCTTGCCTTCGATAATAAAATTGGGCAATTCCAAAGGTTGAGATGCAGTTTGACTGAGCAATTCACTTATTGCAAGCAATGTTATGACAACAATTATCAGCGTCTTTTTCATATTTGCACCTTATTTTTTAATTCTTTTTTCCAAAAAACTAATTCTTCGTTTCGCTGTTGCTACGTAGTCATCGGGGGTGCGTGTGGCAATTATAGCTCGGTAAGCATTAATTGCATTTTCGAAGTCTTCGTTCTTTTCGTAGCAATCGCCTAAATTCAAAAGGGCAAGGGTATACCAATCCTCAATCCCTGCATATTCATTGATTTGCTTTGTATACCATTCGATTGCCTTTTCGCAATTGCCAACACGTTGGTAAATTTCACCTATACGGAACTGTGCTTCGGCAGCAAGATTAGGGTCGTTTGGTGTGTTGATTATTCGTAGGAATTGGTTTACCGCTTCCTTCAAATTCCCCATCGTTCGATAATACATTGCTAATCGATATATACTCTGGTCGGCAAACTCCGTGCCTTCGAATTTTTCGGCAATATCTTTCCAAATTTCGATAGCCCGAACGGTATCGCCTGTATTGAACTTAATCGTTGCTTGTTCAAATCCTGCCTGAGCACAACTTGGGTCGTCGGGATAAGTTTTCCGCAACAATGAGAAGACGGAATCTGCTTCGGAAATCTTGGCATTATCACGATAAATTAACCCAATTTGTAACAAACTCAAAGGAGCGTAATCTGAATTTGGGTAACTTTGATACACAAGTTGGTAATATTTGGTTGCGTTGGGATAGTCGCCCAAACTTTCGTAACTCTTTGCAATTAAATAAATTGCTTCGATTTTTTTTTCGGGTTCTTTGAACTTTTGTAAATATGTTTCCAACTCCGAAATTGCATCGCTGTATCGTCGGGAAACGAAAAGCATCTCTCCTTTTTTGAAAGCAAATTCGGCTGAAAATGGCGATTGTGGATTCTGAGTAATGTATTCATCGGCAATTTGAATTGCCTTTGTCTCGTCGCCCAATGCAATGTAACAAAACTGAATGCTTCGAAGTGCATCGGGAACAAGCGGGCTTGTAGGGTAGTTATCAATAATCTCCTTGTATTGTCCAATCGCTTCTTCGTATCTACCAAGATTATACAATGCATCGCCTATTGCATATTTTGCTCGTGGGACTAAAAGACTATTAGGATAAGCATCAATCAGAAACAGAAAATTGTTAATAGCTTCTTGGTAATTTTTTTGCTGGAATCGTATCCAGCCATTTAAATACATAGCATTTGGTGCGAAAGGAGAGTTTGGGTATTTTTTGATAAAATTCAAAACTTCGTCGTAAGCATTGTTTAGCTGACCCAACTTATAGTAGGAATGGCAAATTTGATAGTGTGCATATTCGGCTTCATCGCTTCGTGGTTTTAAACTTATTACTTTTTGGTACGATTCAATTGCATTTTTGAAATCTTTCAAGATAAAGAATCCATCGCCTTGACGTAGCCAAATTTCCGATGAATACTTCGATTCTGGAAACTCTTTTGCCAAAGTTCCAAAAACATCGTTAGCACGTTTGAAGTTTTTCAAACGAAAATAAGACCAACCCAAACCATAAAGAGCATCTTCACGGAAACGAGTATTTGGAAATTTTGTGAGTAGTATTTCGTAATTATCAATTGCATTCCTCAGCATATCTAATCGGTAGTAAGCTTCGGAAAGCCAAAAGTAAGCATCTTCGCATCGTGGGTCATTGGGGAAATTCCCAACAACGAAAAGCAAATTCTGTATTGCCTCGGAATTCCGAAAGTCGTAAATTTGAGCAATCGATTGCTTCAATCGGCATTCGACTATCATCCAGTTCTTGTTTGGAATTTGTATTTGGGTGGCTCTTCGCAAAATGTCTTCGCATTTTTTATACTCGGCAACAGCATTTGCCCAATTCTTCATTTCTAAATATGTTGCACCAAGCATCAAGTGAATCTTTGCAGAAAGGCTATTATCGTTCGATTCGCGCAAACTTCGTTCGAACGCCTTACGAGCAGAAGTATAGTCCTTCTTTTCGTAATAGATTAATCCCAATTGGAAAAGGGCTTCGCCAACGAATGGATAGTTGGGACGCACCGAAAGTTCCGAAAAAAAATTCTGTGCCTCCTGCAAACGACCCAACCGTTGATTGCAAATTCCAATGAAAAAGGAGACAATATCTTTTTGAAGTTTCAACGAATCGGGCAGTTCTTCTAAAAGTTTTGTGGAATACTCCAAGCAAGGAATGAAATCCCCTTTGTTTAAAAGACCCCAAGCAACAGCAAGCTTAGCATCGAAGATATATTTCGACGTTGGGTACTTTTCGATAAAGCTTTCGAACTGCGAAATTGCCTGATTGTATCTTTTCGAAGAAGTATAGGCTTCCCCCCGCATAAAATCGACTTTTTCCAGAAAATCTTCGATGAAGTCCTGCTTTTCGTAAAGAACCCCAATCGAATCTTTCCGTTGAATACGGAAGTAAATCGATTCGGCTAAATCCAAAGAAACCAAAGCTTGAACGTCTTGTCCAAGCTTCAAGTAATTGTTCGATTCCCGAAGGAGTGAAATCAGAATTAGATTCGAACGAGGATAGTTTCGTTGCAGTGTTTTAAAAAAAGATATTGCCTGTTCCCCCTCGTTTTTCATTTCCGAAATTACACCGAGCAAATACAGGGATTCATCGGCATACTTTGATTTTGGATAGTTGCGAAAGCATTCTTGGAGAAGCTGCTTCGAATCGTCAACACGCCCTATTTTCAGAAGAGTCAAACTTTGCCAAAACAAAGCCTTCGAACCAAGCTCCACAAATGACGAATCTTCCAGTATTTCAAAAAGTTCGTTCGAAGTTTTATATGCATTATGGAAATTCTTTTCGGCTTTGTTGAACTCGCCTTTTTCGAAATGAAAATACGAAATGTAAATGTAGAAGTATGGAATATAAAATGACCTTGGATTATCATCAATTGCTTTATTTAAAACACGAATAGCAAAATCACTTCGACCATCGTAGAATTCATTTATTGCCTTTTGAATTATTGCTTTTTCCTCGTTGGGTAAGTTCGAAAAATTGAAAAAGTTAATAAGTTCGAATTCCGAAAGCTTCAGCAAGTCGTTTTCGAATTCAATTACCGAATTCTTGTAATGCCGAGAAGGATAATCAATACCAAAATCAAATACCTGCCCAAAAATCTCGAATTTTGTTAGAATAAAAAAACAAAGAACAACATAAATGAACCTTAACGCTTTAAAATTTTTCATTTTCAAGCTTTACGTTTTGACAAATACAAATTTAAGTATATTAATCAATTAACACCGAAAAAAGATAAGCATTTGGTTTGGATAAAATTACAAATTCGAAAGGATGATGAAGACAAGTATTAATGGAAAAACAAACATAATACTATCGAAACGGTCGAGAATTCCGCCGTGCCCTGGCAAAATATTTGAGCTATCCTTAACTTCGAAGCCCCTTTTAATTTTCGATTCAGCCAAATCACCAAGTTGACCAACTGTGGCAACAATTAAAGCATAAACAATAAAATGAAGGGCTGGAATTTCGAATGGAAAAATCAATTTGGCTAACTCGAATCCAACAAAAGCACCGAAAATCCCCGCAACTGCACCTTCGATTGTCTTATTTGGACTTACTTTAGGGGCAAGCTTATGTCGACCAAGCCATTTTCCAAAGAAATAAGCGAAACTGTCGCATACCCAAATCGAAGACAAAATTGCAACAACGAATGCCCAGATTTTATCCGAATGGAGATAATATCCATCGGGAAACTTCAAAAGATAAATATTTTCGGCAATAGCGGGGAAATTTCGAACAAATGCAATTTGCAAAAAGGCAAATGTTATCCAAAGCGAGCCACCTACCATCGAAAGTGTTATCAACGTCGGTCTTTCTTCTTTGCTGAATACTTGAAGCACTAATATAATCAAGGGATAAACCAAAACGGTCAAAACCAAAAAATTCGAAGCAACAAAGCCTAAGCAATTCGAGTAAAATATCAAATAAAAAAATGCAAAACAAACCAAGTTGAACAACACATTGACGAACAAAATCCAGCGAAGGCGACCATTCGAAATAAGATTATGTAACTCGTAGATTGCAATCGATGAAAATAAAGCAAGTGGAATTAAAAAATAAACCCCACCCAAAAAAATGAAAAACAAAGCAAAAGGAATTCCAACGACGGCAACTAAAACTCTTTTTGTTAGTTCAGACATATTTTCCAACAAAAAAAGCAAAGATACAAATAAAATTAAATTCAAAAAATTTACATAGAATTTTGAAAAAATAAATTTTTTTCTTATATTGTTACTCGAAATTACAAGTTTTTAATAATAAATTTTTGTCAACAATTGTGGAGGGTGTATGCAACAATCTGATTTATATCAAGCAAGGGACTTTCGTCAAATTGAGCTTTGGAAAGATGTAACCGAAAGCCAATGGTATGATTGGAAATGGCAAATGAAAAATTCAATTCGTGATGTAGAAACATTTTCGAAAGTAATAGAACTAAATGAAACACAAAAAATGATGATTAGTGAAACAGTTGAAAAATTGAGGAAACAAAACAAAGATACATTGCGAATTACACCATACTATGCAACACTGATGCATAAAAACCCTTTTGCACTTCCGCATATCGAAAGCGAAAGAACTCATAAAAGGATTGACCCAATATTTTGGCAAGCAGTCCCCACCCCTGCCAATCTCCTTTTCGAAAACACGGGGATAGAGTGTGCGATGAGCGAGCATAGGAGGTCGTATGGCTCTGCATACCAAAGGTATCCCAACCGTGTTGCTTTGTTTGTTGCCGAAAATACAAGTTGTTCTTCTTATTGTATCCATTGCCAAAGAACTAAATCATTGGACTCTTCACAGAAAATTACAATCGAAGACATAGAAAAGGGGATTTTTTACATTTCGAAAAATACCAACATCGAAGAAGTTCTCGTTACAGGTGGGGATGCTTTAATGATTTCAAGAAAACTTTTGAAATATATTTTGGAAAAACTAAGTGCAATCCCGCATCTGCGAATAATTCGAATAGCAACACGAACAATTGTAACCCTGCCAATGATAATTACCCACGATTTGCTGGAATTAATCAAAAGCTCGGCTAACAAACATTCAGGTAAATTTCCCAAATTTGTTTATTTTATGACTCACATTAACCATTGGCAAGAAATTACTACCGAAACTGCCGCCGCTGTTCGTAAAATCCTCGATTGGGGCTTTCCCGTACGCAATCAAACTGTCCTTCTCAACCACGTTAACAATTATTTCTTTACCTTAGCAAAAACATTTAGAATGATGACTTGGATTGGTGTTCAGCCATATTATTTGCTACAATGCCACAAAGAAAAAGGTTTGGCGCATTTCATTGTGCCATTGCAAATTGGAAAATACTTTATTCATCATCTACAAGGTTGGATTTCGGGTATAATGCGACCAATTTACGCTGCAAATCTCGAAGGAGGCAAAGGCAAAATATTGATTATGCCACAGCAGGTGCATCCACGTGAACTTCCTCATCCGCTTTCACCCGAAGAAATTATAGAACATTCCCTTTCTTCGAAAGTTTATACTTGGGATGGCAATGTATTCGATAATTACGAAGCTTTGGGACGAGCCACAGTCGAAGAATACCAATATGCCCAAGACGTTATGACCACATTTTTTGGACAAGAAGGTATCTTCAAACCCTATTTAATTCTTATCGATAAGGATAATAACATTGTTGGACTTTCGAGGCAAATAAAAGTTCCCAAACTCAACACCGAAATTAAATCCAAATACTTCAATTACAATTTTAAACTAAACGGGCAACCTGTTACCAATCCAGCCGATTTAAAAGACTTTTTGGACAGAGAGTTTTATAGGCAAAAGTTTGCAGAAACCCACAAATTTCCACTTTCCGAAACTCAAAATTTGTTGACAAAAATTGATAATCCCGCATGCTGACATCCGACAGTGTTTCGGAGTAAGCTTGCAGGCAAGTTACCTTCGCTTCAATATGTTGCTTCGCAACAAACCAGTAAACGAAGCCTTGTAGAGGCAATTCATAAATTGCCCCTGCTTATAAATTGAATACTTTCTGGTATAACTTGTGGCCAAATTGGGAAAAATTATCGAAATAGCCTGTAAACCACTGAAATAAAGTTACACCAAAACGTTGCGATTCAATCAAATCGCCGATTTGGTCTATTCCTCCCGTCCGAACGACGATGAATTCTCTTTTCAAATTCATTCTACTCAAAATTTCGGTCGTCATTTGAGTCAAAGTTAATGAAAGATGCTTCAAAGGTTTGCCACTTACACCACCGCCAAATGTGTTAACAAAGAAATCGAATGCTTTTCGCTCCTTCGAATCAAACGAATCTCTCATTTGTGCATAATTTGTGGATGTGTTACCAAAATTAACGCCATCGTAACCCAAATCCACCAATGCGTCCAGCATAGCAGGCAAATCACCCAAAGGAAAATCATTCGAAAATTTGACAATTACAGGGAGATTTCGACTTCTTTTTTTTAGAAACTTTTCCGAAACTATCGAAAGTCGCTCCAACAAATCGAAAACTCGGGCATTTGTAGTTGAACTATGAACTACATTTGGACAACTTTCGTTAAGTTCAATAAAATCGACATCTTGTTTTTCCAAAAAACGAATTGCCTCCAAAAATTCGTTTACACCTTGCTCATCGTTAGAATTGAAAGCAACACTTACACCCAAGGGAAAATCGGGATGTTTACGGATTTGCTTAAATTTTTCAATTGTCGGTAAAATACCTTCATTTGGCAAGCCCATCCAATTACTGCTGGCGTGCGATTTGGGATAGGGCAAGAAGGGGTGCTCGACCCCAAAAGCGAAGTTACCTCGGCGAGCCCTGGGTGTCAAAGTCCCAACAAGAAAAGCACCTGCACCTTGGCGGTACGAAAGTTCGTAGCCTTCGCCAAATTTAAACATACCCGAAGCATTGAATAGCGGACTGCGAAAGACCAAACCCCAAGCACGAGTTTTCAAATCAGCAGGCAAACTTACCGGACGTGGCAATTCTTTTGTTAAATATTCCAAAAACTTTTTCCGGCCATAAGAATAAACCAAGCATGCAAGGTAGGGTGATTTTCGAACAAGTGTTTTTCGGATGGGTTTATCGACATAAGACAAAAGCTCACATTTACTAATCATTCGACCTTATACATATAATTTGGAACTTTTATTTTCAGAATAGTGTAACCACCTTCGTGGTCGCTCCATTGGTCACCAATGGTTCCAATAATTCGATAGCCTTTCAATGTTAATTCTTTTCGTTTAATCGATTTATATTCGACTGCCGAAAGAGTACGCTCTTCGGGCGACCTGCAAATCAGTGTATCGAAAGTTTGGTAACCTACTTTTTTCAAGTTGTTTAAAGTTGCTTGATATTGGTTCATTCCGCGCCCAGTTATAAAAATTACTTTAAAACCCCAAGTAATCAAAGAATCGTAAAATCGTTTGACTTGTGGAATAGCAGGGGCACGTTCTTCCATTACCCATTTGTCCCATTCTTCGCGAATATACCCAAAATCGTACTTAATTTCGTATGCAAAATTCGAAAGAGCAGTTTCATCGACATCGAAAACAAAAGCCGACTTTCCATCGGGAGTGAACTGCCGAACTAATTTCAATCCTTCCTCTATTGCTTCGTCCATATCCCTTTCGTATTGCCCCGATTTGTAATAATCTAAAACTGCTTGCTTTGCATCACTTAAATTAACTATGACAGGGGGATATGAAAATGAGCCGCATGTTCCAAAAGCAAGAAGAAAAAAGACAAAAAAATTAATTGTTGACTTTTTCCTCATTTTTACCCTCCGAAGAAACATTTACAATTTCATAATTTAGCAAATTTAACAATATATCGGGCTTGATTTTAACTATAACCCCTTGCGAGCCGCCATTGATGTAAATCTCGTCGAGCGAAAGAATTGTCTCTTCGATCAATATTCTCATCGATTTTCGTGTTCCGAATGGCGAAGTCCCACCAAAAACATAGCCCGTCCAGCGCTTTGCTACTTCCAATGTAGCAGGAAATACTTTTTTTACTCCCAAATACCGAGCAAGTTTTCGGGTCGAGATTTCACAATCGCCGTGCATTAGGACAAGGAATGGGTCGTGACCTTCGGCTTGCATCACTATTGTTTTTACAACTTTGTGCAAATCGACATTCAATTTTTGGGCAGTTTCGGCTGCACCCCCACGTGGTGTGTAATCGTAGCAAAAAACCTCGAATTCCGCACCCTTGTCTTTCAAAAACTTAATTCCTGAAGTTACGGGTATCTTTGTCATAAGATTTCAAAATTAATCTAATTTTTGATTTTGGTATATGTTTCGAATTCGGGTTTGTTTTCGATTGTTTTTTTAACAGCACATAAGTTTACAGCATTCAATAATGCACCGTGGTATTTTTCGGGGAAATCCCTTGGCACAACAATTTCGAGCACAATTTTCGAAATTTTCTTTTGAATTGGGTCATAAATCAATTTTTGTTCAATTTCAATACCTTCGTAAGGAATATTTCTGCTTTCGCAAAAGCCAACAATATAGATTCCCGCACAAGTCCCAATCGAAGCAAGGAAAAGTTCGAAAGGAGCAGGAGCAGTGCCATCGCCACCCTCCTTTACGGGCTGGTCTGTGCGAATTATAAACCCGCTTGGCATAATTGCGTCAACTCGCTTATTTCCCGAAAGAACAATTTTGATACTCATAGTTTACCTCCTTTTGTGTATTTTGAAAATTTTGAATTCATAAATTCGATTACAAAAAGTATATAACTAATTAGCAATATGCTTATTGTTATAGGCAAACGAAAAAAGAAAAAAAGTAAGTTAAAAAAAGTAATAATAATCAGTGCAATTGCTCTTGCGGTTATTCTTCTTTCCATTTCTGCGGTAATTTTGAATTTCCTATACAGAAGACCTTTCGAAAAAGAGTTATTCATTCAAATTCCCGATGAAGCCAACACAAAAAGAATTGTTAAAATCTTTAATAAGTATAATGGACTCAAACCCACGGAACTTTCGATTCCCTTAATCAGAATGATTGTGTTTGTTACTGGAAATTTTCCCAAATCGGGAACATATAGATTTTCCCAAGCCAACAGCAATTTGGATATAATCAGAGCATTGTTTACGGGTAGGCAGAGAAGTATAGTGTTCGTAACATTTCCCGAAGGCATTCGTTTGGTCGATTTTGCAAGCATTGTTCAAAAGAAATTAGGTGTAGATTCTTCTGAATTTATTGCCGAAGCCCAAAATTCCGAACTCATCGAGAAATTGAATATTCCAATTAAATCGCTCGAAGGCTACCTGATGCCCGAAAGTTATCACTTCTTCTATAAAACATCAACGAACGAGATTATTGTTCGTCTTGTGAATGAACAAAACAAGGTTTGGGCGCAGAGGTTCGAAAAGCAAGCAAAAGAGAAGGGGTTATCCCGACATTTCGTTTTAACTTTGGCTTCAATCATCGAAGCAGAATCGCCTTTGAAAGAGGAACGAAAGCGTATTAGTGGCGTTTTCTACAATCGTCTGGCAAAAGGTATGAATTTAGAATCCGACCCAACTGTACAATATGCATTAGGCACAAAACAAAGACTTCGATACTCAGACCTTCAAATCGATAATCCTTATAATACTTATCTTTATAAAGGATTACCACCTGGACCAATCAATTCCCCGAGCATTGAATCAATCGAAGCGGCATTGAATCCAGAAAAGCACAAATTTTTGTATTTTGTTTCGTATGGTGATGGCTCGGGTCGGCATTATTTTTCCGAAACTTACGAAAAGCATCTCGCTAATCGTTTGAAATTTAAAATGACACGAAAGAAGAACGATCAAAATTTGAAAAAACAATAAACTTAAAACTATGCCAACTTTAAGATTAGTAAATATTTCGAAAACATTTAAATCGAGTGGTAAAGTTTTGGATGACATCACCATCGAAGTGCCAAGCGACCGTTTCACTGTGGTTGTCGGACCATCGGGCTGTGGTAAAACAACGCTCCTTCGTATAATTGCGGGATTAGAAACGCCTTCGTCGGGCGAAATTTTCTACGACACCGAACTTTGGAACGATGTACCTCCGAGCCAACGCCGAATTGGGATGGTCTTCCAAAATTATGCACTTTACCCACATCTCACAGTCGAAGAAAACCTTGCTTTCCCCTTGAAAATCAATAAATTCGACAGAAAAGAAATACAAACAAAAGTCCATCAAATTGCTCGGCTCCTGAAATTAGAACATCAACTGAACAAAAAACCCCGTGAACTTTCGGGTGGTGAACGCCAAAGAGTTGCCTTAGGCAGGGCAATTATCAAAGCACCAAAAATATTTTTGTTCGACGAACCCCTTTCAAATCTCGATGCAAAACTGCGTGTTTCGATGCGAAATGAAATCACAAATTTAGTCCATCAACTTAATATCCCATCGATTTATGTTACTCACGACCAACTGGAAGCTTTAACAATGGGCGACCAAATTGTGGTTCTCAATGAAGGTAGAATCCAACAAATTGCCAGCCCGACAGAAATTTACAACAAACCCTCGAATACATTCGTTGCAAAATTCATTGGAACGCCACAAATTAATCTTTTTCCCTGCCACAAAACCGATGACTTTTTCGTTCAAGAAAATCATAAGCTTTTTAAAATAGAAATCCCCCCAACGCTTTACGGAAAACTGCCAGAAGAGTTCGACTTGGGAATACGCCCCGAACATCTCGCTATTGCTGAATCCGATAGCTTCGATTTCGAAATAGAAATTAAAGGGATTGAATTTATTGGGCACGAAAGAATACTTTATTTCGCTTGGCAAAATCAACTATATTCCGCTTTGCAAAAAGTAATTAAATATGAAGTTCAGCCCAACGAAAAAGTGCGTTTTAAAATAGATGAGCAGAAACTTCTGTTTTTCGACAAAAAAGGGATTCTCATCTGTTAGCACTTAATAATTTTTATGAAGCTACCCTCCGTATCGTGTTTTGGTTTCTTACACGAAACAACCACAAATGTATCGTCGGTTTTGCAAGGAATGATTTTTTTCAAATTGTTGTTAATAAAATCTTGGCTGATACAGGTTTCGTTAGTATTCAAGAAACTTTCCACCCCCCAAACCAAGCATAACCGTTCGGCTACCTCTTTGCTTTCAGTAATCGAATAGATAGGGACTTGTGGTCTGTATTTCGAAATGACTTGGGCAGTGAAACCCGATTGGGTCAGAGGGACAATGGCTTTTGCCCCAATTTGTTCGGCGATAATACAGCTTGCTTTCGAAACTGCGTCCCAAATTTCGGGGCAAATTTCAACAGCTTGGTTTTTCATAGCAACTTGGAAATTTTCCGACGCTTCTACTTCTGATATTATTTTTCTCATATATTCAACTGCTTCGGATGGATATTTCCCCACGCTTGTTTCGGCACTCAACATTAAACAATCGGCTCCGTCGAGCACAGCGTTGGCAACATCATTTGCTTCGGCTCGAGTCGGTCGCGGGTTTTGTATCATCGATTCAAGCATTTGGGTCGCTACAATAGATGGTTTGCCGTAAAACCTACATTTTTTTAACACTTCTTTTTGGACAATTGGCACTTTTTCGGGTTCCATCTCCAAACCTAAATCCCCCCGTGCAATCATAATTGCATCGGCAACCGAGATGATTCCATCTATATTCGCAACAGCCTCGGGTCGCTCTATTTTGGCAATTACTTGAACAGAATAACCAAGTTCCTTAATCATTTGCTTTAAGCCTAAAACGTCTTCCTTTTGCCTTACAAACGAAAGGGCAACAAAATCAACTCCATTTTCGAGCCCAAATTTCAAATCATTGGTATCCTTTTCGGTTAAAGAAGGTAAGGTAGATGCCAAGCCTGGAACAACAATCCCTTTGTTGTCCGAAAGCTTGCCCCCTTTTTTCACTTTAGTAATGATATCTTCTCCGACGATGTCTTCAACTTCCAAAATTATGTAGCCATCGTCGAGGAGCATTTTCGAGCCAACTGCGACTTCCCGAGCCAAGTTCTTGTGATTTGTACTAACAATCCTTTTGTTGCCCAAACTAATGTCCCTTGTAGTAATTATAAACTGCTCATCTTCTTCCAAAACAACAAAGCCATTTTCGAAATTACGAACCCTTATCTTCGGTCCCTGCAAATCTTGAACAATTGCAACAAACTTGTTCAAACTTTTTGCTGCAATTCGTATGTTATGGATTGAATTTAAATGTTCAGGGTAACTTCCGTGCGAAAAGTTTAATCGAAATGCACTTGCCCCATTTCGAATTAATTCTTGCAAAGTTTCGATTGATGACGAAGCAGGTCCAATTGTGGCAAGTATTTTGGTCCTCGTTTGGGAGTGATTCACAATTTATTAATAAAATTGTACATAATCGGCTAAATCTTCGGCTTTTTTCAGGTGTACGATTAAATTATCTTCGACAAGTTCATCTACTGCTTTTTTCGCTTCTTGAATACTTATTTTATGGTAATATGCAAAATGCCAAATATCGACGGGATGAGCGGAAATTTCTAAAAGCAAAGCCTGGGCAACGGTTAAAGGCTCTCGTTTTAGGAACTTTTCTCGCAACATTTCCAAAAGCAAATGCGCTGTCTTCTGAATAATGTGTGCTTCGGTAAAATAATAATTATCGTTGCTCATTAAGTCGCAAATTGGGAAACCACGAAACTTTTTGATTATCAATGGAATGAATGCAAGCGAGACAACATAAGGTTCTTCTTCGACACCACCCCAAAGGTCTTCCCAGACCTCGGGGTCGTTTTCTTTTAGCCATTCGAAAAAGCGAACCTCCCCATCGGGCAAGTAAATCAATGTATCGGAGCCAAAAAGTTCAATCAATTTTTGAGCAAGCTCGCCATCGATGTAATCGTAAAAGATTTCGGGAAGCCTTATCGGCCTTCTTTTCTGCTTCTCGTTGCGAATCCACTGAATTATTTCATCCGGGTTCATTTTATGATATCGTTCTTATACTAAATCGAATTTTAGATTAAAGTAAATACATTCTTCGTATTTGCAGGTTTGGTTACGCAAAGAAAATACACATTTGCCTTCGGAAATTGGAAGTTCAATTCCATAGTGCTTATTCAAATAGGCAACTGCTTCTTCGAGTGCAATGTAGGTGTCGCGCTTGCAACACCGAGGGTTCCCAATGACTGCAATCCTATGCAATCCACGCATAACAATATCTCGGCCGTTAAATTCTTTTAGTTTTTCGGGACTTTCGGATTGCCAAATAGCAAAGAAAATCGAAGTTCCGAGCAAAGCACCACAGGAGCCAATTTCCCAAAGGCAAGCCGGATGACGTTCCGAGGCAAGCTTTTCGGCTAATTCAATTTTTTTTTCCAAACCATCGCGTTTATTTTCGTAGTTAGCAACAGCTGTAAGCAATACAGCAGGTGTGATGAAATGATGCTCGGGTCCGTGCATTCGTATTGCAGGGGACATCATTATTTTCCGAGCAATTGCAACAGGGTCGGTTTCAGTAGAATTTAAGCAAATTGTTTTGACAATCTGCTTAGCATCGGAATGTGAACAGGTTTCGCAGACATAGTGATTATCGAAACAAACAACGGCAGTTTCCTCAACTTTCTTGCAAAAGGCACATTCGACTTGGATCTTTTTATCTAAAGGAACCAAAGGTTCTCCGCAAACTAAACAATTGCCCAAGTCTTGCCGAGAAGAATCTAATTTTTCGCTCATATTGTTTTTCCTATTTAATAAAAACTTAAAAACGCATTTTAGTAAAATTTATTTACTCAACGAAATTTATATTTCAATAATGTTAAAATTTTCCAAGTAGGGGAGACACCAATTTTTTCATAGTTTTTCGTCTAAGTGATTGAACTTTTTGCAAAAAAACTTAATTTTGAATTTGTATGTGCCACAAAATTTGAACATATTGCCTTTTGATACACAATTAATTTAAAAACGAAGTTGGGAAATTTAAAAGTTTTACGATTAAGTCGGAACATTAAAGTGTATCGAAAGGCAAAAGTTGGCTTTTTTTTACTTTTTTATTTTTCAATTATTTCACTTCTGACCAACCAAAATCTCCTTTCCCAACGATTAGATACAACTTTGCTAAACCTTCAAACATCTGAATTTAGAAGGAAAGAAACTCCTCAGAAATCATTGCTGGATTTCAACAATATTTATAGATATCCCGACAGATACAATAACCGATTTAAGATATTAAAAGAAGAATTGGTTCATCAATTCGATATTGACACAAATTATATTCTAACATATAGTTACAATTTTTGGCAATACCCAATTTTTTACGAATTTATCTATGATTTAGAAGATTACCTTGCACTTCGCAAAGATGCCCTGATTCGGGAAATTGCCGATTCAATTTATTCGAATTACGATTTAAAGGTCGCTCTTAGCGGTGGAGATATTGCCCGAATATTAAGTCAAGCAACAGGGCTGACAATTCCAGTTCCCCCGAACCCTGTAATTTCGATTTTCGGAAAACCACAAGTAAGTTTGAATGTAAATGGAGAAGTAAATATTAAAGTTGGCTGGCGATGGGATTCACAAAATCTTGGTTCTACTTCTACTTTTGGCCAATCGCAATCCTCTCCTATATTTAGCCAAGATATTCGAGTAAATGTAACAGGGAAAATTGGCGATAAGCTTGTGTTGGGAACCGATTGGAACACTCGCCGTCAATTCGATTTCGACAATAAATTTAAAATTGGATACCAAGGCGAAGACGACGATATCATTAAACTAATCGAAGTGGGCAATGTTTCCCTTCCCGTGCCATCTACACTAATTGGCGGTGGACAAACTCTCTTTGGGGTTCGTGCCGATTTCCAATTCGGACCATTGTTTTTAAAAACAATTGCATCGCAACGCCGTGGTGAACGAAGATTTGTCGATGTTCGGGGGGGAACAACAAAACAATATTTTGCTCTACGCGCTTACGACTATGCCAAAAATAATTTCTTTCTCGATACAGCCTATCGGAGCATTTATCGAGAATATTACAAGTATTCGACTCCCGTAATTCCCCAAAGTTCATCATACTATCGGGTCAAGGAAATTGAGGTTTACGAATCGACAACCGACGTTCGCGATAATGCCTTCGGAGGGAATGCAGTCGCTTTTGCCGATATCCCCCCTAAACAAATGCGACTTGGCGACCTTTACGACCCTTTGCTTAAGAGAACCCCAATCCAAACAGGTGTTGTCGAACGAGCAACTTTCTTAAAGATCGATTCATCTCGCTACAAAATTGACTACAATCTCGGAACCCTTAAAATCTTGAATATGCGTCAAGACCGCTACTACGCCGTTGCATACAGAATCGAAGGAGCAACACTCGATTCACTCGATGATGTCTATTATGGAACTCTTTCGACTTTTGCCAGCGAAAAAGATACATTGCTGTTGAAGCTCATTTATCGACCAAACCTTTTGCCATCTTATAAATCCTTGTGGCTAAGGCAAATGAAAAACATATATCAAATCAATGCAACAAATGTAAATGTTAACGATACAAAAGTCAATATTTGGTATATCAACCAAAGCAATGATTCGACTGACGTTCTACCCGGTGCTCCCGACAAATTAGTTACAATACTCAACGTTGACCAGGTCAACAATGCAACGGGTTCGCCCCCTGGCGATGGACAGTTTGATTTAAGGCCTCCGTTTTTCGACCCAATTTGGGGGGAAGTTACTTTCCCAAGTCTTGAACCATTCCGCGAAGGCATTAGAAATTATTTTGAAAGGATTGGAACTCCACAACTTGCCGAACAATTCGTCTTTGGCGAAGTTTACGATACAACTTACGACGTTGCCCGAAAAAACACCAACCGCGACAGGTTCGTAATCTCGGGTGAAGTTACTGGCAGGCAAACAAATCAAATCTCGCTCGGTGCTTTCAATCTTACACCTAATAGTGTCCGAGTTACTTTGGATGGTATCCCATTGCGAGAATACGAAGATTATGTTATCGACTATTATTCCGGTATTCTCACATTGCGTAATCCACGAGCTTCGCTTCCAAATGCAAATTTGAAGATTGAGTACGAATCGCAGGATATATTTAGCATATCAACTCGTACCCTTTTAGGCTTACGCGCCGATTACCAATTGTTTAAAACACGGCGGAGTGAAGCCAATCTCGGTTTAACAACGATGTGGTATAATCAAGCTCTTGTAATGGACCGCGTCCGTTTAGGCGATGAACCCGTTTCCAACAAAATGATTGGATTTGATTTTAAATTCAATTGGGAATTACCTTGGCTAACCAAGATTGTTGACTACTTGCCATTTTACGATACAAAATCGCAATCATCTTTTAACGTTCGTGGCGAATGGGCAATGATGCTACCAACCCCGAACCGCCGGATTAGTGATGTTACAAGCGACGGAGGCGAACCAGTCGTCTACATCGATGACTTCGAAGGTGCGCAACGTTACATCTCTCTTGGGCTGACCCCCTACCTTTGGGTGCATAGTTCTCCACCTGTCGACCCAATGATTGCACCCGAAGATACCGACAGAGTGAAATTCCGCGGTCGAATGTTTTGGTGGCAATATGCAATACCGCGTGTTCCTATACGCGAAGTTTACCCCGACCGCGAAACAATTCCCGGACAAACCAACCTTTCACCTTTATATATTCATTTCGACCCCGATTTTCGCGGGATTTACAATCCAAATCCAGAGTTTGTCGATTCATTGAATCCAACTTACGACCCGAATAATGCTTTTTCGATGAATCCACTTAATCGCTCCAAAATTTGGGCAGGTATGACCAAACTACTTTCAACTTACAACACAAATTTCGACAACGACAACATCGAATACCTCGAAATAATGATGAAAATCGATGACATCGAATGGGGTCGAACCCGAATGTACGTTGAATTAGGTCAAATTAGCGAAGATATCATCCCGAATGGAAGACTCGATACCGAAGATGGAATAACCGAAGCCAACCCATTGCCAAATGGAATCATCGACCCTGGCGAAGACGTTGGAATTGATGCAACTAACGACCAAGTTGAACAAACAACCTATCCGTATCCATTAAATTTAGAAGATGACCCTGCACGCGATAACTTCAAATTCGACTTCAATAAACCCGATGAACAACGAGAACCCAAAGACTTTATTAAATTTGACAACTTCGAAGGGAATGCAATTTACGAAGCAGGACAATATCCCGATACCGAGGTGTTAAACCGATACAATGGACAGACTATTTCATTGGCAAACGATTATTTCCAATATGAACTGAATCTCGACCCAAATCCAAACACTAACCCACAAATTGCGGGTGGCAACCCCGAAAAGGGCTGGCTATTGTTCAGGATACCTGTTCGCAAGCCAAACAAAGTAATTGGTAATCCAAGCTTTGCAAATATACAATATGTCCGAGTCTGGTTCAAAGGTGGTCGCATTAAGCTTCAAATTGCCGAATGGCGTTTGATTGGCTCGCAATGGCAAGCAAACAACAATATACAAACCGGTGTTTCGCAAAACGATAGCGTCTTGCAAGTAGCCTTCGTTAATTTGCAAGAAAATAAAAATGCTCCCGATTTCTACACTATGCCCCCCGGGGTGCAAGCCCCAAGACGATTGGACAACCCCGACCCCACTCGAATTGTCCGAATGAATGAGCAATCTCTTTCGCTTTCCGTAAAAAACTTACGCTATGGCGACGAACGAATGGCAGTCCGCTACTTCAGACAAATGGACATTTTCTTCTACAAAAAATTAAAATTCTTCATTCACGGCGATGGTTCGATGCCCGATAACTTAGTCCCCGGGGCAATTCCTACTGCCTATGCATTTATCCGCTTTGGTATCGATTCGATGAATTATTACGAGTACCGAACACCACTGCTTCGTGGCTGGCAGGATATCGAAATCAATCTCGAACAGCTTACAAGTATCAAGCAAATTCGCGACACTAACCGAATTTACGAGCGTCAGGTATTCCCAGTGCCAAATAATCCATTTGCACAATTTGCAATTCGCGGCAATCCAATTTTAACGCGAGTACTTTTTATCGGTTTTGGTATAGCCAACCCTGCCGAACGCTATCCAAACGAACTTACTACAACTATGTGGGTTAATGAATTACGACTAATTTCTCCCGAAAGCCGCAACGATTGGGCTGCTGTTGTATCTTCGGAACTAAAACTTGCCGATGTTGCATCGGTTAATTTTAATGCAAGCCAAACCCGACCCAACTTCCATCGTTTAGAAGAAAGATTCGGCAATCGAATTAATAATTCAAGCTTTTCGGTATCCGCACTTGCCTCGCTCGAAAAGTTTCTTCCTAAATTTTTGCAACAATTTAAGCTTCCATTTAGTTACACTCATAGCGAAACAATCGAAAACCCAGAATTTGTTGCAAACAATGATATTAAACTCAAAGAAGCCGCCGAAGCAGCCAAAACCACTGCCATTAATAGTGGCAAAACCCCCGACGAAGCCCAGAAAACTGCCGACGAAGTTATCATCAAATCCCAAGCTTTACGAGTTACCGATAGTTGGGCACTGACAGGAGTAAAAATCGGCATTCCAACGAATTTTTGGTTGATTAGGGAAACATTTAACAAAGTTGCTATAGGTTATTCTTATGCTCAAGAATTCGAACGTTCCCCACTTTACGTTCAAAGATTCAGTTGGCAATGGAACTTGGCTTTGCAATACTCCAATTCTATCCCCGAACTGTTAGCAATAACACCATTGAAGGGACTTTCAAAAACACCTTTTATCAACATATACAGTGATTGGAAACTTAATTTATTACCAAACAATATAGCTTTGTCTCTTAATATGATTCGACGGCGACAAACAGAACAATCTCGGTTTTTGGACTACCCGAGCCCAGTAATTCGAAACTTTACTGCTATTCGGCAAGCCCAATTTTCTTGGCGTTTAAGCGAAAATGGGTTGTTCAGCCCAACAATAGATTATTCGGTAAGCACAACCAGCACACTTGTGCCTTTCGAATTGGACGAGCAAAACCGACAACGCACGGGTAGCCAAATTGCAAAACAAATCTTTTTAAACAATGGAAAACTAATTGATTTCGGTGCCGACAACCTGCATAGCCAAAACCTTTCGATTAACTTCCGACCCCGACTTCCACTTGGGCAATACTCACGATACTTGGATAACACCGGAAGTTACCAAGTTACTTACAATTGGCAGAATCCGTTGCAAAACGACCCTCGGATTGCAGATGTTGTTAAGGTTGCCTCTTGGAATTCCAATTTCCGATACAATGCCAGCCTCCGATACAAAAGCCTATTGGAAAACCTGCTTGGAATTGAACAAAAGCCTGCCCCAATTACAAGACCAGTTGCAGATACCACTCCCAAAACATTTTGGCAGACTGTTGGCTCAATCTTCAAATCCGTATTTGTCGATTTCGATAAAGTTGATTTCGTATTTACGCAAAATAGTTCTTCGACTAACCCAGGTGTTTTCGGCGGAACAGGAATTAACAACTTCTGGGCTCGTGGTTTTATTGGCAGGCAAAGTGAAGAATATTTCGGTCCAAGTTTTGCATACCAGCTAGGGTTAGTTGGCAGTCCGCACGGGAGCTTTTCGCTAGTTCCATCGTCGCGCTTCCCATACTTCGGATTTTCAACATCAGTTGGAAGACGGCCACCCAATGCCATTCTTCAAGAAAACTTTTCTCAACGGACAAGTTTGGAAATCAAAACTACAAGGGAGCTTTGGAAGGGTGCATTTTTGGATTTAAGCTGGAAAACCGAACTTGGTTTTAACAAAAACCAAACCGTGCTGACCGATTCTCTTGGCATTCCCCTGTTTACTAATGTCATTGCTACCCAATCTTTTGCCCGAACTATTTTAACTTTGCCAACAATTTTTGGAATCAATGTTTTCAACAATAATATTGAAAATGTGATTCGATTGTATAACATTCAAAAGGATAAAATTCTTGCTTCGGATTTAGATACTTTGCGGAAAAACCAACTGCTTTTGCAAGCAATTTCCGAATCGTTTATATCTGGATTGGAAGCATTCAGCATATTTAAAGGCGCAGCTGGCAAGTTCTTACCAGGCATAAATTGGTCGTTCCGTTGGGAAGGACTAGAAAAATGGGAACTGTTAAAACCCATTGCACCAAAAAGAATATCAATCGAACACAATTACTCTTCGAAATACCAAGAGAACGTACAAATCAACGATAATGGCAAAAACATTTTAGGTCAAAGCATTCAATATGGCTTTACACCATTAATTGGAATTAATATTTCCTTCGATGAAAAGAAGTATAAAGGAGTTTTCACTACTACATTGCGATATAATACAACTACAAACTTCCAATTAAACACAATGGTTCGTTCTACAATAGTTCGTACTTCAACCGATGAGTTTCAACTACAAGGTAGTTATACACTTCGTGGCTTCGAATTCCCCTTCTTTAATTTGATTTTGCGTAATGATGTAGAATTTAGCTTTTTGACTTCAATTAAACGAAACAAACGAGCTACATACGACCTTTTGAATTTCACAGGCGAAAAAGGAAGAACATTGGACGGCAACACCCAAATCGTGGTCGAACCCCGGGCTCGTTACTCAATCAGTCAACGAGTCTCCGCTTCATTCTTTATGCGATACGAAGGTACATTCACCGAAGGTGCATCTTCTCCAGGATTTAGTAATTTCCAAGTTGGGCTGGATATTCGTGTTTCAATCTCCGGTGGTAGGTAAATGATTATTAAAACAAATACTGACGAAATACAAAATTATCTAACTGACGCCTCGAATTTAAAAGGATACTGCGACAAGGTGTACATCCCCGAAAACATCGATGAGATTTCCGAATTAATTACAGAATTATATAATAGCGAAATTCCGTACACAATCTCTTCGGCGGGAACAGGATTGGTTGGTGGTCGTGTCCCTTTTGGTGGAGTTTTAATTTCGACCGAAAAATTGAACAGAATCATCGAAATTGAGACAAAATCGAATATTATTACTTTGGAATGTGGCGTTCCCTACTACGAAATGGAGTCGGCTGTCGGAGAATTTGATTTGTTCTTTCCACCAAACCCAACCGAAAAGAATGCATTTGTCGGGTCGAATATCGCTTGCAATTCTTCCGGTTCGCGCACTTTCAAATATGGAACATACAGAAATTATATCGAAGAGCTCACGGTTATCCTTCCAAACGGCGAAATTCTAAATTTATCAAGAACAGAAAGCGAAAGGGTTCACAAAACCTTTCGTTTAGAAACTAAAACAGGCATAAATATCCATTTCGATATTCCTAAAATACCTTATCCAAATCTGACTAAAAATTCGGCAGGGTATTTTTTGAAAGAAGGAATGCACCGATTGGATTTATTTGTGGGTTGCGAAGGAACTCTCGGTACTATTGTCAAAGCAAGGCTGAAACTTTTGCCAAAACCCGAAAAAGTCTTCGGAGCAACAATATTTTTCGACGATATTAACCGAGCATTCGATTTTATCGAAGATATTCGAAATAAAAGTTACCAAAGTTTTGGATTAAGTAACAACAAAGATGCAGTGATTTCGACTCGTTTGATTGAATTTTTCGACAAAAACTCCTTGGATTTGCTTCGAAACGATTATCCACAAATTCCAATCGAAGCTCGTTGTGCAATTTGGATTGAACAGGAACATACTTCACAGCAAGAAGAAAAGGTCTTGGAGTTATGGTATTCCACTATTACACATTATACAAAACTTGCCGAAGACACTTGGGTTGCAACGAATGAAGCAGAACACAACCGATTCCGAGAATTTCGTCACACTCTACCAATGCGTATTTACGAACTTCTTGCAAAATATAACATTTGCAAAGTTGGTTCGGATTCTGCCGTCCCCGACTCATCATTTCGAAATTTTTATTTTCAATTTGTCGAGCAGTTGGAAAAACACAATTTGCTTTACTATATCTGGGGGCACTTTGGAAATTCACATCTTCACGCAAATATAATTCCGAGAAACCCGCAAGAAGAAGAGCTTGCAAATAAAATTTACTATGACCATATTGAATTAGCCTTGAAATTCGGTGGAACCTATTCTGCCGAACACGGCACTGGTAAACTTAAAAAAGCATTTTTGCAAAAAATGTATGGAAACGAAGCAATTGAACAAATGAAACAAATCAAAAAATTTTTCGACCCAAAAAATTTAGTTGGAAGAAACAACATTTTCGAAATATAATTTTTTTGTTAATTAATTTTAACTAATTAATTTTGTAGTCATGTTAATTAGAGAAATATTATGACAATTGAGCAGTTACCGAATCCAGAAAATTTAGTCCAAAATGCACAAAATAGAAACGATTCTATGGGCATGCAAATAGAAATGCTTCGCCAAGCAATGGGAGTTTCGACAAATTCCATACAAAATCAGCTTTTACAATTAGTTTCGAATCTACCAAACCTTCAACAGGTTCAAACACAAGCTCAAAGCCAAATTTCAAAAGGGTTTTTAGATATTAAAATTTAAGCTCATTTAACTTTTTCATTCTTTGAATAAGAATAAAAAATTTAAAGTTTTTTATTTAATAGATATATGGATAAAACTGATTTACTTAAAAATGTAGTCGAAGCAATTAACTTTCCTTCAATTCTAATTAGGAATGGAGTTGTCCACTATTTTAATCCGACTTTCTCTTTACTTATTCCAAACTATTTATCCGATTCTGAGTTTACTAATAAATCCATTGAGTATTTAAAACCAATATTCTCGAACGACACTCAAACTGAAACCCTTTTGGAGAAGATAAATAATCAAGAGCCAATCCATTATTTTCCTGTCAAACTTTGGAACAATTCCATCTTTTGGGTTAGTTCCGCATATTTTGGCGATGACAAATCAATTTATGCATTGATTTTCTTTAACCGAATTCCCCCACCAACCGAAATCGAATTTCCATTTGTCATTGGAACTATCGACAGCATAAAATCTCTTTTCGATAACTTAAATACAAATATCGCTGTTTTCAATGAAAATAACGCTTTAGAATTGTGCAATCAAAGTTTTGCTAATCTTTTTGGTAAAACAGAACAAGAGCTTATTGGTTTAAATTTTAAAGATATTTTCGACGAAGAAATAGCTGAGGTCTGTCTCGAAGACCATCGAAAACTGCTCCAAGGTGAAGTAAAATCCATTCACCATCATTTAAAAATCAAGGATTTTCGTGGCAAGGAGCACTTTTTAGAACTGACTAAAAGTTTAGTAACACTTAATGACAAAAAGTTTATCTTTTGCCAAGCAATAGATTCATCGCAATTGGATTTTCTTCGGCAGCTTTACGAAGAAAGTTCGACATTGTTCCGAGCCCTGATTGAAAATGCTTTCGATGCAATTTATTTAATGAAAGGACGGCGATACCAATACGTCAATCCAAGATTCTGCGAGATTACGGGCTATACTGCCGAAGAATTAACCTCCGACGATTTCGATTTTTCTGTGCTTATTCCCGAAGAAAGCAAAAAAATTCTCGAAGAACGTTACCAAGCACGACTGGAAGGAAGAGAAATCCCCAATCAATACGAATTGCAATTGCTAACCAAAACACGCAATCGTGTTTTTGTAGAAGTTAGTACAGTTTCGGTGGGTTTGCCCGGCGAAGTCGTCGTTATGGGAATAATGCGCGACATTACCCAAAGAAAAAAGTACGAAGAGCAATTGCGGGAATCGGAACGAAAGCTTCGCGAGCTCAACGAAGCAAAAGATAAGTTCTTTAATATAATTGCTCACGACTTGCGCTCACCAATTTCAGGATTGATTTCGATGACCAAAACGCTTATCGAAAACAAAGATGTTTTTTCGGAAGAAGAAAAAAATCAATTTCTCGAAGATTTATTGAAATATGCAAATCAATCATTTAATCTTTTGGAAAACCTTTTGCAGTGGGCAAGGTCTCAGACGGGTACCATTCCGTTCTATCCGCAGGTTATCGACCTTTACGAAGTATCCCTTGCTTCGAAAGTTCTGAGTGACCCAGCCGCAGCACAAAAATCAATACAAATTAATCTAAACGTTCAACCTAATTCTTTCGTAGAAGCCGATTTGAATATGATAACCTCCATTGTCAGGAATTTCATTTCCAATGCAATAAAATTTACCAATTCTGGTGGGCGAATAGATATTAACATATTCGAAAATGGGGATAATTATGAACTTCAAGTAGTTGATAATGGGGTTGGAATGAGCCCTGAACAATTGAGTAAGTTGTTCAGAATTGGTGAAGAAATTTCGACTTTGGGCACGGGTGGCGAAAAAGGAAGCGGTTTGGGGCTTATTTTGTGTAAAGAATTTGCTGAAAAGAACAAAGGAAGTATAAAAATAGAAAGCCAACAAGGAGTTGGAACAACCTGCACTTTAATCCTGCCTAAACTCAATAAATCCGATGGCTAAAATTAGCCACTTGTTTTTCGCTAAACAAAATTATTACCATTATTGAACAATAAGCTGCTTCCAAATTCATTATTTGTAGGAATAATAATTTGTAGAACTTCTTGAAAGCTCCATCAGATAAGCATTTCGAGCATTTCCAATTTATCTAATTGCAAATGGCACAGCAATTGAAAAATATTAATTGAACCAATATGATAATGGTATCAATAAATTAAATAGGAGGGAAAAAAATGCCATTTGCAATTGGAGGAAATTCGAGAATAAGAACCAACATTCCTGCGGAAAATGCGTATAATTCGCTGGAGATTTCGAATCGTAACATTTCGCTTAGGCAGTTGCGTCTTTCGACTGGAAAAAGAATTAACAACCCAAGCGACGACGTTGCGGGGTATATCACTTCGCGTGCGTTGATTTCTCGGCAAGGGGCAATGAAAGCAGCACTTTTAGCCGTTGGCGATGCTTATGCTGTGACAAACATCTCGATGGAAGCTTTGGATAATATTTCGCAATTGATAGTAACCATTAAAGACACTGCTTCGCAAGCTGCATCGGGTGCATTAGGTACCGATGAAGTTGTTTCTTTGGCAAAAGCTGCCTATCGTTTAGCTCAGCAAATTCAATCAATAGTTAATACAACAGTTTATGGTGGCAAACAACTTATCGATGGAACTTATTCTGCCGCCTTCGTAATTGGAATGGACGCTGCATATAATTTGATTACCTTAGGGGTCGATTTAACAACATACAATTCCGAATATAACATACCCAGCAACTCTTTCAATATTAACGCTTTGCTCACAACTAATTTCGCGGGCGTTTCTGGTTTAGACCTTACTAGCTTGAACGCAGTAAGTTCTACTAATCTTGGGGTTTTCAGTTCAACTATGATTAATATGACTATACAAAGTCTCAATCAAGCACTTCAAAACGTTAATAAAGTTGCATCCTTGCTCGGTGGAATTAGTAACCGATTAACCTCGCAAGAGGAATTATTAAAAGCCCAAATTACCAATTACAGTGCTGCAATTTCGAGAATCGAAGACGCCGATGTTGCTCTCGAACAGCTTGAATTAATCAAGGCACAATTCTTGCAACAAGCATCGTTAATCTCCTTGGCTCAAGCTAACGCAAATCCACAAGCGTTCTTGCAGTTAATACGAGGATAATCCTCGAAAATATATCCTACCTAACCTCGAATTAGTAAGGCAAATCAGGGGGGGATTTGCCATTTTTTATCTTTGCGATAAAATTTTCAACTTCTCGTATGCTTTCCGCAAAATCAAAATATTTCGTAATCGAAGCAAATTTGTTGGAAAGATTTGTTAAGGAATTTGCAATATTAATCCAAAAATTACCATAGCATAGTGCCTGCTTATGAATGAAATTCCTTTCGCTAAATGCCCAAACGTAGCTAAATTCCAAAAATGTGCCACTTCCACCTTCGAAGAAAACATAAGAATCGGCAATCTCGGCCAATTTTTGTAATCTTTCCAAATATGTTTGAGCAATAATTATTTCATTCGCAAATTCCGAAACTTCCTTCGAGTAGTCTTTTGCAACTATGGCAATTCGACGAACGGGGAAATCGAGTGCTCCTTCGAAACAAGCAGACATAACACCTTGGTATCCGCCTGAAACTACCGAAAAGCCTTCCTTAGCAAAAAGACTTGCAACTTCTTTTGCTTGTTCATAAATAACTGAACCTTTCGAACATTTGCCATCACCAAAAAAAGCAACAATTGGCATTGTTTTAAAACTATTATTTAAATTTGTCTTTTATTTTTCTAATTAAAAACTAATTTATGAAAATTAGCGTAGTTATTGTTACCCGAAATAGAAAAGAAGATTTGATACAAACCCTTACTAATTTTCAAAAACAAACCTATCCCGACAAGGAAATCATCGTTATAGATAATTGCTCGACCGACGGCACTAAAGAAGAAATTCCCAAACTTTTCCCCAATGTTTATTACGAATGGATACCCGAAAATTTCGACATCCGTTCAATTATTCTTGGTGTTTACAAATCGACTGGTGATATTATTTGGAGAACTGATAGCGACTCTCATCCCGAAAGCCCCCAAACATTCGAAAAAGTCGTAGAAATATTCCAAAAGCATCCCGAAATCGATATCATTGCAACCGAAATAGTCGATGCTAACCGAGGCCACGATGTTTACGATTGGTACAAAATTAAAGTCGATAAGGTAAATATTCCCGACGGAGGCTATCCTTCGCCAGGTTTTCTTGGTGGTGGTGCAGCAATTCGCCGTCGTGTATTCGATACAATAGGTGGATTTAATGGCTTTGGTTTCGAAGAATTCGAATTCTCTGCCCGTGCAATCATTGCAGGCTTTAATATCCGATATTTTCCGAACATTCGAACCATTCATTATGCTTCGACTCGCGAAAGATTCAAAAAAGCTCGGTGGCTCGACACTACTCGGGAATTTACCAGATACAGCTGGAAATTTTTCCCCTTCCTTTTTGCCTTCGGAAGAACTTGTGTCATTTTCTTTTTTCAAATTATTGAAGGTATTCTTCGCCGAGTTGGAATATTAATTCTTCTCGAAGGCATTTTATTGATTCCCTATACAGCACTACGAACAATACGAACCGAAAGATGCGTTGCACCAAAAGACAAAAGGAAAATCCTGACTATTTCGGGTCCATTGCTTTTCAATTACATCAAAGACTTCGCATATTACTTTAAAGTCAGAATACGCAAACTTTTCAAAAAAATAAAGAAAGATGCAGGATAAGAAGATCCTTCAAATAACTCCACAATTTCCATTTCCGCTCGATAGTGGTGGCAAAATCGGAATAAACAACACCTTAAAAGCCTTCTACAAAAACAATTTCGAAGTCTATCTTTTTTCTTTTACTCGATTCTCTTTGCAAGAGGACTGGATTAACGAAGTCGCTAAATATTGCAAACCAATAATTTACCATAAAAATACATTCAATACTATACCAAAAATTCTTTATTACACATCTTTGGGCAAGCCCATTGCTACCGAAAAATTTTATGACAGCAAAGTTGTTAACAAAATTCTTGGACTAATCGAAAGCAACAAGATTGATTATGTGCATATCGACCACAGTACTCTTGGTCGAATCGGTTTGGAGCTAAAAGCAAGAACAGGAATTCCTGTTGGCGTTTTCCTTCATAATGTTGAATATGTTATTTGGCAACGATACAGCGAAAGCTACCCAAAATATTCGCCGCAGCATTTGATTCTAAAAAAACAAGCTCAATTGCTAAAAAATTACGAAAAGGAGATTATTTCCAAAGTAGATATATGCTTTGCATTAACTCCGCAGGATCTCGAAAGAGCAAAGCAATTATCAGAAAATGCAAATGTTGTCTACATCCCCTTTGGAATTGATTTGGAATTCTTTACCGTCGACACAACTATCGAAAGAAACCCTTACGAAATTGTCTATGCTACAACTTACGATTGGCTTCCAAATCTCAATGGAATTAAGTGGTTTCTCGAAAAGGCATTCCCGCTGGTTCTAAAAAAGGAACCCAAAGTTAAACTGACTTTGATTGGGAAAAACCCACCCGAATACTTAAAGAAATACAAAAATGTTGAAGTGCTTGGCTGGGTACCTGCAATTCAACCTTACTACAATAGAGCCAATCTCTCCATTTCACCACTATTTTCGGGAGGTGGGGTTCGAGTAAAGATTCTTGAATCGATGGCAATGGAACTGCCCGTAGTTTCGACTTATATTGGTGCGGAAGGAATCGAAGCAACAAACGAAGATGGACTTCTTCTTGCAAATTCACACGAAGATTTTGCTGAAAAAATTCTTTATTTAATCCACAACTTCGACAAAGCTCGACAATTGGGACAAAATGCAAGGCGCTTTATTGAAACACACCACAACTTGATGACAAATTATAGTCTAATACCTGCTACTTACAGAAAACTGTAAGTCGTAGGGAACTTAATTCTTTTGCCTGTATGTTAATTATTGAACACAGGGGATTCTTTTACGTGTCCATACCCAGGGATGTTCAACTCTTTCATATCAGGGTCGGATGTCTTCATCTTGATAAAACAATTGAAATAGCCTTTCTTGTCGGGAATAACTTTTGCAACCACTTCAAATTCGGACTTTGGCTTTAGTACCAGCTTTTTGGGTAAATTGACATTCAAGTTTTCGGGAGAAACTTCGATATCGGATAGAGTAATTTCTTTGTCGGTATTATTCTTTATGATGATGGAAGAAGAAGATTCTTTCCCAACAGTCATTTCGTTAAAGGCAAGGTAAGAGGTAGGACTTAATGAAATTGGATAGAATACCTTTGCTTTCAAATAAATGTATTTGTTGGGGTTTTGTGGGTCGTTGGATGAAATTCTTATGCTTTTGACAATATCGCTCGACATTCCACCGATTCGCAAAGTTACATCGAGTGTGGCTTCTTCGCCAGGTTGTAGCTCATTTTTATCGAGTGGGGCAGTTGTGCAACCACAACCAGGTTTAACTTCATTAATTTTCAGCAATTCAGTTCCCGCATTCTTAATTTTAATTTTTGCTTTCAATGGGTCTTGATGAGGTCGGACAGTTCCCCAATCGTATGTATCGCCCCCAACAACTTCAAGTTTTGGCTGGGCAAAAACAAAACCCGAAAAAACGAAGGCTAACAACACCAAAAGTATCCGTTTCATATTTACCTCTTTGTGTTTTAAATAATTTTTGACGAAAAAAAAGAGATATATTTTAACTAACCAAAACTTTTATTCCTTGAATAATTCTTTGCTCATCGGCAGATTCAGAATCGATTGCATCGATTTTAATCAGTTCGGGCTTTTCTTTTAACAAACCTGATTGTTCGAAGTATTTTTCGACAGTGGTTTTCGATTGCCCAGCCCAGGCATTCCGAGCAATTGTAATTCCGATGCGGTTCACCCAGGGCAGAATTTTCCTGCAAGCTGCAATAGTTTCTTTGCCATCTTCGTCCCAATCGTCGCCATCGGTTCCATAGAAAATGTAAATGTTATTTTCAATCCAAAGGCGTTCTTCTTCGATAATCTTTTCGGCAAGTTGAAACGCAGGAGCAACACGAGTCCCTCCAGCAACTTGCGACCTATAGTATGTAAAGAAATCAGGTACTTCTCGTGCTTGGGTATCGTGAACAAGGAAGCGAGTTGCTACATTGTTTTGATATTGATAAACCAACCAACTGTAAATAAACAAATGCTGTTGTGTAATAACTTCGGTAGGTTTTCCTTGCATTGAACCAGAGTAATCACGAATAAAGAACACAATCGCTTGAGCTTCGTAATCTTTTTCCTTCGAAACGATTCGATAGACGTGGTCAGAAGGCAATATCAACAACTCTGTGGGGTCAACTTCTAAATCCTCTCCTATTCTACCTAACAATAGATTTGTTCTTAGTATCGATTTTATTGTAGCTTTTTTGTCCAAAATTTGCCCGAAACCCCGATGAATATCAGTCAAATCATATTGGAATTTTGTAAATGAAGGCTTCTTCCCTTTTGGTTTGATATTTGGCAGTTCGAACTTTTCGGTAATGATTTTACCCAAATCGAATGCATCTTGGAGTACTTCGTGTTCAGATTCCTCGCCTTTGCCAGCACCAAAGCCTTCTCCTTCCCCTTCCTGTGGGCTGACTGGGGATTCGCCAATTACTTCGCCTTCTTGCTCTTCGCCTGTTCCACCTGTTTGTGGCTCTTCTTCGGTTACTCTTTCGTCGTGGTAAAATTTTGGTTCATATGTTGTTGGAACTACAACAACTTTTGGGTTACCCCCTGGAACAGGTCGCATAAGTTTGCCGACCCGTATTCGCCGAGGAAAACCATCCACTTCTCGTTGTTTATCTCGTTCCAACAACTCTTCTAATGTTTTTAGCGATGCAATTTCCCGTGTTTTCTCGGAATACCGATTAAATAGCTTTAAATCGTTGATAAAATACAAATTCGATAAGCTTTCCTCCAGCATTTTCCGAATTCTATCGCTTGCAAAAGCCCAAAGGTCAAGGTTTGCGAAACTTTCGCCCTCCTTTGCAATTTCTATATTTCTTGCCTCTTCCATCAATTTGTTTTTTTAATTAATCTAAATTAAAAATATTATTACAATTTTAATTCACGTTGAAAATATTTGCAAAATTATCGTTCATATATATAGTGTTTTTAAGTTGTATTTTTATAATTTTTTTTTATAAATTGTTTTCTTTTAAAAAGCAAATTATGGTAACAAAAAATAGTAGTTTAAAAGAAAAAATTTTGGAAAAAACAACGGCACAACTTAAAGTGCTTTCCAAAAGACCACTCGAAGTCGAAAAATTGGATTTGCATCTTCGTAGCCTCGAAACCTTACCCGAAGAAGTTCTACTTTTCGAAAATCTAATTGAATTGGACTTACGCAATAACTACTTGGAAACTCTACCCAAAGGTTTTGCAAAACTTTCAAAACTTCAAAAGCTCGATGTAAGTGGCAACAAGTTACTCGATTTTTCACCCGAAATTACTAATCTTACAAACTTAAAATCATTGGACTTAAGTTGGAACAAAATCGAATCTCTTCCCGACTCGCTGGGAAACTTAATCAACTTAGAAATCCTTAGTTTAAATAACAATCAAATCCGACAACTTCCCGAAAGTATTGGAAATTTAAAAAAATTAAAAATTCTGTCGTTAAACAATAATCAATTGGAATATTTGCCTGAAAGTATTGGCACGTTGGATTCATTGGAAGAATTGTATCTTTCCGAAAATATCATCTCTGTTCTACCCGAAAGTATTGGAAATTTGAAGAAATTGAAGAAGCTGGAAGTTCAGCAAAACAATTTGAATTCTTTGCCCAATTCGATTGGAAATCTTGAATCACTTGCCAAACTCCGAGCATACAAAAATCAAATTAGCGAAATTCCCCCTACAATCGGAAATTTAACTAACCTAATCAAACTTCTTTTAAACGAAAATCAAATTAATTCACTTCCCGACTCAATCGGCAAACTTATCAATTTGGAAGAGATTGATTTAAGTAACAATAATCTTTCTGCTTTGCCCGATGCTTTTTTCCACTTAACTCATCTTTCGAAAATTTCATTGAAAAGTAATTCTTTCCCCGATGATTATAGATTCATTTTATTGGAAAAATTTCGAAAGGTAATCATTGAAATTTAAGTTGTAACTTTTTGCATTTTAAGTATATATTGTAATTTTACATTTTTAGGTTTAACTAAAAAGGGAGGCAAGTATGAAAAAATTATTTCTCATTTGGACACTTTTCCTTTTTGTTGTCCTAAATTACATTGCATTTTCGGAAGGAATTGACGAAAGCGATGTTAAGTCCCAACTTCCGAAAATGCTCGGGGCTAACAACGTTGGCAAGGAATTTTGGTTCACAATCCCACCTTGTTACGAAGAAACCGCAGGCAATAACTTCATTAGGATTTATGTTACTTCTCCATATAGAACACTTGTAACTGTTGAAGTTCCAGGTACTGGCTACTATAAAACAAAAATGACAATTCCAAATGATGTTATAGAATTCCCAATAACTCCAACTGAAGGACAACCCTACGTGAAAGCACCTTGGCAAAAAGAAGTACCCGACCAAATTTTCCCAGGTGCAGGAATTCACGTCTTTGCCGACTACCCACTTGTTGTATACGTAGTAGTTCGTTATCGTGCAACCAGCGATGGATTTCTTGCAATTCCTGTCTCTTCGTTAGGCAAAGAATACATTGTTGCTGGCTACCCAGTTGACCCAATGTTTAAAGCTGTTTGGAATTATTATCTCCCAAATCTTTGTGGCATTGTTGCACCTTACGACCAAACAAAAGTTAGAATTACACTTGGTGGAAATTCACTTACAAAAACAGCTGGTGGTCACCTCCCAGGACAAACAAGGGAAATTGTATTAAATCGTGGCGATGTTTATATGATTTCTACCGAAGGCGATGGTTCCGACTTAACTGGTACTCGAATTGTTGCAAATAAACCTGTCGGTGTTGTTACAGGCAACCAATGCAATAATATTCCTAACGGTAACCAGTGGTGCGACTATACTGTCGAAATGGACTTACCCACGTTTACTTGGGGGTACGATTACCATATTCCAAATACTTCAAAAATTCCCAGACGCAAATACTCTCCTCTTTTAAGGATTTTTGCCAAAGAAAAGAACACAACAATATACCGTGATGGCAAAGAATTTGCATTCCTGCGTGGTTCAAATGGGTTGGAAGGCAACGGCTGGCTGGAAACCCGTATGAACCCCGCTCAAGTTCCCTACGCCCATTACCCTGTTGTCATCTCCGGCGACAAACCTATCGGCGTAACGCTCTATAATCCAGGTGTCCAGGAAGATGGTTACCCCCATCCCAACAGTGACCCATTTGTTATGGTAATGACACCTTTACAGCAATATCAGAAAGAAATTACCTTTTGTACCCCTGCAACATTTGGTGGGGCTCGGTTTGCCGAAAATTACATCACTTTGGTATATCAAACCGACTCGCTCGGTTTGACACCCGACGACCTTGAATTTGCCGAAGTTAAATCTGGGCAATTTGTTTGGAAAAAAATAAACGTTCTGTTCCCTGGAGTTGATGATTTATATAACTACGATGTTGATGGCAAAAAATTTGCTATGAAGGTCATACCCCTTGCGAAAGATGGAGTTTATAAAATTCGGGCGAAAAATCCATTTGCTGCTTATTCTTATGGTTTTGACTCATACGATTCCTATGGTTATCCCACAAGTGCTGCATTGGCAGATTTGGAAAAGCCCGACACATTGCCTCCTGTTCCAAAGTGGCAGGAGCGATGTGGCGAAATCAACTTTGCAACAGTAACCGATATGCCCGACGATCCTGCCATTCGTAGCAATATGGGTATGATTGTATTGCATCCATATCCTGAATCGTTTAATGTGAAGTTTTCGTATACGGATTTCATACCTGGGGAAGCTCGCACTGTGGCTTGGAAGTTGGAAGTAGAGGACAAGACACAGGATGCTCGGGCAGTTATTACATTTTCCGACCGCCGTGGCAACGATACGACGATAACGATAGAATACAAGGCAGTTAAGTTGACGATAAGACCAGGGGAGGTTAAGTGGGGATTGTTGAAGTTAGGAAGCAACCGAGTATCGAAGGAATTTTGGGCAATTAACGAGAGTGAGCAGAGTGGGGTTTTGGTTACCGAGTTGAAGTTGAAGGCGAACAATCAGAATTTCGAATTGGATATGATGGGACGTAGCTTACCATTCTGGCTTGGACCGAAGGATTCAGTTAAGTTTTTGGTATGGTTTAATCCAACAGCTAATGGTACTTTTGCCGATTCGATTGGTATAGGCGACACCTGTGTTTTTGCCTACAAGAGTTATGTAGAAGCTCAGGTGGGTCAGCCGATGATTGAGGTTAGCGATGTTCATTATGGTTCGGTTCGCATAGGTCGGACGGTGACCAAGCAATTTACGATAAAGAACCCTGGAACGACAGATTTGCATATTTGGGGCTACCGAGGACCGAGCAACACAGTTTACAAGACCAATTTGCCTCCGGTTGATGTAAACAACAGGATGAGTCAGGATATAGTGATAAAGGCGGGCGATGAGTTGCAGTATTCGATTGATTTCACACCGACGGCTGAGGTGGATTATCCCGACGAGATAGTATTTTTTAGCGATGCCGACGAATGGGATAGTGTATGTGTGATAAGTGGTCGAGGCATACAGCCTGGATTGGAGAGCAACTCGTATGATTGGGGCCGCAAGCGAATTGACCGCAGCAGTCATCCAGCTGGGCCGTATCCCGTAGCGAGTGGGGATGTAATTAAGTTGGTCAACAGTGGAAGCGACGAGGTCTTGATAAATGGTTTGATAATAGTTGAAGATATCAATGGAGATGCATTTGAATTTGACCGTCGAGCATTCGATGCATTGAAGATAGCGCCGAAGGATTCAGTGGTAATACCTGTAGTATTTCATCCACGAGTGGTTGGAGTTCATCGATTGCGTATTAAGTTCGAGAACAGTGCCAATAGTCAGACCGAGACGGTGTTGGAGGGCATTGGCATAGTAGGACGTTTGAAGACAGTGGATTTGGTATTCGACCCGATGGTAGTGTTTGATGAGAAGAACAAGCAGGTGAAGACGATGTATATTGAGAATGAGCAGTATGAGTGGAGCGATTATGTAGATTTGACGGATTTGGTGGTAACGCCATCGGGAGCGATTGCCGTCGATGGAGTGAGTTATGGTAGCGAAGGTTTTGGCTACGACAAGTCGAGTTTGGGATTGCCCGTTCGATTGCAGCCTGGTGAGCGAATAACATTCGATGGCTACTTTGTAGCACAGAAGGTACCACAAGCTGTGGGGCGTCTGACAACTGTAAGTGATGCCGAAAGCGAGGTAACGAGCACTTGGACAGGTTCGGGAATTTCGTTAGGTATTGGTTTGGAAGGCGGCAGTGCCAAGATATGTGTAGGCGACCGCACCGAGATAAGCTGCAAGGTGAAGAATACAGCATTGGGTGATTTGACGATACATCGTTTATATTTGAGTGGAGATTACACGGGAGTTACATTTTCGAACCCAGTAGATGCATTGGGCTTTACATTGGCGGCGGGTGAAGAGCGAGAGATTAAGTTATTGTATCAGCCTATGAATGTCGAGACGAAGCGGATATGGTTAGTAGCGGAGAACAACACATTGGACCGCCCTGTCGATAGTGTATCTGTTGATTTAGAGGCGGTACAATACAAGGGATTGAGCAGAATTGCAGTGGTCAAGCCGACAATCGATCGAGCGTGGCCAGTGCCAGGCGACAGAGTTCCTGTTGAGGTTCAATTTACTACATCCGACAACTTGACTTTGGCACAAGTAAAGGAATTAGTTATACGAGTTAGCCATTTGCCTGGGATATTGAAGGTAGATGAGTCGAGCATTGAGGTTGGTAGTGCATTGCAGGGTAGGTTTACAATCAAGAGCAAGAGCGTAGACCCAATAGCAGGGACGATGGAGGTACGGTTGGAGGCGACCGCTGGCAACATACTAAATCAGAGTGGGCAGATATTGCGATTTGTGTTGGATAGTTACTTGCCGACCGACCGAGATTCGACAGATTATTCGAAATTGGAGGTGGATGTCGAGGCAATTGGTACGCAATGTGTAGTTATCGATGATGAAGGAAGTGAGATCAAATTGCAGCCAACGTGCGTGTACGACTTGCGATTGGTCTCGATATCGAATGTGAAGTATTATTTAGCCGAGGTAGTTCCGAACCCGGTGAGTGGTGCGAATTTGGATTTGAATTTTGCTGTTGCATTCGATGGATGGACGGAGTTGGATGTAGTCAACTCGATGGGCGAGGTAGTCAAGCGAGTGGTAACGGGGGAGATGAGGAGTGGTGAATACACGGTACGGGTGGATGTAAGTGATTTGGGTAGTGGATTGTATTTAGTGCGATTGCGTTCTGGACATTACACGGAGAGCAAGCCGTTCACGATATCGAAGTAAAACCCGTAAGGATAAAATCGAAGGGGCTATCGGCAATCCCGATAGCCCCTTTAGTTTTTAAAAAAAGTAATTAATTAATTTTTGTTTTGAGCATCAACAACGGCGATGGCTATCATTTCGACGATTTCATCGACTGTTGCACCGTGTTGAAGTACGTGAACACTTTTGCTCATACCTAGTAGGATTGGACCAATAGCCCGAGCACCGCCAAGCCGAGAAAGCAGTTTATATGCGATGTTCCCAGAATCAAGGTCGGGGAAGATTAATACATTTGCCCCACCTTTAAGTGGGCTAAATGGATAAAATTCATCGATAATTTCGGGCACAACAGCGGTATCGGCTTGCATTTCGCCGTCAACAATTAAGTCGGGCTGTTTTTTCTTGATAATTTCCAAAGCCTTTTGCATTCGCTCGGGTGTCGCCCCTTTTGCAGAACCAAAATTGCTGTACGAAAGCAAAGCAATACGAGGTACAATATCGAAATTCTTAACAAATTCAGCTGCTTGAAGAGTAATATCGCAAATATCTTCGGGTGTTGGAGAAAGATTTACAGTTGTATCGCTTAAGAAATAAACTCCTTTCTTGAAGGAAAGAATGTACAAACCGGAAACTTTTGAATATCTTTGGTCACGTCCAATGATTTGCAGAGCTGGTCTGATAGTTTCGGGGTAGTGCTTCGTCAACCCAGAAATCATTGCATCGGCGTCGCCCATCCTAACCATCATCGAACCAAAGTAATTGGCACGGAATTTAATATCTTTGATGGCGGTTTCGTGTGTTACGCCCTTCCTTTGACGAAGCTTGTAATATTCTTCAATATAAAGATTCAGCTTTTCGGAATTTTCGGGGTCAATTATTTCAATTCCTTCGAGATTGTATCCATTTTCTTTTGCAATCTTTTCAATTTCGGAAGGTTTACCTAAAAGAATTGGTTTTGCAATTCCTTCGCTTACAGCAATGGAAGCCGCACGGATAATTTTTGGCTCATGACCTTCGGGTAAAACCACTCGTTTAGGATTGCTAGCAGCTTTGGTGAAAATTGGTGTCATAATTAACTGGATTCTACCCATTCGAATATCGAGTTCGAGTTTATACTTTTCGAAGTCTTCAATTGACTTTCTGGCCACTCCGGTTTCCATCGCTGCTTTTGCGACTGCTGGTGCAACCCAGGTCAAAACTCTTGGGTCTAAAGGTTTTGGAATTATATACTCTCTGCCAAAACGCAAATCCTTTACACCATATGCCTTCTTGACTATTTCGGGAACTTCTTCTTTTGCAAGAGCAGCTAGAGCATAAGCCGCAGCTCTTTTCATCTCTTCATTAATTTGTGTTGCTCGGACGTCCAAAGCACCACGGAAAATAAATGGGAAACCAAGCACATTGTTGACTTGATTCGGATAGTCGGAGCGACCAGTTGCCATAATGACATCAGGTCGGGCATCGAGAGCATCTTCGTATGTAATTTCTGGGTCAGGGTTTGCCATTGCAAATACAATTGGGTTTTCTGCCATTGTTCGCAGCATTTCTTTGGTAACAACGCCACCAATAGACAAACCGACAAAAACATCAGCACCAACGAGAGCATCTGCCAACGTCCTTTTATCTGTTTCCACAGCAAAAAATTCTTTCTGAGGATTCATCCCCTTGGTTCTACCTTTGTAAATTACGCCTGTGGTGTCGCACAAAATGATATTCTCTTTCTTTACCCCAAGGCTTATATAGAATTTGGCACAGGCAATACCAGAAGCACCGGCACCGTTGAATACAACTTTCACTTCATCAATTTTTTTACCAGCAATTTCTAAAGCATTCAATAAAGCAGCGCCCGAAATAATTGCCGTTCCGTGTTGGTCATCGTGAAACACGGGAATCTTTAACGTCCTTTTTAATTCCTCTTCGATAATGAAGCATTCTGGTGCTTTGATATCTTCGAGGTTAATACCACCGAATGTAGGTTCCAAAATTTGACAAACGCGTATTACTTCCTGAGGGTCTTCGGTCCGCAACTCAATATCGAATACATCGATATCGGCAAAAGCTTTGAAAAGCACGCCTTTACCTTCCATTACAGGTTTACCTGCTTCGGGTCCAATATTGCCTAATCCAAGAACAGCAGTGCCATTGGTTATAACGGCGACGAGGTTGCCTTTTGCAGTATACTCGTATACTTTTTCGATATCTTTGTGAATTTCCCGACACGGTTCGGCAACACCAGGAGTATAAGCCAAAGATAAATCTTTTTGTGTTGCACAGGGCTTAGTAATAATAACTTCAATTTTACCCTTTCGCCCCGATGAATGATATTCGAGGGCTTCTTCACGAGTGATTTTCATTTTTCTACCTCATTTAAAAAAGCAAAATTAAGAAAATATACACAGGTTATTCTGATAAATTTTTAATACTCGGGAGAAAAACCCATATTGCGTATCCAATTGCGTATCTTATACGCAAGAGAATCATTTTTGTTGTAAATGCGAAGAAAATTATTCAAATCGTTTACAGCATAGGAAAACAACTGTTCACCACGATAAGCCATAGCACGATTAAGATAAGCAATTGCACTGTTGGGATTTAACTCCAAAGCTTTCGTAAAATCCTCGATAGCTTTCCGAAAATTTTTTAACTTGACAAAAACAATGCCACGAGTTATGTAAGCATTATAGAAGTCATTTTTCAAAGCAATAGATTTTGTAAAATCTTTCAATGCTTCTCGATAATTTTCCAAAGCGAAATTTGCATTTCCTCGACCATAATAAGCCATCGCAAAGTTTGGATTTATCAACAAAGCCTTATCGTAATCCAGAATAGCTTCCACGTAATTTTTTTGATACAAATTAGAATTGCCTCGATTAAAATAAAGAACATCGCTTTTTGGATTAAGTTCTATTGCTTTATTGAAAGCTTCGACAGCCTTGGTATAATTCTTAATTCCCATATAACAGATGCCCAAGTTGTTGTAGGCATCCGAAAGTTTAGGGTTTAGCTTAATTGCCTTTTCGATATCTTCAATAGCCAATTCATATTGTTTTAAACGAGAAAAGCAATAGCCTCGGTAGTTGTAAGGTAGATAGTCGTTTTCGTCCAAAGAAATTGCAATTGTAAAATCGTTTACCGCTTCTTTGTATTTTCCCAAATTCATCAATGCTACGCCACGGTAAACATAGCCTTTTGGGTTAGTTGGGTCTAAATCGAGCGTCTTGTCGTAATCCTTTATTGCCTCGTCGATTCGTCCTAAATGAAATAAACAATTTGCTCGATAGAGATACGATTGAGAATGATTCGGATTTAACTCAATCGAACGTGACAAATCATTTAGTGCATCTTCATACTTGCGAAGTAAATACAAACAATATCCTCGACGGTAATAAGCAAGTGCAAAATTTGGATTTATGCTTATTGCAAATGAAAATTCTTTGATTGCATCGGAAATTCTACGTAGTTCTAAATAACACAAACCCTTCTTGAAGAATGCAAACGAAAAAGTTGGGTCTAATGTGATTGTGCTTGTAAAATAATTAATTGCATCATCATATTTTTTCAGAATGTAGAGCGTATTTCCTGCTTTAAAATAAGCAAAGGGTGAGCGGGGATTTTCGTGAATTGCGTTTAAATAATATTCCAAAGCCGTCTCGAAATCATTATTATTAAACGCTTCGTCGCCGAATTCAATCCACTCTTCTGCAGGCCTTTTGATTAACGAAGATTTTTTTTCCATTTATCTAAAATATTTTTTTCAACAACTCGTAAAACACATTTCAATTATAGCAATTTAATAAACAAAATTCAAACTGCAATTTATGTTTAATTTTTTGAGAATTTCGAAATACACGGACGAGCTTTTCAAAAAGTTTGTCGAAAAGGAATTGAATCTTAACGACCAACTTGCTGCAATTCGTTCAATTTTAGCAAACGAACGAACCTTTCTTGCCTACCAAAGAACTGCTCTTGCTACACTTGTTGCCGGGGCTTCAATTGTCCAATTCTTCGAAATCATTATTTTCATAGTATTGGGTTGGATATTAATTGCTGCATCTTTTATTACTTTTTTTATTGGTGTAATTCGTTACCGAAGAACAAGAAGGAATATCCTTCAGCTCGAAAAAGATTTTGTAAGACGGAATGAAACAATCGATTAATTTACCAATTCTTTTCAATTGTCCTAGCCCTTGGAGAAAGCAATTTTGCTTTAACTTCTTTTTGAGTTTTCTTTTCCTCGCTTCTTAAAGCATTTAAAATACTTTCTATATTTTGTTGCGAAAGCTTGCTTTGGTTCTTTTGTTGGTTTTTATCTTGTCGACTTTCTTGGTTCGACGCTTGATTTTGCTGGTTTTGGTTTTGTTTCTGCTTTTGCTGATTTTGGTCTTGTTGATTTCGATTTTGTTGATTCTTTTGTTGTTCCTCTTGTAAAGCTAACATTCGCCGAGCATATTCTAAATTATATTTTGCATCTAAATCATTTGGGTTTAATTTGAGTGCTTTTTTGTAATATTCAATGCTTTCCTTGTATTTTTGATTTTTTAAATATGCATTTCCAAGATTGTAATAGACATCGGATTTCAATGCTTTCGAATCGGTTTTCCTTTCAACGTTGTTAAACTTATCGATTGCCTCGTCGAATTTATTTTGTTTGTAAAGCGAATTACCTAAATTATAAATACCTTCAACACTGTTGGGAGCAAGTTCAAGCGATTTTCGGTAGTTTTCCTCTGCCAATTGATACTTGCCTTGTTTATACTCTTGGTTACCTTTGCGAATAAAATCTTTGGGGCTTTTGCACAAAATTGCTATTGGAAGAAGAAAAATCCAAAAAACGAAAACAACTTTTTTCATAACCTTCCTTTTTTATCGAAATAAGCATTTAATTGGACAAGCAGAGGGTTCTTTCGTTCGCCAAGAAAAAGTTCGATTACAAGCAAAACAATTGCAAGTGCAAGTGGATATTGGTATTGCGATTCGAAGCTAGAAAAGATTTTGCTTTCGTATTCTTTTTGCTCCATTTTTGAAATTTTTTCTAAGATTTTCGAAAGGTCGGGGTCAATTCCACTATTCAACTCGAATTCCCCTCCGCCTGCGTTAGCAATTTGTTGAAGCATCAATGGGTCGCAACGGCTTGTAACCACCGAACCCGACTTATCTTTCAAAAATTCCACCGAACCACCACGGCGAATTGGTATTGGTGCTCCCGAAAGTGTCCCCATTCCAATAGTATGCACAACGAAGTTATTTTCGTAGGCATATTTTGCTGCCGAAATTGCATCATCTTCGTGATTTTCGCCATCGGTGATGATAATTAGCGCTTTTTTGGTATCACGGTCGAAGTTGAATTTTTCGACCGCAAGCTCTATTGCCCGACCAATTGCAGTGCCTTGCGTCGGAACAATATCTGTATCGACAAAACTTGTGAACAATTTCGCTGCACCGTAGTCAGTAGTCAAAGGTAGTTGGACGTAAGCATCGCCCGCGAAAACAATCATCCCAATCCTGTCGTTTGTCAAATTGTCAATGAGTTTGTAAATCATTTGCTTTGCACGTTCCAAGCGGTTTGGTTTTATATCTTCGGCTTTCATACTGTTGGAAACATCCAAAGCGATAACGACATCGACTCCCTTACGTTTTGCTTCGATTAATTTCGTTCCCAGAAGTGGATTTGCAAGAGTTGTAATCAGAAGTGAAAGGGAAAGTGCAATTAGGACAAATTTTACGTATGGTTTATATGGCGAAACTTCGGGCATAAGGTTCGAAATCAACATCACATCGGCAAATTCTTTAAGCAATTTTGACCTACGGTAACGAAGAAAAGCAAATACAAGAAGTAATCCAAGTATTAAAATGAATCCGTAAAAGTAATAATAATATTCAAACTTCAGCATCGCATTGAATTTGCATAATCAAAACAAATCGACGAAAATTATTTGTTAGAATTTTAATTGTTCTTTAATGGGAGGAAGAAAAAAGAACGGAGCAAAATTATGCCATAGGTCTTTTATTGAAGTGTAATTTTACTTTGTGGTAATAAACTTTTGGATTAAGTAAGAAATTGATTAATTTGATTATTTATCAAGGAGTGTTAAGATGAAAAAAACACTTTTATTTTGGGTCCTTTTAGTCAGTATGTCGTTTGTAACAATTGCACAGACCACAGAAGTAGAAAAGCATTTGAGAAGCCAATCGGGTGACACAACTAAAGGTTGGAGACGAGGTGGAGTGTTTGCAATTAACCTTTCACAAACTTCTTTAACAAATTGGGCAGCTGGTGGGCAGAATTCTATTGCGATTTATGGAATTATAAGCGTTTTTGCTAACTACAAAAGAGACAAAACAGCGTGGGACAATTCACTTGACCTTGGTTATGGTGTTTTAAAACAAGGAAAAAACTCGAACTTTTTTAAAACCGACGACAAAATTGATTTGTTGTCGAAATATGGCAGGCTTGCGTTTAATAATTGGTATTATTCAGCTCTCTTAAACTTCAAAACACAAATGACTGCTGGATACAATTATCCAAATGATTCTGTGAAAATATCAGCTTTCCTTGCACCAGCTTATATTTTGGGTGCAATTGGGCTTGACTTTAAACCTAACAGTTATTTCAGTCTGTTTTTATCGCCAATTACTTCTAAAATCACAATTGTCAACGACCAGAATTTAGCCAATATTGGAGCATTTGGAGTAGAAAAAGGGAAAAAATCCAGAGGTGAGTTTGGCGGGTATGCGAGAGTTATTTTCTCAAAAAATGATTTCAAAATTGAGTTTTTGAAAGGGGTTTCATTCACTACTAAGCTCGATTTATTTTCGAACTACCTTTTCAAACCACGGAATATTGATGTAAGTTGGGAAACATTGATTGCGTTGAAAGTAAACAGATACATTTCTGTAAATCTAAATACTCATCTTTTATATGACCACGACGTTAATATCCCAGTCGATACGAATGGTGATGGTACACCCGACAGTTTTGGTCCAAGAACACAATTTAAAGAAATTTTTGGTGTCGGTTTTTCATTTAATTTTTAATATATCCTTTTTATTATTAACAAATTGTAAGGTAAAATGAGTATAATCAAAGAGTTTAAGGAGTTTGCCCTTAGGGGTAATTTAATCGACATTGCAGTAGCATTTGTTATGGGTGCTGCTTTCGGCAAAGTAGTTAGCAGTTTCATCGATGGAACTGTGATGCCAATAGTAGGCAAGTTAACAGCAGGAGTTGACTTCAAGTCGCTGAAACTTGTGTTAACCGAGGCACAAGTGGATGCATCGGGTAAACTTATTTCCCCTGAAGCTTCCGTTCGATACGGTGAATTCATCACAGTTCTAATTGATTTTCTTTTGGTTGCATTCTTTATGTTTTTAGTAGTCAAGGCAATGAATAAGTTAAAGAGGAATCAAATGGGAGTTCCGACACCATCACCCACACCGACCGTAGAACAAAAGCTTCTGGAAGAAATCCGTGACCTGTTGAAAAATAGAACGGAGTAGAATACTTAAAGCAAAATTAATCGATTACCTGTATTTAGTAGCGGGGCTAGGACTCGAACCTAGAACCTTCGGGTTATGAGCCCGACGAGCTGCCATTGCTCCACCCCGCGATTTACGAAATACAAAATTAACAATTTTTTATTAAATTATCAAATGGTTTTTACTATTAATTCCTTACTTTTTTTTCATTTTAATATTTCGGATTGATTTTTTTTAAAAAAATTTATTTGGAAAATTTAATTTTTTCATTAAATTAGCAGTGCAGCAAAACGGGGAAAATAAATTTTTATGGAAAAAGGGGGGAAAGTTCCTTCATATCGACAATTTATACCAATTATTGGTTTTCTTTTCGTTTTTTGTTTTATCATTTCTCTTTATGCTCTTTCATCTTCGTGGCTTAAAAGTCAGAAAATCAACAAAGTCGTAATTTCGGGCTTGGAATTTTGTCCCAAGAGTTACATCGATTCATTAATAAAGCCGATAATTTATACCGAATGCGATTTGTATCAGATAAAAAGCAGGCTCGACAAACTTCCCTTTGTTTCGAATTCCACCTTATTCCATTCCGAAGAAGATGCTATGATTATTGAAATCAACGAAAGAAAGCCATTGTTTAAATGTTTTGAGCGAAATGCAAATAACTTTTTGTATTTCGATTCACTTGGCACGAAATTCTTTTTACCGACAGAAAAGCCATTGCCTATTCCAACAGTAATTTTAAAATCAAATATGCTTGCCGATGGAAAAATTTTAGCAGAACTGATTAATTTCGTAATGCAATTGCAAAATTGCAGACTATATAATCATATTGCAACTGTCGAAATTACAGGAAATGCTTATGTTGTTACTTTAAAGCCCAACCTGACGAAGATGCTGTTTTCGCGTGGGAATAACATTTTTGAACTTGACAACGCAAAAGGACTGGTCGAAAGTTTTGGAATCGAGAAAATCTGGGCTTACAAAACAATAGATTTCCGTTTTACAAATGTGGCAATTAGATAGATGAAACGAACACTTGTTGAAACTCGGAATGGTTCAAGCTTATACGATAGAATTAGTGTTGGGCTGGATATAGGTTCGTCGAAAGTTTGTTGTGTTGTTGCATCGAAAAAGCGAGATTCTACCGAAATAACTATTCTTGGATATGGAATTGCTGAACGCAAGCGAGCCAAAGGACGATTTGGAAGAATTGATAATATCGACGAGTTGGTCAAAGATATTTCGATTGCAATCGAACAAGCCGAACATCAATCGAATTTCGAAATAAAAAAAGTCAATGTAGGTATCAACGGCGAATGGATTAAATTCAAGGAATGCCGTGGCTTGGTTACTATATCTTCGCCCGACCGTGTTATTACAAAAAAAGATGTGCAAAGAGTTTTGGAAAATTCGAAGTTGCAAGACGATGCTCGCGATGTGTATATTTTGGATATGATTCCTCAAGAGTATCGAATTAACGACGAACTTGTAAAATCGAATCCCGTGGGTATGGTCGGCTCTAAATTGGAAGTAACTGCAACAATGATTACCGCACCACGAATTGAAATCGAAAATGTTATTCGATGCCTCGAACGAAATTCTTTGGAATACGATCACATCGTCTATGAGCCAATTGCAACAAGTTTGGCAATATTTTCCGACGAAGAACTCGAGCCTCGGTATGCGTTAATCGACATTGGCGATTTAAAAACAGATATTTCGATTTTCGAAAATGGAACGATTAAAAGTTCCGCTGTGATTTTCTATGGCGGGCGGCATATTACTCAGAACCTTGGGGCTTTGCTTAGCATTAGTTTTTCGCAAGCAGAAAACTTGAAGAAAGAATATGGACGGTGCTTCGTAAACGAAAGTTTTCGCGACCGTGAAATTATGATTAATCCTACAAGGGGACATAAGCCATACAATGTTCAGCTTTCTCAAATTACCCACTACATTTCCGAAAGCTTGAGCTATATACTTGGACTTTCGCGCGACATTCTCTTCAAGCTGGTGGGCAAAAATCGTTCACCGATAAGCATTGTGTTGACTGGTGGAACTTCGATGATTGAAGGTATCGAAAATTTAGCATCCGAAATTTTTGGGACACAAGTTCGAATTGGGGCTCCGATTAATTTGGACACAGCGGGATTAGTTCACGAAGTAAATAAGCCATTTTTTTCGACTGCTGTTGGTTTGGCAATCTACGGATTGCAAAAAGACAGTGAGCTCGTCGGTCCACCAGAAAGCACAGAAGAAGCTTCGCAGCAGGAAAAGCAAGGTATCATTAGTAAAATAATTAATTTTTTTAAAAACATATAAGGGGGGGAAATGATTGAATTAGAACAAAATGTTGAAGAAATCACTCGAATTGCAGTCGTTGGGGTCGGCGGTGCGGGTTGCAACGCCGTTCGCAACATATTAGGATTTGGAATCGAAGGCGCCGAACTTATCGCAATTAACACCGATTTGAAGCAACTTCGCAACATACCTGTGCCAAATGTTCTAGCTATCGGGAAAAAGATAACAAACGGGCAAGGTGCTGGTGCCAATCCCGAAATTGGACGCAAGGCTGCCGAAGAAGACTACGAGGAAATTCTCCGACTAATCGAAAACAAGCATTTAGTTATCATCACCGCAGGAATGGGGGGTGGAACAGGCACAGGAGCTGCACCTGTGGTTGCTCGCGCCGCTCGGGAAATCGATGCTTTGGTCATCGCTGTTGTTCTTACGCCAAGTGCCGAAGAAGGACCGAGAAAAATGAAATATGCAATCGAAGGACTGCGAAACCTAAGGGAATATGTCGATGGGCTGATAGTCGTTTCGAATGATAAGTTGTTCGAATATGCAAAGGAAAAGCAACTGCCTTTCTTTACTGCTTTCAAAGAAGCCGATAAAATCGTTTACGATGCTGCCAAAGGTATTGTCGATTTAGTCCATAGCGAAGGTGTCATTAATGTGGACTTTGCCGACTTGCGAACAGTAATCAAGGACAAGGGGGATGCACTTATTGGTAAAGGATTCGGTGAAGGCGAAGGACGTGCAATTCAAGCAGTCGAAAATGCATTGAATTCTCCTTTGCTCGAAGGAATTGACCTACGAGATGCAAAGAGTGCATTAATAAATATTATCTCCGGCGATGACTTCTTCCTCGATGAAATAAGGACAGTTTTGGAAAAAGTTCGCCAAGCTACCAACAAAGACCTCGACATTATCTACGGCTTGGTTCACGACCCCAATTTGGCAGGCAAAGTTTCGGTTACAATTATCATCACAGGCTTTACCAATTCGTTTATTGAAAATGCCGATAAGGACTTAATCGAGGAGGTTATGCCGATTGGCGATATTTTCGAATCTGTTGAAAGTGATGTATATTCTGTTGGGAACATTCGCATGGGCGAAGAACGAAGCAAGAATGGCAATCGTCAGCACAGCGGGCCGGTGATTCAGAATCAACCAACAAATTTCACTCGCAGAAATTATCCGCCTACTACACCGATGCGAAGCGAAGGGGAATCGGTTCGACAACCTTATGTAATTCGCTCGACTTCGGAAATCAAAGATTTAGACGACATAGGGGCAGGCTTTGCCGAGGACTTCTTCGAAAACACATTCATTCGTAAAGTTGATGATTAAAACAAAAGGGGGCTTTCTCGGTAATAACCCAAATTTTATTGACGAAAATGAAATTGAGAATAAAGGGGCATTGCACCCCGAGCCCTTATGCATCACAAACATCAACACTAACTTCAGCCAGGGGATTTATTTTGTGAAACAATGCAATGCAGAGCAGGTCCCTTCGAAATGTCGATTCTCAACCAATCAGCATGACCAAAAATACAATTTTTCAAATTATTTTTTCATACTAAATACTTAATTAATACTTAATTGATTATATTACTAATAAATTTTGGTTTACATAACCGAATTTTCACATTGACTTTAATATTACAAAATTAGGCTGCCCTTTCGAAGCAGCCTAATTAGAATTTTTGTAAATTAAATACAAAAGGTATCAGAGTTAATATCGATGATGAAGAATATTAGACATTTTGAGCTTAAACTCAATAAAGCGGTTTAGATAGTTTAACGAAGTAAATAATATTTTGGTCGGGCTTATTCCCGAGAAGTGGCATAATTTTTTGTTGGTATGTACCTTTTCCTTCGACCCCAAAGTCGTCATCGTTTATTATTCCAATTGTTACATTGTCAATTATTACAATTCCTTCGGGTTTATCGTGGGGATAGTTTGTTACCGACATAATGTCGAAAACTTCTTCTTTTGTAACAGGCTTTATTCCATTCGAAATTATTTCGTCGACAGTCAATTGCTCAATCGTTTTCCCATTAAAAAGTTTACCATTCTCATCGTTCGAGTTGACATTTGTTGCATTTTGAATATCGATTTTGTAAATTTTTTTGAAAATATTTTGGTCAACACCAGGCACTTTACCATCTCTTTCGAGAACTAAAAACGTTGTGTTGGTAAGTGCAACAATATCGCTGATGGCGGTACCTGTTGATTCCAAAATATAAATATATTCTCTTACGTTACCCGTCTTAATTTCAAAAAAAAGGATTCTTACTGCTCGGGAACTCGATTGTACACTCTTATCGGGGTTGAGCAAAGGGGATTGCATAATACCGACTAAAAATTGTTCATCTTTTGTGAGCGTCAATCCCTCCATTCCACGATTGGGTCTACGATATTTGTATACTGGTGGTAACCTTCGTCCACCTATTCCATTCCCAAATGGATTAATTCTTTCTATGGTTCTACCATTGGCGTCGAAATGAACAATGTGTGGACCGTATTCATCGGAGACCCAAAAAGTCCCATCTTTTGCAATCACAAGTCCCTCGGGGTCTAAACCTTTAAGGTCATAACTAATTTTGTTACCATTTAGGTCGAGCGGTATTTCTCCAGTTCCACCTTGCCCCGATGGGTTTGGTAGACCTGTAAGTGGTTTGCCACTTTCGTCCTTTAAAGCAATTAGTTTTTCGAAAATCAGACTATCGCCGGCCAGTTTAAATTTTCCAATTTGAGGTGAAAAATCGGGGTTCGAGAAAATTTTTTCATTAGAATTATTCCCATCAATGTTGGGACCTCTGTCGGTTAGAATGTAATAAACACCTTCTTGATTGGAAACAATGCTCGAACCAAATCCACCATTGTAAACAACAACACCAGAATTAAGTTTTTTAAGTTCATCTCGTTTGTTGACAAAAGCTTTTGACGGATAGTTGATGTTCGGACTAACAGGGTTGTCGTCCTTACTGCAGCTTAAAGTGAAAATAATAATTGATAAAAATAAAACAATAGACTTTTTAAACATAAAAACCTCCATATTTTTAAAAGAACAAAAATATCATTACTTTGTTTCTTTGGATTTTAGATTGTGTTAATCTTCTTTAAAATTTTTTTACATTGTATTCATTAAAATTGAGTGTACTCACACTTCAGGCAGAAAGGCGAAGTATATCGAATCAATCGGAGTTGGTCGCTTCGTTATAGCTCTTTGCAACTATTCAACCCCAAGGATAAATTTTCAACTTCCCTTGTACAAATTTATTTTAGGATTAATATTAAACATGGTTAATGTATGTACTTTATATAATTGGTAAGCAATAAAATTGCAGAAAAGGGAATCCTTTCGTAATAGCCTCAATACTAAATAAGGCCAGTTTAAAGAAATAACTTTTTTAAATACCAATATTTTTTGTTTTAAAGATTAATTTTTTTTACTGTTTCTGCAAGATAATCTACGAACGAGTTGTAGATTTTTTTCCATTTTTTGCTTCGAATAAGTTTGTTTGCTCCCTTTTCTACTTCATCTTCCGATGGAAAGAAACTTTTGAAGAAGTCTATAATTAATCCAATTGACCAAAATGCTGTAACAATAAGAAAAACTTTGAAAAGGGAAATTTTGACCAAAAGCGAAAAGACGAAGAAAGCAAAGTTTGTAGCAACGAAAGTAACAAGATGTTCGAAGAATTTCGATTTTCGTTTCTTTTTCCAAATCTTTTTGGCTTGCTCAAATTCGAATTGGCTATTTAGGTTTTCGATTGCTTGTTCGATGTAAATTGGTTCGATATTGAGTTCTCGGGCAATTTGCAAAAGTTCGTCCTTAGTAACAAATTCGCCAATTGTTTTCTTTCGTTCGAGAGCCAATTTAAGTATGGCTTGAACCTCATCTTGCGAGAAGATGTTTCTTTCCATCAACGAAAAAGATTAAAAAGCAAATATATCGAAATTTTAGGATTTGTATGTACCAAAGATGTAATCCCAAAGCGGGGAGCTAACACCAAACTTACTTTGTTCACTTTGGTAATGGTGTAACATATGGTGTTTTTTGATTTGCAGGAAGATTTTGTTTTTTATTGGGAAGTGATGAATTGCGTAATGGGTTACGTCGTAAATGAGATATCCAAGTACAAACCCTGCAAAAAAGGCGAAGTTATACCCAGTAGGGTAAATTTGAGAAAAAAGATAATAGAAGAAGAATGCAAGAGGGATGCTGACCGATGGTGGCATAACCAAACGCAAAGGGTCGCGTGGGTAACTATGATGAATACCGTGGAAGATGAAAATTAACTTTTGTCCAAGTCGAGTTTTGGGTTGGTAGTGAAAGACGAAACGGTGCAAAATGTATTCGGTGATTGTCCAAGCAAACATACCTAAGAGAAACATTATGATTGAATATGTTAAGCCGATTGCCGTGAATCCTATGTAAGTGAAATAGGCAACGACGGGTAAATAGAGGATAATTGGGACATACCAATAAACTTTCGAAAAGAATTCAAGTATTGGATTTTCGAAAAGCCGAGGCGTAATTTCTTCGTTCGAAATTGGTTTTGCCATAGTAATCTATGATTAACTACTAATGTGAGTTGACGACAAAATTGGAAAAAAATTTTAGTATAGTTTAAAAATCAATTTCTTGTTTGGAAATTGCAGTTTTAAGGATTCTTAAGTATTGGCTTCGGGGGATTTCAATTGCACCAAGACTTCGGGTATGTTTGTTGATAAATTGTGAATCCAAGAGTATAAAGCCTTTGGATTTGAGATGTTCGACGAGATGATAAAAGGCAACTTTCGAAGCATTGCTAACTTTCGAAAACATTGATTCGCCGAAGAATGCTCGGCCGATGGAAACACCATAAAGCCCACCGACAAGTTCGCAATCCAAGTAGGTTTCGACCGAATGAGCATAGCCTAATTTGTGTAAGAGGGAATAAGAAACAATCATCGTGTGCGAAATCCAGGTCTCTTCCCGATTAGCACACTGGCGGATGACTTCGTCGAAAGCTGTATCGAATTTGACTTCGAATATATTTTTTTTCAGTAACTTTCGCATTGAATGAGAAGGTTTGATTTGGTAAATTGGGAAAATTGCTCGTGGGTCGGGGGAATACCAATGGATTTCCCCATCGGCTCCGTCTGCCATTGGGAAGAAACCATTCGAATATGCCGCTATAAGTAAATCCGGCGGAATAATCGAATTGTTTAAAATGTTATTTTCCATTGTTGTGTTTTCGATAAAGTAGAGAACTATCGCCGTAACTTAAAAAACGATAGTTTGAATACAGTGCTTCGGTATAAATTCGACGCCAATCGGAGCCAACGAAAGCGGAAACCAAAAGCAAAAGTGTGCTCCGGGGCAGATGGAAATTAGTAATTAAGCCATCGAAGAATTTGATTTTGTAATGAGGTAGTATGAAAAGCTGAGTTTCGCCTGCTATTTGTGTTGCATTTGTTTTTGTAGAATATTCCAGCAATATTTCAATTGCTTCGGAATGCGATAGCCCCGCTTGTTCGGAATTATATGGTTCGTATTGGCTCACGAAAACATTTTCGAGATTTGAAATTTTATTTTGATGCAGTTTCAATGCAATCCAGTAAAGTGATTCGATGGTTCGGACAGTAGTTGTTCCTACAGCAAAGATTTTTTGTTTGTTAGAAAGGGCTTTGTGTATTTTTTGTAGGGTCTCGAAAGTAACTTGGAATTTTTCGGAATGCATTTTGTGTTCGAATGGATTCGATGTTTCTATCGGTTGGAATGTTCCAGGACCGATGTGCAAGGTAATGTAGACAAGTTCGCAGTCTTTTTCAATGAGTTTTTGCAGGACTTCATCTGTAAAATGGAGTGCTGCGGTTGGTGCAGCAACAGAACCTTCCTTTTGGGCAAAGATGGTCTGGTAGCGGGTTTTGTCGATTGATTCGTCAAGTCTTTTTATGTAAGGTGGCAAAGGAATGTGACCAAAGCTTTGGCAGATTACTGCGAAATTTAATGAATTGGGTTCCCAAATGAATTCAACAATTGCAAACTGATAATGTTTTTCGGAAACGGAAGCGTTAAGAGTATAAAGATTGTTTTTCAGATGTAATTCAGTTCCTTGTCGGATTCTTTTCCCACCGATGATACATTTCCAAGTGGTTGGTGGGGTAGAATTCAAAGCTAAAATGGGGTCGTTCGAAGGCGAAATTGGTTCAATCAGAAGCACTTCGGCAAAGCCACCTGTTTGCTTTTCCATAAAGAAGCGGGCGGGTATGACCTTTGTGTTATTTGCAATCAAAAGGCTATTACTTGGTATTAGATTGGGTATTTCTTTAAAGATGTGGTGCGAGATGCCACCAGTTCCATTGTAAAAAAGTAGGCGGCTTTCGTCACGGTTTTCCGCAGGGTACTGAGCAATTCTTTCCCGTGGTAACTCGTAATCGAAATCCATTAAGTCCAATTGCAACATAGAATAATACATTTTTCGTCTAAATCATTTAAGATGTTTTTGTTTGGATATTATTGAATGAATATTAGGTAATTTTATATTTTTTTATAAATGGCATTTAAAAAATTGGTTTCGCTGATAATTCCTGTCTATAACGAAGAGAAAAGAATAGAAAGGACTTTGGATAAAGTCTTTAATTTTTTTTCAACCCAAGATTATAACTACGAAATTGTTGTAGTAAATGACGGCTCGACTGATTCAACAGTTGAAGTATTATCGAAGTATAGAGATGATATAAAAATTGTGGATTTAGGTCGGAATTTGGGCAAAGGTGCTGCTGTCCGAACCGGAATGCTTACTTCGAAAGGAGACTATCGCATTTTTTCCGATGCTGACCTTTCTACTCCTATTTACGAAATAGTAAAGCTTCTGGAACATTTACAAGGTGGTGCAGATATATGTATTGGAAGTAGAGCAATTGACCCAGCGATGATTAAGGTTCACCAGCCATTTTATCGGGAGATGATGGGCAAGACTTTCAACAAGTTTGTCCAATTGCTGATAATGAAAGGGATAGAAGATACACAATGTGGTTTTAAAGGATTTACTGCTCGGGCAGCCGAAAAGGTATTTAGCAAATCGAAAATAAATGGTTTCAGTTTCGATGTAGAAATTCTCTATTTGGCAAAAAGATTCGGGTTGAAGATTGTTCAAGTTCCTGTCGAATGGTACAATGACCCGAGGTCGAAAGTTAATCCTATTTTCGATTCAGTAAAGATGTTTATGGAATTGATTAAGATTCGTTGGATTCATAATAACACCTATTTTGATGTTCAGGGCGTTGAGCAAAACAGAAATAAGTAGATTCCGTTTCGAAGAAGTTTGGCAGAAGAATCTTTTCCTTTTAGCAATTGCTCAATTTATTGCTATGGTAGGAATGAACGGATGTGTTCCGTTCCTTCCTTTGTTTATACGCGAATTGGGTGTAAATACTACCGAAAGCGAAAGATTTTGGAGCGGTATGGTCTTTGCTGGACCATATTTTCTTTCCATTATTTTTGTGCCAATTTGGGGCAATTTAGCTGACCGCTATGGTAGGAAACTTATGGTGGTTAGGGCAATTCTGGGCTTATCGCTAGCAATGTTTCTGATGGGATTCTCGCAAAATGTATATCAACTTTTTTTGCTTAGGGTTTTTCAAGGGGTTTCGAGCGGTTTCATTGCTGCAAGCCTTGGATTCATTGTTGCAAACACTCCGCAAGATAAGCGAGGCTATGCAATTGGCGTTCTTCAAAGTTCTCAGTCGGCAGGTAGCATTGTTGGTCCTCTTTTTGGTGGTGTAATTTCCGACTTTTTCGGTTTCAGAACTGTTTTCTTCGTAGTTGCGGGTTTATGTATTTTAAGTGGCACTTTGATTGCACTTTTCCTTCAAGAATCGAATAAACAAAAAAATCATTCATCTAATTCTTTATTCGGAGTTTTCAAATATGTTGTTTCTAAAGCCGAATTTTCTCATCCCTTGTTGGGAATTATACTTTCGCAGGTAGGTATTTTTTTAACTTATCCAATTTTGTCTTATTACATTGAACTAATGGGTGCACCGAAGAATCTTCTTTCCACGTTCACAGGGTTTCTTATTGGTTTGACTGCATTCTTTAATGTTCTTTTTGCACCTTTTTGGGGTAAGAAAAACGATAGAATAGAAACACGTAAGATATTAAGGCTTTCATCTTTTGCTATTGGTTTTGCAATGATTTTGCATGGTGTTGTTTCGCACTTCTTTCTACTTTTTCCATTAAGGATTGCAATAGGAATTTTCTTTGCAGGGCTTATTCCATCCTTATATTCGAATTTGGGGAAGAAGGCAAGTCACGAAATGGTGGGAAGTATAATGGGATTTGCTTCTTCGGCAAACCTTTTCGGGTCGTTGCTTGCATTCGTTGGCAGTTCTCTTCTTGCTTCGAATTTGGATTTACATTGGGGATTTTTTGTTTCGGGTTTAGTGCTTTTTTCAATTAGTCTTTTAAGAATATAGAAAATTGCTCAAGGCGTTCGAAAAATATCGAACCAAAGGAATGACTTTTGTATAGTTCATTCGTTTAGGTCCGAGTATCCCAATTGTAGTGTGAATTCCACTCAAACGGACGTTGGAGGCTATTATGGTGAAATCCCGCAATTGCGAGCAGCTGGTTTCCGAACCAATCAAGATTGTTAGGTTAGAATTTATGGTTTGCCATTTCTTCAATACTTCTACAATTAAGTTTGTATTTTCAATCAATTGAATTACTTTTTTCACCTGCAAAGGCTGTTCAAATTCAGGGTATTCGAGTAAGTAATGAGCACCTTCGACCCAAGCACGTTCTTCTTCATTCAGTTTGCCAAACAAAGTATCGACGAGGCTTACAAATAACTTAATCAATGGAGTATCTTTGTGTTGGTAATCGCTAATCAAATGATTAAAGTTATGACGAACGAATTCAAGGGTTTTTCCTGCAATTTTTTCATTAATGAAAGACGAAAGCAACGGTATTTGGCTGGATTCAATTTCGAAATTGGTTTCTATTGTTAGAGTTCGAATGAAATTCGATTCCAGAGCAAGGACGAATAGCAATCTATTAGGGGAAAGTTCAACAATTTCAATTTTTTGTATTCTAATTTGCTGGATTTCGGGCACAATTACAATGCTCAGGTATTTTGCCAAAAAACCAAGCACTTTTGTTGCAGTTCGCAAAAGTTCTTCGGGATTGTTGATATCGACCGTTTTTAGTTGGTTGATAATAAGTTGTCGTTCTTTCTCCGATGGAATTTTCCGAGGGTTTATGCTTTCGACGAAGAATCGGTAACCTAAATCCGTCGGAATCCTGCCCGACGAGATATGCGTTTGTTCGACCAAATTCATTTCTTCGAGTTCGGCGACAATGTTGCGGATAGAGGCAGGACTTAAGTTAAGGTCTTTTTGCAAATGTTTTGAAAGAAGGCGCGAACCAACAGGTTGAGCGTTGACAATATAAAGTTGGACGATTGCTTTTAGCACCTTTTTGGAACGTTCGTCCAAATCGAGTTCGCTTAGCAATGTATTTTTTTTATTAATATTTTGTTTCATAAGAAAAAAGTTATAATTTATCATATTTAAAGACAAACATTGTTAAATTTTATTTTGAGATGAGGAAAAGAGTAGCAGTTCTAATGGCTGGTGGAAGTGGCGAGCGATTTTGGCCAATTAGCCGACGGGTTCGACCCAAGCAATTGCTTCCATTAATTTCCGAAAAGCCTTTAATCGTGGAAGCAGTCGAAAGGATTCGTGGCTACATTCCACCCGAAGATATTTTTATTTTTACGAATGAGCTAATTAAGAAAAGCATCGAAAAAATAATTAATCAAGTGCCGCCCGAAAACATAATTGCCGAACCATTCAAGCGTAATACTGCACCGTGCTTGGCTCTTGCTTCTGCTTTCTTTTTGGCTAAGTTTAACAATCGTTACGAGCCAAAGGAAATTGCAATTGGTGTTTTTACATCCGACCATAGGATTTATCCAAAAGAGGACTTTCTTAAAACAGTTGATATTGCCTATGACTTTGTCGAAAAAAACTATGCAATTGTTACTATTGGTATACCACCATTGCGACCGGATACAGGATTCGGCTACATTGAGTCTTCGAAGGAGGCAGTTCCACATTTTCCAAATGTGTATAAAGTTTTGAAATTCCACGAAAAGCCAAGCCCAGAACTGGCAAATGAATATGTGCATTCGGGAAATTTCTTTTGGAACAGCGGGATGTTCTTTTGGAACTTAGAAACTTTCATCAAAGAACTTAACCAAAATGCTTATGAAATTGCAAATAAAATTCCTAATTTACGTATGGGTTTCGATGGTTTAACGGATAAAGTGTTCGAAGGAGTGAATCCAAATATTGTCGAAATTTACAGCACTATGCCCGATATTTCAATCGATTATGCATTGATGGAAAAGACACGCTCGGCATACGTCGTGAGGTCGCTTTTCCAGTGGGATGATATTGGAAGTTGGGATTCATTGGAAAGAACCAAGCCCAAAGATGAAAATGGGAATGTTAGTTTGGGGAATAATATTTTGATTGACACACGGGATTCAATAGTTGTAAATAATTCGGATTCTGGCAAAATAATTGTTTCGTTGCTTGGCGTTAAAGATTTTGTTGTGATTGTCGATAATGATGCTGTTTTGGTATGCCCGAAAAATAAAGTGCAAAATGTAAAGGAAATTATTAACAAAATAAAGCAAATGCCAAATGGAGAACAATGGACTTAATGAGTTATGAAGAAGTTATTCAAAGACATTTCAAATTTAGTTGTAGTGTCAAATAAAAAGCAACCCTTCAAGGCGGGAATCCAGATGAAGGAATTAAAAGTTATTCACGATGGTGCTGTATTTTTCGATGAAAGGATTCGATGGGTAGGGACGACCACTCAAGCCGAAAAGATGCTCGAAAGCAAAAGAATCAAAGCGGATTTTGTGTTGAGTATGAAGGGGAAGACCGTAGCCCCTGGCTTTATTGATTCTCATACACATTTTGTTTTTGCTGGCGACCGTTCGAATGAATTTGCTATGCGTGTTGCTGGTAAGACATATCAAGAGATTGCTGAATTGGGTGGTGGAATCCTTTCGACTGTGCGTGCAACACGAATTGCTTCGGAAGAAGTTCTTTTCGATACTGCTTTGAAGCATATTCAAAGAGCAATCCAGCACGGCACAGTCGCCTTCGAAATAAAAAGTGGTTATGGTTTAGATATGGAAACAGAGCTTAAAATGTTAAGAGTGATTCGACATTTGAAGGAAGAACTACCTGTGGAAATCATACCTACTTTTCTTGGTGCACACGATTTCCCGCCTGAATACAGATATTGGAAAGAGGATTACATAGATTTACTTTGCAAGGAGGTAATACCTAAAGTTGCAAAGGAAGGTCTTGCTGTTTATTGCGATTGTTTTGTCGATAGAGGCTACTATACGATTGACCAAGCACGAAGGATTTTCGAGATAGCACAGGAATATGGACTGAAAATCAAAATGCATGCCGATGAACTTGCAAATGTTGGTGCAGCGAAATTGGCAGCCGAAGTTAAAGCAATTTCTGCCGACCATTTGCTGTTCGTCGATGACCAAGGAATAAATGCGATGAAAGAAAGTGGCACAATTGCTACATTACTTCCCGGTACATCTTACTTTATCAAAATGCCATACGCCAAAGCCCGAAAAATAATTGATTCGGGCTTGCCCGTTGCTCTTGCGACTGATTTCAATCCTGGCTCTTGCTTTACCCAAAATATGCAACTCATTCTGTCACTGGCTACCATTAATCTTGGAATGACTTGCGAAGAGGCAATGGTCGCTGCAACCTTAAATGGTGCGGCAGCAATTGAATTGTCCGAAAATTACGGTAGTATCGAAGAAGGAAAATATGCAAGCCTCGTCGTTTTCGATGTTCCAAATTACCTCGAAATATTCTATAATTTCGGAGTCAATCACGTCGAAAGCGTTTGGATTAAAGGCGAAAGATATTGTTAAGATTTTAGACTTTTAAAATTGATTTTTTATTCTTTTAAAAATTTTTACTATTTTTGAAATTTTTAGAACAAAGAACAAGTTTAATTGATGTTAAAATCAAATTTAGACTATATTTTAAAGGTCAGACTGCCTATAACGGTCTTCATCATCGTAGTTAGTTACTTTGTAACATTCTTCGTTAGCCGACCCGAACGCGATGGGGTTGGTTATTCTCCTGACCAACCTATTGCTTTTTCGCACAAGTTGCATGCTGGACAGATGCAAATCGATTGCAAGTATTGCCATACCAGCGTGGATAAGAGCCGCTTTGCTTCGGTTCCATCGACGGAAATATGTATGAATTGCCACACAATTGCACGGAAGGACAGACCAGAGATTATCAAACTTTCGAGCTTCTTTTTCGAAAATAAGCCTTTGCAATGGAAGCGCATCCATAAGTTGGGCGATTTTGCTTATTTCGACCACAGCGTTCATGTTAATCGTGGAATCGATTGTAAGCATTGTCACGGGGAAGTCGAAAAAATGGATAAAGTTATGCAAGTGCAAAGATTTACGATGGGTGCTTGCCTCGAATGTCATCGGAATCCGCATCAAAAGATGCCCGAACTGGCTGGCATTGTTAAAAAGGGTCCCGAATATTGTAACGCTTGTCATCGTTAGCATATAAATTTGAAATGGAAGAAACTATTTGCTGGTGTAGTTCAAAAAATAAAAGTTTCAAAAGGCATAACACTTACCTTCTCCTTTTTTGTTCATCTTCGAACTATTCTTTTTTCATTTGTTTTTGGAATTTTTGGGTAAATTATGGAAGATAAATCATTTTGGAAGTTATACGAAAAGTTTGCTTCGAAATCAAAAATCAAGCAACTAAAAGAAACTGAATTTGGCAATGGCGCAAAAGATGAATTCAAAATTGAGGGCTTGGCAAAGGTTTCTCGGCGAAAATTTCTTGCTCTTTCTTCGGCTTCGCTTGCTTTTGTAGCTGCTTCCTGCACAAATTATCAAGACAAAGGCGAAATTGTTCCTTACAATCGTAAACCCGAAACTACGATATTGGGCGAACCAGAATATTATGCATCTACTTGCAATGGTTGCGAACAACATTGTGGAATTTTGATTAAAACTCGTGAGGGAAGGCCTATTAAAATCGATGGCAATGATTTGCATCCTTCCAACAAAGGCAAAATTTGTGCTATTGGTCAAGCTTCAATTTTAGACCTTTACAATCCCGAGCGGTTGAAAGAGCCAAAAAAGAAAAATGGTAACGCTTTTACGCCAATCACTTGGGACGAAGCTTTAACATTATTGATAAGTTCTTTGGAAAAAGCCAAAGCCAATGGTAAAGAAGTCTACATCATCTCCAAGCCAATCTATTCGCCTTCTTTCAAAGCACTTTTGGATAAGTTAGTAGGTATTTACCCAAACATTCAGATTTTAAGCTACGAATTTCCAGGCGAGTACCGTAGGCGTAAAGCTTGGGAAATTTGTTATGGAAACGAAAACTATTTGGATTACGATTTTAGCCAAGCAAAGATAATAGTTTCGGTCGAAAGCAATTTTTTGGGCAACGAAGGCAATGTTGTCAAAAACATCAGAGAATTTGTTGCAAGACGTAATGTTAAGGATTTGGATAACTTTTCGAGATTTTATGCTTTCGAAAGCGATTTAACACTTACAGGTGCTAATGCAGATTATAGAATACCGTTGCACCCATCGGACTTCTTCGATTTGCTAAGTGCAATAATTAATGAACTTTTGACAAAGCACAGCGAAAAATTTAATCTTCCATCGACAATTTTAGACAATTTGAGGGGCAAATTTAATGTAACTTTGGAACAATTCTCAAATCGGGCTAAAATCGAGATTCGAATACTAAAAAGCTTAATAAATGACCTTGTCTTGAATATTGGTCAAAGCCTTTTCGTTGTTGGTTCAACTTTGCCTGCGGAGTTACACATTCTTGGTAATTTCCTTAACGAATTGCTGTTCAATGCAAATAATTATTTGCCAAGCAACCAACCAATGGTTCCGCTTTCGAAGCTTGATGATTTTAAAGATTTCGAAAAAAGAAGTTTGAATGGTAATGTCGAAGCATTGTTGATTTTCGATACAAATCCTGTTTTTCATTTTTCGGAAACTATACAATTGAGCAAAGCTTTTGCAAACATTCCAACCGTTGCAGCATTTTCGATGTTTGAAAACGAGACGACAGCAATTTCGAATTTAGTTGTTCCAATTAGCCATTCTTTCGAATCTTGGAACGATTTTGCTTATGCAGGTTTTGGTTATTCATTCCAGCAACCTGTAATCGAACCACTTTGGAAAACCTACCAACTCGAAGATTTTATTCTTGGAATTTTAAACAAAAGTTTGAAACAACACCAGTATTTACAATTTATCAAAGAAAACTGGCAAACGAATCCCAACTTGCCAAAAATTACAAACGGTTCAAGTTTCGATTTGTATTGGCAATCTTTGATTCACGATGGATTTGTTGGAACCACAAACAGTTCACCAATCGATAAGAAATTCAGGTTCGATGAACTCTATGTCGTCGAAAATCCATATCATAGAGCCGATTGGTTGGTTAGTTTGAAGAAATCCTATTTTATTGGTGATGGTCGATACATTAACAATGGTTGGTTGTTGGAACTTCCGCATCCAATAACAAAAGTTACTTGGGACAACTATGCTGCAATTTCGGAAACTTCTGCCAAAAGTTTAAGAATTAAAACAGGAAATATAATTCAGATTAGTCGTAACCAAAAGACAGTCGAAATTCCTGTTTTTGTCGTCCCTGGCTTGCCCAACAATTTCATTGCAATAGAAATTGGCTTTGGGCAAAAGAATGTGGGGATTGTTG